>Ga0307509_10000054_pt1 | contig 163301 bp, 148 predicted proteins | sample 10_EM_MG_FD_202245 | JGI IMG/M metagenome (GOLD analysis project Ga0307509, IMG submission 202245) | Populus trichocarpa ectomycorrhiza microbial communities from riparian zone in the Pacific Northwest, United States - 10_EM | ecosystem: Host-associated > Plants > Roots > Unclassified... | reverse complement strand
CATTGGCCTACCTGAAAGATGTCCTGACTCGTTTGCCGGCTCAGCCAGCAAGCCGTGTCGGCGACCTGCTACCGCACCGCTGGCAACCTCAAATCCTCGCCTGACCTGAGTTCGCCGGGGGCTTACGACCGTTCGACGGCAGGCGGCTTCTCAACGACTTGTTTCTGGCAGAATGCACATGGCAGCCAAGGGAGACTTATGGAAACCGAAAATTTTGCTCATCGCCGGATAAATGTAGCGGCCGTTTCGCGCGTGATTGGGCGAGGGTGGGATGTTTTTTCGAAAACAAGACCCCTCAGCGTCAGTTTCGCGATGATATTTGCCGTCATCGGCTTGCTTATTCTGGTCGGCATCGAGCAGGCAAGCGTGGCGCCGATGATACTGCCCGTTGCCGGCGGTTTCATGCTGCTGGGCCCGGTGCTGCTGAGCGGATTCTTTTCCATCGCTGACCGCGTCGAGGCAAAACAGGCACATGGCTTTTCCGATATCGTCGCGGGATTTTCGCGGATGAATCGGCAGATGGCCGCGCTTGGCCTGGTTTGCACGTTGTTGTTCATGATCTGGATGACCGACGCCGCAACGCTCTATGGCTTCATGGTTGGCAGGACGCCGACGCCCCTGCTGGCGCTGATGCCGCCGCCGGAGAATGTCTGGTCGTTCGTGATCTGGAGTTCGCTGATGGGCGCCGTGCTCGCCTTTGTGATCTTTTCGGTTTCGGCGTTTTCCGTTCCGCTGCTCTACTATCGCCGGGCAGGACTCGTTCAGGCGGTCGTATTGAGCGTGCGCACGGTATTCTCGAATCTGCTGCCTTGTCTCCTCTGGGCCTTCGTTCTGGCCAGTTCGATCATCGGCAGCATTCTGATTCTCCCGCTTTTCCTGGTGACTTTTCCGGTGCTTGCGTTTGCCAGCCACGCGCTCTACCGCGAGCTGTTTCCGGAGCAGATGGCCGGGAATAGCGCCGAACGAATCAAGACTGCTCGATAAACTCCAGCAAATCGCGCGTGAATCGTTCGCGCTGCCATTGATGCGGCGAGTGATCGGTGTCTTCGTAGATCCGCAGGATCGCGCCCGCGATGCGTTCTCTGACGTAGTGGGCAGTCGCTTCGTGGTAGAAGTTGCTTGCACCGCCGTAGATCAGTAGCGCTGGAATGTCGATCCCTTCCAGTGTCTGGCGATAATCCGCAGCGGTCAGACTTTGCCAGCAGGCAATCAAGGGCGCGGGTTCGAGTTCCTTCAACGAGAGACGCGCTTTTTCCCAACCCTTTGCGCCTTCCGTGTATTTTTGTCGCGCCCGATCGTTCAATCCAAGCGCCCCAAGGCGCAGAACCGACTCGGCGAAGTCCTCTTCGAGATGCGCCAGGAAGGTAGCGGAGCGTTCGGCGTCAAAATCACCATAGATGCCGTGCGGCCACGCTTCGTCGGTCACCAGCTTGGGCGATTGGTCGATGAAACACACTTTCGCGAGCCGGTCGCAGCCGTGTTCCTGAATGTACTGCCAGAGCGTCAGTGCGCCCATCGAGTGGCCGACCGCCACGACCTCATGCAAGTCCAGATGCTCGAGCAGGTTGCGCAGGTCGCGCGCCATGCGCTGGACGGTCGGCTGGGCGTCGCGGGTCAGCCGGTGTCCGCCATGGCCACGTGCATCCCAGCGGATGACGCGATGCTTGCCGGACAGTTGTTCAAGAAAGGGGAACCACTCCTGATGGCTGGCCGTCCAGCCATGCAGCATCAGTATCGCTTGTCCTTCGCCGGAGACCTTGAAGCGGATTTTTTCGCCGTCGTCAGCAAGGAAATGGGACATCGGAAATAGCGGCCAAGAAGGCTGTAAAAGAAAGCGCGCAGCGTGTCACAAGCACCGGGCAATGGCAACTATAATCGCCCCTTCTTCAAAAGGAAGCGCTGTTCATGGATCAACTGATTCGTTACGAGCACGGTATTTACGCGATCGACGCCAACTATGTCCGCCCGCGGCTGGCGTCGATACACCTGATTGTCGAAAATGGGCGTGCAGCCTTTGTCGATACCGGCAACAACGAGTCGCTGCCCGGCGCAATCGCGGCACTCGAGACGCTCGGCCTGACGCCTGAAAATGTAGATTACGTGATTCTCACGCATATCCACCTGGACCATGCCGGTGGCGCAGGCGCCATGATGTGCGCCTTTCCCAATGCGCGCCTGGTGGTTCATCCGCGGGGCGCGCGGCACATGGCCGATCCGTCCAAGCTGGTTGCCGGCGCGACCGTCGTTTACGGCGCGGCCGAGGTGGATCGCCTCTACGGCAACGTTCTTCCGATCGACGAAACGAGAATTATCGAGGCGCCGCACGAGTTCAGAGTGAATCTGGCCGGCCGTGAGCTGATCTGCCTCGATACGCCCGGGCACGCCCGGCACCACATCTGTATCGTCGACACCAGGAGCGGGCACATCTTCACCGGCGACACCTTCGGGCTTTCCTACCGGGAACTGGACACCGACGGGCGGCAGTTCATTTTTCCGACGACGACGCCGGTTCAGTTCGATCCGGCCGCCTTGCACGCATCGCTCGACCTGCTCATGAGCTATCGGCCGGAAGCCATGTATCTGACGCACTTCAGTCAGGTCAAGGATGTCGCCGCCAAAGCGTTCGAGCTGCATCGACTGATCGATGCGCATCTGGAAATTGCCTGCCGCGAACGGAATTCCGGCTCGGAAAGACATTCCCGCATCCGGGTCGGTCTGGCGCTTCTCCTGCTTGAAGAAGCGAAGCGCTTCGGCTGCCGGGTGCCGCCCGCTGAAATCCTCGAAATTTTCGCCGGCGACCTCGATCTGAATGCCCAGGGGCTCTCCGTCTGGCTCGATTCCCAGCGCTAGCGGGGATCGGGCGGTGGCTTTCGCTCGTCAAGCGCTGTTTCCGGTCGCCAGGTGTTTGCACACTTCGGCCGCGGCAAACAGGCCGAATGGCGCCGTCACGCAGACCGACGAACCGAAGCCGGCACAGTTGAGTCCCGCCAGCGTCGGCGGCTCGTCGCAGACCGCGCCGCTCTCCGGATAGCGTAGCGGCTCGCTCGAAAATACGGCGGGAACGCCGAATTTCTTTTTCGGATCGCGCGTGAAACCGTATTCCTTGCGCAATATGGAACGCACTTTGGAGAGCAGGGGGTCCTGCACGGTGCGCGCCAGATCGGCAACTTCGATGCGCGTCGGATCGATCTGGCCACCGGCGCCGCCCGAGGTGACGATCGGGACTCCATGACGTTTGCACCAGGCGATCATCGCCGCCTTGGTGCGCACGTGGTCGATCGCGTCGATCACGTAATCGAAGCCTCGTCCCAGTGTCGCTTCGAGATTTTCCGAAGAGACGAAGTCCTCGATCTCGCTGACCTCGCAAGCAGGGTTGATCGCGCGAATGCGTTCGGCCATCGCGGCGACCTTGGCCTTGCCGAATTCGTCGTCGAGCGCGTGGATCTGCCGGTTGACGTTGGATTCGGCAATCATGTCGAGGTCGATCAGCGTGATCTGTCCGATCGCCGAGCGGGCTAGCGCTTCCGCCGCCCACGAACCGACGCCGCCAATGCCGACGATGCAGACACTGGCGCCCTGAAAGTGCGCCAGCGCAGTGGCGCCATATAGCCGCCCGATGCCGCCGAAGCGGCGAGCGAGGTCATCCGATTGCTGGGCCATCAGGCTTCGACGGTGCGGCGGATCACCCGGTTGAAGGGCTCGATCCATTCCGGCGCAAACTGTTTGTCGCAGGCATTCACCTCGGCGATGGCGCGCAGCACCGAACGATTCTTGCCGCGGTGGATGTGTTTCAGCATCACCGCCTCGAAGGCGTCGACAATGGCCAGGATCTTCGCCCCGTCGCAAATCTGCGCCGCCTTGAGCGCATTGGGATAACCCGCGCCGTCGGGCATCTCGTGATGCTGCGCGACCATCTCCGCCGCGGCGGACCAGCCCGTCATGCGCGAGAGAATTCCTGCTGCGTAGTCGGGGTGCTTGCGCAGGACCAGTTTTTCATCGGGAGTCATGCGGTCGACTTTCAGCCAGACCGATTCGGGCAGGAACATCATGCCCACGTCGTGCATGTAAACGGCAGCCTCGAGCTGCACCGGATCGACTTTGCGCTCGGCCAGCTGATTGGTTTCGAGTGCCAGGCGCAGGATGCGCATGGTGCGCCCCTTGAACAGCAGCGAGCGCGCTTCGAACTGGTTGGCCAGGCCGTGAAAGAATTTCAGGTCCTCGGCCGCCTGCGATTTCGAGCCGCTCGGGACCGACGATACTTTGCCGCGGGTTGGGATCGACACGCTGGCGGCCGGACTGAAGCCGGTAACGCCCTGGATCAACTCGCTGGCGCAATGGTCGATCTCGGTCGCCTTGGCCAGTGCAAGTTTTTCCAGACCCTGGATCAGGGGCAGCAAGCGCAGGCCGTCGAGCGACTTGCCGTTGACGAGCCCTTCGGCGGCCAGTTCCAGGCGGTCTACGGCGAGCAGGATGGCTTCGGCGACGACATCGGAGAACGGTATCTCGCCATCCCGAAAACGGGACAGCACGGTCTCTATCGGGTGGGCGATGGCAACCGCCAGTTCGACCTTGCACAGCGAGGCGTCGCCCTTGATGTTGTGCACCGCCCGGAACAGGTCGGAGATGACTGCGCGGTCATCCGGGGCGCTACGCAGGCGTGCGACATCGCGTTCGATATTCGGGGCATGATCGATCAGCCCGTCGATGAATTCCTGCAATGCCTCCCGGTCTGCGACGACCGGCGCGACGATCGCGCGCACATCCATGGTTTGCCTCCCCTGCCGATTTATTTTGCCCAGTTTATCCGAAAGCCGGGGACAGGGTCAGATGGGATTGCGCTCGGCGGGGGTTACGGGGCCTTGCGTTGAACGACAAAGCTCCGCTGCGCGTCTTCCTTGTAGGCGTAGTCGATCTGGCCCTTGCGTACGACGCCCATGACCAGCATGTTGCCGCTCAGTGCATCGTGGTCGCCTTTCGAGAATGGCTTGTCGTAAGTCGTGATCACCCCGGATACCGGCCGTTCGAGATTCTCCAGGGCCAGCCTGATTTTTGCCGGGTCGTCGCTTTGCGCCTGGTGAATGGCGTAGAAGAGGATCATCATCGCGTCGTAGCCTTGCGCCGCCGCCATCGGCGCCGGGATGACCGAGGTCTCGTATTTTTGCTTGTAGGCCGCAATGAAGGCATTGCGCCGCTGGAAGCTGGCCTGCTGAATGAAGGAAACGGCGACCAGCGCGTTTTCGGCGGCGCTCCCGGCGGGGTCGATGAAGTTGCGCCAGGAGAGCGGCCAGCTGCCGATGATCTGCACATTCCATTTCTGCTTCGCGATGCTCCTGGCCAGTACGGCGGCTTCCGGACCGACCGTATAACTGATCACCACGTCGGCACCCGCCGCCTTGGCCTGATTGACCTGCTCCGAAAGGTCGCTGACGCCGAGCGCAAAACGTTGCACCGAAACCGGCTGGAGTTTTTGCGCCGCCAGCGCCTTCTCGAGATCGTTCTTGCCGGCTTCACCGTAGCCGGTGGTGTCGGCAAAAATGGCAATTTTGTGGAAGCCGCGTTTCACCGCTTCGGCGACGATGAACGGCGCCTGCACTTCGTCGCGCGGCGATACGCGGAAAATGTAGTGTTCCGGTGCCGCGGCAAATTTCTTGGTGAGCGGCGTGCCGGTCGATACCGCGACGATGAGCGGGATCTTGGCGTTCTGGTAGGTGTCGATCGTCGCCTGGCCGACGCCGGTGTTGCAGATGCCGATGGTGGCCGACACCTTGTCCTTGCTGATCAAATCCTCCGCGAGTTTTTTTCCCGTTTCGGGATTGGCCTGGTCGTCGCGCTCGACGAGTTCGATTTTCTTGCCGGCGACCCCGCCGGCCCAGCCGTTGATTTCTTCGACGGCGAGACGAATGCCGTTGCGCATGCTGATGCCCATATCGGCAGAGCCGCCGCTGAATGGGCATGAAACGCCGATGCGAAGATTGTCGGCGGCTGCCGAGCAGAGGCTGAAACCGGCCAGTACGAGCGCGGCGACCAGCGGGCGCTGACGGCGAAGGATGCGTGAATGATGTGTTTTCATTGCCTCGCTCGGTGAGAGTGTGTTTCGCATCGTAAAATACCACTCCCGCAACAGGGCTGTCCACGACGCCATCCGCGCACGCAGGCTGCGCCGATGAGCCCAAAGGCCGGCGCTGGCACCATAGACCCAGATGCTGGCACTGGTCTAAACTTCGCCTTTTGACCCCAAGGAAAAACGATGTCCATTACTACTACCGCCAGCGGTCTGCAGATCGAAGAACTCACCGTCGGCAACGGCGCCACCGCAACGGCCGGGCAGAACGTCGTCGTGCATTACACCGGCTGGCTGACCAACGGCACCAAGTTCGACTCGAGCAAGGATCGCAACGATCCTTTCCGCTTCGGCCTCGGCCAGCGCCAGGTGATCGCCGGCTGGGACGAAGGCGTGCAGGGCATGCAGGTCGGCGGCGTGCGCAAGCTGACCATTCCGCCCGAACTCGGCTATGGTGCGCGCGGCGCCGGCGGCGTGATTCCGCCGAACGCAACGCTGGTCTTCGAAGTCGAACTGCTCGACGTTCGCTGATCGATGGCCGATACGCCGCGTAAACCCCTGGGCCTACCGCCCCGGGCGCCGGGTGACGAAGCGCCGGTCAGCACGGGCCGTCGGCCGGTGCGCGGCGGTGCGCCGAAGCGCAAGACGGCGGCCGAGGTCGAGCAGGTCAATGCCGCCTATGCCGCCAAGGCGCGGGCGCTCCAGGAGAAGCCTCGCGGTACGCCGTCGCGCGCGCCGGTCGCGCCGAAATCGCCGCTCGCGCTACGTCGGCCGGCCAAGCCGCCGTCGGCACCCGCCACGGCAACGGGGACGGTACAAAGCGGCGTGCGCATCTCGAAGCTGATGGCCGAGCGTGGGCTGTGTTCGCGGCGCGATGCGGACGGCTATATCGAGCGCGGCTGGGTTTTTGTCGATGGCCTGCGCGTGACCGAGCTCGGCACGCGTGCCGATCCCGCCGCAAAAATCACGCTGGCCCGCGAAGCGCAGATTCAGCAAACGTGGCAGATGACGATCTTGCTGCACAAACCGGTCGGTTACGTTTCCGGCCAGCCGGAGCCCGGCTTCATCCCAGCCGCTGCCTTGATCAAGGCGGAAACGCAGTACGGCACGGCGGATACGCCCGCCTTTCATCCGCGCCACCTGAACGGCCTGGCGCCGGCTGGCCGGCTCGATATCGACTCCACCGGTCTGCTCGTGCTGACGCAGGATGGCCGCGTGGCGCGGCAGCTGATCGGCGAGGACTCGCAGGTCGACAAGGAATACCTGGTGCGCGTCGAAGGCCGGCTCGACGCGGCGGGGCTGGCGCTGCTCAACCACGGGCTCAGCCTCGACGGCAGGCAGCTCAAGCCGGCGAAAGTCGAATGGCTCAACGAGGATCAGCTACGCTTCGTGCTGCGCGAAGGACGCAAACGCCAGATTCGCCGCATGTGCGAACTGGTCGGCTTGAAGGTCGTCGGCCTCAAGCGCGTGCGCATCGGTGGCGTCAAGCTCGGCGATCTGCCGCTCGGGCAGTGGCGCTTTCTGCGCGAAGACGAACGCTTCTGACCGGTTTTATTACGGGCGGCGCTTTGCCGGGATGAACAGTTCCGGATCGACCATTGCGCCGTTCAGTACCACGCTCCAGTGCAGATGCGGGCCGGTCGCGCGGCCCGTCTTGCCGGACAGGCCGAGCGGCTGCCCTTTGCCCACGGCGTCGCCGGCGCCCACATCGATCCGGTCGAGGTGGCAATACATGCTGATCAGCCCGTTGCCGTGGTCGACAAATACCGTTTTGCCGTTGAAGAAATAATCATCGACCGCCAGTACCTTGCCGCGTGCGCTGGCCTTGATCGGCGAGCCGCGCGGCACCGCCACGTCGAGCCCGGCATGCGGCGAGCGCGGCTCGCCGTTGAAAAACCGGCGCAGGCCGAAGCGTCCGGCCAGCCTGCCTTCGGCCGGCAGCTGGAAGGCCGGGTCGGTATCCGGCGCCGCGCGCCAGTGGCGTTTCAGCCCCTGGATCAGCGCAATTTCACGCTCGGCGCGCGCTTCGTCGGCGGGTGACAGCTGCACCTTGCTCGTGTCCTTGAGCGTGATGCGTTGCTCGGGGTATTGCTTGGCGGTGACCGTGAAGTCCACGGTTGTTGCTTTGTCGCCGGTTCCGTCGCCTTTTTTGACGCGCAGTTGATGCACGCCGGCCGGCGTATCCAGCGCCAGCCCAACGACGGCGTACCAGCGCCCGGCATCGGCCGCGACGAGGACCGGTTGTTCGCCGAGCCAGGCTTGCGGCGGGCTGGTGCGTAGCGTCAGCGCGCTGAGCGGGATCACGGCGACGCCGCCGGGAACGCTCGACGATTGCGGCAGTCCGGCCTGCGCGAGCAGCGGCAGCGCCAAAGCGGCGCGGAGCAGGATTTTTGTGGCGAAGCGATGCATCTCTCTTATCCCTTACAGCGCAGCCGCTTTGAAGGTGTCGCACTGGTGCATGTCGCCGCTCTCCATGCCGCGTTTAAACCAGCGTACGCGCTGTTCGGACGAGCCGTGCGTAAACGATTCGGGAACGGCGTAACCGCGTGCCTGCTTCTGCAGCCGGTCGTCGCCGATCGCCGAGGCGGCGGTGAGCGCCTGTTCGATTTCGCCGGGTTCGATGATGTGCTTCATGCTGTCGGCGCGCTTGCCCCAGACGCCGGCGAAACAGTCGGCCTGCAACTCCAGGCGGACCGACAGTGCATTCGCCTTGGCTGAGTTGCCGGCGCGCTGCTGTGCCGCATGCACCTTGTCCGAAATACCGAGCAGATTCTGTACGTGGTGGCCGACTTCATGGGCGATCACGTAGGCCTCGGCGAATTCGCCGGGGGCGTGAAAGCGCTCCTTCAGGTCGCGGTAGAACGCGAGGTCGATGTACACCTTGCGGTCCGACGGGCAGTAGAAAGGCCCCATCGCCGTCTGTCCGGTGCCGCAGGCGGTCGGCGTCGCGCCGGTGAACAGCACCAGCTTCGGTTCCTGGTAGGTGCCGCCGCCTTCGCGGAAGACGGCGTGCCAGGTGGTTTCCGTACTTGCCAGCACCTTCGAGACGAAGCGCGCCATTTCGTCGTTGGCCGGCGGCTTGTGCGCGGCGACCTGCGGCGCATGACTGGTACTGTTCGAGACGAGGCCGAGAATGACCGAAGGATCGACGCCGAAAAAATAGCTCGCCGCCAGCGCCAGGACCACCGTGCCGATGCCGAGGCTGCCGCGGCCGATGCCTCCGCCGCCTGCGCCGCGCCGGTCTTCCACGTTGCTGCTTTCGTTTTCGTCGTCGAGGCGCATGCTTGGCTCCGGTGAAAATGGGATTTTGCGGATGTTAACAGAAGTCGCCGGCCGCCATCGAAGCAAAGCCTGGTGCCGAACGCATCGCGTTCAGGGATTGCCGAAGCCGCTACTGTTATCAGGGTTGAGTTTCGACTGACTTCGGCCTAGAGTGATCCGTGCCGATGTTGGCTGCAACGAGGAGAAGCGTATGGGAAAACTGATCGCCGGCCTGACGGCTTTGGCGCTGGCGCTTGTGAGTGTGTCTGCTTCTGCCTGTCCGGGCGAGAAAGCGAAGGATGGCAAGAGTGAAATGAGCACTCCGTCAAAACCCAAAACCTGACAACCGGTGTTTGCAGCAGACGCGGCGCGTGCCTCCGGCACTGCGTCGCGTTTCATTTTGGGGCCGTGGTTTTGAGCCTTCTCCGTCCTGTGGTCAGCCTTACTCGTCCTGTTTCCCGTCCTGTTTCGCAGAATCCTGTTGCGCAGAACGCTCGCCCGCTTCCGCGGCCTGATCGGCGTCTGTTTTGCGCGCCTGTTTTTGCCTGAGCCGCTCGTTCTTGTCGTCGTTGAAAAACGCGTAGCGGCCGTACAGTTCGCAGCCCTTCATGCCCGGATCGCAGGGCAGGTTGTTCACCTTGCTGCACTTGCCGCTCACTTCGTGCGGACAACTCCATCCACCGCTGCTCATTTTCCGATCCCGATCCTGTTGTTCCGTGACGTTTCGTGAGGTTTCGTGTCTCCGGCGACATTGTCCAACAGATGTCCGCCGCCATCAATGGCGGACTTTGGGCGAAGACGCCGGCATGAGGCTGCCGGCCGGCTAATGCGCTATCATCCTGTGCTTGCCCAAATGGCATGTCGAGCCGCCGGCTCGCCAAGCCGGGTACGAAGCACATCAACGAAGGGGAGGGGGCGTGATGCGCCTGGACTGCGCAGCGAAACCCGGCCGCCGTCGCGCGGCCATGCACCGGCTGCGTCTGGCCGCCGTGCTGCTCGGCGCGACGCTGGCTTTGCCGCCCGCCGCCCGGGCGGCCTGTACCCAGCTCGAGGGCATGCGCGTCCCCGAACTCGAAGCGTCGCTGCAGGAACCGCAAAAGATTCTGGTCGGCGAAGTCGCGCGACAGGCCGAGCTGCTGAGCGCGATCTATCGGCGCATCGCCGCCGCGTCGCGCATCCGCCCGGCCCTGCTGCTGTGCAACGACCGTGTATTGAATGCCATGGCCTTCGGCAGTCCGGAGAAGGGCGCCATCCGGTTCTATACGCCGATGCTCGATTTCCTGCAGGGCAATACCGATCAGATTGCGGCGGTGATGGCGCACGAGTTTGCACATATCGTGCTCAAGCACACGCAACAACGATCGAACGCGGCGATCAATCTCGGCAACTGGGCGCAGCGGGTGGCGCAGGAGCATTACCGCCGCAACGGCAACGAGAAAGACGCCGTCAGGCACGCGCTCGATCTGGGTGTTGCCGAGTTCGCCAGGTTTTCCCGCGGGCAGGAGCGGGAAGCCGACGACAAGGGATTTTCACTCGCCGTGACGCTGGCGAAATTCAACGGCGAAGGCGCCAAGGGCCTGGCCCTGAAACTCAGCAAGCTGCCGCCCGCGCAGCGCCCGCCTTATCTCGAGAGCCACCCCGGCTGGCTGGAGCGCTACGAAAAAGCCGACGTGCTCTCGCTCAATCAGGGCTACCTCAATCGGGCCAACACCGCGCTGCAAAAGCGCGACTGGCCGGGCCTGTCGGGCACCGTCGCGCAGTGGCTGCGCGACGTTCCGGCGAGCGGCGCGGCGTGGTACTACCAGGGGCGTTTGCTGGTGCACCAAGGCCGCTCACGCAGCAGAATCAGCCAGACCTTCGAGGAGTCCCTCTCCAACTATGTCGAGAACGCGACGCTGGGCGTCCGTTCGCAGGAAGACCAGAGCGAACTGGACGACGCCTGGTTTCATCTCTGTCTGGCCTTGTTCGACGAGGGATACAAATTCGAAAGCGCGAGCTGCTATCGGCGGATCGTCAGCGAAGAGAAACGCCAGGCGTTTCAGGAGCGCACTTTCCGCTCGCTGCTGATCGTCGGCGGTCCCGACCGGCAGAGCGCCGGCGATCTGTTCGTCGCGCGCGGTAGCGCGGGCGGCAAGCTGATCACCAACGACCGCTCACTGGCGCTTGGCCAGGGCGCCTACAAAACAGTGGCGCCGGACTGGAAAGTCATCCGCTTTCCCGCTGCGCCGCGCTAGCGCCACAGGCTGAGCGGCGGATCGGTGATCACCGCGCGCAGCACGTCGCTGCGCGAGATGAAGCCGACCAGCGCGCCGGCCTGCGCGTTGTTCGCCGAAGCGTCCGCCAAACCCTCGAGTAGTGCATGGTCGTCGACGATGGGAACGCCATCGACGCCGTGCGTCAGCATCACGTCGGCGATGCGCCGGATGTCGGTGACCGGGTCGGCGCTGACCACCGGCGTCGTCATCACATCGCTGACGCTTCTGGCCAGGACGTCGCGCACCTGCCCCTGCTCGACGTTGATCGCGGTCAGCAAATCGCGCTCGCTGACAATGCCGACCAGACGTTGCCCGGCGTCGAGCACCGGCGCCTGGCGGATGCCGTGTTCGAGCAGGACGCGCCAGGCATGTTCCACCGCATCGCCGGCGGCGACAACGATCACCTTGCGCTGCATGATCTGATAGGCGTGATAGAGCGGACCGCGCTCCTGGTCGGCCTGCAGGATTTCCTGGTAGGCCCTGATCGCCTGTTCGCCCGGGCCGACGCCCGGTGCGGCGAGGGGGATCGCGGCCGTGCCTGGCGCCTCGAGTTCACTCTCAATTCGCCTGACGGTGCGAATCGGCCCACGGCGCATCACTTGCGGTATGCGGCCGAGTTCCTCCAGCGTACCGTGGAAGACGGGGCCGCTCAGCCCGTAGATTGAAAACATGCGCACTGTCCTTTTTCGTGTCGTTTAGCACTCATTGTCGCAATGTAACGGGCGGCCTGCCCGCCGTTTTTCAGTTGACGGTGGCGCCTCATTCCGCGCGCAGCGCCTCGACCGGATCGAGCCGCGCCGCGCGCCGCGCCGGCAGTACGCCGGCGAGCAGGCCGATGGCGATGGCGATGCCTTCGGCGAGGACGACGAAGACGATGGGCGTGTGCACCGGCAGGGCGGGCAGCAGCAGGTGAATCAGTTGCGCCAGGCCGAAGCCGAGCGCGAGGCCCATGGCGCCGCCGAGCGCCGAGAGCGCCACCGCTTCGCCGAGGAAGAGCGCGAGGATCGTCCGCCGCGGCGCGCCGAGCGCGACGAGCAGGCCGATCTCGCCGGTCCGTTCGCTGACCGCGATAGTCATGATGGTGACGATGCCGACGCCGCCGACGAGCAGCGAAATGCTGCCGAGCGCGCCGACCGCCATGGTCAGGATGTCGAGGATTTTCGACAGCGTCTTCAGCATGTCTTCCTGCGTCGTGATGGTGAAATCCTCGCGCCCGTGCCGCGCCAGCAGCGTGGCCTTGATCGCCGCGCTGATGCGCGCCGCCGGGACACCCTCCGCGTAGGCGACGTGAATCTCCATCAGGCCGTCGCGATTGTAGAGTTCGAGCGCGCGGGCGGCCGGAATGTAAGCCGTGTCGTCGAGATCGATGCCGAGAAATTGCCCTTTCGCTTCGAGCACGCCGATCACGCGGAATTGCAGGTTGCCGATGCGCATGCGTGCACCGAGCGGGTTGGCGGCGCCGAACAACTCGTTCTTGAGTTTGGCGCCGAGCACGACGAAGGCGCGCGCGTTCTCCGAGTCTTCCGGCGGCAGGAACTGGCCGCTTTTCACCCGCGTGCTGAAGACCTTGGCCATGTCGGCACTGACCCCGTAGACCGTCGTGCGGCGCAGGCGGCCGTTGGCGTTGATTTCGGTGTTGCCCCATACCGTCGGCGTCATCCCGGTGACGTGCGGCAGCTGTTCGAGGGCGTGCGCGTCGTCGAGCGAGAGCGGCCGCACCGAGCTCGGGATGCCGGTCGGCGCCGGGCCGGAAGTCTTGACCTTGCCCGGCGCGATGCCGATCACGTTGGTGCCGAACTGCGAGAACTCGGCGAGCACGAAGCGATGGATGCCTTCGCCGATCGAGGTGAGCAGGATCACCGCCGCGATGCCGACGGCGATGCCGAGCAGCGTCAGGAAACTGCGCAGCCGGTGCGCAGTGATCGCGCGCAGCGCGAGTTGCAGGGCGTCGGTAAAACGCATCATCGCTTTGACAATGCCTGTACCGGGTCGAGCTGCGCCGCCCGCCGCGCCGGCAGGATGCCGAACAGGATGCCGGTGGCCAGCGCCGTGCCGAGCCCGGCGAGGACTGCCCAGTCCGGCGCGACCGCCGGAAAGGTCGGATAGAGGTGGCGGATCAGCGCCGCGCCGGCCTGGCCGAGCAGATAGCCGAGCAGCGCGCCGGCCAGCGAGAGCATGCTGGCCTCGGTGAGAAAGGCCAGGCGGATGGTGTTGCCGGTCGCGCCGAGCGCCTTGAGCAGGCCGATCTCGGCCGTGCGCTGGGTGACCGAAACGAGCATCACGTTCATCACCAGAATGCCGGCGACCGCCAGGCTGATCGCCGCGATGCCGGCGACGCCGAGGGTCAGCGTGCCGAGCAGGCGGTCGAAGGTGGCGAGTACGGCGTCCTGCGTGATCACCGTGACATCGGCTTCGCCTTCGTGGCGCAGCTTGAGAATCTCGGCGACCTGCGCCTTGGCCGGCTCGATCGCCTCGCGGCTGCTCGCCTCGACCATGATGCGGAACAGCGTGTTGCTGTTGAACATCGCCTGCGCCAGCGAAACCGGAACGATGACCAGCTCGTCGGTATTCATGCCGAGTCCCTGGCCGCCCGATGCCAGCACGCCGACGATGCGGAAGCGGCGGTCGCCGATGCGCACCAGCTGGCCGAGCGCCGTTTCGCGGCCGAACATTTCCTCGCGAATTTTGGCGCCGATCACCGCTTCGGATGCGCCGCGCCGCCAGTCGCCTTCGGCCAGAAAGCGCCCCTGCCCGAGCTTCAGGTTGCGCACCTCGAGGAACTGCGCGTTGGTCCCGGCGACGATGACCTCGCGCAGCTTGCCGCCGACGCTGATTTCCGAAGTGCCGATGGCGAGCGGCGACACCCGGCGCACGGCGCTCGCACGCAGCAGCGCCTGCGCATCGTCGATGGTCAGGTCGCGGATCGTGCTGGTGATCGCGTTGGCCGGGCTGAAGCCGCCGGTCTGCGAACGCCCGGGCAGGACGATGACGAGGTTGCTGCCGAGCGACGAGAATTCGTTGATCACGTAGCGCCGCGCGCCGTCGCCGAGCGCCGTGAGGACGACGACCGCGGCGACGCCGATCGACATCGCCAGCATCAGCAGCACCGTGCGCAGCGGGTTGCCGGTCGCTGCGTCGCGGGCGAAGCGGATCAGGTCAGGCGTGCGCATCGGGCCGTCTCCAGTCTCTAGGTGGTGACGGTGGCACCGCTGTCGTGCTGCAGCGCGCCGTCTTCCATCAGCAGATGGCGGCGGGCGCGCGCGCCGAGCGCGCTGTCGTGGGTGACGACGATCAGCGTGACGCCGCGCGCGTTGAGTTCCTCGAGCAGGCGCATGACTTCTTCGCCGGTGGCGCGGTCGAGGTTGCCGGTCGGCTCGTCGGCGAGGATCAGCGTCGGCTGCATGATCGTCGCGCGGGCGATCGCGACGCGCTGGCGCTGGCCGCCGGAGAGCTGGTTCGGGCGGTGGTCGGCGCGGTTCGTCAGGCCATAGTCCTTGAGCGCCTGCGCCACGCGCTGCGCGCGCACGGGCGGGGCGATGCCGGCCAGGGTCATCGGCAGCGCGATGTTCTCGGCGGCGGTCAGGCGCGGCACCAGGTGGAAGCTCTGGAAGACGAAGCCGATGCGCTCGCTGCGCACGCGCGCCTGCTCCTCGGCGCTCAGCGTCGTCACGTCGCGCCCTTCGAGTCGGTAAGTGCCGGCGTTGGGGCGGTCGAGCAGGCCGAGGAGATTGAGCAGGGTCGATTTGCCGGAGCCGGACGGCCCCATCACCGCGACGTATTCGCCGGCCGCGATGCGCACATCGAGGCGGCGCAGGGCGTGAACCTCGCTGTCGCCGAGCTGGAAAACGCGCTCGATGTCGGCGAGCTCGATCAGGGGGCCGCTCATTACTTGCCCGTCGTAGCGGTTTTTTCTTCGCTCGAGAAGGCGGCGCCGGCCTTGACGCCTTCGCGCTCGAGCGAGGTGACGACGCGCTCGCCGGCTTCGAGGCCTTCAAGTATTTCGCTGTATTCCCAATTGGCCAGCCCGGTCTTGATCTTGCGCTCGGTGAGCTTGCCGTCGGCGCCGCCGACCAGCACGCGGCCGCCTTCGAGAAGCGCCGAGGTCGGCACGCGAACGACGTTGTCGCGCACGGCGAGGATCACCTCGACGTCGGCGCTGTAGCCGACGAGCAGCTTGCCGGGCGCTTCGGGGTTGTCGAGCGTCGCTTCGATATCGACCGTGCGCGCCTGTTTCTCGACGGCCGAAACGTAGGGCGCGACGCGCTTCACCTTGCCGGGGAAAGACTGCTTGGGCAGCGCGTCGAAGCTGATGCGCACCGTCTGCCCGGCGCGGATCTTCGGCGCGTCGACTTCGTCCATCGGCGCCTTGACGTAGAGGCAGGAGTCGTCGATCAGGTCGATCGCCGGCGGCGTCGGCACGCCGGGCGGCGACGGCGTCGAGTACTCGCCGACTTCGCCGACGATCTTTGCGACGGTGCCGTCGAAGGGCGCATAGAGAATGGTTCGTCCCTGTTCGACGCGCGTCGCGCTGACCTTGGCCTGCGTCTGCACAATGTCGGCCCGGCTCGCGGCGCAGCTCGCCTGTTTGGCCTGCGCCTCGCTGTGCGCGGCGTCCTCCTTCGAACTCGAGACGAAGCCCTTGGCACGCAGCGACGCCTGCCGCTCGGCTTCGCGTTCGGCGTTGGCCGCCACCGTGCACGCCTCGTCGGCGCGCCGCCTGGCGGTTTCCACCTGGGTCAGCGCCAGCGCGCTCTGCGCCTGCTGGTCGTCGTTCCACAACTTCATCAGCAGCTGGCCCTTCCTGACGCGCTCGCCTTCCTTCACCGCGAGCACCTCGATGCGGCCGCCGAGGATGGTCGACAGCTTGGTGCGCAGGCAGGCCTCGACGCTGCCGGCGCGCGTGTTGGCGATCGACGATTCGACGCGGCCGCGATCGATTTCCTTGAGGACGACGGCAACCGGTTTCGGCCGGCCGACCCACCACAGGCCGGCGGCGAGCAGAAGAACGACGAGCAGGGCGATCAGCAGGCGGCGGATCAGTGTCGATGACATGGTTTGGCTTGTCCCCGCAAAGGACTTCTAGATTGATATGACGGCATGTTCGGCCGAAAGCCCCTGGCTGGCAAGGGCGATCCGGTAATCGGCCGGCTGGTGGCAAGCGAGCAGTTCGCACGCCTGCAGGGCTTTTCCCCGTGGCGCGTCGATTTCCGCGAGCGGCAGGCCGAGGCACTTGCTGCGCGCTTCCATCTGCGCCCAGGCCAGCGCAAAGCGTGCAGCGCGGGCGGCGGGCGGCGCTTCGATTACATCGCGGTGGGCGGCGATCGTGAGGTAGAGGCGGGACAGCGCCTCGATCTCGGGCAGTTGTTCGATGCGTACGATATCGACGCCGAGCGGGTGTCCTTCGGCGAGGCCGATCAGGCAGCGACCGGAGGCATAACTCAGGCTGATGCGGATGTCGCGCGCTGCGTTTTCGAGAACGGGGCCGGTTCCGCTTTCGCGCAGGACAATCTCATCGGCCGGGCGCGCCAGCAGGGCGCCGAGGATCTGGCGCAAGGCCAGCCGCGCGTGTTGGCCGGCCAGCGCTCGCGTGCTGCCGGCGGGCAGCGCCAGCAGCGCCAGCGCGAACCCGTCGCCGCTGAACCTGACGGCTTGCGCCGGCCAGTCGAACGGGGTCAGCCCACCCACGGCACGGCTGGCGAGCCGGTCCAGCGCGTGCCGGCCGGAATGTCTTCGCCCTTCAGGATCAGCGTCAGCGGCCCGAGCGATGCGCCGTCGCCGACACGCGCGCTGTAGAGGACGATGGTGCGCGCGCCGACGGTGACGCCGCGCCCGATGCTGACTTCGCCGATTTTCATGATGCGGTCTTCAAAGAGGTGGGTCTGCGGGCCGCACCAGCCGTTGAGCGCCGCATAGTCGCCGATGCTGACGCAGTCGAATTCGGTGATGAAGGTGGTGTCCATGTAGATGCCCTTGCCGGTCTTGACGCCGAGCAGGCGCAGGCAGGGCGGCAGCATCGGCGTGCCGCGCAGGAAGTCGACGAAGTTGGGAACGGCGATCGATTCGTAGAGATTGGTCACCGCCTCGCTGGCCCACACGAAAGGCGTCCACATCGGTATCGAGCGCGGGCGGTAGCGCCCGACCGTGAGCCATTTGACGAGCACGACGAAGAGGAAGGAGCCGATGCCGTAGAGAAAGCCGGCCAGCGCCAGGCCCATTATCGTATCGGCGACCCGGCCGGCGGTCGCCAGTGGCATCACCAGATCGACCGTGACGTAGCCGACCGCGATCACCACCGACATCGGCATGACGATGCGCAGGCCTTCGACGAAGCCGCGCGCCAGGCGGCGCGCCGTGCTCGGATGGAAAGTGAGCGCCGGATCGAAACCGGCGAACTGTTCGCGTGCCGGGAGGATGATCGGCGGGTTGCCGACCCAGGTGTCGCCGGGGCGCATACGCTCGTTGTCCGGTACTTTCGACTGCACGCCGATCAGCACGTCGTCGGGCAGCACGCTGCCGTCCGGTACGAAGGCGCCGTTGCCGAGGAAACTGCGGTCGCCGATCACGGTCGGGCGCAAGGTGATCCAGCCGCCTTCGATGCGCTCGTCGCCGAGCATGACGCCGTCGGCGACGAAGCTGTCGGTGCCGATCGTCAGCATGTCCGGCACCACGCCTAGCGCGGTGGAAATCTCGGTGCCGTGTCCGACGCGCGCACCGAGCAGGCGGTACCACCACGGTGCGTAGACCGTGGCATAGAGGCCGTGGAGAACAGCCAGGCTCGATTCCTGGATCTGGTTGCCGAGCCATTTGCAGTAATACACCGCGCCGTGGATCGGCCACGAGCCGGCCTTCAGGCGCGGCAGAACCGCCCAGCGGAAGGCGGCGGAAGCGAGCACGGTGGCCAGCACCAGCACCGCGCTGGCCGGAATCGCGATCAGCAGATAGTAGAAGCCGGCCATCGTCGGCGTGACGCGGGAATCGAAAACGTCGAGCCAGCGCGTATCGATCCAGTCGATCAGGATGAAGCTCGGAAAGACGGGCAGGAAGAAGACTACCGACACCAGATTGGCACCGAGAAAGAAGAACAGCAGTTCGCGCGCCGCCAGTTGGGCCGAAAGCGGAATCCGCGCCGGCCGGCCGGCGGTGTCGACGCGCCGGGAAAAGCGCGACGGCGCCCCTTCCCAGAGCTGGCCGGCCGGTATCCGTTGCCCGCTGGCCAGCGAGGAGAGGCCGCCGAGCTGGGCATCGTTCTCGAGCACGGTATGGCCTTCGACCAGCGCGTAGGAATCGACCGTCGCCTCGTTGCCGATGCTGATCGGGCCGAGGATCAGTTCGCCGCGTTCGACGCGGGCGTTCTCGAAGTTAACCGACGAGCCGATCGACACGCCGTCGCCGATCGTCAGCAGGTCGGGGGCGCGAATCGACAGCGCGCCGATGACGGTATCCTTGCCGATTTTCGCCCCGAGCGCGCGCAGGTAGATGGCGTTGAGCGATGAGCCGGAGAGCAGGTGGCGCGGCGGGATCTCGGAAATCCGGTCGGCCAGCCACCAGCGGAAATACATGGCGCCCCAGAGCGGATAGCGCCCGGCCTTGGCGCGCCCGAGCACCAGCCATTTGGCCGTGATGGCGAAGAGAAAACTGCTGAAATTGCCGATCAGGTACACCAGGATGGCGGCGAGCACGCCGAACAGGATGCTGTCGCCTTCGTCACCGGTCATGTAGTGGTAGGTGAAGAAGGGCGATAGCCATTGCGCCATGCGCAGGCAGACCATCGGCGGCAGCGTGGCGGCTTGCGCGAGGCTGCACAGCACGCGGCGCAGGCGGGGCGTTTCGACGATCACCGGCGCTGGCGCATCGCTGCTATCGGCCACTTCCTTGCTGGCGACGGTCTGGGCGATCGCGCCGATGCTGCGTTCGCGGTAGATGTCGTGCACTGTCACGCCGGCAAAGCGCGTGTCGGCGCGCAGCAGCGAGACGAGGCGCGCGGCGAGCAGCGAGTGGCCGCCCAGATCGGTGAAGAAGTCGGCCGCACGCTGCAGCGGCTGGCCCGGGAAGAGGCGGCGCAGGGCGGCGAACAGCGCCTCCTCGGCGGCGCCTTCGGGCGTGTCCGATTCGCCGTCGAGCGCCGCGTCGCTCTCGGCGACAGGCAGCGCGCGCAGCGCCTTGCGGTCGATCTTTCCCGAGGTCAGGCGCGGCAGAATCTGCACCGCTTCGAAGCGGGCCGGCACCATGTAGGGTGGCAGTTGCGCGGCGAGGCTCTTGCGCAGTTCGCTGGCCTGCGGCGTCGCTCCTGCTTCGGCGACAAAATAGGCGACCAGTTGTTCGACGCCGCCGACGTCCTTGACCACCACCGCCGTCGTTCCGACGCCCGGTTCCCTGGCGAGGACGGCTTCGATTTCGCCGAGTTCGACGCGGAAGCCGCGAATCTTCACCTGATCATCGACGCGGCCGAGGCACTGGATATTGCCGGCCTCGTCGATGCGCGCCAGATCGCCGGTGTGATAAAGCCGTGCTTCGTGTTCGCCGGCGGCGTAGGGGTTGGCGACGAACTTCTCGGCGGTGAGATCGGGGCGGCCGAGGTAGCCGGCGGCAACGCCGGGGCCGATGATGCACAGCTCGCCGGTTTCGCCGGGCGGCAGCAGCTTCATTTCGCCATCGATGACGAGCAGGCCGTAGTTGGGCAGCGGCTTGCCGATGGTGACCGGCTCGCCGCGCCGCAACTGCGCGAGGCTGGCCGAGACCGTCGCCTCGGTCGGGCCGTAGGTGTTGAAGAGCTGGCGTTCGGGCGCGAGCGACGATTCCGCCCAGCGTTCGACCAGCGCCTGCGGGCACATTTCGCCGCCGAGGTTGATCAGGCGCAGGCTGGCGACGTCGCGCGGAAACAGCGCGAGCAGCGTCGGCACCGCATGCAGGACGGTGATGCCGTTGGCGTCGAGCGCCTGCGGCAGGGCGTCGGGGTCGCCGACGATTTCGCGCGGCGCGAGCCAGAGCGTGGCGCCGACCAGGTAGGAGATCCAGATTTCCTCGAAGGACATGTCGAAGGCGACCGAGAAGCCCTGATAGACCCGGTCGTCCTCGCGCACGCCGAGCACTTCGTTCTCGCTGCGCAGGAAGTGGGCGATGCTGCGCTGGCTGATGCAGATGCCCTTCGGCTTGCCGGTCGAGCCCGAGGTGTAGATCACGTAGGCCGGGCAGTCCGGCGTGAAACTGCCGTCACGGCGGAGCAGCGGCGTATCGTTCGGCAGCGCGGCGAGCGAATTTTGCAAATCTTCGAGCAGGTCTTCGAGCACCCACAGCGGTTTGGCGAAGCCGTCGAGCAGCGGCAACTGCGAGCGGCAGGTGAGCAGGCCGGGGCTTTGCGCATCGTCGAGGCAGACCTCGATGCGCGCCATCGGCGTGTCGGCGTCGAACGGCAGCCAGGCCGCGCCGGCCTTGGCGATACCGGCCTGGGCGACGAGCAGCTCGATGCCGCGCGGCAGCCACAGGCCGATCATCTGTCCGCTGCCGACCCCAAGCGCCAGCAGGCAACTCGCGACGCGGTCCGCCGTGTCGTTCAGTTCGCCATAGCTGAGCGTGCGCTCGCCGAAGATCAGCGCCGCCTTTTCCGGTAGCCGCGCCGCCGTCGCTTCGAGCAGTTCGGGGAGTGTTTCGCTTTTCAGGAGATCGGGACGGTGCGGGCCACGCAGGACCATAGGGGCGCTCAAATAATGGAGTTGAAACAGGGTCAAAAATATGCCGGTGATTTTACTACCTGGCGCCGGATTCTTTGTAGGTCGGCGCTGCATTCCCGGTGGTCAGGTTAGCGCAGCGTACCCCGACAATTGAACGCCGAATGTCGGGTTATGCCGCGAAGCAAATCCCGTGGGACGGCCTGCGGCCTAACCCGACCTACGATTCGATGCTCCCGAGGCGCCAGAGCGAGGTGACTTCCGCCGCGCGGGCGGCATGCAGCGGGTCGCTCGGGTCGGCAGCGCGCGGGTGTGTCGGCCGGGTATCGATGCGGCCGATGACCTGCAGGCCAGCGGCGGCGATCCAGGCGAGCAGTTCGGCGCGCGAGCGCAGGCCGAGGTGCTCGGCGAGATCCGAGAGCACCAGCCAGCCTTCGCCCTGCGCCTCGAGGTGGGCCGCCAGTCCGGCCAGGAAGCCGCGCAGCATGCGGCTCTCCGGGTCGTACACCGCGTATTCGAGCGGCGAGCTGGGGCGGGCCGGCACCCAGGGCGGGTTGCAGACGATCAGCGGCGCCTTGCCGGCTGGAAAGAGGTCGGCCGGCATGACGTCGACTTGCCCGGTCAATCCGAGCCGTGTCAGGTTCTCGCGCGCACAAGTCAGCGCGCGCGCGTCCTGGTCGGTGGCGACGATGCGCGCGATGCCGCGCCGGGCGAGAACGGCTGCCAGCACACCGGTGCCGGTACCGATGTCGAAGGCGAGGCTCTTGGCCGTCAGCGACGCGGGCAAGGGCGTCTTGGCGACCAGGTTGACGTACTCGCCGCGTACCGGAGCGAAGACGCCGTAGTGCGGGTGGATGCGCTCGCCGAGCGCGGGAATCTCGACGCCTTTCTTGCGCCATTCGTGCGCGCCGATCAGGCCGAGCAGTTCGCGCAACGAGGCGACGAACGGCCCGCTGTTCGCGCCCTCTGCCGGGCCGTAGGTTTCGGCGCAGGCGGCCTGCACATCGGGCGCGCGGCGCAGCGGCACACGGTAATCGGCGTCGAACGGGATGAGCAGCATGCCGAGCGTGCGCGCGCGCTGCGATTGCGCCTGGCGATGGAGGTTGAAATTGTCGACCGGCGACGCCGCCTGCTTGCGTGGCTTGCGGTCGAGGCGGCGGGCCATCGCCTGGAGCAGCTGGCGGGCGTTCTGGAAGTCGCCGCGCCAGAGCAGCGCGCTGCCCTCGCAGGCCAGCCGGTAGGCGGCGTCGGCCGTCGTGCGGTCGTCGGCGATGACGACGCGCTTCGGCGGCGCCACGGCGGCTTCCGATTGCCAGCGGGCCGAACGCTCCGCGCCGTCCTCGCTCCAGTTGAGGATCGCTTGCGAATTCATCGTCGCGCTCACGTCGGCGTTCATGCCCTTGTTGGCCGGCGCATCAGCGGTAGCGATTGATCGCGTCGCGCGTTTCCTGCGCGACGCGGCGGGCGGCGTCGGCGTAGTCCTCGCCCTTGCCGGCGTAGAGAATGGCGCGCGACGAGTTGATCATCAGGCCGCTGCCGTTGCTCGTGCGGCCGGCGTGCACGGTGGCCTCGATGTCGCCGCCCTGGGCGCCGATGCCGGGGACGAGCAGCGGCATGTCGCCGGTCAACTGGCGGACGCGCGCGATCTCGTTGGGGAAAGTGGCGCCGACGACCAGCGCGCACTGGCCGCCGCGGTTCCATTCCGCCGCCACCAGACGGGCGACGCGCTCATAGAGCTTGACGCCGCCGACGTCGAGAAACTGCAGGTCGCTGCCGCCCGGGTTGGAGGTGCGGCAGAGCAGGATGACGCCCTTCTCCGGGTAGGCCAGATAAGGATCGATCGAGTCGCGGCCCATGTAGGGGTTGACCGTGATGGCGTCGGCCCGGTAGCGCTCGAAAGCCTCGATTGCATACTGCTCGGCTGTGCTGCCGATGTCGCCGCGCTTGGCGTCGAGGATCACCGGCACGGCGGGGTGGTGTTCGTGAATGTGCGCGATCAGCGCTTCGAGCTGGTCTTCGGCACTGTGTGCGGCGAAGTAGGCGATCTGCGGCTTGAAGCAGCAGACAAGATCGGCGGTCGCATCGACGATGCCCTTGCAGAACTCGAAGATCGCGTCCGGCTTGCCCTGCAGGTGGGCGGGGAATTTCGCCGGATCGGGGTCGAGGCCGACGCAGAGCAGGCTGTTGCGGTCGCGCCAGGCGGCGCTGAGGGCGTGCATGAAGTTCATGGAAGAGTACGCAATGGGGCGCTGTCGGTTCGAAAGCGTGGATTTTAACGGGTAAGCGGATTCCACGCTTGAAACGCTTGCCGCGCCGGCGCCGCGATCGGCGAGCGCATTCAATATGAAGCATGGCATGGGATATGCACTGACACACTCGTTACGACCCCTCTCTGGTGGTTTTCCATGCTCAACTGGCTTGTCTCTCGCATTCGGCAAGGCGAAACCGATCATCCCCTCGGCAGCGATCGGGCGATCGGCGCTTATCTGGCGACGCTTCCCGCCGCCGATCCGCAGTACACGTTGGCCGCGCTCGACGAGTGGATCGAAGAGCCGGCGCCGCTTTTCTCCGAGTTGGCCCCGACCCTCGCGCTGCACGCCCTGGCACGCATGGACGACTTCGCGCAGACCGCCGTCGACGCCTGCTGGACTCGCTATTTTCAGGAAGGCACGCAGGATTTCCTGTCCAACACCGTGCTCAAGCGCCTGCAGACGCACTATGCCAATCTCGCCGCTGCCTATCGTTACGCGCTGTCACTGGCTGCCGTTCCCAAACCTGGGGATGATCGTCTCAAAATCAGGAATTCTCTCGCGTGCATCGCCACGCGCGCGATGGCCGCCATGGCCGAGCAGAAGAAGATCGCCCATTTCTCCTACGCCGGAGCGGATGCGGACTGGTGGCAGCAGGCGCATGACCTGCTCAAGCTCGCCCGCCAGCACGGCATCCTGCAAACCAAGCAGACCTTGCACCCCGGCGACAGCGAGCCGACCAGCGTCTGGCGCGAGTACCTGATTGCCCTGCAGTTCGAAACGGCGCCCCTGTCCACGCTGAGTCGGCAGCAACTGGCGCTGCTCGACCGCCTCGTGCGCGCCATCGATGCGAGCTTTATTTGCCTCGACACCTTTTCGCCGCAGACGCCATTTCGTTTCCGCATCGACCAGGCCTGTGGCCCGTCGCGTTGTACGCCGGGCCAGGACGAAAGCCCGGCCTGGCGCTATTTCGGACCCGGCCAGGCACGCACGCAACTGGCCCGCATCAAGGCGGCAATCGGCTCACGCACGCCCCCCGAGTGGATTCCCGCTTTTTGCAAGGCCGCGGACAGCATCGGCCTGATCGACCAGCTGGTTCAGCACTGGTCGCTCAACCCGCCGCAAAGGCAGAAGAAGCGTCACCAGCAGCAGTGCGCGCTGCGCGTGGTCAACGGTTTCTCGCTGATCCGGCGGATGGTTTCCGCTTCCGAATTCGTCCGCTCGGGACGCACGCTCGACTACGACACGCATCTGCAGCAAAAGGAGTTGTTGCGCATTACCCTGCTCGGCGTTGTGACGGAGCCGACGCCCTTGCCGGCCAAGACTCCGCGGGAAAATCTCGAGCGTCTGGAAACCGCCGGCGACCGGCAGATGATGGAGCGCTGGCAACTGATCGATCAAAGCGAGGGCGGTCTCGGCGCCCGCTACGAATTCCGCCGGGCCTGGCAGGAGATCGGCGCGCTGGTCGGCTATCGTTTCGAAGAAGCGGTCGACTGGCGGGTCGCCATCGTCCGCCGGTTGGGCCGCAGCCATGGCAAGCCCAATGCCGGCTTGACCACCTTCACCGATACGCCGCGCAGCTGCCAGCTCGACCTGTGCAAGAGCGGCGAGAACTGTCCCTGGCAGCAACAGACACGCGAAACTTCCGGGCACGGATTTTTCGACGCCATTCTCGTCTCGCGCGCCGAAAAACTGCTGCTCGTTCCGCGCGAGGTTTACAGCGCCGAACGGCGTGGCGTTCTGCTGCTCGGCAGCAAGCGCTACCCGGTCCAGCTGATGAGTATCGAGGCGAGCGGCCCCGACTACGATCTGGTGCGCTTCCGCCAGGTGGAGGCGTCCGAGGCGGCGACGCAGCCGGTCTCTTTTGCGCCGCAAGCCCGATGAAACGGATTTTCGCAACAAGGCGGCACATCGACCGGAACGAGCAGTGGGCCGGCCGCGATCAAGGAAAGGACCCGAAGCAATGACGCGCAGACTGATGCAGGCCAAAACGGCGGACGATACGGTGCTGCAGGGGGTGATGGTTTTTATGGTGTTTTATATCGCCAGCGTCTCTTTCGGCGCGATGGCCTATCTGATTCCCTACCTCCGCTAGGCGCGCTTGGGCGCCGGGCTCATCGGGATTTACGGCGCGCGCCGCCAGAGCGGGCGCAGGCCGATCAGTCCGAGCAAGGGGCCGGGCAGCAACAGCCAGGCGATGTTCAGTCCCCAGCTTTCGATCCGGTTCGTCGCGAAGGCGATGGCGGCCATGGTGATGGCAAAGCCGATGGCGTTCTGGATGGCCAGCGCGCTGCCGACGATTTCGGGCGGGCAGGCCTTGGCCGAGAGCGCCGAGAATTGCGGCGAATCGGCGACGACGCTCATGCCCCAGAGCAGCAAGAGCGCGAGGACGGCAACGGCCGGCGCCGAGGCGAACAGCGGAAAACTCAGGCAGCAGGTGGCCGACAGCGCCAGGGCGACCGCCGCGACGCGCGCGCTGCCGATGCGCCGACTGAATCGCCCGCCGACGATGCAGCCGAGCGAACCGATGCCGATGATGGCGAAAGCCAGCGCGGCGACGCTCAAACCCAGTGCCTGATCGAGTCCGGCGCGGACGATGAGCATCGGCACCAGCGTCCAGAAAGCATACAACTCCCACATGTGGCCGAAGTAGCCGAAGGCGGCGGCGCGGAAATCGGCGTAGGTGAAGGCCTGGAAGACGCTGCCCAGCGAGAGCGGCGGTGCGTCGTGCCGGCGTTTCAGATGCGGGCCGTCGCCCAGATGATGGATCAGTGCCGCGGCGACGATCGCCAGCAGCGATGCGCTGAGCACGGCGCCCTGCCAGGGCCAGTGCGCGCCGAGCATGCGGATGCCCTGCGGCAGCGCGGTGCCCAGCGTCAGCATGCCGACCAGCCAGGCCAGCGCCGAACCGGCGCGTTCCGGCGCCCAGCTGACGATCAGCTTCATGCCGAGCGGGTAGACGCCGGCGAGGCTCAAGCCAACGGCAAAACGGTAGACCAGCGCCGTCGCCACGTCGCCGGCCAGCCAGGCGAATGCGGCGTTGGCCAGCCCGCCGAGAATCGCGCACAGCGCGAAGATGCGGCTCGCGGCAAAACGGTCGGCCAGACCGCTGACCGCGAAACTGAGCGTGCCGAGAATGAAGCCGAGCTGCGTGGCGTTGGTCAGCCGCCCGATGTCGGCGGCCGTCGCGCCCCAGACGCGCATCAGATCGTCGGCGGCGCTGTTGGTGCTGAACCACAGCGAGGTGCCGAACAGCTGGGCGAGGACGATGACGGCGATCGGGTAGTTGCGCATCATCGTCTCCGGTGGCCTTGCTTGTTTATTTGGCTGGTTTCGCCGTCCACGAATCCTTCAGCGTCACCGTGCGGTTGAATACCGGCGTTCCGTCCTGCGAGTCGACGCGGTCGGCGACGAAGTAGCCGTGGCGCTCGAACTGGAAGCGGTCTTCGGCCTTGGCGCTCTTCAGCGACGGTTCTAGCCAGGCGCGAATGACCTGCACGCTGTTCGGGTTGATGTCGTCGAGGAAGTCGCGCTCGATTCCTTCCGCATCGCCCTCGCGGCGGCTGCCCGGCGCGGGGCAGGCGAACAGGCGGTCGTAGAGGCGCACTTCGGCCTCGTAGCCGTGCGCCAGCGAAACCCAGTGCAGGTTGCCCTTGACCTTGACGCTGTCGGCGCCCGGTGTGCCGGACTTGGTGTCCGGCAGGTACTCGCAATGCACGGCGGTGACGCGGCCGGATGCATCCTTGTCGCAGCCGGTGCATTTGACGATATAGCCGTACTTGAGGCGCGCCATGTTGCCGGGGTAGAGGCGGTGGTAGCCCTTGCTCGGCTCCGCCATGAAGTCCTCGCGCTCGATCCACAGCTCGCGGGAAAACGGCATCGCGCGCTTGCCAAGTTCGGGCTTCAGCGGATGGTTCGGTGCGAAGCATTCTTCGCTCTGCCCAGCCGGGTAGTTGTCGATGATCAGCTTGAGCGGGTCGAGCACGGCGACGCGGCGCTCGGCGGAAACGTTGAGCACTTCGCGCATCGCTTCTTCGAGCAGCGTGTATTCGATCAGCGAGTCCGACTTGGAAACGCCGACGCGCTCGGCGAACAGGCGGAAGCCTTCCGGCGTGTAGCCGCGGCGGCGCGCGCCGACCAGCGTCGGCAGGCGCGGGTCGTCCCAGCCGGCGACGTGCTTTTCCTCGACGAGCTGAATGAGTTTCCGCTTCGAGAGCACGACGTAGGTCAGGTTCAGGCGCGAGAACTCGATCTGCTGCGGCAGCGGGCGCTGCAGCAGGCCGCCCTCGGCGAGTCGTTCGAGCAGCCAGTCGTAGAAGGGGCGCTGGTCGGCGAATTCGAGCGTGCAGATCGAGTGCGTGATGTTCTCGAGCGCGTCCTCGATCGGGTGCGCAAAGGTGTACATCGGGTAGACGCACCACTTGTCGCCGGTGTTGTGGTGCGTCGCGTGGCGGATGCGGTAGATCGCCGGATCGCGCAGGTTGATGTTCGGCGAGGCCATGTCGATCTTCGCGCGCACGATGTGCGCGCCGTCGGCGAACTCGCCGGCTTGCATGCGCTTGAAGAGGTCGAGGTTCTCCTCGACGCTGCGGCTGCGGAAGGGTGAATCCTTGCCGGCCTCGGTCAGCGTGCCGCGCGCCGCGCGCATTTCCTCGGCGCTTTGGCTGTCCACATAGGCATGGCCGGCCGAGAGCAGGTACTCGGCGAATTGCACCATCCAGTCGAAGTAGTTCGAGGCGTAGTAGAGATTGTTCTCGCCCGTGCCCTGCCACGAGAAACCGAGCCAGTGCACCGCGTCGATGATCGAATCGACGTACTCCTGCTCTTCCTTCTCCGGATTGGTGTCGTCGAAACGCAGATGGCACTGGCCGTAGTAGTCGCGGGCCAGACCGAAGTTCAGGCAGATCGACTTGGCGTGGCCGAAGTGCAGGTAGCCGTTCGGCTCGGGCGGGAAGCGCGTGCGGATCTTCGCCGGGTCGAGCGCACCGGCGAGTTGCTGCGCGGCCGGGCCGGGCTGGCCGGACCAGCGGCGCGCGGCGTGCTTGCCGGCAGCCAGATCGGCGTCGATGATGTTGCGGAGGAAGTTGGTTGCAGGGGCGGCTGCGGCGGTCTCTTTTGGCGCGTTGCTCACGGCATGATCCTTGAATCCAGAAGCGCCGTATTTTAACGGGCAACACCGCAAAACCGTTAAAATTAACAGTTGTTTAACAGTTTGCTTTGCCCCGGACAATAAAGGATTGGCATGCTCACGATGGAGACACTGCAATCGGCAGCACGCCGCTTGGCTGCCTGTGCCGCGCGGCCGGCGCGGGTTATCCTTTTCGGCTCCTACGCCCGAGGCGATGCCGATGCGGCTTCCGATGTCGATCTGATGGTGGTCGAGGCGGCGTTCGACGACAAGGCGAGCGAGTATCTGCGCCTTAAGGAGGCCATTGGTCGCCTCGGTGTCGGCGTCGACCTGCTGCTGTGCACCGAGTCTGAATTCGAGCGCCGCAGTCAGGTGCCGGGCACCGTTCTCTACTGGGCAAAAAAAGAAGGCAAGGTGCTCCATGACGCCGCAGCGTGAAGAGGCCGAGCGCTACCTGCGCCTCGCGCGGCGTGACGAGGCGGCATTTCTGGCCTTGCTGGAAATCCCGGCCATCGATTTTTCCGTCGCCTGTTTTCACGCCCAGCAGGCCAGTGAAAAAGCGCTCAAGGCCGCGATGTGCCTGCTTGGCGTGGAGTTTCGTCGCACTCACGATCTGGAAGCGCTTGCCGGGCAACTGGGCGATGCCGGTTGCCCGCCTGCGCTAGCAGTCGACGACCTGCGGCGCCTTACTCCTTACGCCGTCGAGTTCCGTTATGACGATGAGGCGATTGCATTGCTTGATGCAAAAAGTGCGCGCCGGATCGTTACTGAAGTACTGGCTTGGGCGACGACTCTACTGGAGTGCAGGGGATGAATCTGGTCGCATTTTTCGCGATTGGCGCGGGCGCCGCGCTCGGCGCGTGGTCGCGCTGGGGGCTCGGCCTGCTGCTCAATCCGCTGCTCGTCGCCATCCCGCTCGGTACCCTGGCCGCCAACCTGATCGGCGGCTATCTGATCGGCGTCGCGCTCGGCGTCTTCCACCAATACACGCACCTCGCGCCGGAACTCAAGCTGTTCATCATCACCGGCTTTCTCGGCGGGCTGACGACCTTCTCCAGCTTCTCCGGCGAGGTCATGGAGCGCTTTCTGGCGCAGCAATACACCTGGGCTTTCTCGGCGATGGGCCTGCATCTCTTCGGTTCGCTGGCGATGACCTGGCTCGGGCTGCTGACAGTCGGCGTGCACAAGGTCTGGCCCTGAAGCGAGTGCTTTGCGTCGAGTCGTTTGTTGACCGTCAACGGAATATTCGCTTAGCATCCATCCCTGTTTCAATCCCGGCCGCCGCTTAAAACAAAATACGAAGCGTGTCGCACTACCGGCCGGATATTCATGGGGGAAACTCCAAATTCTCAGGGGGGAATTCGATGTCGATGCTTTGTCGCGCCAGAAACCATTTGCTGCTGCTTGCCGGCCTGTTTCTGGCGCTCGCGGCGCACGCCCAGCAAAATCTCGTCGAAGGCTTCTCGAAGCTGCCCGAAGGGGCGAAGGTTGTGCTGATCCCGATGGATGTCGAACTGTTCTCGATCAGCGGCGGCGGCGTACTGGAACCGCAGGCCGAATGGACCGAAAACGCCCTGAAGCATCTGAAGACGGCCTATTACGCGAAGAAGCAGGACTTGAAGGTCGACATCTCCGAGATGAGCGACGAGCCGGATGAAGCCATCGACGATCTGAACCGCCTGCATGGCGCGGTGGGCACGGCGATCAACCTGCACCACCTCGGCATCCTCAAGCTGCCGACCAAGGAGAGCAAGCTCGACTGGACGCTGGGCGACACCGTTTCCGCGATCAAGCAGAAGACCAACGCCGACTACGCGCTATTCACCTTCGTTCGCGACAGCTATGCCAGCGGCGAACGGGTTGCCGCCATGCTGCTGGCGGCGGCCTTTGGCGTCGGGCTCGGCGGCGGCGTACAGACCGGCTACGCGTCGCTCGTCGACCTGTCGAACGGGCGCGTCGTCTGGTTCAACCGGCTGCTGCGCGCCACGGGCGATTTGCGCGAAGAAGCCAAGGCGCGCGAGTCGCTGGATTCCCTGCTGAAAAATTTCCCCGGCTAACGTGGAACGCCGGCGATTCCTTCAGGGCTGCTCGTGCTGCGGCCTGTCCCTGATGCTGCCCCAGTTGGCGCAAGGGGAAAGCTCCTGGCTGGTGCCGCCGCGCTTCGAGCGGCCGCTGCTCAGCACCGACGAAGGCGGCTTGTGGTCGATGCTCGACCGCGAGGAGAACAAGCTCAAGCGTAGCAAGTTCCTTGTTCGCGACAGGGAACTCAACGACTACGTCGCCGGTATCGCCTGCCGGCTGGCCGGCGACCATTGCCCGGACATGCGTGTTTATGTGGTGCGCACACCGGTGTTCAACGCCAACATGGCCCCCAACGGCATGATGCAGGTATGGACGGGACTCCTGCTGCGTCTGACCAACGAAGCGCAACTGGCGGCCGTGCTCGGGCACGAAATCGGCCACTATCTGGCGCGCCACAGTCTCGATCGTCTGCGCGACGCGAAATCCCGCTCGGCCTTCGGCCAGTTTCTTGGTATTGCGCTGAGTGCCGCCGGCGCGGGCGGGGCCGGTTCGCTGGCCCAGCTGGCGCTGATCGCCGGGAGTTTTTCCTACGGCCGCGAACATGAGCGCGAGGCCGACCGGATCGGCATGGACCTGATGGCAAAGGCCGGTTACGAGCCGATGGAGGCTTCGAAGGTCTGGGAGCAGCTGCTCACCGAACTGAAGGCGGAGCGCGACTGGACCGGAATGCCCGACCAGCGCAGTGTCCTGTTCGCCACCCACCCGCTGCCGGAAGAGCGCAGCAGCGAACTGGCGACGCGTGCCGCAAAGATGGTCGACAGCGCCCATGAAACCGGGGTTGTCGCCTGGCGAGCCGTGATCAAACCGCATCAGTGGGCCTGGCTCGAAGAGGAGCTCAAACGCCGGCGCTTTGGTGAAACCCTCGCGCTGCTGCAGCGCCTGATCGAAAACACGCCGGACGATGGCGATCTCTTCTTCTTTCGCGGCGAAACCCACCGGATACGCGCCGCCGATGGCGATTTCGAACTCGCCCTCGATGCCTACCGCTCGGCCGAAACAAAGAGAAACGCCCCGGCGGACCTCTATCGCGGACGCGGCATGGTCTTGCAGGGCAAAGGCGAAGAGGCGGCAGCGCAAGATGCCTTCAGGCGTTACCTCACCCTGCGGCCGCAGGCTGCGGATGCAGCCATGGTGGCAAGTTATGTGACCAATCCGGAAAAATCCAAACCATGAGAAAAACGATGAAAACTCTATTGATCTGTTTCCTTGCCTCCTTGCTGAGCGCGTGCGTCAGCATGACGGCGGTTGGCCCCGGCGACGTCACCGTTCGCGACAAGCTGGTGGTCAAGCTCGATAGCGCCTGGAACAAGTACAACGGCCCCGGCGTAGGCAAGACCGAGCTGTGGACGACCGACGGGCTGTCTCTGGACGTGCTGCGCTTCTTCGTTGATATCGGCGAGGGCGAGCAGCTGATCGAAGTACGCGGCGCCCACGAGAAGCAGGTGCCGAAATTCCGCGCCACCATGCAGCCGCAGGAAGTCGTCGAGCTTTACGATGCCGTGATGTCGCAAGGCGGTAATCGCTTTCACCTCGACAAGCTTGCCCCCGCAGACTTTGCCGGCGGGGCCGGCTTCCGCTTCGACTACACCTTGGTGCGTAAGGGCGATGAGGTCGAGCTCAAAGGCTTCTGCTACGGCGTCGTGCGCGACAAGCGGCTTTACCTGATGACCTTCCAGGCACCGAAAATCCACTACTACGCACAGCACGCCCAGCGTGCCCAGGCGGCAGCATTGTCGATCCGCTTCAAGGGCTGAGTCCGAAACGGTCGCCTGACCCCCGCGCTCATTGGCTCGGGAAGGGCAGGCCGCTCATGCGCAGACGCAGGACGAGTATTCCGAGCCACTCCTGGATGACTTCTGAACTCCACTTCAAGGCACCGGCGTTGGGAAACAGGGACGCGGTCCCCGTCACCGGCGGGCGAATGGCGAGCATCGTCGGTGCGGCAATCACCGTCATGCCGGCGGCTTCGAATTCCATGACCGAACGTCGCATGTGCGGCCCCTCGGTCACCAGCAGGATGGTCTGGATGCCGTCGGCACGCAGCAGACGCGCCGAAAAAACGGCGTTGTCGTGCGTGTCGAACGAGTCGACTTCCAGCCAGCGTGCGTCGATTCCGTAATCCTGCTTCAGCGTTTGCGCCATGACGGCCGCTTCGGTAGTGCCGCCCGATGGCGCTCCACCGCTAACCAGCAGCGGGAGATGCGTTCGCTGGTAAAGCCTGGCGCCATAGCGCAAACGCATCAGCGAACGCTGGCCAATTACATCGGCATTTCCGTATTCTTCGGCGTGGCGCAAGATGCCGCCGCCAAGGACGACGATCGCCTGCGCCTGACGTGCTGCCTCGAGCGTGACCGGCGGATATTTGTGCAAGCCGCGCACCAGCAGGTCACTAACCGTCGGCATCGACAGGGCGAGCAGCAGTGACACGCCGCTCCAGGCCAGCAACAGACCGCAGCGTCGACGCCGCCGCAGGATGAGCAGGCCGCAGGCGATCAGCAGCAGCGGACCAACCGGCGGCAGCAACAGGGAACTGAACAGTTTCTTGAGAACGAACATGGCGGGTATCGAACGGAGGATGGTAGTCGCGCTGAATCCTGCACCAAGTGATAGCCGACGGCAACAGAAGGTGGGCCGTCTCGGGCGGCGGAGCCGGAACTGAAAGCACCTTGCGTCGTAAACCCCGGCAGTTATGGTGCGCTACGTGAAATACGTAAATGCCAAAGGATTATTCGAGGCTGACCCCTTTTGCTCCTGTGGAGTGGCGGCCTACGCATAGGGATGGTCGGCGAGTGAGCAAATACGGACGTCTCCGAGCAGGTGCTGTTGTCGATGACGAAAAGAGGCGGCCTGCAGGTACAAGGCGCAAGTACTTGGCCGGCTTTCTCGCATCCAACGGCATGAATCGCTATACTCTTACCATGTCATCATCAATGCCACAAAGGTAAGAAAATGGCCTCCACCGCGACACTCTCCAGCAAATACCAGATTTCAGTTCCGAAGATCATCCGCGACGAACTGCATTGGGAAGCCGGGCAGGAATTTGTCTTCATCCCCAAAGGCAAGGGAGTGCTGCTCATGCCGGTGCCCGAGCTTGAACAACTCGCCGGCATGATCAAAGGCGTGCAGACCGGCGATTACCGAGATCGGCAGGATCGTTTTTGATGCGCGTCGTCGATACGTCGGTCTGGATCGAGTGGCTTACCGGCAGTCCGCTGCAGGCCAGGCTGGCAAAGGAGATTCCCGAGTGGGATCAATGCGTCGTCCCCACCACCGTACAGCTGGAACTGGCGAAATGGCTGGTCAGGGAAAGCGGCGAGGAGCCGGCGGATCAGATGATTGCTTACACACAGAAATGCGTGGTCGCGCCACTCGATACGCGCATTGCCTTACGCGCCGCCGACTTGCATCGGCAATACAAGCTGGCGACCGCCGATGCCGTGGTCTATGCCACGGCCCAGGAGTTTGGCGCCGATCTGCTCACCTGCGATGCGCATTTTGAAAATCTGCCGGGCGTGGTTTTTATCAAGAAGACGGCGTCGAGTTAGTTGCAGGGATGCTTCTGAAACTTCGAGGCGGGTATTCGTGGTCAGCCCCCTGATACTACCAATACCCTACCAAGTATTGGACAGACGATGATATTCGAACGCCCCGCTTTGTTTTTCCTGCTCTTTGCCGGACTCGCCCAGGCCGCTGATGCGCCGCCGCCAGCCGGGCGCTATCGCTGCTATCAGCCGCCGGATTACGTGGTGCTCTCGTGGTTCGATTTGGCTGCCGACGGAACCTATCGCCTTCAGGGCGGTCCTGTCGCGCGCTATTCGTGGGAGCCAGGCCGGAAGATCGTACGCTGGCTCGATGGCGCGCACGCGAAGCAAGGCCTTGTCGGCATCTACGAGCCCCCGCCGGATGATGATCAATGGCCTCGCCGGCACACCATTGTGCTTGCCAGGCGCGCCGATACGCGGCCCGGCAGTGCCGGCTGGGCGAAGCTGCCGCAGTGCTATCTGACCGAGCATTGAGCCGTCTGCCCGAAGGTTGCCGAGGCGGCAGGCGGCTAGCCTGCACGTCGCTGCAGAGCGTGCGGAATGGCGATCGGCGCATGCCGATCGCCTGAGAGCAAGCAAATACGGGCATCTCCGAAGGGCATACTGTCAGATGACCAAATGAAGCGGCCTGCAGGTTTGCCTGCTGAATGCCCTGCCTTCTATGCGACGCGCAGGATCGAGCGAAACGCCGTGGCGCCCGGCGACGAGAACAACCAACTGAGCGCGCCGCAATTGAGCGCGACGGTGATCCAGAAAACGAGTTGAAACGACGCCTTCTGCGTCTTGTGGCGCAGCAGCCTCTGCGCCGCCAGCGCGCCCGGCCAGCCGCCGATCACGGCGAAAAGGTGCAAGGTGTTTTCCGGCGTCCGCCATCGGTCGCTTCTGGCCGCAGATTTGTCGAGCGCATAGGCGAGAAAAGCCACGGCGCTGGCCGCCAGATAGAAAGCGGGAACCGCCAGCGGCAGCCTGCCGGCGATCGCCAAACCCGCGACTCCCGTAAGAAAAAAGGCAGCAAGCCAGAGCCGCGTTGTGCCACGCTTCGATGGTATAGCTCGTGCAGCGCGTTCGCCGACGAAGGCAACATTCGCCGCCTGCGTGCGGCCTTGCGCATCGGTAGTCAGCTCATAGGTCACGAGTTCATTGCCGAGCGGCCTGCGTTGCCGGTTCGAGAACGACTTGATGTGCACGAAGGCCTGCCGGCCGCCGCCGTTCGGCGTGACGAAGCCAAAACCCTTGTCGTCCTTCCAGTTGCTTATCCTGCCTTGATAGCGCATGGCGAATGGCGATGACTTCCTGCCAGAGACTCTGCTGTTACTTGCACCATTGTTTCTCACAGGGAATGCCGTCGTTGTTGCCATCCATTTTGACCCCCGGACAATTCTTCAAAAAGAAGGTGGCCTCCTCGCAAGAGCTCATTTGTGAGCAATATGTTCGGCCATCGCACTTGAATGAATGCGATGGGCTTGTCTCAGTTTGAGTGCTCGAACGCGCCGGGCGGCTGGTGTCGTTGACCTCTGGCGTGCTGGCAAAGGCAGGGTGTCTGTTTTGATACTTTGCGTATCCCTGCCAACCGACGGCCGCAAGTATTGCAATGAGAATAAGCTTCTTCATAGTGGCGTCAGGAATAAAAGTCGTTGTGCGATGGCGAGGCCTTCCTTGCGGGAGACATTTCCGGTTACGTCTGGCGCTATCGAAATGGCAATAGTCGAGGCCGTCAATCTGTTTTGGCTGACCCTTCGCATTGGTGCTTCAGCACACGTACCGAGTCTGTTTATGTCTATCGTATATTTCGGCCATGATTTCGAGAGCCGCGCCGCCCGCCCTGCACATCTGTCGCGTTTGAGCCAACTCCTTTCCTCACGATAGGGCTTCCGCCCCCGATGATTTAAACTGCTGCACCTCTCCTTGTTGTCTGAACGGTTTCCGATGAGTCGCGGCACCCCACGTACTGCCGGCGTTTACGCCGATTGTCTTTCTGTTGACCAGCGCCGCCTGCGCTCGCTCTCGCGCGACATGCGCCACGCTTTCGGCGCCAAGCGCGATGCGCTGCAGGCCGAGCACGACAAACTGCTGGAAGCGTCGCTGACGGCGGTGGCAAGTCGCCGGGCGCGCCTGCCGAAGCCGGAGTTCGCCGACGATCTGCCGGTCAACGCGCGGCGCGCCGAGATCGCCGAGCTGATCGAAAAGAATCAGGTGGTGATCGTCTGCGGCGAAACGGGCTCGGGCAAGACGACGCAGATTCCGAAGATCTGCCTCGAGCTCGGGCGCGGCACGACCGGGCTGATCGGCCACACGCAGCCACGCCGCATCGCCGCGCGCTCGACGGCGGCGCGCATCGCGCAGGAACTGCACAGCGAGCTCGGCAGCATCGTCGGCTACAAGATCCGCTTCACCGATCGCACCTCGCCGCAGTCCTACATCAAGCTGATGACCGACGGCATCCTGCTCGCCGAGACGCAGGGCGACCCGTGGCTTGGGCGCTACGACACGCTGATTCTCGATGAAGCGCACGAGCGCAGCCTGAACATCGACTTCCTGCTCGGCTACCTCAAGCAACTGCTGCCGAAGCGCCCGGATTTCAAGCTGATCGTCACCTCGGCGACGATCGACGCCGAGCGCTTTGCGAAACACTTCACGATCGATGGCAAGCCGGCGCCGGTGATCGAGGTCTCGGGCCGCCTGTATCCGGTCGAAGTGCGTTATCGCCCGGTCGAGAACGAGGAAGCCGAGAAGGAGGGCGAGCGCGATCTGTACGACGCCATCGTCGATGCCTGCGACGAACTGGCCCGCGTCGGGCCGGGCGACGTGCTGGTCTTCCTGCCTGGCGAGCGCGAGATCCGCGAAGCGGCCGAAGCCTTGCGCAAACACCATCCACCGCACACCGAGATCCTGCCGCTCTTCGCCCGCCTGTCGGCCGAGGAGCAGTCGCGCATCTTCAAGGACCACGTCGGGCGGCGCATCGTGCTGGCGACCAACGTCGCCGAGACCTCGCTCACCGTGCCGGGCATTCGCTACGTCGTCGATACGGGCCTCGCGCGCGTCAAGCGCTATTCCTACCGCAACAAGGTCGAGCAGCTGCAGGTCGAAAAAATCGCGCAAGCCTCGGCCAACCAGCGCGCCGGGCGATGCGGGCGGGTGGCGGCGGGCGTCTGTATCCGTCTCTACGACGAGCAGGAATTCAACTTGCGGCCGCCGTTCGCCGACCCCGAAATCCTGCGTTCGTCGCTCGCCGGCGTGATCCTGCGCATGAAGGCGCTGCGCATCGGCGAGGTCGAGAGCTTCCCCTTCATCGAAGCGCCGCCGCCGAAAGCGATCAGCGACGGTTATCAGCTGCTGCTCGAACTCGGCGCCGTCACCGATGAAACTGCCCTGACCCCGGTCGGTCAGGAGTTGGCCAAAATGCCGCTCGACCCGCGCGTTGGCCGCATGATCGTCGCCGCGCGCGACGAGGGCTGTTTGCGCGAAGTGCTGATCATCGCCGCCGCGCTGACCGCGCAGGACCCGCGCGAACGGCCGCAGGACCGGCAGGGCAGCGCCGACATGGCGCACAAGAAGTTCGACGACGAGAAATCCGAGTTCCTCTCCTGGCTCAAGCTGTGGAACTGGTACGAAGGCGAAATCGAGCACAAGAAATCGCAGCGCAAGCTGGTGCAGGCGTGTCACGAGAACTTCCTCTCGGCGCTGCGCATGCGCGAGTGGCGCGACGTGCACAGCCAGCTGCACGGCCTCGCCGCCGAGCACGAGTGGAAGGAAAATCAGATTCCGGCGAGCTACGAGGCGATCCATCGCGCGCTGCTCGCCGGCCTGCTCGGCAACGTCGGCTGCAAGTCGGAGGACTCGGCTCACTACTTGGGCGCGCGCGGCATGAAGTTCCTGATCCATCCTGGGTCTGCGCTGCAGAAGAAGGCTGGTAAGTGGATCGCCGCCGCCGAAATCACCGAGACGACCAAGCTCTTCGCGCGCTGCGTCGCGCGCATCGAGCCCGAGTGGCTGGAGCAGGTCGGCGCGCACCTGATCAAGCGCAGCTGGTTCGATCCGCACTGGGAAAAGAAAGCGATGCAGGTCGTCGCCTTCGAGCGTTCGACGCTCTACGGCATCGTCGTCAATCCGCGCAAGCGGGTGAATTTCGGGCCGATGAACCCGCAGGAGTCGCGCGAGATTTTCATTCGCCAGGGACTGGTTGGTGCCGAAGTGGCCGACGAATACGAACGGCGCTGGGCCTTCTACACGCACAACCACCAGTTGATGCTCGACATCGAAACACTCGAACACAAGTCGCGCCGGCCCGACGTGCTGGTCGACGACGAGCTGATCTTCGCCTTCTACGACGAGATCATTCCCGAGGGCATCACCGGCGGCGCCGAGTTCGACAAGTGGCGGCGCGAGGCCGAGCGCGACAATCCGAAACTGCTTTATCTGAAGCGCGAAGACCTGATGCGCCACGAGGCGGCCGGCATCACCACCGAGGCCTTCCCGCACCACATCAAGCTCGGCGGTATCGATTTCGCGCTGAGCTACCACTTCGAGCCGGGAACGCCGCGCGACGGCGTGACGATGAGCGTGCCGCTGGCGCAGCTCAACCAGATTCCGGCGGCGCGCTGCGAGTGGCTGGTGCCCGGGCTGCTCAAGGAAAAGGTCGTGCAGCTCGTCAAGACGCTGCCGCAGAAGATCCGCTCGAAGCTCGTGCCGGTGCCCGAGTTCGCCACCGAGTTCGTCGCCGCCATACAGCCTTCGGACAAGCCGTTGGTGCCAGCGCTGATCCACTTCATCCTGCAGTCGCGCGGCCTCAATGCACGCGGCTGGGAGATCACGCCCGACGCCTTCCGCCCCGACGCGCTGCCGGCGCATTTTTCTTTCAACTTCAAGCTGGTCGATGAGAACGACCGCCAGCTTGGCATGAGCCGCAGCCTGACCGAGCTGCGCGGCGAGTGGGGCGGCAAGGCCAAGCAGGAGTTCTCCGAGCTGCACGAAACGCCGTCCGAATACTCGGGGATGACGGACTGGTCTTTCGGCGAGTTGCCCGAGCTGATGGAGGTTGACGTTGGCGGCAGCGGGGGCGGCCAGAAAGTGCTCGGCTACCCCGGACTGTCGGACGACGGCGACAGTGTTTCGCTGTGCGTCTTCGATTCGCCCGAGGAGGCGCGCGAGGCGCATGCCGAGGGCCTGCTGCGCCTGTACATGCTGCAGTTCCGCGAGCAGGTGAAGTATTTCGAGAAAAACCTGCCGAATCTCACGCAGATGGGCATGCAGTTCATGCCGCTCGGTTCGCTCGACGACCTGCGCAAGCAACTGATCGCGCTGACCTTCGCGCGTGCCTGCCTGGTCGATCCGTGGCCGACCGATGCGGCGAGTTTCAAGGCGCGCTGCTTTGATGCCAAGTCGCGCCTCGGCCTGCTGGCGCAGGAAATCTGTCGGCTGGTCGGCACGATCCTGACCGACTGGCAGGCCTTGCAGAAAAAGCTGGTCGCCTTCAAGACCTATGCGGCGGCCTACCAGGATATCGAGAAGCAGCTCGGCCGGCTGATCGGCAAGCGCTTCATTGTCGGCACGCCCTTCGAGCGCCTGCAGCACTATCCGCGCTACCTCAAGGCGATGACGCTGCGCCTCGACAAGCTGAAGGCCGATCACCTGCGCGACGCGCGCCTGATGGCCGAGTACGCCCCGCTGTGGACGAACTACGAACGGCGTGCCATCGTGCTCGCCAAGCAGGGCGTGGTCGACGAGCAGGTCGGGCAGTTCCGCTGGCTGCTCGAGGAACTGCGCGTGCAGCTCTTTGCGCAGGAGCTACGCACGCCGGCGCCGGTGTCGAGCAAACGCTTGCAGAAAATGTGGGAGGGAATGGGCCGTGGGTAGCGTTGTTCTGGCGCTGATCCGTTCGCTGGCGACGCTGGCTCGCCCACGCGTCTGGATGCTGATGGTCGGTCCGGCGCTGGTCGCCCTGATCGCCTGGGTCGGCCTGACGGTATTCCTGCTCGACAGCCTGATCGCCGGCTTCATCGAACTGCCGCCGATGAGCTGGCTGACCGGCTGGGGCGCCGTGTGGCTGGCCAAGCTGTTCGCGGTGCTCGGCGGCTGGCTGCTGATCCTGGCCGCGACTTACGTCACCGCGATGCTGCTTGCCGCGATCTTCGTCCTGCCACTGTTGCTCAATCATGTGGCCGCCACCGACTATCCGGAACTCGCGCGCATGGGCAAGGACAGCGTCACGGCATCGACCTGGAACAGCATTTCGGCAGCACTGCTCTTCGTCGCCGGCTGGGTGATTACGCTGCCGCTCTGGCTGATTCCCGGCCTCGGGCTGGTCCTGCCGCTGTTCTGGATGGCCTGGCTGAACCGCCGCACCTTCGCCTACGACGCGCTGGCCGTGCATGCGACCGACGCCGAGTGGCAGGCGCTGCGCCGCCAGCATGCGCCGCCGCTGCTGATGCTCGGCATCACGCTGGCGCTGGTCGCGCACATCCCGGTCGTCGGCCTGCTGGCGCCGACGCTGGCCGCGCTGGCCTACATTCACTACGCACTGGAAGCCTTGCGCAGAATGCGGCAAGGCGCGGTCGTGACGATCATCGAAGGCAGCAGCACGCGGGTAAACGGGGAGGAGTGAATATGCAATTTGGCGCGCTTATCATCGGCGACGAGATTCTGTCCGGCAAACGCATCGACAAGCACTTCGCGAAGATTGCCGAGTTGCTCGCTGCGCGCGGCCTGCGCCTGGCGTGGGCCGAGTATCTGGGCGACGAGCGGTCGCGCATTGCGGCGACCTTGAAACAGAGTTTCGCCGCCGGCGACGTCGTCTTCAGCTTCGGCGGCATCGGCAACACGCCGGACGACCAGACGCGGCAGGCGGTGGCCGAGGCGCTCGGCGTCGATCTGGTGCTGCACCCTGATGCCGAACGCGAGATTCGCGGCCGTTTCGGCGCCGACACCAACGCCACCCGCCTGCTGCTCGGCACCTTTCCGCGCGGTGTCGACATCGTTCCCAACCCGTTCAACCGGATTCCCGGCTTTCGCGTGCGCGATCACCATTTCCTGCCGGGCTTCCCGCAGATGGCGCATCCGATGGCCGAGTGGGCGCTCGATACCTTCTACTCGCCGCTCTTCAACCGCAATCCGCCGGTCGATAAGGCCTTCCTGCTGACCGGGCCGAACGCCTACGAGAGTGCGCTGCTCGATCTGATGGAGCGCATCGTCGCCGAGTATCCGGCCTTGCGCCTGTTTAGCCTGCCTTCGGTCGGCGACGACGGACAGCGGCGGCATCTCGAACTTGGCGTCGAGGGCGAAGCGGCGCTGGTCGAGCGGGCGCTGGAAGATATTCGTTTGGAAATCGAACGGCGCGGTGTCGCCTGGACCTGGCGCGACTGAGCGCCAGATAGGGCGGCCGTAAACGAAAAAACCCCGGCCGAACCGGGGTTTATCTGGAGAAGAAAAGCTTACTTCTTCTTCGTCGCGGCAGCCGCCTTGGCGGTGGCGCTCGATACGGACTTGACGTTGGCATCGGCGATGTCGGTCATCTGCTTGGCCATCTGCGTCATGTTGTCGTAGGCCTTGGTCGAGGCTTCCAGCATCTGCTTCATCGCAGCGCCGAAAATGTCGCCGCCGACCGGTGCGGTCGCGGTGGTTTTTTCGATGGCGCTCGAGGCAGTCTTGGTGAAGGTGCTGTACTGCGCTTCCATCACCGAGGTGATTTCCTTCTGCATGCTGGTCACCAGATCGGCAACGCGGCGCGAGTACTCGGTCATTTTCTCGACGTTGGGCTTGGCGAGTTCGCTGCTCAGTTTGCCCAGTTCCTTCGGATCCTTGACGTTCATCAGCTGCTGCGTGTTGGCGACGCTGGCATTGAAGAGTTCGCGGGTCGCGGCGAGGTTGAGGGCGGCCAGTTGCTCCATGCCGTTGAAGGCGCTGCGCACCAGCGTCATCATGACTTCGGCGCTGGCTTTCTGGCTGTTGGCGAGTTGTTCGAGATTGAGATTGCTCATTGATGCCTCCATAAATGACGATGGTAAAACGCGTGACGGTCTATTGAGCAACTACGAATTACTCAACGGTTGTTCTTGCTCGGGAACCGCCCATGAATTGCACTATAGACTATTCACTTGGCAAGCTGAACGTCGATTAAAAAAAACCCCCGAACCAGGTCGGGGGTTTTTCTTCGGATGCTTAACGAATTAAGCAGTCTTCTTCTTGCCTGCGGCGGCGGTCGTGCCGACAGCCTTGACCGTTGCGTTGGTCGCGGCGGCGACGTTGGCTTCGGCGATTTCAGCGACTTGCTTGGCAGCCTTGTTCATGCTGTCGAAAGCCGAGGTCGCGGCGGCGATGGCCGACTTGACAGCGGACACGGCAACATCGGAACCAGCCGGGGCGTTCTTGGCAGCCTTGTCGAGCAGACCAGCGACTTGCTTCTGGAAGTCACCGAACTGGCCTTCGAGCAGCTTGGAAACTTCTTCCTTCGACTGAGCCGAAATTTCGTAGACGCTGCGGGTGTAAGCAACGGCCTTCTCGACGTTCGGCTGAGCCAGCGAAGCCTGGATGGCGATGGCTTCTTGCGGGTCCTTGGCACCGAGGATGGCCTTGGTGTTGGCAACGCCGTCTTCCAGCAGCGAGCGGGCGGTGTTCAGGTTCAGGGCGGCGATGCGCTCGGCCGAAGCCAGGGCGGTGTTGGCGAGGGTCAGCATGGCATCAACGGAAGCCTTGTTGGCGGCGGCGAATTGCTCGGGGGTTGCAAACATGGTCAATCTCCTAAGTAAAAAAAGTAGAACACTTCTGTGCAGAGCTTGACTCACCGATCGCGGAATTTCTTGCTTGCCGTGATCATTTGTTGCGCTGCACCATGAACTCAATTATAGCGATGGAGAAAAGCTTGTCAAGCAATTTTTGGTGCGCTGCACAAAAAACTTTTTTCCGTTGATTGTAAAGCGATTTATTGCGAAATACGGGGGCTGGCGGGATGCCGTGCGCCGCATTTTTTGCGGCGCACGATCCGAGGCGGCGGCCGGCGCAATAAAGGCGGCCGGTTTTGCCCGCTTATTGGTGCTTGAAAACCGGTTTGCGCTTTTCGGCGAAGGCGGCCATGCCTTCCTTCTGGTCTTCGAGGGCGAAGCTGGCGTGGAAAACGCGGCGTTCGAAGAGCAGGCCTTCGTTGAGTCCGCTCTCAAAGGCGCGATTGACCGATTCCTTGATCATCATCACGGCCGGCAGCGAGAAGGAGGCGATCTTTTCGGCGGTGGCGAGCGCTTCGTCGACCAGCTTGTCGGCCGGGACGATGCGCGAGACGAGGCCGGCGCGCTCGGCTTCCTCGGCGCCCATCATGCGCGCCGTCAGGCACATTTCCATCGCCTTGGCCTTGCCCACGGCGCGCGGCAGGCGCTGCGTGCCGCCGGCGCCGGGCAGCGTGCCGAGCTTGATTTCCGGCTGGCCGAACTGGGCGCTGTCGGCGGCGAGGATGAAATCGCACATCATCGCCAGCTCGCAGCCGCCGCCCAGCGCGTAGCCGGCGACGGCGGCGATCACGGGCTTGCGGCAGGTCTTGACGCGTTCCCAGTTGCGCGTGATGTAATCGGCCTTGTAGGCGTCCATATAGGAGAAGTCCTTCATCGCCGTGATGTCGGCGCCGGCGGCGAAGGCCTTCTCCGAGCCGGTGATGACGATGGCGCCGATCGCTTCCGATTCCTCGAAGGCGTCGAGCGCCCGGCGGAGTTCCTCGACCAGCGCGTCGCACAGCGCATTCAGCTGTTTCGGGCGATTGAGCGTGATCAGGCCGACACGGCCACGGGTTTCGGCGATGATGTATTCGTAGCTGCTGACGTCGGCCATGGTTTCAATCTCCTCTCGGGGTGACGGTTTCCGCCGGCTTGAGGGTGAGCGGTTCGCCCTTCTTCTCGTCCGGCGTGTCGCCGTTCTTGCCTTTCGGCTGAATGATCGCCCTGACGCGGGCTTGTGGCGCGCCGGTGGCGCTCTTCGTTTCGCCGCCGGATGTGACGAGATATTTTTCGGTCAGCGCGTCGTAGGAGACGTAGTGACCCTTCACTTCGTCCTGCCCGCTCTTGACCCAGGCGCGAACGAAAAATTCGGTCTTTTCGCTGCGCGCGTCGTGTTCGATGCGCTCGCCTTCGCCCTCGATGAACTCGTCCTTGCCTTCGCGCTTTTGCCGGAAGCGCGCCAGCCCGTTCGCGCCGCCGATGGCCGAGCCTTTCTGGAAGCCGTCGGCGTCCTGCGTGACGACGAGGCGGTTGGCGCGAATCTGCAGCGTTCCCTGGGTCAGGATGACGTTGCCTTCGTAAACCTGGACCCTCTTTACGTCGTCGATCGTGATGCGATCGGCTTCCAGGTTGACCGGTTTCTGGCGATCGGCGCGCTCGGCAAGCGCCGGCGCCGAGGCGGCGAGCAGGAAGGTGGTGGCCAGTGCGCTGGCGAATAGGTGAACGGAATGTGGCTTCATGGTTTAGCGCTTCTTCGCTTGTTTGCTTTCAAATTGGCCGACCGCCTGGGATTCCAGGACGTAGATCTGCATCTTCTGGTCGGCGTGCATGCCGACGCCTTTCAGCCAGGAGCCGCCCTGCGTGATGAGCACCGGGCTTTTGGTGAAGGCCTGCTGGTCTTCGGGGCGGACGGTGAGGTCGGGCATGGTGGCCAGCATCAGTTCCTGGGTCGGCGTGGCGGCGCGTTCGATCTTCACGTCCTCGTAGAAGTCGACCTGGTTGCCGTCCTGGCTGACGTGGGCGCGTTCGGCGCTGGTCGTGATCGACGGCCGGTTTTGCGGCAGATAGACGAGTTTCGGTTTGCTGACGTCGGTCGTGTCGTCGTCCGGATAGTGCCTGAGTTCCGGGGCGTTCAGCGTGTATTGCAGGCGGCCGGTCTTGTCGAGCTTGCGCAATTGCACCTGCTCGATGACGTAGTCGGCGTCGTGCCGGGTCTTGCCGTCCTTGCGCTCCTCGGGCAGCTCGATGGCGTGGCGCAGCCAGAACGTCAGTCCGGCCAGCGCGAGCAGGATGCCGAGCGGGAAGAACGCGCTGCCCCAGCTTTTCATTGCGGGCGGCCGGCGCCGGGCGCGGTGGCCAGCACGGATTCCTGTTTGCCCTGCGCGTGCAGGATGAAATCACAGACTTCGCGCACTGCGCCGCGGCCGCCGCCGCGCGTCGTCACGAAGTGGGCGTGCCGATTGACCAGCGCGTGCCCGTCGGCCGTGGTCGCCGAGAAGCCGAGCGCGTTCATCACCGGCAGGTCGACCGTGTCGTCGCCCATGTAGCCGGCTTGCTCGGGCTGAAAGCCCAGTTCATCGAGCAAGGCCTGCATTTGTGCCAGCTTGTTCTCGACGCCCTGGAACAGATAGGTGATGCCGAGGTTCTGCGCGCGCAATTCCACGCAGCGGGCGCGGCGCCCGGTGATGATGGCGACGGTGACGCCGGCTTGCTGCAGCAGCTTCAGGCCGTGCCCGTCGAGCGTGTTGAAGGCTTTGATCTCGATGCCTTCGTCGCTGTAGTAGAGCGATCCGTCGGTCATCACGCCGTCGACGTCGAAGGCCATCAGTTTGAGTTTGCTGGCGCGAACGAGGGGGGATTGGTGCGCATCCATCAGATGACTTTCGCCTGAAAAAGATCGTGCATATTGAGTGCGCCGATCAGCGCCCCGTGTTCGTCGACCACCGGGAGCTGGTTGATCTTGTGTTGTTCCATGATCTCGACCGCTTCGACGGCGAGCTTGTCGGGGCCGATCGCGCGCGGCTGGCGGCCCATGATGTCGGCCACGCTCAGCGTGCGCAGGTCGAGGTTTTTCGCAAAGGCGCGGCGCAGATCGCCGTCGGTGAAGATGCCGATGACGCGCCGCTCGGGCGTGATCACCGCGGTCATGCCGATGCCGCCGCGCGAAATCTCGAGGATGGCGTCGGCGACGCTGGCGTCGGGGCCGATCGCCGGCGCCGCCGCCCCGGCGCGCATCACGTCGCGCACGTGCGTCAGCAGGCGGCGGCCGAGCGTGCCGCCGGGGTGCGAGCGGGCGAAATCCTCGGCGCCGAAGCCGCGCGCGTCGAGCAGCGCGACGGCCAGCGCGTCGCCGAGCGCCAGCGCGGCGGTGGTGCTCGCCGTCGGCGCCAGGTTGAGCGGGCAGGCCTCCTGCGCGACGCCCGCGTCGAGGTGGGCATCGGCTTCGCGCGCCAGCGACGAGTTGGCGTTACCGGTCATCGCGATCAGCTTGGCGCCCTGGCGCTTGATCGACGGCACGATGGTCAGCAGTTCGGCGCTCTCGCCGGAATTGGACAGCGCGATCAGCACGTCGTCGCGGGTGATCATGCCGAGGTCGCCGTGGCTCGCTTCGGCCGGATGCACGAAATAGGCCGGCGTACCGGTGCTGGCCAGCGTCGAGGCGATCTTGCGCCCGATATGGCCGGATTTGCCGATGCCGCTGACGATCACGCGGCCGTGGCAATTGAGAATCAGCGACAGCGCCAGCAGAAACGCGCCGTCGATCCGGTCGGCCAGCGCAAGCACGGCCTCGGCCTCGATGCGCAGCACCTGCCGGGCGAGGTCGAGCGCTTTCGATGATGGCTGGATGGTTGGCGGAATTTGGCTCATGAGGGTGTAGCGGTTATGATTGAGGCAAGTATAGCAGAAGCCCGCAACCCCCTGAATTCGCGCCATCCGCACACTCCGCGCCGGCGTGTGCGGCCGCGCAAGCAAGAACAAGCAGGAAGACAAACAAGGCCAATGGAAACCCTGCCAATCGTTCTGATGTTGCTCGGCGCCTCGGTGCTGACGGTCATCCTTTTCCGCCGCCTCAATCTGCCGCCGGTGCTCGGCTACCTGCTCGTCGGCACGCTGATCGGGCCGCATGCGCTCAATCTGCTCAAGGATTTCTCGGGGGCCGAGCACCTGGCCGAATTCGGCGTCGTCTTCCTGATGTTCTCGATCGGCCTCGAGTTCTCGCTGCCCAAGCTGTTCGCGATGAAGCGCATCGTTTTCGGCCTCGGCTTCCTTCAGGTCCTGCTGACGCTGGCCGCCGTCACCGGCATCCTCACCGGCCTCGGCTTCACCTGGCAGGCCGGCGTCGCACTGGGCGGCGCGCTGGCGATGTCGTCCACGGCGGTGCTCACCAAGCTGCTGGCCGAACGTCTCGAGCTCGACGCCAAGCACGGACGCGAAGTGATGGGCGTGCTGCTCTTCCAGGATCTGGCCGTGGTGCCGCTGCTCATCCTGATCCCGTCGTTCTCGCGCTCGCCGGAGCAGATGGCGATGATGATGGGGATCGCCGCCGTCAAGGCCGTCGTCGTCCTCTCGCTGGTTCTCTTTTTCGGCCAGCGCCTGATGAGCAAGTGGTTCTTTACCGTCGCGCGCAGCAAGTCGGCCGAGCTCTTCATGCTCAACATCCTGCTGATCACGCTCGGGCTGGCCTACCTTACCGAACTGGCCGGCCTCTCCTTGGCGCTCGGCGCCTTCGTCGCCGGCATGCTGATCTCGGAAACCGAATACCGGCACCAGGTGGAAGAGGACATCAAGCCCTTCCGCGACGTGCTGATGGGCCTCTTCTTCGTCACCATCGGCATGATGCTCGATCTCTCACTGGTGCTGCACAACTTCCTGCTCGTCCTGGCCGTGCTCGCCGCGCTGCTCCTGATCAAGTTCGCGCTGGTCACCGGCCTGTCGCGCTTCTTCGGCGCCGCGCCCGGCTCGGCGATGCGCACCGGCCTGTGGCTGTGCGCCGGCGGCGAATTCGGCTTCGTGCTGCTGTCCGATATCCGCGAACTGCACCTCGCGCCGTCGCTCGCCTTGCAGGTCGTGCTCGCGGCGCTGGTCCTCTCGATGCTGCTGGCGCCGATCATCGTGCACTACAGCGACCGCCTGGTGCTGCGCTTTACCGCCAGCGAATGGCTGCTGCGCTCGATGGAGCTGACGATGATCGCGGCGCAGACGATGAGCACCGAGAAGCACGCGGTGATTTGCGGCTTCGGGCGCAGCGGGCAGTATCTGGCGCGTTTCATGGCGCAGGAGGAGGTCTCCTATGTGGCGCTCGACCTCGACCCGGAGCGCGTGCGCGAAGCCGCCGCGGCCGGCGAGAACGTCGTCTATGGCGATTCGACCCGGCGCGAAACGCTGATTGCCGCCGGCATCGGCCGGGCCTGCGTGCTGATCGTCTCGTTCGCCGATACACGGGCGGCGGAAAAAGTGCTGCACCATGCGCGCGAGTTGCGGCCCGACCTGCCGGTCGTCGTGCGCACGCTCGACGAAAAAGACTTCGAGCTATTGCATCGCGCCGGCGCCGCCGAAGTGGTGCCGGAAACGCTCGAGGCCAGCATGATGCTCGCCTCGCACGCCCTGATCCACGTCGGCGTGCCGATCAACCGCGTGCTCAAGCGCGTGCGCCAGACGCGGGCGGCGCGCTACAGCACGATGCGCGGCTTTTTCCACGGCGAGAGCGACCGCAAGGAAGACGTCTTCGACGGCGACGAGCCGCGCCTGCACTCGGTGCCGCTGGTCGCCGGGGCCTATGCGATCGGCCGCACGCTGGGCGAACTGGCGGTCAGCGAGCACGGCGTCGAGGTGACGGCGGTGCGCCGGCGCAACATCCGGGCGCTCGAGCCGTCGGCGGAAACGCGCTTCGAGGTCGGCGACGTGGTCGTCCTGCTCGGCGTGCCGGTCGCCTTGACGCTCGTCGAAGAGCGCCTGCTCAAGGGCTGAGCGGAAACGCCGACCGGCTTCGGCTTATCGTCTTTTTGCATAAGCAAATAAAGAAACAGGCTTTGGCGTTCTATCAGGGTTGGCTATAGTGGTCGCCTCTGCAAAACGCCACGGAGCCTCCCCATGTCCAGATTGACCCGCAAGTTCGCAGTTGCCTTGATCGCTGCCGTGTTTTCCCTGCCGGCGCTGGCCGAAACGAGCTTGCTCAACGTCTCCTACGACGTTGCGCGCGATTTCTACAAGGACTACAACCCGATGTTCCAGAAATACTGGAAAGCCAAGTCGGGTGAAACGATCGAACTGAAGCAGTCGCACGGCGGCTCGAGCAAGCAGGTACGCGCCGTCGCCGACGGGCTGGACGCCGACGTGGTGACGATGAACCAGGCGTCCGACGTCGATTTCCTCGCCGAGAAGGGACTGGTCGCCAGGGACTACGCGAAGAAATTCCCGACCAATGCGTCGCCCTACACCTCGACGATGGTGATCATCGTGCGCAAGGGCAACCCGAAGGCGATCAAGGACTGGAGCGACCTCGCCAAACCCGGCATGCAGGTCATCCTGCCGCACCCGAAGAACACCGGCAACGGCCGTTACAGCTATCTCGCCGCCTGGGGTTACGCGCTCAAGCAGCCTGGCGGCAACGACAAGAGCGCGCAGGAGTTCGTCGGCAAGCTACTGAAGAACGCGCCGCTTTTCGCCGCCGGCGGGCGCGATGCGACGACCACCTTCATGCAGCGCAAAATCGGCGATGCGCTGGTCTCGTTCGAGAGCGAAGCCGAGTTGATCGCCAAGGAGTTCGGCAAGGGCGAGTTCGAAGTCGTTTATCCCTCGCTGTCGATCCTCACCGAATTCCCGGTCGCCATCGTCGACAAGGTGGTCGACAAGAAAGGCACGCGCAAGGAGGCGCAGGCCTATCTCGATTACCTGTGGTCGAAGGAGGGGCAGGAGAACGCCGCACAGAACTACCTGCGCCCGCGCGACCCCGAACTGCTCAAGAAATACGCGGCGCAGTTCCCGGCGATCAAGACCTTCTCGGTCGACGAAGTCTTCGGCGGCTGGGGCAAGGCCTTCCCGGCGCACTTCAAGGACGGCGGCAGCTTCGACCAGATCTACTCGCAGAAATAAAATCGCGTTTGCAGCGGGCGCCGCCTGACGGTGGCGCCCGTTTTTATTGATTGAATTGCCGATGGCTGCTTCTTCCACCAATTCGCGTGTGCTGCCCGGCTTCGGCCTCGGCCTCGGCTACACGCTGGTCTATCTCTCGATCCTCATCCTGCTGCCGCTCTCCGGCCTGGTCTTCAACGCCAGTTCGCTGAGCCTGCCGCAGTTCTGGGACATCGCCACCGGTGCGCGTGCGCTCGCCTCGTTTCGCGTCACTTTCGGCGCCTCGCTGGCGGCAGCGGGCATCAACGCCTTTTTCGGCCTGATCGTCGCCTGGGTGCTGGTGCGCTACAGCTTCCCCGGCAAGCGTTTCGTCGATGCGCTGGTCGACCTGCCGTTCGCGCTGCCGACCGCCGTCGCCGGCATCACGCTGGCCACGCTTTACGCCGGCAACGGCTGGATCGGCCGCCATCTCGAACCGCTCGGCCTGAAAGTCGCCTATACGCCGCTCGGCATTGTCGTCGCGCTGACCTTCATCGGCCTGCCCTTCGTCGTGCGCACGCTGCAGCCGGTGATCGAGGACATCGAGCCGGAAATCGAGGAGGCCGCCGCCTCGCTCGGCGCCTCGCGCCTGCAGACCTTTCTGCGCGTGATTCTGCCGGCGATCTTCCCGGCCCTGCTGACCGGCTTCACGCTCGCCTTCTCGCGCGCCGTCGGCGAATACGGCTCGGTCATCTTCATCGCCGGCAACATGCCGCTGATCTCGGAGATCACGCCCTTGCTGATCATCTCCAAGCTCGAACAGTACGACGTGATCGGCGCCACGGCGCTGGCCGTCGTCATGCTGGCCATCTCCTTCTGCCTGCTGCTTGCGGTCAATGCCTTGCAGTGGTGGACGGCCAACCGGCACAAGGCAACAGCAGGTGTGGGGCAATGAGCGCCGCCGCCGGCCGCAAGGCCAACGCCGAGCCGCGCTGGGTGCGCTGGACGCTGATGGGCGTCGGCCTCGGCTTCCTTTTCTTTTTTCTTGCGCTGCCGCTCATCGCCGTTTTTGTAGAGGCCTTCGCCGCCGGCGTGCCGGCTTATCTCGAGGCGCTGAAAGATCCGGAAGCGCGTTCGGCGATCTGGCTTACCTTACTCGTCGCGCTGTTCGTGCTGCCCTTCAACGTGGTGTTCGGCGTCGCCGCCGCGTGGTCGATTGCCAAATTCGAGTTCCGCGGCAAGGCGCTGCTGATCACGCTGATCGACCTGCCGTTCGCCGTCTCGCCGGTCGTCGCCGGCCTCGTCTTCATCCTCATCTTCGGCGCGCAGGGCGTCTTCGGGCCGTGGCTCGCGGCGCACGACATCAAGGTGGTGTTCGCCCTGCCGGGGATCATCCTGGCCACCATGTTCATCACCTTCCCCTTCGTCGCGCGCGAGCTGATCCCGCTGATGCAGTCGCAGGGCAAGGACGAGGAGGAGGCGGCGATTTCGCTCGGCGCCACCGGCTGGCAGATGTTCCGGCGCGTCACGCTGCCCAACATCAAGTGGGGCCTGCTCTACGGCGTGATCCTCTCCAACGCCCGCGCGATGGGCGAGTTCGGCGCGGTGTCGGTGGTTTCCGGGCACATCCGCGGCGAGACCAACACGCTGCCGCTGCACGTCGAGATCCTCTACAACGAATACAACTCGGTCGGCGCTTTCGCCGCAGCGTCGGTGCTCGCCCTGCTGGCCCTGGTCACGCTGGTCGCCAAGACGGTCGTCGAATGGCGCATGCGCAAGGAAACCGAGATGCTGGATGCGGCGCTGCCGCCCGAGAAAGTCGAGTAAATCATGAGCATTGAAATCCGCGGTATCGGCAAACGTTTCGGCAACTTCGTCGCGCTCGACAACATCGAGCTCGACATCCCGACCGGCGAGCTCGTCGCCTTGCTCGGCCCCTCGGGCTGCGGCAAGACGACGCTGCTGCGCATCATCGCCGGCATGGAGACGGCCGACGCCGGACAAGTGATGTTCTCCGGCGAGGAGGCGACGCACCTGCACGCGCGCGAGCGCAACGTCGGCTTCGTTTTCCAGCACTACGCGCTGTTCCGCCACATGTCGGTGTTCGAGAACGTCGCCTTCGGCCTGCGCGTCAAGCCGAAGAAGGAGCGTCCGCCCGAGGCTGAAATCCGCCGCAAGGTGATGGACCTGTTGCAGCTCGTGCAGCTCGACTGGCTCGCCGAACGCTATCCCTCGCAGCTCTCCGGTGGCCAGCGCCAGCGCATTGCGCTGGCCCGCGCCTTGGCCGTCGAGCCGAAGGTGCTGCTGCTCGACGAGCCCTTCGGCGCGCTTGACACCAAGGTGCGCAAGGAGCTGCGCCGCTGGCTGCGCCGCCTGCACGACGAGATGCACATTTCCAGCGTCTTCGTGACGCACGATCAGGAGGAGGCACTCGAAGTGGCCGACCGCGTGGTGGTGATGAACCACGGCAAGATCGAGCAGATCGGCTCGCCCGACGAGGTCTATTCCAACCCGGCGACGCCTTTCGTCTACCAGTTCCTCGGCAACGTGAACGTCTTCCACAGCCGCGTGCATGGCGCCTGGGCCGATATCGGGGGCGAACCCGGGATCGAGCGGTTGACCGACAAGCACGAAGGCGACGCCATGGCTTTCGTCCGACCGCACGACATCGATATCGAACACGGCCCGGTCGCCGGCGGGCTGGAGGCGACGGTGCAGGATGTGCATGCGATCGGCCCGCTGGTGCGCGTCGAACTGGCGCATGCCTCCGAACTGATCGAAGTCGAACTGACGCGCGAGCGCGCCAACGAACTGGCGCTCGCCAAGGGCCAGCCGGTCTGGCTCAAGCCGCGGCAGGTCAAAGTTTTTGCGGTGCCCGGCGCGGCGCTCGAAGAGGGCGGGTCGGGGATCTGAGGCGCGCCGATGCCCTGGCTAATTGGCGGATGGCGCTGCCTGCCAGGGGTTTATAACCGAAAGGCCATCGATCAATTCAAAATCACGCTCGTTTCGTGTGGCCAGCACCAAGCCATTCGCCAAGGCGATCGCCGCAATTTGCGCATCTTCAACGCTGATCGGGCGCCCAAGACGGGTGCGTGAGGCCACCAGATTTGCGTAGCAAGAGGCCGCCTGCTCATCGAACGGCAGGCAGCGCCCGGTAAAGTCGTCGGCGAACATCGCCCGGGCTGCCATTTGCAGCCCAAGTTTGCGCTGCCCGTCTGGCATTAGCGCGACACCCAATTCAATTTCGGCGCGGGTGATCGCACACACCCACACTTGTGCCGACGCTTGAGCATCGAGCCACGCCACGACTTCAACGGCCGGTGCTGAGCGCATGAATTCGGACAGCACATTGGTATCCAGCAAAATCACGCCGGTTCATCCCAGTTTGGCGATTTGCGCGGCAGTGATCTTGGCGGTGTCGGCAACTCGGTCGCGAACGCCACGAAACGGTTTGACAAGCGCTGCCCCAGGCCGAAAGCAGGGGGCGTGCTCGACAGAGCCTGGCGCAAAATACTGCGCACTTCTTCTTCCATCGATTGCCCGTGACGTGCCGCCTGCACCCGGAGGCTGGATTTCAGATCGTCATCAAGGTTACGGATAGTCAGCGTCGCCATGTGAGTGTCTTTCGGGGTGATAGCAATGATTTCATTGTATGCATTGATGTCATTCGATGCAAGCGTGGAAATCCGGGGGCGGGTGAGCTTGCTTCCGGGGATTCGAGCCAGGTCCGGTGCCTAATGATCGGCCTGCAGGCCAATCGATACGCCACTCTCCGAGAGGTATGCCGGAAGAACCGCGTACTTATTGGCGCTCCCGCCATGCCATGCGCAGATGACCGTTTGGCGCGGCTTGCCGCTATGCGACCGGCGCGCGCCGGGCAAATTCCTCGAAGGCTTCGAGCGGCAGCGGCCGGCTGAAGAAGTAGCCCTGATAGGCATGGCAGCCGGCACTGGCCAGAAACTCCATCTGCGTCGCGCTTTCCACGCCCTCGGCGATGACGCCGAGACCCAGGCTCTCGGCGAGCGCCACGATGGTCCGGGCAATGGCGGCGTCGTTGGCGTCGACGAGGACATCGCGGACAAAGGACTGGTCGATCTTCAGCTGGTCGAGCGGCAGGCGCTTCAGGTAGGAGAGCGAGGAATAGCCGGTGCCGAAGTCGTCGAGCGAGAAGCCGACGCCCTTGGCCTTCAGCGCGAACATCTTCTCGATCGTCTCCTCGACGTTCGAGACCAGCACGCTTTCGGTCAGTTCCAGCTTCAGGCGGTGCGGATTCGCGCCGGTCTCCCTGAGGACCGCCAGCACGCGATCGACGAAGTCGTTCTGGCGGAACTGGCGGGCGCTCACGTTGACCGCGATCGTCAGGTGATTCATGCCGGGCCGGGCGGCCCAGCTCGCCAGTTGCCGGCACGCCGTGGCGAGAACCCAGTCGCCGAGCGGCAGGATCAGCCCGGTGGCTTCCGCGAGCGGGATGAAATCGGCCGGCGACACGATGCCGCGCGTCGGGTGTTGCCAGCGGAGCAGGACTTCGGCGCCGGTCAGGCGGCTGTCGCTCACCACCTGGGCCTGGTAGTGGAGCAGGAACTGCTCTTTTTCGATCGCCTGGCGTAGATCGCCTTCGAGGGCGGCGCTGGCGAGCAGGGCGGACTCCATCGCCGGCTCGAAGAAATGCACCGTGTTGCGCCCGGCTTCCTTGGAACGGTACATGCTCAGGTCGGCCTGCTTCAGCAAGGTGTCGATCGCCGTCCCGTGGCCGAGGAAGAGGGTGACGCCGATGCTCGCCGTGCTGCGGTGCGCCAGTTCGCCGAGCGCATAGCTTTGGTCGAGCGTGCCGAGAATCTTCCGGGACACCGCTTCGGCGGCCATCGCCGCTTCGCGCTCACTGGCGCTCAGGGCGTCGAGCAGGACCACGAATTCGTCGCCGCCCAGCCGCGCGACCGTGTCGCCCTCGCGTACGCAGGTCGTCAGGCGGACGGCGACCTGTTTGAGCAGCAAGTCGCCCATCTGATGGCCGAGCGTGTCGTTGAGCACCTTGAAGTTGTCGAGGTCGATGAAGAGCAGGGCTCCGTGCAGGCCGTTGCGGACGCTGGCCGTCATCGCGTGCTTCATGCGGTCGAGCAGCAGCGCCCGGTTGGGCAGGGCGGTGAGCGGGTCGTAGAAGGCCAGTTCGCGGATCTTCTCTTCGGCGCGCTTGCGCTCGGAAATGTCGAGATGGGTGCCGACGTAATGCGAGATGGCGCCGTCGCCGCCCTTGACCGCCGAGATGGTGAGCCATTTCGGGTACTCCTCGCCGTTCTTGCGCCGGTCCCAGATTTCGCCCTGCCAACTGCCGGTGCGCTTGATGCTGTCCCACATGCCCCGGTAGAAGTCCGCATCGTGGCGGCTGGACTTGAGCAGGCTGGGCGTTCGGCCGACGACCTCGGCGGCCGTGTAGCCGGTGCTTTCGGTGAAGGCCCGGTTGACGCGCAGGATGAGCTGGCGGGCGTCGGTGATCACCATGCTTTCCTGCGACTCGAAGGCGGCGGCGGCGATGTGCAGGTCCAGTTCGGCCTGCTTGCGCTCGGTGATGTCCTGCACCGTGCCGTGCAGGGCCACGACGCTGCCGTCGGCGGCGTCCCGCATCGCCTCGCCGCGGGCGCTGATCCAGCGCCGTCCGCCGTCCGGGCGCAGCACTTCGACGTCGCATTCGTAAGGCGCGCCGTCGGTGAGCGTCCTTGTCAGCGCCGCCGCCAGGCTGGCCCAGCCCTCGTCCGTGAAGTACCGCCGCAACTCCGTTTCGGTGGCCGGCGGCAAGGCCGGGTCGCGGCCATAGATCCGATAGATCTGTTCCGACCAGGTCTGCTTGCCGCTGCGCAGGTCCCAGGTCCAGCTGCCGATGCCGGCCGAGCGCTGGGCGGCGTTGAGGGCCGACTCGCTGGCGCGCAGGGCGGCCTCCGCCCGCTTGCGTTCGGTGATTTCGCGCGAGATGCCGAAGAGGCCGACGACCCGGCCCGAGGCGTCCAAGACGGGGCCCTTGGTGACGAGAAAGGTCAACTCCTTGCCGTCGTGGGTGGTGACCCGCTCTTCGAGTGTCCGGGTCTGCCCGGCCGCCATGATCGCCAGGTCCGTCGCCATCACCTCCCGGGCCGAGTCGGCGGGGAACAGGAAGTAGTCGTCGCGGCCGGCGATCTCGTCGACGCGCTTGCCGACGAACTCGCCGGCGGCGGCATTCGCCAGCAGGTAGCGGCCCTGCGCATCCTTGACGAACACCGCATCCGAGGTCCCGGAGATCACGGCGCTGAGCAGGCGGCGATTCATCTCGCCCTTGGCCAGCGATTTGCGCAGCCCTTCGCTGAGCAGGCTGACCGCGACGCCGTTGCCGATCAGGAATCCCCATTGCAGCAGGTCGGCGCTGCTGGCGATGCGGAAACTGTGAATGGGCGAAATCCCCAGGTAGTCGACCCCGAGTGCGGCCAGCGCCGTCGACACGAGGCCGGGGCCGAGGCCGCCGAGCAGCGCGCTGAGGATGATCGGCAACATGAACAGGATCAGCATCGGCTGGTCGCCATAACTGACCGCGATGCCGTCGCGCACCAGCAGCATGGCCAGCGTGATGACGACGGCGAAGGCGTAGGTCAGCCCGCGCGGCCACTTGGCCGGCGGCGCAGCGGCGGCGAGCATTTCCGTCGCGCTGTCCTTGTCGGCCGGGTTGGCGGAGGGCACGGCGCGCAGCGCGAGGAAGAACAGCGCGGCGGTGGCGATCACGAAAAACACGCCCTTGGCGGTCGATAGCCAGACGATGGCGTCGATGTCGGTGAAGGCCGCGAGCAACTGGTCGGAGAGGAAGATCCAGGCCAGGGCGAATACCGTGTAGCCCGCCGTCGCGGAGAGGATGAAGCGGTCGCGCGCGGCGCTCTTCATGGGACGTCGCTTTCTGCCTGCCAGGGCGAATCGATGGGGGGCGCATGGAAGCAGGGGGGGCGTTTGCCCGGCACGCTGCCTTGCCTCGGAATTTGCCAGCAAATATATCCTGAAATTGCTCGTCTTCGTCGAATCGCCTCGCGGTCGATGCGCTCGGCATTTTTGTTCGGGACGGGGCCGCGGCTTGATCTGCGTCATCCCGGAGCGGGCGGGGGCGGGTGGTATAATCGCCCCCCTGATTTGCCAATATTCCCGATTTCCCGCATGGCGCTATTCACACTCGGTATCAACCACCACACGGCACCGCTCTCGGTCCGCGAGCAGGTGGCTTTTCACGCCGAGAAGCTGCAGCAGGCGCTGGCCGACCTGACGCGCGCCAAGGCCGTGCACGAAGCGGCGATCCTGTCGACCTGCAACCGCACCGAGCTTTACTTCTCGACCGATACGCCCGAGATCGCCGCCGCGTGGCTGGCCGAGTACCACCGCATCGCGCGCCACGAGATCGACCCCTACCTTTACACCTACCCCGAGCGCGAGTCCGTGCGCCACGCCTTCCGGGTGGCCAGCGGGCTCGATTCGATGGTCATCGGCGAGCCGCAGATTCTCGGCCAGATGAAGGACGCGGTGCGTCTCGCCGAGGAGGCCGGCACGCTCGGCACGACGCTGCACAAGCTGTTCCAGCGTTCGTTCGCGGTGGCCAAGGAAGTGCGCTCGACGACGGCGATCGGCGCCAACATCGTCTCGATGGCCGCCGCCGCCGTGCACCTGGCCGAGCGGATTTTCGAGCGCATCGCCGACCAGCGAATCCTCTTCATCGGCGCCGGCGAGATGATCGAGCTGTGCGCCACGCACTTCGCGGCGCAGGGCCCAAAGCAGATAGTCATCGCCAACCGCACGGTCGAGCGCGGCGAGGCGCTGGCCGAGCGTTTCGGCGGCACGGCGATCCGTCTCGACGAGATCGCCGGACGCCTCGCCGAATTCGACATCGTCGTTTCCTGTACCGCCAGCCAGTTGCCGATCATCGGCCTGGGCATGGTCGAGCGCGCGATCAAGGCGCGCCGCCACCGGCCGATCTTCATGGTCGACCTGGCCGTGCCGCGCGACATCGAAGTCGAGGTCGGCGAGATGGACGACGTTTTCCTCTACACCGTCGATGACCTCGCGCAGGTCGTCGAGTCGGGCGTCGAGTCGCGCCAGGCGGCGGTGGTCGATGCCGAAGCGATCATCGCCGAGCGCGTCGACAGCTTTCTGCACTGGCTGCAGACGCGCGACACGGTGCCGGTCATCCGCTCGCTGCGCGACGCGGCCGAGCGCACCCGCCGGCACGAGATGGAGCATGCGCTCAAGCTGCTGGCCAAGGGCGACGATCCGGCGCGCGTGCTCGATCAGCTGTCGCATCGCCTGACCAACAAGTTTCTGCACGCGCCGACGCAAACGCTCAATCAGGCCGAGGGCGACCGCGCCGAGCTGCAAAGAGTCGCCTCGCGCCTCTTTCACCTGCACACGGATCTGCACGCCGACCCGCATTCCGGCGAGTAGCCGCGCGGCGCCGCCGCCCGCCGCCAGTTCTTCCCTTCGCCATCTTCGCTTCAGCCTTCCCGATTGCCCTCCATGAAACAGACCATCCGCGACAAACTGGAACATCTCACCGGCCGCCTCGACGAGCTCGACCGGGTGCTGTCGAGCGGCGAGGCGACGCGCGACATGGACCAGTACCGCAAGCTGACGCGCGAGCATGCCGAACTCGGCCCGGTCGTCGCGCTCTACCAGACTTTCCGGCAGACCGAGGAAGCCTTGCAGTCGGCGCTCGAGATGATGGCCGATCCGGAGATGAAGGAGCTCGCCGAAGACGAGGCGAAGGCGGCGAAGGAGCGCCTGCCGGCAATCGAAACCGAACTGCAGAAGCTGCTGCTGCCGAAGGACGCCAACGACGAGCGCAACATCTTCCTCGAAATCCGCGCCGGCACCGGCGGCGACGAATCGGCGCTCTTCGCCGGCAACCTCTTCCGCATGTACACGCGCTACGCCGAGCGCCAGCGCTGGCAGGTCGAGGTCATTTCGTCGAGTTCGTCCGATGTCGGCGGCTACCGGGAAGTGATCGCCCGCATCATCGGCAACGGCGCCTATTCGAAGCTCAAGTTCGAGTCCGGCGCGCACCGCGTGCAGCGCGTGCCGGAGACCGAGACGCAGGGCCGCATCCACACCTCGGCGTGCACCGTCGCGGTGATGGCCGAGGCCGACGAACTCGAGGACGTGACGATCAATCCGGCCGAGATCCGCATCGACACCTTCCGCGCCTCGGGCGCCGGTGGCCAGCACATCAACAAGACCGATTCGGCGGTGCGCATCGTGCATCTGCCGACCGGCATCGTCGTCGAATGCCAGGACGGCCGCTCGCAGCACAAGAACAAGGCGCAGGCCATGTCGGTTCTCGTGGCGCGCATCCGCGACGCGCAGGAGCGCGAACAGCACGCCAAGATCGCCTCGGAGCGCAAGAGCCTGGTCGGCAGCGGCGACCGCTCGGAGCGCATCCGTACCTACAATTTCCCGCAGGGGCGGGTGACCGATCACCGCATCAACCTGACGCTGTACAAGATCGACGCGATCATGGACGGCGACATCGAGGAGCTGGTCGGCGCGCTGGCCAACGAGCATCAGGCCGAACAGCTGGCGATGCTGGCCGAGGGCGGGGCGTGAAATGGCGGGCGGCGGCGACAAAGCGCTGAGCATCGGCGAAGCCTGGCACAAGGCGAGCGGGCGCATCGACCGGCTCGACGCGCGCCTGCTTGTCGAGCATGTCAGCGGCTGCACGCACACCGACCTGATCGCCCATCCCGAGCGCCCGCTATCGCCGCAAGCAGCCGAGCTGCTGGCTTCGCTGATCGCGCGCCGCGCCGCCGGCGAACCGCTGGCCTACCTGGTCGGCGTCGCCTATTTCCACGATTTCGAGTTCCTCGTTTCGCCGGCGGTGCTGATCCCGCGCCCGGAAACCGAGCTGCTCGTCGAACTCGCGCAGGAGCGCGCGCAGGCGCTCGACACGCCGCGCGTCCTCGATCTCGGCACCGGCTCCGGGATCGTCGCCGTGACGTTGGCCAACCTTTGCCCGTTCGCCGAAGTGACCGCCGTCGATGTCTCGCCCGAGGCGCTCGAGGTGGCGCGCGTCAACGCCGAGCGGCACGCGCCGGCGGTCCGTTTCCTGGCCGGCGACTGGTACGCGCCGGTCGGCGCCGAGCGCTTCGACCTGATCGTTTCCAATCCGCCCTACGTCGTCTTCGGCGACCCGCATCTCGACGCCAACGGCCTGCCCTTCGAGCCGCAGCTCGCGCTCACCGACGGCATCGCCGGTGGCGACGGCCTGAGCTGCATCCGGGCCATCATCCGCGGCGCGCGTGCGCATCTCGTCGCCGACGGCTGGCTGCTCGTCGAGCACGGCTACGATCAGGCCGACAGCATCCGCGCCCTGATGCTCGCCTGCGGCTTCATCAACGTCCTGACCTGGCAGGACATGGCCGACATCGATCGGGTGACCGGTGGGCAGCGCGGCTGAGCGCCATCCGGTTAATTTGATCGTCATCAATTTTCCTTATGACTTGCGACATATAATCAAACCTCAATAAAAGAGAGGTTTCTCATGCGTGAATTGTCGGTCGGGGGGCGCCTGTGGCTGGGCTTCGGTCTGTTTTTCGCGATGCTGGTGGCGGCGTCGCTGGTTGCGCTCACCGGGCTGGAGCGGATCAACGAGCAGGTCGAGCGGATGGTCGAGAAGGACTGGAAGAAGGTGGCCATGGCCGGCGATATTTCCTATGCCGCCAATGACGTTGCGCGCACCATGTTCTCGATGTTTCACGATACCTCGCAACTGGCTGCGCAGAAGCAGCAAATCCAGAAACACCGCGACACGGTGGTCGAGCGCCTCGAGGCCATCGAAAAAATAATCTACCAGCCGGAAGGCAAGCGGCTCATCGCCGATCTGCGCCTGAAACGCGAGGCGTTCGCGGCTATCTACCCGAAGGTGATGGAACTGCTCGAGGCCGGCAAGAAGGACGAGGCGTCCGACCTTTTCGCGGCCAGCGGGATGCCGCAGCTCGACGCTTACGTGCGGGCGGTCGATGCCTTCGTGCGCTACCAGGGCGAGTTGTTCAACGAGGGGGTGAGCACCGCGCGCGCCACCTACGCCGACGTGCGCATGCTGATCATCGCCTTCATCGCGGTCGCCGCGGCTCTCGCCGCTCTGCTCAGCGTATGGATCGTGCGCAGCGTGACGCGGCCGCTCGGCGGCGAGCCGGAGGCGGCGAAGCTGGCGGTCCGGCGCATCGCCGAGGGCGATTTGAGCTTCGAGATTCCGCTGCGCGCGGGCGACAAGGACAGCCTGCTGGCCGCGCTGGCGATGATGCGCAACCAGTTGCGGCAGACGCTGGGCGAGATCAAGGACGACGCCGATGGCGTCTCCGGGGCGGCCAAATCGCTTTCGGTGAGCGCCGTGCAACTCGCCGAGAGCACGGCGACGCAGAGCGAGGCCGCCGCTTCGATGGCCGCCGCCGTCGAGCAGGTGACGGTGAGCATCGGGCAGGTCAGCGACAGCGCCGACGAAACCCATAGCATCACCAGCCAGACCGGCGATCTGTCGACCGAGGGCAATGGCGTCATCCGCCGCACGGTCGACGAGATGCACGCGGTGGCCGAAGCGGTCGGCGCCGCGTCGAAGTCGATTCACGACATGGGGACCAGTTCGCAAAAGATCTCGAGCATCGTCCAGGTCATCCGCGACGTCGCCGAGCAGACCAATCTGCTGGCGCTCAACGCCGCCATCGAAGCGGCGCGCGCCGGCGAGCAAGGGCGCGGTTTCGCCGTGGTGGCCGACGAGGTGCGCAAGCTCGCCGAGCGCACGGCGCGCGCCACCACCGAAATCGGCACCATGATCGCCGCGGTTCAGGTCGAGGCACAGGACGCGGTGGCGGCGATGGACCGCACGGCGACGCGGGTCGGCCAGGGGGTGAGGATGGCCGAGCAAGCCAGCGAGTCGATGGTCAATATCCAGCAGAGCTCGCAGCGCGCCATGGCACGCGTCAATGACATCGCCAGTGCCTTGCAGGAGCAGAAGGCTGCGGGGGGCGAGCTGGCGGTGAATGTCGAGCGCGTCGCCCAGATGGCGGAGGAAAACAGCGCCGCCACGCACGAGGCGGCGGATACTGCGCATCGTCTGGAGGAATTGGCGGGGGCCGTGCATACCGCCCTCCACCGCTTTCGTCTTGAGCCCGCGATGCGTTGACGCCGGACGGGGGAAGCCGGTAAACTCTAATTCCTGATTGTTTTGCTCAACTATTATTATTACGAGGTTTCCCCATGGACGTGCAGCAGCTGATCAAGGAACAGGTTACCGGCAACCCGGTGACGCTTTACATGAAGGGCACGCCGCAATTTCCGCAGTGCGGCTTTTCGGCTACGGCGGTGCAGATCCTCAAGGCCTGCGGCGTGAACGATTTCTTCAGCGTGAACGTGCTGGAGAATCCGGAAATCCGCAACGGCATCAAGGACTACGCCAACTGGCCGACGATTCCGCAACTCTATGTCAATGGCGAGTTTGTCGGCGGTTGCGACATCATGCGCGAGATGTATCAGGACGGCGAGTTGCAGAAGCTGTTCGAGGGCGCAGCCAAGGCCTAAGCAAGGCTTAGGCAGGCCGTATTGCCGTTCTCCGCACCACCGAAACGCCGCTGATGTTCAGCGGCGTTTTCGTTTCAGCCGCGGGTTTCAGCCGCGAGTTTCAGCCGAGATGGCGGCGAATGCGCTCGACGGCTTCGGCCAGTCGGTCGATGCCGGTGGTGTAGGCGAAACGCAGGTGGCTGTTCGGTGCGTGCGTACCGAAGTCCAGCCCCGGCGTGACCGCGACGCCGGCGGATTCGAGCAACTCGCGCGCGAAGCGGTCGCTGTCGCCGGTCAGCACGCTGCAGTCGGCGTAGAGGTAAAAGGCGCCTTCGGGCTTGGCGGTGATGCGGAAGCCGAGCTTTTCAAGTTCCGGAGCGAGAAAGTCGCGGCGCCGGCGGAACTCGGCGCGCCGTCCTTCGAGGATGGCGATGGTTTCCGGGGCGAAGGCGGCGAGCGCGGCGTATTGCGCCGGTGTCGACGGTGCGATGAAGAGGTTCTGCGCGAGCTTTTCGACGTCGCGGGCGAAGCGCTCCGGAACGACCAGCCAGCCGAGCCGCCAGCCGGTCATGTTGAAATACTTGGAGAAGCTCTGCACGACGAAAATGTCGTCGCCATGTTGCAGGGCGGTCGGTGCGTCGCCCTCGTAGGTCAGTCCGTGATAGATCTCGTCGACGATCAGTTGCCCGTCGCGCGCGCGGACAAAATCGGCGATCGCCGCCAGCTGCGCGGCGTCGAGCATGGTGCCGGTCGGGTTGGCCGGCGAAGCGAAGAGGGCGCCGTCGGTGCGCGCATTCCAGTGGCGCTCGAGGTCAGCCAGCGTCGGCTGGAAGTTGCTCTCGGCGCCGACCGGGATGCCGACCGGAACACCTTCGAAGCTGCGCACGAAGTGGCGGTTGCACGGGTAGCCCGGATCGGTGAGCAGCCATTCGCGACCGGGATCCACGACGCAGGCCAAGGCGAGCAGCAGGGCGCCGGAGGCGCCGGCGGTCACGACGATGCGGGCGGCCGGGACGCTGATGCCGTAGCGGCTTTGGTAGAAGCCGGCGATCGCTTCGCGCAGCTCGGGCAGGCCGAGCGCCGGCGTGTAGAAGACGCGGCCGCCGCTCAGGTGGGCCTGCGCTGCGGCGATGACTGGTGCGGGCGTCGGGAAGTCGGGCTCGCCGACTTCCAGGTGGATGATGTTTCGGCCTTCGGCTTCGAGTGCCTTGGCGCGCGCGAGCAACTCCATGACATGAAAGGGGGCGATCTCTGCCAGTCGTGCTGCAGCGGGAAGGGGCATCGGGAAACTCCGGAGAGGGCGGCGCCGGTGGCGCCCGGCAGCCGGCAGTTTAGCCTATGCCGGAGCGTCGGGAGCGTCCGGCTTGGCGTCCGCTTCGCTGTAGAAAAGATAGCCGTTGGCGCCGCGCGCCTTGACCCGATACATGGCCTGGTCGGCGAGTTCGAGCAGCATCTCGGGCTGGTGGTGGTCCGCCGGGAAGAGGCTGATGCCGATGCTCGGCGATATGCTGATCGACTGGCCATCGACCAGGAAGGCTTCATTCATGCGCTCGATGATTTTTTCGGCGACCAGCGCGGCGTGCCGCGGGTCGGCGAGGTCGGGGAGAACGATGGCGAATTCGTCGCCGCCGAGACGCGCCGCCGTATCGTCGCGGCGGATCGAGTTGCAGATGCGCGAGGCCGCTTCGCGCAATACCTGGTCGCCCGCGGCATGCCCGAGCGAGTCGTTGATGCATTTGAAGCGATCGAGGTCGATGAACAGCACCGCCGCCTTGCCGCCGCGATGCATCGCTTCCGAGGTCGCCAGTTCGAGGCGGTCGAAGAGCAGGGAGCGGTTGGGAATGCCGGTCAGTACGTCGTAGTGGGCCAGGCGGTCGAGCCGGTCTTCGGAAATCTTGCGCTCGGTGATGTCGTAGAAGAAGCCGCAGTAATGCGTCGGCGTCCCATCGGCGTCGCGGATGGTGCTGATCGAGAGGAATTTGGGGTAGATCGATCCGTCCTTGCGCTGATCCCAGATGTCGCCTTGCCAGTGCCCGGTTTCGGTGAGCGACTGCCACATTCTTTGATAGAAGGCCTGGTCGTGTCGTCCCGACTGCAGCACGCGCGGATTCTGGCCGATCGCGTCGCTTCGCGAATAGCCGGTCAGCCGGGTGAAGGCCTGGTTGACCGAGATGATCCGCGCCTGGCTGTCGGTGACGACCATCGCCTGGTCGCTGGTCTCGAAAACCCGCTGCGTGAGCAGCAGTCGCTCTTCCGTGTCGCGCTGGGCGGTGATGTCGTCGCCGATCAGTACGCTGCAGGTCATCTGTCCGCTGTCGTCGCGCAAGGCGGTGACGTGCCAGGTCATCAGGTGCGATTTGCCGCTCGTGTCGTGGATCGCGCACTCGAAGGCGTGCGGCGGAGCGTCGGCGATTTTTCGCAGGCGTTCGGCGGGCGGTTCGCTGATTTCTGCCGCGTAGCGCCCGAAAAACGGGCGGCAGATTGCTTCGCGCGGCGGTTCGCCAACCAGGTCGAGAAACGGCTGGTTGAAGAAAGTGAGCCGGCCGGCGAGGTCGATCACCACTGCCGGCAGGCGGATCTGTTGCAGCAACTCGGTGATACGGCGGTCGGCGACGCTGGCGCTGAACGAGGCGTTTTCGGCGGGCGAGAGATCGAGGCAGAAACCGGTGAAGCCAACCATCTCGCCGGACGGGGCGACCCGCGGCAGGCTCTCGAAGGCCATGCTGCAGAAGATGCCGTCCCTGCGCCGCAGGCGAACGTGCCGGCGAAAGCCCTGGATTTCATCGGCCCCGCGGAGAAAGGCCTGGCGCAGGCCTTTCAGGTCGTCCGGATGCACGACACGCTGCCAGCTATCGGCCATCAGCAGGGCGCGGTCGATGCCGGTAAATCGCGACCATGAGGGACTGAGAAAGTCGGCGGTACCATCGGCGCCGGTCAGCCAGAGGAGTATCTGGGACGGTTGCGTCTGAACCCGAATGTGAGAATCGGATTCCCAATGATGGGTTGTTTTGCTGGCAAATTCGTTCATCTGGCAAGCGCTTCCGTCGTGAAGGTGGGGACTGCATCCACACGGCGGAGCCGGCGGGCGACTCATTCACGCAAGAGCTATGCCGATGTTTCTACGAACAAAAAAAGGCCGGGAAAATCCCGGCCTTTCTGCATGCGGCGATTTCTGGGCGGTGCTCAGGCTTCGGTGTGCCAGAGACCCATTTCGAACAGTTCGCGCTTGAGGATCAGTTGCCGCGGCATCTTTTCGCCAAGCTTGTCGAACCACTCCTTGTGGCCGGCCAGCTCGGTCTTCCAGGCGCTGGCGTCGATCTGCGTCAGATCGTCGAACTCGGCCTTGGTGATGTCGAGACCGGTCCAGTCGATGTCCTCGAACTGCGGCATCCAGCCGAGTGCGGTTTCCTTGGCGGCGACACGACCCTTGACGCGATCGATGATCCACTTGAGGATGCGTGCGTTTTCGCCGAAGCCCGGCCACATGAACTCGCCCTTCTCGTTCGTGCGGAACCAGTTCACGCAGAAGATGCGCGGTGCGCTTTCGACGGCGTGACCCATCTTCAGCCAGTGGTTGAAGTAGTCGCCCATGTGGTAGCCGCAGAACGGCAGCATGGCGAACGGGTCGCGGCGCACGACGCCCTGCGCGCCAAAGGCGGCGGCGGTGGTTTCCGAACCGAGCGTGGCGGCCATGTAGACGCCGAAGTTCCAGTTGAAGGCTTCATAGACCAACGGCACGGTGGTGGCGCGGCGGCCGCCGAAGATGAAGGCCGAGATCGGCACGCCCTGCGGGTCTTCCCACTTGGCGTCGACCGACGGGCACTGCGAGGCCGGCGCGGTGAAGCGCGAGTTCGGGTGTGCCGCCTTGCGGCCGGTTTCCTTGGCGATCTCCGGCGTCCAGTCCTTGCCTTGCCAGTCGATGGCGTGGGCAGGAGCTTCCTTGGACATGCCTTCCCACCACACGTCGCCGTCGTCGGTCAGCGCGACGTTGGTGAAGATGATGTTTTCCTTCAGCGTGGCCATCGCGTTGTAGTTGGTCTTCTCGGACGTGCCCGGAGCGACGCCGAAGAAGCCGGCTTCCGGGTTGATCGCGTAGAACTTGCCGTCCTTGCCCGGCTTGATCCAGGCGATGTCGTCGCCGATCGTCGTGATCTTCCAGCCGCCGAGGCTCTGCGGCGGGATCAGCATGGCGAAGTTGGTCTTGCCGCAGGCCGACGGGAATGCGGCGGCGACGTAGGACTTTTCACCTTCCGGCGATTCAACGCCGAGGATCAGCATGTGCTCGGCCAGCCAGCCTTCGTCGCGCGCCATGTTCGAGGCGATGCGCAGCGCGAAACACTTCTTGCCGAGCAGTGCGTTGCCGCCGTAACCCGAACCATAGGACCAGATCTCGCGGGTCTCGGGGTAGTGCACGATGTACTTGGTGTCGGGGTTGCACGGCCAGCGCGAGTCTTTCTCGTTCGGGCCGAGCGGGGCACCGATCGAGTGCACGCAGGGCACGAAGGCGCCATCGCTGCCGAGCACGTCGAACACGGCCTTGCCCATGCGCGTCATGGTGCGCATGTTGACGACGACGTAGGGGCTGTCGGAAATCTCGACGCCGATGTGGGCGATCGGCGAGCCGAGCGGACCCATCGAGAACGGGATGACGTACATCGTGCGGCCGCGCATGCAGCCCTTGAACACGCCGTTCAGCGTCTCGCGCATCTCGGCCGGGTCTTCCCAGTTGTTGGTCGGACCGGCGTCTTCCTTCTTGGCGGAACAGATGTAGGTGCGGTCTTCGACGCGCGCCACGTCCGACGGATCGGACCAGGCGAGGTAGGAGTTCTTGCGCTTTTCCGGGTTAAGCTTGATCAGCATGCCGGCTTCGACCATCTCGGCGCAGAGGCGGTCGTATTCTTCCTGCGAACCGTCGGCCCAGACGATGCGGGCGGGTTCGGTCAGCTTGGCAATGTCGGCGACCCATTGCTTCAGGCGTTCGTGTTTGACGTAGGCGGGGGCGTTGAGCGGGGTGGCTTGAGTCATGGCAATACACTCTCAATGAGGAAGGTCGAGAAAGCGGAAATTACCGTGGCGCGACGCACAGGAAAGACGCTCCGAGCGGGTTGGAGGCCGGAAGGCTCCAGTCGGAGTGTGGCGTCGGTCGCGGCTGGCGAGAAACTTGCCCAGCGCAGGGGTGATGGAAGGGGCATGCTCGGCGTTTGTGGCGCAACGAGGTTTCGGTAATCCACAATTATGCCATAACTCGGCTTGGCCTAGACTGTCTTCCAACGATCCGCGCTGCCGCCGATCGGAGCAATACCCCCGGTGGTGACTTTCCGCCGGGACGACAGGGCGAGTGCCAAATTCTCGCCGCCCTGCTACTATAATTATGAATTATCGACAAACGTTCTACCCCTCGGAAAGTGAGCCATGGATAAAGATCAGCTTCGCGCCGCCGCCCTCTACTATCACCGCAATCCCAAGCCGGGCAAGATCTCGGTTCAGCCAACCAAGCAACTGACCAATCAGTACGACCTGTCGATGGCGTATTCGCCGGGCGTCGCCGCGGCCTGCGAGGAAATCGTCGCCAACCCTGGCGAAGTCAGCACGCTGACTTCGCGCGCCAATCTGGTCGGCGTCATCACCAACGGCACCGCCGTGCTCGGTCTCGGTCCGATCGGTCCGCTCGCCGCCAAGCCGGTGATGGAAGGCAAGGGCGTGCTGTTCAAGAAATTCGCCAATATCGACGTTTTCGACATCGAGATCGAGCAGCGCGACCCGGACATGCTGATCGAAATCATCGCCTCGATGGAGCCGACTTTCGGCGGCATCAACCTCGAGGACATCAAGGCGCCGGAGTGCTTCTACATCGAAAAGAAGTTGCGCGAGCGGATGAAGATTCCGGTCTTCCACGACGATCAGCACGGCACCGCCATCGTGATCGGCGCGGCCATCCTCAACGGCCTGCTTCTGCAAGGCAAGGATCTGAAAAAGGTCAAGCTGGTCACCTCGGGCGCCGGCGCCGCCGCGCTGGCCAGTCTCGACATGCTGGTGATGCTCGGCATTCCCGTTGAAAATATCTGGGTGACCGACATCAAGGGCCTCGTCTATGAAGGCCGTGTCGAGGAGATGGACGAGATCAAGGCGCGTTACGCCAAAAAGACCGACGCGCGCGCGCTCGGCGAGGTCATCGAGGGCGCCGACGTGTTCCTCGGTCTGTCGGCAGGCGGCGTGCTGAAAAAGGAAATGGTCGCCAAAATGGCGCCGAATCCGATGATCATGGCGCTCGCCAACCCGAATCCGGAAATCCGCCCGGAGGAGGTCAAGGAAGTGCGCAGCGACGCAATCATCGCGACCGGCCGCTCGGATTATCCGAACCAGGTGAACAACGTTCTCTGCTTCCCGTTCATTTTCCGCGGCGCGCTCGATGTCGGCGCGACGACGATCACCGAGGAAATGAAACTGGCCGCCGTCAAGGCCATCGCCGAACTGGCGCGCGTCGAGCAATCGGAAGTGGCGGCCAAGGCTTACGGCGAAAAAGCGACCAGCTTTGGCCCGGAATACCTGATTCCGAACCCCTTCGACCCGCGCCTGATCGCCAAGATCGCCCCAGCGGTGGCCCAGGCCGCCATGGAGTCCGGCGTGGCAACGCGTCCGCTCAAGGACATCGAAGCCTATCGCGACAGCCTCAACGAGTTCGTCTACCACTCCGGCCTGATCATGAAGCCGGTCTTCTCGCAGGCCAAGCAGGCGCCGAAGCGCATCGTCTTCGCCGAGGGCGAGGATGAGCGGGTGCTGCGCGCGATCCAGGTCGTCGTCGACGAGGGCATCGCCCGGCCGATCGTCATCGGCAAGTCCGATGTCATCGCCCGCATGGTCGAAGCGGCCGGCCTGCGCGTGCGGCCGGGTATCGATTTCGAGATCATTCACGCCGATCACTGCGAATTTTTCGATACGCACTTCGAGTCGTACTGGCGGGAGTATCTGCGCCTGATGGAGCGCAAGGGCGTCTCGGCCGACTATGCCAAGCGCGAAGTGCGCCGTCGGGCGACGCTGTTCGGCGCGCTGATGGTGCGCATGGGGCACGCCGACGGCCTGATCTGCGGCACCTTCGGCCGGCACGACATTCACCGCGAATACGTGGCCAACGTCATCGGTCTGGCGCCGGGCGTGAAGAATTTTTACGCCATGAACCTGCTGATGTTGCCGGAACGTACCGTGTTCATCGCTGACACCTACGTCAATTACGACCCAACAGCCGAGCAGATCGCCGACATGACGCTGCTCGCCGCCGAGGAAGTGCGCCGTTTCGGCGTCGCGCCGAAGGTGGCGCTGCTCTCGCATTCGTCGTTCGGCTCCGAAAATACGCCGACCTCGCTGAAGATGCGCGAAGTGCTGCGCCTTCTCAACGAACGTGCGCCGCAGCTCGAAGTCGAAGGCGAAATGCACGGCGATGCAGCGCTCGATGAAACGATCCGCCTGCAGGTCTTCCCCAATTCGCGTCTCAAGGGGCAGGCCAATCTGCTGGTGATGCCGACGCTCGATGCGGCGAACATCTCGTTCAACCTGCTCAAGATCGCCGCCGGCGACAATCTGACGATCGGCCCGATCCTGCTCGGCGCCGCGCGTCCGGCGCACGTCCTGACCTCGACCGCCACCGTCCGGCGCATCGTCAACATGACGGCGCTGACGGTAGTCGACAACCTGAAGAACGAGCGCTAAACCAGCCACACCAGGTCCCCTGACTTGGTGTCGCTGAAAACTGCTTGAATGCGGCCGGGGGGCAACCTCCGGCCGCCAATCCGCGTATCATGTTCGGTATCACGACTGACGTGGGTTCAGCAGATGTCCAATCGCAGAACAGCCCTTGTCCTGTCCGGTGGCGGCGCGCGCGCCGCATACCAGGTCGGCGTTTTGCGGGCAATTCTCGAACTTCTGCCGGACCAGACGGAAAATCCCTTCCCCATTCTCTGCGGCACCTCGGCGGGGGCGATCAATACCGCAACGCTCGCCTGCTATGCCGAAAACTTCCGCGCCGCCGTCGATAATCTCAACAGCGTCTGGTACAACATGCGTGCCAGCCATATCTACCGTGCCGACCCGGTCGGCATTGGTCTTTCCGGTTTGCGCTGGTTCGGCTCGCTGGCGCTGGGCTGGCTGACCAAGCGTAGCCCCCGCTCCTTGCTCGACAACGAGCCGTTGCGCCATCTGCTGACCAAGTACCTCGATTTCAGCGCGATCGACCGGGCGATCGCGAGCGGCTCGCTTTATGCTGTAAGCATTACCGCATCGGGGTACACCAGCGGCCACAGCGTCAGTTTTTTCCAGGCGGCGGCGGAAATTCCGACCTGGCAACGGACCCACCGCTTCGGCGCGCGAGCGCGCCTGACGGTCGATCATCTCCTCGCCTCCAGCGCCATCCCCTTCATTTTCCCGGCGGTACACCTGCACCGGGAGTTCTTCGGCGATGGCTCGATGCGCCAGCTGGCGCCGATTTCTCCGGCCATCCACCTGGGGGCGCAGAAGGTGCTGATCATCGGCGCCGGGCGCATGAACGAGCAGAGCGAACGTCAGCGCACGAGCCGTTATCCGACCTTGGCGCAAATCGCCGGGCACGCGCTGGCGTCGATCTTTCTCGATTCGCTGGCCGTCGATATCGAGCGCATGCAGCGCATCAATCAGACGGTGGCGGCCATCCCTGAACAGAGCAAGGCCGATGCCGGCGTTACTTTGCGCCCCGTGCAGTCGCTGGTCATCGCGCCATCGCAACGGCTCGACTACATCGCCGCGCGGCATGCCAAGGCGCTGCCCTGGGCGGTGCGCCTGCTGTTGCGCGGCATCGGCGCGATGAACCGGCAGGGCGGGGCGCTGACCAGCTATCTTTTGTTCGAACAACCTTACACTCGGGCGCTGATTGATCTAGGCTACAAAGACACGATGGATAGAAGGGACGAGGTTAAAGCCTTCCTCGAAATCTGATTTATATAAGGTTGTGGCTGAGATATCGGCGCTATCCCCTTATTTCTCTTGATTTATACAGTTCGATCGATAAACTCAAGTAAAATTGCGCCGATAATTGAATACCGCTGGAGGCATTTTGTATGCGCATCTCTTTTAAAACCGCGTTGCTGCTCGGCACCCTGCTGGGCACCAACCTCATGGCAGTGGATGTTGCACAGGCGGCGCAGAAGAAAAAACACAAATACGTAGCCCACAAAATCCACAAGGCTCAGGCCAAGAAGCATGTCAGAAAAGCTGCGGCGATCCACGCCGAGCAGTGGCAGGAAACGCGTCAACTGGCCGTGCAGTCGGGGTCGGCGCTGGTCATCGAGCAGGGCGGCGAAGACCCCCTGTTCCAGAAAAATGCCAATCTCGTCGTCCCGATCGCCTCGATTACCAAAGTGATGACGGCGATGGTCGTGCTCGACAGCGTGCCCGACCTGCAGGCGCCGATCACCGTGACGGACGAGGATGTCGATTATCTGCGCGGCAGCCGCTCACGCCTTCACGTCGGTGCGGTCGTGACGCGCGAGAAAGCGCTGCTGCTGGCCTTGATGTCGTCCGAGAACCGTGCCGCCAACGCGCTGGCCAGGCATTACCCCGGCGGCATGCAAGCCTTTCTGGCGGCGATGAACCGCAAGGCGCAAGCGCTCGGCATGAAGAGCACGCGCTTTGAAGATCCGACCGGGCTGACCAGCAATAATGTCTCGACCGCCTACGATTTGGCGAAGATGGTCGGTGCGGCGCATCACTATCCCCTGATTCGCGAATTCTCGACCACGTCCGGCGCCCGCGTCGAAATCGGTGGCCGTGACCTCGAATTCCACAACACCAACCAGCTGGTGAAGAGTTCAACTTGGGATATCGGCCTGTCGAAAACCGGCTACATCCATGAGGCCGGAAAATGCCTGGTCATGCAGGCGCGTGTCGCCGACAAGCCGGTGGTCATCGTGCTGCTCGATTCGGCCGGCAAGCTGACCCGCGTTGGCGACGCCAACCGGATCAAGCGCTGGATGGAAAGCGCCTCGTTCTCGCGCCGGGTGCTGACGCACGCCTGAGGCAAGGCGAAGCATTGTCGAACAAGTACTCTGAAGCACTCCCTGCAACAAAAAGCCACGGCATGCCGTGGCTTTTTGTCGTCCGGAAGCGGTGAATCCTGCCTCAGCCCTGTTTCTCGCGCGGCCTGCGATAGCCCAGCGCGTGCGAAATTTCGTCGGCGGCGGACTTGATTTGCGCCACCCACTCCGGATTGTGCCGATCGGTCGGTGCCGAGATCGAGAGCCCGGCGACGATTGCGCCCTCGTCGTTGCGGATCGGCGCGGCGACGCAGCGCAGGCCGATCTCAGCTTCTTCGTTGTCGTACGCCAGGTCGTGGCGGCGAATCTTGTCGAGTTCCTTTTCCAGCGCCGCCAGGCTGGTCAGCGAGTGCGGCGTCTTGCCGGGCAGGCCGGTGCGCTTGGCGTAGGCGCGAACATTGGCCGTGCCGTCGGCAGCGAGGAAGAGTTTGCCGACCGAGGTCAGATGCAGCGGCGCGCGGCCACCGACCAGATAGACGACGCGCACCAGCGAACGCCCGCTCGAGGTGCGTTCGGCATAGATGATTTCATCTTCGTGGCGAATCCCGAGGTTGATCGCTTCGCCAACCGACTCGTGCAGGCGCTGCATGAAAGGCAGGGCGATTTCACGGATATTGATGCGCGATTTGACCAGGTTGCCCAACTCCAGCAGGCGGATGCCCAGCGCGTAGGTGCCGGTGTCCTGTCGTTCGACGAGGCGCGTGCCGGTCATCGCGGCCAGGATGCGGTGCGCTGTCGAGGGGTGCAGCCCGGTGGTTTGCGCCAGCACCTTGAGACTTGCCGGCTCGGGCGTGTCGGCCAGGACCTCGAGCAAGCTCATCATGCGTTCGATGACCTGAATTGAACCTTTTTCTGAGGGTTGCTGCGCCATTGCCTTCCTGTCGAACCTTCCGTTTTGTCCTGCGGCAGACTACTATTACGCGCTCTGCCCGATCGCCTGTTTAACTCCCTACCGCACCTTGTGCGCCGCAATATCTTACCATCATGCGTGTCGCACTGTTCGTAACCTGTCTGGTCGATCTCATGCGCCCGAGCGTCGGCTTTGCCACGATCGAGCTGCTGGAGGCGGCCGGCTGCACGGTGATCGTACCGGCCCGCCAGACCTGCTGCGGACAGCCGGCCTTCAACTCGGGCGAGCGCGCGGCGGCGGTTGCGCTGGCCAAAAAGACGATCGCCGAGTTTGATCATTTGGACGACTTCGAACGTTTCGATTACGTCGTCGCCCCTTCGGGCTCCTGTGCCGATCAGATCAAGAACGGATACCTAGGCCTTTTCACCGACGATGCGCACTGGCGCGCTCGGGCCGAGCGTCTCGCCGGGCGGGTTTTTGAACTGACCGATTTCCTGGTCAAGGTGCTCAAGCTGCAAACGGTGCCCGGAGAATTTGCCGGCAGCGTGACCTATCACGATTCGTGCACCGGCTTGCGCTGCCTCGGCATCAAGGAACAGCCGCGCGCCCTGCTCGGCAAGGTGACGGGGCTGTCGCTGCGGGAGATGCCAGCAAGTGAGGAGTGTTGCGGCTTTGGCGGCACTTTCTCGGTCAAGCATGGCGATATCTCGGCGGCGATCGCCGGGAAAAAATGCGTCAATGTCCAGGCGGCCGGCGCCGACGCGGTGGTCGGTGGCGATCTCGGCTGCCTGATCAATATCGAGGGCAAGCTGCGCCGGATGGGCGACGAGACGACGCGCGTGCTGCACATTGCCGAAGTATTGGCCGGCAAATTGACCGAAACGCCGCCGAAAGCCGCAGGCTGATGCGCCAGCAGTCGATGTTCTTCAAGGCGCGGGTCGGCGAGAAGCTGGCCGACGTCAGGCTGCAGGCCAATCTGAAAACGGCCCGGAATAAGTTTGTCGACGGGCGTGCCAAAGCCGTGTCCGACTATAACGAGACGGCCGATTTCGAGGCGCTGCGCGATGCCGGCGAAGCGATCCGCAAGCGCGTGATCGAGAACCTCGATACCTGGCTCGAACTCTTCGAGCAGAACGCCACGGCACGCGGCGCCACCGTGCTGTGGGCGAAAGACGGCAAGGAAATCTGCGATCTGGTGGTCGGCATCGCCAGGCAGCATGGCGTCACCAAGGCGATCAAGTCGAAGTCGATGCTCTCCGAGGAGGCCGATCTCAATGCTGCGCTGACGGCCGCCGGCATCCAGCCGGTCGAAACCGATCTCGGCGAATACATCCTGCAGATCGCCGGCGACGAGCCGCCGTCGCACATCATCGCGCCGGTCATGCACAAAAATGTCGACGAGGTCGCCGACCTTTTCGCGAAAGTGCACGACAAGCCGCGCAAGACGGATATTCCGCAACTGACGCGCGAGGCGCGCGAAGTGCTGCGCGAGCACTTCGTCTCGGCCGAAATGGGCATCTCGGGCGGCAATTTCCTGATCGCCGAAAGCGGCTCCGTTGCGTTGGTCACCAACGAAGGCAATGGCCGCATGGTGACGACGCTGCCCAGGGTGCATGTGGTGATCACCGGCATCGAGAAGATCGTGCCGACGCTGGAAGACTTCGCCACGCTGATGCGGCTGTTGCCGCGTTCGGCGACCGGGCAGAGCATCTCGAACTACGTGTCGCTGCTCACCGGCAACAAGGGCGCCGCCGACTCCGACGGCCCCGAGCGGATGGTCTTCATCCTCGTCGACAACGGCCGGGTCGGCCTGCTCGGCACTCCGTTTCAGGATATGCTGTGCTGTATTCGCTGCGGCGCGTGCATGAATCATTGTCCGGTTTATCAGACGATCGGCGGCCATGCCTACGGCTGGGTCTATCCGGGGCCGATGGGCTCCATCCTGACCCCGCTGTTCACCGGCTTGGAGAATGCGCTTGATCTGCCGCATGCGTCGACACTATGCGGTCAGTGCGGCGTCGTTTGTCCGGTTAAAATCCCGCTGCCCGAACTGCTGCGCGAATTGCGCGAGCAACAGACCGAGCAGGGCCTGCGGCCGCATTCCGAGCGCTTTGCGCTCAAACTATGGGGATGGGTGGCGACGCGGCCGACGCTCTACGCGCTGGCGACGAAAATCGCCGTGCGCTATCTCAACTGGCTGGCCGGCGGGCGCAATCGTATCGAAGTGCTCGGTCTCGCACCGGGCTGGACGGCCGGGCGTGATTTTCCGGCACCGCAGGGTCGCACTTTCAAAGAACTTTACGCAAAAAGGAAACACGCATGACTCCTGATAATGACGACGCCATGGCGCTGCCGCTGTGGATCAACGGCCACGCCTACCTGATCATGGCCGACGCTTTCTTTGACGTGATCAATCCGAAAACGGGCGAGGTCCTGCGCCGCACACCGCTTTGCGGCGCCGATGCCGCGGCGAAGGCGGTCGCCGCCGCGCAGGCGGCGCTGCCCAAGTGGGCGCTCGATCCGGACGACCAGCGCGAAGCGAAGTTGTTGCCGCTCGCCGACGCGCTCGAAGGCTACGCGGCACATTTCGCTGCGCTGATCACTGCCGAAACCGGCAAGGACGAAGCGGCTGCCGCCGCCGAAGTGGCCGAAGCCGTCGCGCTGCTGCGTGCGCCCTGGGCGCTCTCGCTGATGGCGGGCACCGTCGTCGTGGCGGTCAACGACGATCGCGAACCGCTGCTCGGCCTGCTCTCGCTGGCCATTCCGGCCATCCTCGCCGGTGGCGTGGTGGTTGCCAAACCCAGCCCGAAAGCACCTTCGGCGGCGTTCGCCTTCGCCGAACTGACGGCCCGCGCCGGCTTGCCCGATGGCGTCTTCAACATCGTCCAGGGCGACCTGGCGGCCATCGAAGGGCTGTGCGCGCAAGCGGACGTCGGTCGCGTCGCGTTTGCCGGCGACGCCGAGTTGGCGGAAAAGATCCGTGCCGTCGCCGCGCGTTACGGCAAGGCTTTCGTCAGCCGGGACTAGCAGCGTGCAGCGCATCGTTTACCTCGAGCGCGAGTCGATCGTCGCCGACGTGCGTCGGCCGGACTTTGCCCACGAATGGGTCGAGTATCCGAAAACCGCGCCGGGCGACGCCGAGGCGCGCCTGGCCGGGGCGACGGTCGCCATCGTCAACAAGCTGCCGATCGACGCCGATCTGATCGCGCGTCTGCCGCAGTTGCGGATGATCGCGGTGTCGGCGACCGGCACCAACAATGTCGATCTCGATGCCTGCCGCAAGCGCGGCATCGTCGTCTCGAATATTCGCGGCTATGCCGAGCATACGGTGCCGGAGCATGTCTTCGCGCTGCTGCTTTCGCTCGCGCGCAACGTCGTCGCCTACCGCGCGGCGGTGGCTGCCGGGCGCTGGCAGCAATCGGGGCAGTTCTGTTTTTTCGACTATCCGATCCGCGACCTGCATGGCGCGACGCTCGGCGTGATCGGCGGCGGCAGCCTTGGCTCGGGGGTCATCCGGCTGGCCGAAGCGTTCGGCATGCGCGTCCTGCGTGCCGAGCACAAGGGTGCCGCAGCGCTGCGGGCGGGCTATACGCCCTTCGCCACCGTGCTGCGCGAGGCCGACGCGATTTCGCTGCATTGCCCGCTGACCGCAAAAACAAAGAACCTGATTGGCGAAGCCGAATTGCGCGCCATGAAGCCCTCGGCGTTGCTGATCAATACGGCGCGAGGCGGCCTGGTCGACGAGGCCGTTCTGCCGCGCGCCTTGCGCGAAGGCTGGATCGCCGGCGCCGGTTTCGACGTGCTCAGCAGCGAACCGCCGGATGCCGGCCATCCGCTGCTTGCGCCGGACCTGCTGGCATTACCTAACTTCCTGCTCACGCCGCACGTCGCCTGGGCCAGCCGACCGGCGATGCAGGCGCTGGCCGACCAGTTGATCGCCAACATCGAAGCCTTCGCGCGCGGCGAGCCGCAGAACCGGGTGGCCTGAACGCATGCGCTACTGGCTTCTCCTGTTTTGCTTCTTGGCCATCAGCGCGCATGCCGACGCGCCCAATGTGGCGGCTGCGGCCGATCTGAAATTCGCCCTGAGCGAAATCGCCGCCAACTACGAAAAGGAAACCGGCCGGGCGGTCAAACTGACCTTCGGCTCGTCCGGCAATTTCGCCCGGCAGATTCCGCAGGGCGCGCCCTTCGAACTCTTTCTCTCGGCTGACGAGGACTACATCCTGAAGCTCGCCGCGGCGGGTTTGATGCAGGGCGACGGGCGCCTCTACGCCATCGGCCGCATCGCGTTGCTCGTGCCGCACGGTTCAAAACTGGTGGCCGACAGCGAGTTGAAGGATCTTGGCGCGGCGCTGGCCGACGGCCGCGTGCAGCGTTTTGCCATCGCCAATCCCGAGCACGCGCCTTACGGGCGGGCGGCGCGCGCCGCGCTGCAGCGAGCGGGGCTGTGGGAGCGGATAGAGGGCAAGCTGGTGCTTGGCGAGAACGTCGGGCAGGCCGCACAGTTCGCCACCAGCGGCTCGGCGCAGGGCGGTATTGTCGCCTGGTCGCTGGTCAAATCGCCGGAGGTGGCGAAGCTCGGAAGCGCCGCCCTGATTCCCGAAAGCTGGCATCCGCCGCTACGCCAGCGCATGGCGTTGACGCGCAAGGCCGGCGACGACGCCCGGCGCTTTTACGAGTACCTGCAGCAGCCGGCGGCGCGTGCGGTATTCGAGCGCTACGGTTTCTCGCTGCCGGCGAAGTAACGACATGGACTGGCAAGCGCTTTCCCTCTCACTGAAACTTGCTGCCGCCACCGCGCTGCTGCTCCTGCCGTTCTCGGTCTGGCTGGCGCGGCGCCTCGCGTGGTCGCAGTTTCCCGGACAGGGCGCGCTGGAAGCGGCGATCATGCTGCCACTGGTCTTGCCGCCGACCGTTCTCGGCTATTACCTGCTACTCGGCTTCGGCGGCGCGTCGCCGCTCGGACAGGCCTATCAGGCGCTGACCGGACGCGCGCTGGTCTTTAGCTTCGACGGGCTGCTGCTCGCCTCGCTGATCTTCAATCTACCCTTCGCCGTGCAGCCGATGCAGCGCGCCTTTGCCTCGATTCCGCGCGAGTTGCGCGAAGCGGCGTGGGTCTCCGGGCTGACGCGTTGGCAAACCCTCTTGCGCATCGAACTGCCGCTGGCCTGGCCGGGAATCGCCGCGGCGGCGGCGCTGACCTTCGCGCACACGCTCGGCGAATTTGGTGTCGTCCTGATGGTCGGCGGCAGCCTGCCGGGTGAGACCAAGACGGTGGCCATCGCCATTTACGATCAGGTGCAGGCCTTCAACGATTCGGCGGCGGCCGGCATGTCGGCCTTGCTGCTCACGTTCTCCTTCCTCGCCGTGATGTTCGTCTATCGGCTTGGTCGTGCGGGAGCGCGCCGATGAGGCTGGAGGCGCGGCTTGAGCAACTGGCGCCGATTCCGCTGGCCGCCGACATCGCTTGCGAGCGCGGCGAATTGCTGGCGCTGGTCGGTCCCTCGGGCAGCGGCAAGTCGACGATCCTGCGTTGTCTGGCCGGCCTGCACCGACCGGCCGGCGGGCACGTGCGCTGCGGCAACGAGACCTGGTTCGACGCGGCGGGCGCGGTCGACGTTTCGCCGCAGCAGCGCCGGGTCGGTTTCGTCTTCCAGCACTATGCGCTCTTCCCGCACATGAGCGCGCTGGCCAACGTGATGGTCGCGCTCGGCCATTTGCCGCTTGCCGAGCGCGAAGCGAAGGCGCACGAATGGCTGGCGCGCGTCAATCTCGACGGCCTCGACGCACGCCGCCCCGGCGAATTGTCCGGCGGCCAGCAGCAGCGCGTGGCGCTGGCCCGGGCGCTGGCCCGCGAGCCGCAGGCGCTACTGCTCGACGAACCCTTCTCGGCGGTCGACCAGGTGACGCGGCGCAAGCTGCTGCGCCAGCTGATCCAGTTGCGCCGTTCGCTGGCCATCCCGATCGTTCTCGTGACGCACGATCTCGAGGAAGCCAGCCTGCTCGCCGACCGCATGACCGTGCTGCACCACGGCCGGACGCTGCAAACGGCGGCGCCGGCGCAGATGCTCACCCAGCCGGTCAGCGCATTGGTGGCACGCCTGACCGACCAGCCCAACCTCTTTGTCGGCAAGATCCTGTGCCATTTGCCCGCACAGGATGCGACGGAAATCGAATGGCAGGGCCAGCCGCTGCTGGCACCGCACACACCGGCCTTCGCGGCCGGTGAGGCGATCTGCTGGATGGTGCCGGCCGAAGGGGTGGTACTGGTGCGCGAAGATCAGCAGGGTCGCGAGAATACGGTCCTTGCAAGGGTTGCCGAAAGCCTGGCCTGGCGCGGCCATGCCAGCGTGACGGCGTACGTCGGCGGGCGCCGCGATGCGGCGCTGTCGTTCGCGATCGGCGCTTCGGTGGCGGCGCGGCGCGGCATCCTACCCGGCGCCGAAGTGCCGCTGCAGCTGCAAAAATCGGCCATCCGCCTGTTGCCGCCCGATCCGGCCGTCATCGAACAAATCCCCGCCGCGGGCGATTTTTCGCGATGAATCGATCATGAAACAGCCGGCTTCCCGCGACGCTATTCTGGCGCGCGTCCGCGCCGGCCTCCGGCACGACCCGGCACAGGCCGCCGCGCAGCGGCAGGCTGCGCTCGCTTATCTCGCGGCACGCCAGCAAGGTCCGCGACCGGTGTTCGACGGCGATCTGCTGCAGCGTTTTCGCACCCGTTCCGAGGCGATGTCGTCGACCGTCGATTGCGTGGCGAGTCGCGCCGAGGTGCCGTTCGCCGTCGCGCGCTATCTGGCGGCGGGTGGTTTGCCGCTGCGCGCGGCCTGCTGGGCGGAGTATGCCGCGCTGGACTGGGCGGCCGCCGGCCTGGCGATCGAGCCGCGTGCGGCGCGTGACGACGATCTGGTCGGCATTACCGGTGCCTTCTGCGCGGTCGCCGAAACCGGCACGCTGATGCTGTTGTCCGGCCCGCAGACTGCGGCCACCACCAGCCTGCTGCCCGAGACGCACATTGCCATCGTGCGTGCTTCGCGAATCGTGGCGGGCATGGAGGATGGCTTCGATCTCGTGCGCTCGGAGCGTGGCGAGTTGCCGCGCGCCATCAATTTCGTCTCCGGCCCCTCGCGGACCGGCGATATCGAGCTGACCATCGTGCTCGGCGCACACGGGCCGTACCGGGTGCATCTGCTGATTATCGAGCAGGAATGAGAGCGCCGGTTTTACTGAACTTTTGTTTACGCACCCGAGGTGCGTCATAATGCGCATATGACTGAAATTTCCCCCCCCGCCGATCCGCGCCGACGTTTGCGCGAACTCCTTGCCATCCCCGAGCGCGATAGAAGCGATGAGCAATGGGATGAGATCATCGAACTCGAAATCAGCATGGCGCCCGGCAACCGCGAGCTCGGCCCGGATAGCGGCGCGCCCCGGCGCAATGGTCCGCCGTCCGGCGGTGATCGCAAACCTCCGGGCGACCGTCGCGGCAATGGCGATCGCAACCGGCCGGGCGGCAACCCCCGGCCGAGCGGCGATCGGCAACGTAGCGGCCCGCCCCGGGCCGGAGGCGACCGCCGTCCTGCCGGCCCTCCACGCTCCGGCGCTCCGGCGCAGCCCGCTGGCGAGCAACAGCCGGGCGGCGGCGCGCCAGCCGAGCCGGGCGCGCCGGCCAAGAAGCCATTCAAGAAATTCCACAAACGGCCGCCTAAGGCGAATACGCCGGAGTAGTCGTCGGGTGAGTTGGCGCTGACTGAGAGAAGGCGCTGCTCTGGAGAACAAAAAAACCCGCCGAAGCGGGTTTTTTTATTGCTTCCGGATTTAGTACGAAACGCAGACTGTGTAAGTGGTGCCATCGACGATGCCAGAGGCTCCCGTCGTCGGAATGGCGGCCTGAGCTGTTCCCGAGTATCCCGATGCCATTACCTGGACCGAACCCGTTGCCGTATTTCCGTCGTCCATCGTGATGTCGATCTGCTTAGCGAATTTGCCCTGTATGCCATCCGAGCAGACAAAGTAGGAACCGGTCATGCCGGTGATCGGTGATGTGCTTTGAATGCCGATTCGGCCGCCGTCGGCATTGGTTGGGACGACACTGGCGGGGGTGCTAAAGTCCGTCGCTCCGGCCGAGAGGTTGGCCACTCGAACCTGCTGCCAGAAAGCCAGCGATTCGTCGGTTGCAGTCGTCGAATTGAAGTTGCCTTCAATGCGGCCGTTGCCGAGAGTTCCCGCTGTCGGGGTGAGCAGCGTGACCGCTGTGCCCAGGTGCGTTGCGGCGTTCTTGTCGTCGCCGGGCAACGCCTTGTACTTGTCCTGATAGCCATAAATCAGGAGCGAAACGGTTTTGAAGTCGCCGATGAAGTTTTTAACTTTTGCGCTGTTGATCAATTCCTGACCCTTCAGGACCCCTCCAAGCAGCAGGCCGATGATGACGAGTACAATGGCAATTTCCACCAGTGTGAAACCCGATTGCTGCTTGTTCATTATTTTCTCCGTCCTATGACGATTGTGATGGTTGAATTTCAGCATATTCTGTGCCAGCGGTTTTTGGCCAATTTTCCATGGCTTTTCGGGGAATCTGTCCATTTCTCGACACTTGTGTCCAGAGTCGGATGCGTGCCGGCACGAGGTGTTGGGCTTTGCTTGGCCGCCGGTGTTTGTGCATGAGCATTCTCCGCCAACTCGGTTCAGCCTTGCACGACCGTCAGCGCTGGGTCCTGATTGCCCTGCTGGCGGTGCTGCATCTGGCCTTGCTGGCCGGCGTAACGACGGCGGTCGGTTTGATGTGTTGGCTGGTCGATGTCGGGTTGTTTCTTCTCTGGCAGCCTTTTGTCCATGCCGAGCGAAAAATCGATGCCGTCGGGCTGGCGGCCATTGTCGCGGTGCTGGCCGGCGGAGCCTGGATTTTCGGCTGGTGGCTGCTGATTTTCTGGACTGTGCTGCTCGCTGCGCTGGTGGGCGGACGGGTGATGTTCATCGACCATCGTCCGACACGCATTTTTTACCTGATCGCTTTTGCCTACCTGCTGATCGTGCTGCTGGTTAGGATGGTGCCCCGGGTCGTGCCGGAAACGGCGCTGATCGGACCTTCGCTGGGGCGCGAATTCGGCTTGGGGTTGCCTCTGCTTTTTGTCGCGATGATGCTGTTGCCGGTTCGTTCGGAGCGTAATCAACCGAGCGGCGGCCTTGTCGATTTTTTTTACAGCTTCTTCATCTTCCTGCTGATTGCCGTGATGGTGCTCGGTAGTCTGGCCTTCATGCTCCTGCAGCAGTCGGCCTATATCGAGGCGGTTTTCAAAACGTTGCTGTCGATCGCCGCGATGTTGCTGCTGATTGGCTGGGCGTGGAATCCGCGGCCGGGGTTCAGCGGCGTCGGCGTATTCTTCTCGCGTTATTTGCTGACGATCGGCTTGCCTTTCGAAAAATGGCTGCACCGGCTGGCGGCGTATTCGGGCCGCGAGGTCGATCCGGAGCGCTTTCTGAGCCATGCGCTTCAGGATATGCTGGAATTGCCCTGGATCGATGGCGGCAGCTGGGTCGCGGGGGCGTGCGCGGGAAACTTCGGGGCATCTTCGCGGTTTAGCCAGGACTTCCCGGAAGAACCGCTGAAGCTGACGCTCTACACGCGCCACAAACTGAGTCCGGCACTGATCTGGCATTTTCATTTACTGGTCCAGCTGACCAACGAGTACTACGTCGCCAAGCTGCGCGGTCGCGAGTTGCAGCAGATCAGCTACCTGCGGGCGGTGCATGAAACCGGCGCCCGGCTGACGCACGACGTGAAAAACCTGCTCCAGTCGCTGAACAATCTCTGCTATCTGGCGCAGTCGATGGACGGTGAAGACGCCGCTCGCGTCAGCCAGCTTCTGCAGCGCCAGCTGCCGCAGGTTACCCAGCGCCTGAGTCAGACGCTCGAGAAGCTGCAGGCACCGCAACGGGAGACCGGTACGCTGCGGTCGGGAGAGGCGTGGTGGGCGGCGGCGCAGCAGCGTTATGAAAACGACGCGATAGACTTCGCGCCAGTGGCCTTTGCGCCGGATGCGAACGTACCGATGGAATTGTTCGACAGCACGCTCGACAACCTGCTCCAGAACGTCTTGCTCAAACGACAAAGCGAGGCGGGTTTGCGCGTTCGCGTAGCGCTGGCCGCCGACACGTCCTTGCTGCGTGTTTGCGACAGCGGAAGCCCGGTGTCGCGCGATCTGCTCGGCGATCTGCTGCGTGCGCCGGTCGCTTCGGACAACGGTCTGGGGATCGGGCTCTACAACGCGGCGCGGCTGGCCGAGGGGGCCGGTTACGAGCTTCGGCTGTTGAGCAATGTAAGCGGTGATGTCTGCTTCGAGTTGCGGCGCCACAATGGCGCACCGGCTTAGGCCGGAGTGTCGCTGCTACCGCTGCTTTCCGCTTTTCGGCCGATCAGGCGGTAGACGGTCATATTGCCCTTGCCCTTCAGGTAAATGTCCTGCGGCTCGTGGAAATCGAAGCGCTCGTGCAGTCGGCGGTAAGTCGTTTCATCCACCTGCACCATGCCCGGGACGCCTTCGCTTGTGATGCGGCTGGCAATGTTGACGGTGTCGCCCCAGAGATCGTAAATGAACTTCTTCTTGCCGACCACACCCGCCACGATCGGCCCGGTGCCGACCCCGATGCGTATTTCGAGATGCATCTGGTTGACGTTGAAGTCGCGGTGCAGCAAATCGCGCATTTCCAGGGCCATGTCCACGATGGCGTCCGAGTAGTCGCTGCGGCCATTGTCCAGTCCGCCGGCGACCATGTAGGCATCGCCTATCGTTTTGATCTTTTCCATGCCGTATTTTTCGGCCAGTTCATCGAACGACGAAAAAATCCGGTTGAGCATCGTGAACACCTGCTGCGGCGTCAACCCTTCGGCGACCTTGGTGAAATTCACGATGTCGGCGAACATCACCGTGACGTCGGCAAAGCCGTCGGCGATCGTCTGGTTGCTGTTCTTCAGCCGTTCGGCGATCGCCCCCGGCAGGATGTTGAGCAGCAGGCGTTCGGAACGGTCCTGTTCGACCTGCAGCATGCGGTGGGCTTCCTCGAGCTTTATCTGGGCGAGCTGTTTTTCCTTGGCCGAGTAGCGCAGCAGCAGATAGACAATGGTCGAGACAGCCGCGAAATTCAGCGCAAAGAAAAAAACGCTGGTCTGCGTCGGCACCTTGTTCTGGTTGCTCACCACCGCGTCGGCCAGGTAGTAGTCGAAACTGCCGGAGAGCGCGGTGAGAAAGAGGTAGGCGAAAAACCAGGCGGCCGATTCGCGCGGGCCGATGAAGAGCACGGCGCCGACCGGCGCCAGCAAGCCCCACAGGCTGATGCCGCTGGCCGTGATGAAGTTGCCCATGCTCCACTGCGCGACGAAGGGCAGGAACAGGAAGACCGACAGCTGGATCAGCCGGAAGGCGTCGAAATTGAGCGTTTTCAGGTAGATCGCCAGGTTGCCGACGAGCAGGAACTGAAAAACAAAAGGTATCGTCGACGAAAACTGGGGGCCGATCTGCCAGTAGATGAACAGCCAGAGCATTGATGCAAAGCTGATCAGGCCGGTGGCGAAGATCAGCAACGATTTCTGGAGGCGCAGCTCTGCGGAGTCGCCAGGCATGATGCCTGCGTTGCGGAGGGCGCCGAAGTAGCTTGCTTCAATACCCATTGGATCGCCGCGAGAAGTGAGACGCAAAGAACGTAAGCATCGGCTTATTTGACCGCAAAGCCGGGGGGGCGGTCAATGACGATTTAGGCCACCAGTCGGTGGTGTCGGGGAACGCCCGCGCCCAAGATTGCGCCGCTCAGGCGATTCGCCGATAATGCGGGGCTGATTGCGCGAGCGGCTCGGCGCTTGCCCGGCGAGGCATCCGGATCGTTCGGCGCCTTCCTGTCTTTCATGAATTTTCTGGCGCCGCTGTTGACTACATGAACATCAAATTCCAGCGTGCCGTTGATCGCTTCATTGGCGTTCCGATCTGTGCCTTCCTCTCCCTGATCGATCGCCTTTTCGGCAAGCGCCCCGTTGCCGGCGAGCCGCGCCGCATCCTTGTCATCCTGCTGTCGGAGATGGGTAGCCTGGTTCTCGCGCAGCCGATGTTTGCCCGCCTGAAGCAGAAGTACCCCGATGCGGCGATCCACGTGATGCTCTTCGCCAAGAACCGCGAGGTGCTCGACCTGCTCGGCGTAGTGCCGGCGGCGAATGTGATTACGCTGAACGATCGCTCGCTCGGCAGTTTTGTCGCCGACAGCTTGCGCGCCATCGTTCGTACGCGAGCGCTCAAACTCGATGCGGTGATCGACTGTGAGCTGTTTTCGCGGGTCAGCAGCATTTTTTCGTATCTTTCCGGCGCCCGCCTGCACGTCGGGTTTCACCGGCATACGCAGGAGGGCCTCTACCGCGGCTCCTTCATCAATCGCCCGGTGCTCTACAACCCCTACCGGCATTTGACGCTGCAGTTCCTGACCATGACCGCGGCGCTCGGCTCGAAGTCTTTTCCGCTCGGCAAGGATTTTCGGGTGCCAGTGCCCAACGACCCGCCGCATCTGCTCTTTGCCGACGGCGAACTGGCCGGCATTGCCGCGCGCCTGCATGCCGACTTTCCGGCGGTGGACGGCAAGCGCCTGGTGCTGGTCTACCCGAGTGGCGGCATCCTGCCGATCCGCGCCTGGCCGTTCGAATCGTACGCCGAGCTCTGTACCGGCTTGCTCGCTGCCGGCTATGCGGTCGGCGTGATCGGCCTGAAGGACGATCGCCCGCTCGGGCAGGCGCTGGTCAAACACTGCGCGAGCGCGCAGTGCATCGACCTGACCGGCTACACCCGATCGGTACGCGAACTGCTGGCGCTCTTCCATCGCGCCGCACTGCTGATCACCAACGACGGCGGTCCCGGCCAGTTTGCCGCGCTGACGCCGATTCCTTCGATCGTCTTTTTCGGGCCGGAGACGCCGCAGCTCTATCGCTCCTTGTCGGCCAACGCCTATTGCTTCCATTCGCCCATTTCCTGTTCGCCGTGCCTGACCGCCTACAATCATCGCTCTTCGCCTTGCGATGGGGACAATCAGTGTCTGAAGCAGATATCCCCCGGACAGGTGCTCGCCAAGGCGCACGAAATGCTCGGTCAGCCGGCATGAGTCCGATGCAGCGCTTGTACGCGCAGCCCTGGGTGCAATGGCTGCTCAGGCACCGCTTCCTGAAGTTTGGGACGGTCGGCGCCTCGGGAACCTTCGTCAATCTGGGCGTGCTCTATCTCGCGCAGGAGTTCCTGTTCCGTTTCATCGAGCCGGCAGACCTACGGCTCAATGTCTCGCTGGTGCTGGCGATTTTCTGTGCGACCCTGAATAATTTCCTATGGAACCGGGCGTGGACTTGGCGCGACCGCCGGCATCATCACCGGCATCGCTCCCAGTTGGGCCAGTTCGGGCAGTATGCGATGGCCTGCTGGGTCGGCATTGCGCTGCAGATCATCTTTACCAAGCTGCTGGTCGTCTATTTTCACTATCTGATCGCCAATGCGGCCGCCATCGTTCTGTCCAGCGTGTTCAACTTCGTGGTGAACGATCTGTGGACCTTCCGTCACCGCAAGACGCCTGCCGCCAAGGCCGACGACTGAGATGAAGAACGGCCCGGCCGGCACTCCGCGCGTACACTGGCTGCTCTACGGGCTGGCCGTGCTGCTCGGCGTTTTCGTGTATTTCTTCGACCTCGACGGGCAGCACATTCCGAAAAACGGCGACGAGTACCCGTACGAGCATATCGCCCGGCTGACCGCCGCTTCCGGCCATTTCCTGCCGCTCCAGTCGGAACTGGTCGATATGCGCAACACCAAGCCGCCGATGCTTTTCTGGCAGGCCATCGTGTCGACGAACTGGGGCGTGGACTGGACGTTGTGGCATCTGCGCTATCCGAGCGTGATCTACACGCTGCTCACCGCGCTGCTGGTTTTTCTGCTCGGCTGGCGGCTGTCGCGCGCACCGGCCAAAGGCTTTGCCGGCGCGCTGGCCTTTCTCGCCTTCTTCACCACCTATCGCTTCGGCCGGCCGTTTCTGACCAATCCGCCCGAGGTGTTCTGGCTTTTCTTGCCCTTCTTCGTGCTGCTCTACTGGCGATCGACCGCCTTCGCCTCCCGTTTCGTTCCGTTCCTGCTCGGCGTGGTGATTGGCATCGGGCTGCTCTACAAATCGTTCGCGCTGCTGCTGCCGGTCGGGCTTTGTCTGGCCTGGTGGTATCTGCGCCAGCGCGCTTACCGGATCGTGCCCTTCCTGCGCGAAGACGTCTGGCGGCTGGCGCTGGTTGCGCTGATCTCGCTGGCGATTTTCAGCCTGTGGTTCGTGCTCGATCCGCAACCGCAGGCGATCTGGCAGGAGTTCGTGCTCAAGGAGAACGCCGGCAAGTTTGATCCGCACAGCTCCGGCTATCTCGCGAAACTGCTCTGGGGCTCGTCGAGCATCTGGGTGCTGGCGCTCGGTTATCCGCTCAACGCCGGCTTGCTGGCCTTCCCGGTGTTCGGCCTGATGGTCGATGCGCTGCGCCGGCGCGCACGGCTCGCCGACGCGGAAAAGATGTTGTGGATCTGGCTGTTCGTCATGCTCATCGTGTTCAGCCTGCCGAGCCAGCGCTCCAGCCGCTATCTGCTGGCCGCCATGCCGGCGCTGGCGGTGCTTTGTGCGCTCGGCTGGGAGCGCATCGGGCGCTGCTGGTTCGTGCTGACCGCGATCTTTGCGGCCGTCGCCGTCGCCGGACTGGGCTACCTCTCCTGGCGCTTGCAGGGCGCCATGCCGGCGCTCGATCTCTATCCGGCACTGTACTGGCTGCTGCTGGCGGCGACGCTCGCCCTGGCGCTGGCGGTCATGCTGCGGCCCGCGCTGACGCGGCCGGGGACCAGCGTCCTGGTGCTGCTCGTCTTTCTTTCTCTGGCGGCTTTTCTGCGCCCGTTCGACGGCGCGCTGGGCAATTTCAGCGCGGAGACGCAGCGCCGCATGGCCGGTGCCGAACTGTGGGTGCCTTACGATTTCAACGCCAAGTACGAGCTGTACCGCTTCCTTTTGCCCGGCGCCGTGATCCAGGGCTATCGTGAAGAGCGCGAGCCGGATATTGCCGACCTGGCGCAGCGTTACCCGCTGTTCGCTGTGCGCGTGCCGTTCGGTACCGAACTCTGCAAGGGCTGCCGGCTGCTCGGCGAACGCCTGGATTTGCGTGGCCGGCAAACCCAGACTGAACTGACCGGCATTCTGCGCGGCAAGGTTTTCGAGAATCTCTTCCTCAAGGAAATGCTGATCGAGTCGCCGGCCGCGGGCGGCGCCGGCAAGCCGTGACCGCCTCGGCAAAAACGCGCTGGCTGTTGCTCGGGCTGACGCTGATCGCCTTCGCCGCCGGTTTTGCCAAGGCTTTCAGTCGCCCACCGCCGGTCGCTTTCCAGCCGCAGCGTATCGTCGCTGATGCCGGCGCCGCTCCGACCTTGCGCATGGGCTTCGTTTCCACGTCGGCCGGTCCGCATCGCCATGCGCCCTCGCTCGTCGAGCTGCGCGACGGGCGGCTGCGCGCCTTCTGGTTCTCCGGTAGCCGCGAAGGCGCGTCGGATGTCGAGATACGCAGCGCCGTTTTCGACCCGCGCAGCGGCCGCTGGGGCGCCGAGACGACGGTGATCGACCGCGCACGGACGCAGCGCGCCCTGTCGCGCTACGTGAAGAAACTCGGCAACCCGGTTGCCGAGCGGGCGGCCGACGGCAGCTTGCACCTGTACTACGTGACCGTTTCGCTCGGCGGCTGGGCCGGCAGTTCGATCACGACCGCAAGTTCGAGCGACGACGGCGAAACCTGGAGTCCGCCCCGCCGTCTGGTCACCTCGCCATTCCTCAACGTCAGCACGCTGGTCAAGGGCACGCCTTTCCACTACGCCGACGGAACGATCGGGCTGCCGGTCTATCACGAGTTCATCGGCAAGTTCGCCGAGCTGCTGCGCCTCGACGCCGCCGGCGCGGTGCTCGACAAGCAGCGTCTGAGCCACGGCCGGAGCGCCTTGCAGCCCGTCGTGCTGGTGCGCGACGGCGAGCGGGCGCAGGTGCTCATGCGCCACGGCGAGGGTGGTCTGAATCGGGTGCTCGGTACGGCGACGGCGGATGCCGGCCGAAACTGGGCGCCGCCGGCGAACACCACTCTGGACAATCCGAACGCCGCGCTCACCGGCGTCGCGCTGCCCGGCGGCACCTTGCTGGCGGTGCTCAACAATATCGAGTCGGATCGCGATCAGCTGACGCTGGTCGCTTCGGTTGACGGCGGTTCCAGCTGGCGGACGCTGTACACGCTGGAGGATCAGCGGGCCTTGCGCGAACGCACGCTTGATCCGGCGACCTACGCAACCGGCATCAAGGCGCTGGCACTGGCGACCGATGCCGGTCTGCCCGATGCGGCGGCCTTCGCGGTGTCGTCGGGTGAGCACATGTGCGTCGCGCAGCGCTGCAACTACGAGTTCTCCTACCCCTATCTCATTCAGACGGCGCGTGGCGACGTTCAGCTCGTTTATACCTGGAACCGCAGCTTCATCAAGCACGTCGAGTTTTCGCCGGCATGGATCGCGCAGCGTTTGAAGGAATCAGCGAAAGAGTCAACTAAAGAGCGAACCAATGCCCAGCTTCACTGACCTGACGGGGCTGGCCGGCATCGCGCTGGCGCTTGCCGCACTGTGCGCGCTGGTCTTGCGCCGCGTGCCGGTGGCGCAGCGAGTGGCGGCGTCCGCTGCGGGGTTTGTCTTCGTTTTGTTGCTCCTGCCGCTAGCCGAATTGCCCCTCGCCGCCTATGTGCGCGGCATGACCGGCGACCTGAGCATCAGCACCCTGTTACTGCTGGCTTATGCCGCCGCACAGCAAGCCGGCGGCTGGCCGCCGCAGGATGTGCCGCGCCGGATAGGCGCCTGGCTCTTGCCGGTGCTTGCCGCCGCTGTGCTCTACCCGCTGGCGCTCGGCGCTGCGCCGTACGACAGCTATCGCTGGGGCTACGGCGAGCCATGGTTTCTCGCTCTGCTGCTGGCGCTCGCGGTGGCGGGTACGGCCTTGCGCATGCCGCTCGTCGCCGTGTCGATCAGCCTTGCCGTGCTGGCCTGGGGGCTGGGCTGGTACGAATCGGGCAATCTCTGGGATTACCTGATTGATCCGCTGCTGGCGATCTACGCGGTATTTTCCTGCCTGTCGGCGTGCTTTGCGCTGCATCGCTCACGGCAGCTTTCCCGCTGAGATCATGCGGTTGTAGAGGATGTTGGGCGACAGCCAGGTGACGAGATCGTCGAACTCGTTGCCGCCGCTTGCCGGCGTCGGCGTGTGGGAAACGAAGAGCCGATCGGCGTTTCCGTTTGCCGCTTCATCGGTGCCGGTCGGTGTGACGCCCCCGTTTTTCCCGCGCGAGTAGATCACGGCGACCGCAGTGTCGGTGAGCTTTGTGCCGGCGGCGCATTCTGCGCTGCCACCGCTGCCGCTGAGCCCCGTCGCCGTGTTGCAGACGCGCAAATCTGGAACCAGCACGCCGCTCCACGCGGTCGTGATGCCATTGGCCGTGGTGAATGCGTTGCCGTTCGCTGTCGTCACCGCATAACGGATCGGATTGCCCCAGCCGTCGATGGCATAGCCTTGGGCGTCGGTTGGCGTGATGCCCAAGGTTACTGCGGGCAGGAAACCGTCCCAGGGATTAACACAGGAGCCCCCACCCGCCGGGTTCTCGACGCCGCTGGTGGCGGCAGAGGCCGGGCAGGGCAGGCGGCCGTTGGCGGTCACGAAGCCGGTCAGCGCATCGCGAATGTCGCCGAGTCGCTTCTGGGTTTCATTGGCGTCCGAGATATCTCTTTGCGCGCCAAAGGAAATCAGCATGCCGCCGATCAGCAGGGTGACGATGATCAGCACGATGGACAGCTCGACCAGCGTGAAGCCTGCCGCAGAAAGTATGGTGGGGCGCTTTTTTATGGCAGGCTCCTGAGCTGGTCGTTGCTGCTGGTGTTTGGGGCGGTAAAACTCGGCTGGGCGCTGGAAGCCGTCCATGCGTCGCTATTAGCCGTGTTCTCAAGATAATCGACGAGAAACAGCGATGGGCGGGATTGTCCACTCTTGGGCGAACCGGGGGCAATAATCAGGTATTTCTTTCCTTGCCCGTCAACGTTCAAGCTTGTCGAACACTCGGCCGCACTTCCGGCGATGGCACTGTTTTTTTCGACCGCGTACGTTATGACACGCCCCCACCCGTTCTGCTGAAACCACGCCGGCAAAGGCACCGCTATATCCTCTGGAAATCGCCCAAAGCATACGCTGGGGTCACCGGCGCATGTGGTAGGGGAGGCGACGTTGCTTATTGTCGTAGCGCAATTTGGGCCATTGGGTTTCGCCGGGTTGGGATACTTTCCTCCGTTGGCGAAAGCATAGGCGGCGAGCGAGTTTTGCGCTTCTTTGAGTGCACGTCTTTCAACGGCTTTGATGAGCTCTTGTGCTCTAATCGTCAGCACACGGTCGTTCAGGATAGTGTCGTCTGAAGTGTTTTTTATCGGACCTGAAATGAAGGGGCCGCCCGGGCTTGCATTATTGCGTGTCAGTGCCGAATCGAGGTAGTTCGTTGCGATGTTCGGAGCTGCTCCACGGTCCTGTCCTGCAAGCGGTGTTCCCGCAGAAAAGATAATGGCCGCCAGTTCTTCGCCTGTTGGTGTTAATAGCGTTATGCCGTCCGCGGCGTAGAGTTGGAGACTTCCCTGCGTGTCGCTGTTGATGGCCCGGTTGTTTAATCCGGGGCGACGAAAATTGTCGCTCAGCACGTACCAGAGCCGTTCTCCGTCGGCATCGCGCAGGTCGTCAATTCCCAGCGTTTTCCACGGCAAGCGTCCGATCGTTGTCCCACCAAGCGCCGAGCAACTGCCGGTTTGAGAACCTGAATTCGTTGTGTCGGGGCAAGGCAGCGTTCCTGGGCGGGGATTGGTACCGGTTCCGATATCGCCCTGCAGCACCGACCAAGCGATCAAAGCGTCCTTGGCCTGTGCCAGCGCTTCGTCGGTTTTCTTTTGCCGTTCAGTACCCAGGTGGGTGGTGCTCAGGGAGTTAACGAAGCTATAGGTCGTCGCCAGGAGAACGATGAGCAGGAGGATCAGCAGCGCGGCGCCACGCTGCGACGGGGGGCGGTAGGTGCTGCGATGCAGATCCATGGCCTATCTGGCGGAGGGGCGCTTTACGACGATTCTGCCTTCGTTCAGCAGGTCGCCGGACTCACCGGTATTGCGGTCCAGCGTTTCGCCAACGCGTACATTCGCAGGCGGCAAATCGCCTGTCTGCAGAAGGACTTTGCCCGGATCGCGCGCGCGTGGGACGACGGCCGTGCCGCCGGGCGGTTCATTTTCGTTTTGCGGTACGCCGTTGACCCAGCTGGTGCGTTTGCCGCTGCTGCGTGTCACCACGCCGTTGACGGTCAGTGTCGGGTCTTCGTTGACCGGCATGGTCTCAGGATTGTTCAGCTTGCGTTGACGCTCGAGGCTCTGCCGCCGTTCCGGTGTGAAGAACAGGCGGCCGAGCGTTTCTTCGGCGCCGGCGGCCGGGGGCAGCGCAGCGGCGGCCAGCAGCAGCGCAATCAAGGCTTTGTCGAGGCCGAGTGTTTTTAGTGTCTTCATTTGCCGGTCGTCTCGCGCAGCGTTACCCAGTCGATCAGGCAATCGGCCTGCAGTTGCGCCCCGAAGGTGCCGCGGAGCGAATCCCCTTGTGGGGACGTGCCCTTCGGGGAGGCCAGGCCATTGCCGGCTCTGGCTTCGCCATTGTCGCGCGGCAGACGGGCGACGTCGCAACGTTTGACCTGTATCAGCGCCTTGGCTTGCGTGCGCAAATCGTCGAGCAGGCGGGTGAGGTCTTCCTCGTGCAGCAATTTGATCTGCAGTCTCATCGCGCTGGCATAGAAGGTGAATCCGCCGCCGATGCTGGTGTCGAGCACGCGTTGCGGCGAGATTTCGTATTGCAGGTCGAGCAGGTGGCGCTTGCTGCGGATGTCCTTGAGCAATTCGACCCAGTCGAGACGCCGTTCTTCCCCGATTACGCCGTGTGCCTGCAGTTGGCTGAACTGCGAGGATTTCTGCTTGATCTCGTTTTCCTCGTTGCGCACCTGCTTGAGCTTGCTGTCGAGTTCGTTGCGTTCCCTGCTGGCGCTCGTTTTGGCGGTGTCAGCGGCTTTCGTTTGCGCCAGCGAGAAGAGGACGGCTGCCGCGCCGAGGCCGCACATCAATAGGGCGGCCAGCAGGCTGAACTGGATTTTCCGGAAATCGGTGGCGCCGAATTTCATGATCCGATCTTTCTGCTGATCTGCACGCTGAAGCTGCGCGGCTTGTCGTCTTCGAACGTGGCGTCGCCCCCTTTCAGCGACTTGCCCGACTCGGTGTCGAAAGGTTGCTGCAGAACGCTGATCTGCAGTTTCGGATTGCTTTTCAGTACATCGACCAGCTGATTGAAGACAGCCAGCAACTGCCGGGCATTGGTGTTGGCGCCAAGCTTCAGCGTGCCGCGCACGATTGCCGTCTCCGTGTCGTCGATGATCGCTGTCGTGGCGCTCGTGCCGGCGGGCGGGGTTGTCCCGGGGCCGGCCGGCACGGCAGCGTTGCCGGCCTTCCAGTCGATGCCCTCCAGTTCGACCGGCGCAACGACCTGCAGGGCCCGGCTGATCTCCCGGTACAGCCCGTCGGGCGCCGCGCTGCTCTTCTCCAGTTCGGCGTAGCGATTGATCACCCGGCGCAGCGTCTCGTTGTCGGTCGGGATCGGCGGGAATTCCTTGGCGATGTCGTTGTAGCGCTGGCGGGCAAGGCCGGCTTCGATGGCCAATGACTCGGTCTGTTGCTTGATGTCGTAGGTGTCGTAGAGCTGCTTGCCGGTAAATAGCAGGCAGGCAGCCAAGGCAACGGCACCGAAGCCGTACAGTGCGGAGCGAATCTGCCAGAGATGGAAATCGTGGCGCTGCAGGTCGTCGGCAAACTGGATGCCCGGTGGCGAGGCGGCGAGCAGATGAAGAAAGAGCGATTCGCAGTGCGTGTCGAGCGGCAGCGTTTTCATCCCGATGCCGTGCGCGCAATCCTCGATGTCGAGGATGTCGAAAGTGAGTGTTTCGGTATCGGCGCAATTCGCTTGAATGGCCTTCAGCGCATTCGGGTGCGTCAGAATGTGTGCCGTGATCGGCTGGTTGCGTCCGATCAGCCGCTGGCTGGCGAGATACTGCTGCAGCTTGATGGCTTCTGTCGAAAACGCCTGGGCGATGCCGCCGATGCTGCTGTTGTGCAGCGGCGTCAGGCGGCTGAAATGCAACTCGCCCTTTTCGAAATAGCTCTGACGAATGCTTTGATCCTGCACGGTCAGGAGCAGGCAACGCTCTTCCGCCAGCCCTGTTTTTTTCAGCAGCAAGGGCGCCAGTAGCGGCAGCGAGTAAAGGCCGGACAGCGAAGCTCCCGCTTCGTTGATCGCTTTGAGCCAGGGCTCGAAAAAAGCCGTATTGGTGAGTGCCGTGAGCAGGACGCGCTCGTCCTTGCGGCGCGACTTTTGATGCCCGAGAGAGTGCGATGCCGTCAGCGTGGCATTGAAGAACAGTTGCCCGAGCTTGCGACGGATGATCGCCTGCCGATCTGCGCCGCGCAGAAAGGGGATCGTGTCGATCTGGAAGCCCTGCTCCGCGACGTTGGCGAGCAGCGAGAAAATGCTGCTCGGGTGTTGCGCGAGATAGCTCGCGAATTGCTCGACGCCCGCTTCGGTCGTCTCGAACAGCCCTTCGCCGGTCAGCACTCCCGCCTGCCAGCGAAAGGCGGTCATCTGGTGTGCGCTGAGGTAGAGCAGTCGACTGGTCGGCATGATTCAGGTCTTGATTTTGCTGATGACGTCGTAGACCGGGCCGAGCACGGAAAGCATGATCCATCCGAGCAGGCTCCCGAGCAGTACGGTCAGCATCGGCTCGATCAGCTGCTGGACCTTTTCGACCGATTCCTTGACGTCCCGGTTGTAGAAGTAGCTGACGTTGATCAGCGCATCGTCTAGCCGCCCCGTGCTTTCGCCGACGCGCAGCATGCGGATGATGAGCGGCGGGAAGAAGCCGATGCTGTGGAAGGCGGCGGTGACGTTCTGCCCCTCGCCGATCAGTTGTTCGACGCGCTCCAGTCCCTGCCGGACGACACGATTGCCGACGACGTTCTTGGTCGTGCGGATGGAATCGAGAATGGGGATGCCGGACGCATATAGCAGCGCGAAGGTATTGGCAAAGCGCGAGAGAATGATCTTGCGCAGGATGTTGCCGACCAGCGGCAGTTTCAGTTTGATTCCGTCGAAACGGACGCGCGCCGCCGGGTTGGTTTGCAGCAGTAGCCGCAGCCCGACGACCAGCAGGATCGGCAGGAGCAGAAAGAGGTACCAGTAGGTGACGAGCAGATCCGAAATGAAGAACAGGATCCGGGTTTGCAGCGGCAATACCTGGCCCATGTTCTTCACGAACTGCTTGAGCTGCGGCACCATGTAAACCATCAGGAAAAAGGTTGCCGCCAGCACGATCGAGCCGACGAATGCCGGGTACATGATGATCTTCTTGGTCTGCGCGGCGAGTTCATCTTCCCATTTCAGCGATTCGCTCAGGCTGCGCAAGACTTCGGACAGCTGGCCGGTGGCTTCGCCGGCGCGGATCAGGCTGGTGAACACCTTGTTGAAGACCTTGCGCTGCCCCTCCATGGCTTGCGACAGTGTCTGTCCACCCTCGATCGATTCGATCAGGCTGGCAACGACTTCGCGGAAGCGCGGGTGTTCGAGGCTGTCGCGCAGGTCCGACAAGCCGTCGAGAATCGGCACACCGGCGCGCGCCAGTTGTTCGAGGTGAAAGCAGAAGTGGATCAGTTCGCGACGCGGTACGCCGCTACCGCCGAACAGGCTGCGATTGCTGACCGGCTCGCCGTTGACCAGGTCGAGTTCCATGCGGCGCAGGCGCATTTCGAGGTCGACGACGTTGAGTGCGTCGATCCGGCCAAAAATCATTCGCCCGTCCAGATTGACTGCCTTGTAGGAATAGAGCGGCATGGCCCTACATCCGGTCGGTCAGGTCAACGACGCGACCGAGTTCCTCGATCGACGTCGAGCCGTCGAGAACGCGCCGCAAGCCGTCCTCGGCCAGCGAGCGGAAGCCCTGCTGGTTGGCCAGCTGGCGCATTTCGCGGGCGGTGCCGCGGCGGGCGATCAGTTCGTCCATGTCGCCGTTGATGCGCAGCAGTTCCATGATCGCCAGGCGCCCGCGATAGCCCTGGAATTCGCAGCGTTCGCAGCCGCAGGGGCGGTAGATGATGGCGCGCGGTCCGTCGGGCGGACCGCCGAGCAGGCGGGCTTCATGCGCCTCCGCCTGATAGGGCGTCTTGCAGTGCAGGCAGAGCTTGCGCACCAGACGCTGGGCGATGATGCCGATGATGTTGCCGGCCATGATGTCGGCCAGCACGCCGATGTCGAGCAGGCGCGGGATGGCGCCGATCGCCGAATTGGTGTGCAGGGTCGTATACACCTGGTGGCCGGTCATCGCGGCGCGCAGGGCCATATCGGCGGTGTCGGCGTCGCGCACTTCGCCGACCAGGATGATATCGGGGTCCTGGCGCATCATCGAACGGATGCCGCTGGCGAAGTCGAGTTTGGCCGCCTCGGCGACCGAGGTCTGGCGCACCAGCGCCATCGGGTACTCGACCGGGTCTTCGAGGGTCATGATGTTCACGCCCTCGGAATTGATGTGATTGAGCACCGAGTAGAGCGTCGTCGTTTTGCCGCTGCCGGTCGGGCCGGTGACGAGGATGATGCCCTCGGGGCGGGCGATCATCAGTTTGAGCTGGTCGAGTTGCTCGTCGGCAAGGCCGAGGCCCTCGAGCGGAACGATGCCCTTCTGCCGGTCGAGAATGCGCAGGACGATGTTTTCGCCGTGGATCGTCGGTTGCGCGGAGACGCGGAAATCGACCTGCCGGCCGCGCATGTTGAGCGAGATGCGGCCGTCCTGCGGTGCGCGCGTTTCGGCGATGTTCATGCCGGAGAGCACCTTGATGCGCACGGCCATCGCTGGCCAGTAGGATTTGTGCAGCGAGCGTATCTGGCGCAGCATGCCGTCGATCCGGTAGCGGATGCGCAGGAAGCTGGCTTCCGGTTCGAAGTGGATGTCCGAGGCGTCGCGCTTGACGGCGTCGGTGAGGAGCGAGTCGATCAGGCGGACGACCGGCTGGCTGTATTCGTCCGAGGATGATTGCAGGCCGCGAAAATCGATTTCGCCGGTTTCGATTTCATGCAGGATGCCGTCGATCGACAGTTCGTAGCCGTAATACTGGTCGATCGCCCGGTCGACTTCGGATTCGCCGGCAAGCAGCGTGTCGATCTCGATTTCTTCGGTTGCCAGCGCGCGCACCTGGTCGAGGGCGACGATGTCGTTGATGTCGGCCAGCGCGACCGTCAGGCGCCGGTTTTCGAAGTCGTAATCGAGCGGCAGCAGATGGTGGCGCTTGGCCAGATCGTGCGGCACCATCTTCAGGGCGGCGGGGTCGATGATGGCGCGCGACAGATCGATGCTCTGTTTGCCGAGGCTTTCGGAAAGCGCGTCGCGCAGGGTCGCCTCGGAAACGAAGCCGAGCGAGACGAGCAGCTTGCCGACCGGCTGATTCGACTTCATCTGCTCGAGCAGGGCGATGCGTAGCTGATCCTCGCTGAGGATGCCCTTGGCGATCAGGATCTGGCCGAGCGGCTGGTGGTAGAGGGCGGGGGCGTTCATCGGGCGATTTTTGGCGAACGCAAAGGATGACCGGGAGAGCGTGCCAGAATCACGGCTGCAGTTCAAGGAGGCGGGTTTTCACCTGATTCCGGTCGAAGGCGACGCTGCGGCTTCCGGCGACGTTCAGCGCCATCTGGTAATAGTCGACGGCCAGACGCTTCTGACGCAGATGGTCGAGGCTGACGGCCAGGTTGAACAGGTAATCCGCGTTGTCAGGCTCGGCCGTGTAGGCGCCGAAGTAGGCCTGCTGCGCATCGTTCCAGCGCCCCTGGCGCGCGTACAGGTTGCCGAGCGCGAAATTCAGCGCGGCGGAGTCGGGTTGGCCGGAAAGCAGCGTTTTCAGGCGGCTTTCCGAAAGCGCCGGGTCGCTTTGCCCCTTGAGATTGATCAGGCCGGCCCTGGCGTTCACATTTTTCGGGTCGGCTTCGAGAATGCGCAAATACAGCTCCGCGGCTTTATTGCCTTGCCCCTCCCGGGTGGCGATGGCGGCCAGGCCAAGCAGTGCGTCGGTATTTTTCGGGTCGCCGCGCAGGGCCTGTTCGTAGTCGCGCCGGGCGTCGGTCAGATTGTCGGCCAGCAAGGCGTCATAGGCCCGGTTCAGCGTCGGGTCCTGCTTGGGGCGTCCCGCGCTCAACTGGATCGGACGTTCCGCTTCGAACGGTGCGGCCGCCGGCATCACAGCGCTCGGCGCTGCCGGTTTTTCCGGCCGCTGTGCAGGCTCGGGAAGCGGCGGCAGCGGTGCGGGTTCGGACTTTTGTGTCGGCGGCGGTAGTTCCTGTGTCGGGGACGCCTGGCTTTGCGCCTTGTCCATCGTTTGCGGTGGGGAGGCGGGGCGGGCCAGTGAGCTGCTCGCTACCGATTGCAGCTGCCACCAGAAATAGACGCCAATTCCCGTTGCCGCCAGGCTGGCCAGTCCGAGCAGCAGCCCGGTCGGGATTTTGGATTTCGGTGCCTGCTTTGCGGCGAAAACGTTGCGCGCGGCGTTTCGCTCGGCCGCTTCCTTGCCGTCGGCAGTCTTGTCGGCGGGCTTTTCAGCTGGCGGGGGGTGCCGCTTTCTGGTGGGTGCGCTGGTCGGGACGGCTGCCAGATCGGCGTCGACCGCTGCCTGGTGTTGTGCCAGGTTGGGCAGCGCCGAACCGGGCAGGGCGCTGCCGGGCTTGTCGACGGGTTCCAGCGTGAGTTCGGACGATGTGCCGGGAGGCGCCGGGATCGTCGGCGTTGCGTCGGGAGCGCCGCCCTCTCCAGCCTGGCGCTTGGCCGCCTCGGCCTTTTTGAGCGCGTCCATCAGCAGGCTCATCGCTGGGCTCCGGTGCCGAACACGCTGCTCCGATTTTGCGGGTCAGGAATGTCGGTGAAAAAATCCTTGCCCGGCAAGGAGGTCTTGAAGCTGCTGTAGTCGCCTTCGATGCTGGCGTCCTTGACGACGATCGGGCGCAGGAAGATGACAAGTTCGGTTTTTTGCACTGAATCATCGCGCTGCGTGAACAGTTGGCCTAGGCCGGGGATGCGCGAAATGCCGGGAATGGCATTGTCGGTGTTGGCTAGCGAATCTTCCATCAGGCCACCCATGACCGCGATATTGCCGTTGTCGACGCGGATGACCGATTCCATTTCACGCGAACGGATAACCGGAATCTGGCTCCTGACCCCTGCCAGTTTCAGTGCCGGGTTAGGATCGTCGACGGTTCCGATGACTCGCGAAATGCTCGGCCGGACGTTAAGCAATACGGTATCGGTGTCGCTGATCTGCGGCGTGACGTTCATGACGAAGCCGACCGGGACCTGATTAAGGGTTGTCGTGAAGGTCGTGACCGTCGTCGTCTGATTCTGCGTGGTGTCGGCCTTGATCGTGAAGTAAACGCGGTTATCGACGACCTTGAGCACCGCTGTCTGGTTGTTCAGAACGCTGATTTTCGGGCTCGACAACACCTTTACGTTGCCAAAGGTCTCCAGTAGATTGACCGCCGCTGTCATGTTTTGCTGGGAGTTGGTGTAGCCGAGTTGCAGCAGACTCGCTGTGGGCGCTGCGATCGTGCCGAACGCCTTCTGGGCGATCGTGAAACCGGCGGCGCCAAATTTCGCCGCATTCCAGTCGATACCCTGCTGGTAGCCGTTGTTCAGTTGGACCTCAACTATGGTGGCTTCAATCAGTACCTGGCGCCGGGCACTGCCCATCACTTTGTCGAGAAACTCCTGGATTTTTTCGTGCTGGCGTGCCGTGGCGCGAATTGTCATAACGCCGGTTTCCGGGTTGGAGATTACCGATGCGGCGAGAATGGTCTGGTAGTCCTTGAAATCGCGGTCCGACTGGATTTGCTGTTGCGCGCCGGATTGCGATTGAACGGTCTGGTTGCCGCTGCCTGCACTGGCTGTGCCCGCCGGTCCGCCGGCCGCCGCAGTGGAGCCGGTACCGCTCGCCGTGGCGTTGCTGTTTCCTTGCCGGTTGGCTTGTTCCTGCGCGCTGGTGCTGCGTCTCGAGGTGACGATTTCCTTGTCGGTTTCGCGCAGGATGTCCTTGATGTTCTGGGTCAGGGTATCCCAGAAGTGGTTCAGTGACTTGTTGTCGATGCGAGTCGCCGAGTTGTTGCCGCCCGCACCGCCGGTAGTGGCGCCGCCGACGGTTCCTGTGCCGCCCGCCGTGGCGATCTGCGTGGTCACCGAAACGGTACCGGTCGTTTCTCGGCTCATGTTGACGTAGTCAATCTTGTAGTTGCGCAGATAGGGCGTATCCGGCATCACCGCGAGATTCGGGCCGTCGAGTTCGAAGCGCATGTCCACCTGTTTGGCGATGCGCGTGAGGAGTTGCGGCAGCGTCTGGTCGATGGCGTTGAGCGTTACGTAGCCTTCGATTCCGGGGTGAATGTCGACGTTGAGCTTGGCGTCGCGGGCGAGGGCGAAAAGCAGGTCGTGAACCTTGAGTTTATTGACCACCACGCTGTACGTCTCGGTTTTGCCGGCAGCCTTCGGCTTGGGCAGCGCGATCGATTGCTGGACGGTCTGCGGAATCGTTCCGGATGTCGTGGCGACGTTTTCCGCCCGTAGGTGGCCGGCCGACGGCGGCTTGATCGTCGGCGATGCGCAGGCGGCGAGCAGGAGCACGGTCGGGGTGGCGCTAAGAATTCGCAGCAGCATGCTCGGGCTCGGCTCGATGATGTGTCCGTTTAATGATATCACGTTAAAAAGCTTTCTCAAGCTCATGTTTTTATTGGATTGAGTGCGCAGTTTTTGCCCTCTGGCTTTTCTGTCTCAGCGCAGTTTGCTCGCCGCCCGGACGTAGGGCTGCCCCCTATGAATTGCCGCGGGAAGCGTTGCCAGCGCTGCGCTGGCGGATTCTCGGGACGGAAAATCGCCGTAAATGACGCCGAGTTTGTCGCGGCCGCTCAGTTTGGAACGATAGACCCGAAGCTGCTGGGGGTCGAGCGATTTGGCGGTGTTTTCGATAAAAGCTTCGACCTCGAGCTGGTTGGCGGTGTCGGTCTTGAGTAGTTGGATGAAGTAGTGGGAGTCAGGCGTGCGTTCAAGCCATCCGCTGGTCGCCGCAATGCGTTCGGCAAGCGTGTGCGGCTTGTCCTCTACGGGGGCAGTCTCCGGCTTGGCGACGACGACGTGGGGCGTCATTGGCGCAGCCGCCGTGACGGGGGGCGGAGCGGCGGCTGTCGTCATTGCCGCGGTCGGGCGGGGCGGGGCATCGCCGGCCTGCATGTGGGCGCCCGCCAGATAGGCGCCGCCGGCCGTTGCCAGGATGGCTGCGGCCGCGCCAATCCAGGTCCAGGGCGGCGCGTGGCCATCGCGCATCGGCTTGAACTGGGCGTCGCGAATGGCCGCTTTGACCTGCTTGCGGTCGATCTGGTGGCTGCTTTCCGAAAATGCCGAGAGCAGCGCCTTGTCGGCAAGAATGTTGATGCGGCGAGTCAGCCCTTCCGACGATCGGCTGATCAGCTGGATCGCATTCGAGGTGAATAGATCGGGGCCGTGGTAGCCCGCCGCGCGCATGCGGAACATCAGGTAGCCGCCGATGTCCTTGCGGAGCAAGGGCTCCAGGGCGAAATTGTGGGTGATTCGTTCCTTGAGTTGCCGCATGCTCGTTTCGCTCAGGCGTTCGTCGAGCTCGGTCTGCCCGAAAAGCACGATTTGCAGAAGCTTGTGGCGGTTTGATTCGAGGTTGGAGAGCAGGCGGATTTCTTCCAGGGCCTCCTGCGGCATAGCGTGCGCCTCGTCGATCAGGACGACGACCTGGCGCCCGGCGGCGTAGATTTCGAGCAGGCGTTCCTGCAAGGTGCGCATCAGCAGATGGGATCGCCCCTCGGGTAGCGGTGCTTGCAGTTCCTCGGCGATGGCGTAGAGGATTTCGTCGCGCGACAGCGATGGATTGGCCAGGTAGACGGTTTCCACCTGTTCCGGCAGCTTCTCCAGCAGCATGCGGCAGAGCATGGTCTTGCCGCTGCCGACCTCGCCGCTGACCTTGACAATCCCTTCGTCGTGCGTGATGGCGTAGATCAGCGCTTCGAGCGTGGCGCCCCGGTTGGCGCCGGCAAAAAAGAATTCGGTGTGCGGCGTGATGCGGAACGGTGCCTCGCGCAGTCCGAAATGTTCGAGATACATCACTGCTCCTTGGCTAACGATTCCATGCGGTTATAGAGCGTCGTACGGTTGATGCCGAGCAGGCGCGCAGCCTGGCTGACGTTGCCGTGCGCCAGCTTCAGCGCGGCGTCGATGTAGGCGCGTTCGGTCTGGTCGAGCAGCAGGTCGAGGTCGAAGGGGGCGCGCTGTTGCAGGCGCCGGGTCGCCGTATCGACGAAGGCTTCTTTTTGTGGCCCGGCGTCCGCTTGAGTGCTTGCCGGTGGTGGCGCTTCGTCCTGCAGGTCGAGTTCGGATTCGAGTTCGGCACACGAAACCGGTTGTCCCGGATGTTTGGCCGTCAGGCGGATAACGATGTTGCGCAGCTCGCGGACGTTGCCGGGAAATCCGTAGCGGGACCAGAGCGCCTGTGCCGCTTCGTCGAGCGAGAATGGCGCTTGCTGCGTTTGCTGCGCGTAGAGCTGGCGGAAGTGCTCGAGCAGCAGCAGCTTGTCGTCTTCCATGTCGCGCAAGGGCGGTACGCTGATCGAGAAGACCGATAGCCGGTGGTAGAGGTCGGCGCGAAAGTTTCCGGCACGAACCTCCTTGCGCAGATCGCGGTTGGTCGCGGCGATGATGCGCGCCTGGCTGATCCGCTTCTGCGTTTCGCCGACGCGCTGGTATTCGCCGTTTTCCAGGACGCGAAGCAGTTTGGCCTGGAGCTCGCGCGGCAGTTCGCCGATTTCGTCGAGGAACAGCGTGCCGTCGGCGGCATCCTCGAAATAACCGGGCTTCGCGGTCGTCGCGCCGGTAAAAGCCCCTCTGGCGTAGCCGAACAGCGTCGGCTCGACGAGATTGGGCGAAATGGCGGCGCAGTTGAGGGCCATGAAAGGCTTGCTGCTGCGCCGGGTTTCATGGTGCAGGCAGTAGCTGGCGATGATTTCCTTGCCGCTGCCCGACTCGCCCTCGATCAGCACCGGGAAGGGTGAGTCGGCATATTGCTGTAGCTGTGCGCGCAGTTTCTGGATCGGCGGGCTGTTGCCGATCAGCGGCGAAGCCGGGGCGGTCTGGCGCTGGCGGGCGTCCAGCGTGCGAAAGGCGAGGGCGCGCAGCAGGATGGTCTGCAAGTCGCCGGGGTTGCACGGCTTGGCGACAAAATCCGTGGCGCCCAGCGTGCGCGCATGACGGGCGTTGCTGTCGTCGCTTTGCCCGGAAAGGATGACGATCTTGATTTCCGGTGCGATCTTCAACAGGTCGGCAATCAGTGCAAATCCTTCATCCGGACGGTGCGGCAAGGGCGGCAGTCCGAGGTCGACGAGCGCCAGTTCCGGCGTGCGGCGCAGTTGCCGCAACAATTGGGCGCAGTGTTGGCGCGAATGGCTGGTGATGACCTCGAAGTTCGGACTCAGCGAAAAACTCATCGTGTCGGCGATCAGCGAATCGTCGTCTACGATCAGCAGTAGCGGTTTTTCTGGCGGTGAGAAGTCCGGTAGGCTGGTCATGAAAAGTCTGTCGTCATTCCGAAAGAGAGTATTTTTTTCATTATTTCACAATTATATAGCCGCGTAATTTTTGTCCGATTCACGAGGGCTGTTCGGGTATAATCGCCGGTCAAATTTGCCTTGGGATACAGCAGTGCCAGCCGATAGCCTGGTTAAAATTACCGACCTCAACTTCGCTTACGACCAGCGACCGATCCTCAACGGAATCAATATGGATATCCCGCGCGGCAAGGTCATTGCGATCATGGGCGGGTCGGGGTGTGGAAAAACCACCTTGCTGCGCCTGATTGGCGGACAGCTCAAGCCGACCCGGGGCAAAGTTCTGGTCGACGGCCGGGCGGTCGACCGCATGGGGCATGACGAGCTGTATGCCTTGCGTCGGCGCATGGGCATGCTTTTTCAGTTCGGCGCCTTGTTCACCGACATCTCCGTGTTCGACAACGTCGCCTACCAGATGCGCGAGCATACCGATCTGTCGGAAGAACTGATTCGCGACATGACGCTGATGAAGCTCAACGCCGTCGGTTTGCGCGGCGCGCACAAGCTGATGCCGGGCGAGCTGTCCGGTGGCATGGCGCGCCGTGTCGCGCTGGCGCGGGCGATTGCGCTCGATCCGATGCTAATCATGTACGACGAGCCGTTTACCGGCCTCGATCCGATTTCGCTGGGCGTTATCGGGCAGCTGATTCGCAAGCTCAACGATGCGCTGGGTGCGACCTCGATCATGGTGACGCACGATATCCATGAATCCCTGGCTATCGTCGATTACATCTACTTCATGTCGGCCGGCCGGGTCGTCGCACAAGGCACGCCGGATGAAATCCGTGCATCGAAGGACCCCTTCGTGCACCAGTTCGTTTTCGCGGAAGCGGATGGCCCGGTGCCCTTCCACTATCCGGCGGCGACCTTCGACAAGGATCTGTTGCGCGGAGGTGCCCGTGGCTAAGCGTATCGTCGAGGTGATTGCCGGGCTCGGCCACCGGATCAACGACAAGCTGCAGCGCCTGGGCTTCGCGGCCCGTTTCTTTGTGATGTTGCTGGTTTATTCGGGGCAGTCGTTCCGGCGCATGCATCTGACCATCCGGGAGGTTCATTTTTCCGGCGTCCTGTCGCTGCTGATCATTCTCGTCTCCGGTTTGTTCGTCGGCTTGGTGCTTGGCCTGCAGGGCTATGAAACGCTGCAGCGCTACGGTTCATCAGAGGCGCTCGGTATTCTGGTCGCGCTGTCGCTGACGCGCGAACTCGGTCCGGTCGTCGCCGGTCTCCTCTTCGCTTCGCGCGCCGGTTCGTCGATCACTGCCGAGATTGGCCTGATGAAGGCGACCGAGCAGCTCACGGCAATGGACATGATGGCCGTCAATCCGATGGCCCGCGTCGTTGCGCCGCGTTTCTGGGGCGGCGTGATTTCGATGCCCCTGCTGGCGGCGATGTTCTCGGCGATGGGTATTTTCGGCGGCTATCTGATCGGTGTCGTTTTCATCGGCGTCGATGAGGGCGCATTCTGGTCGCAGATGCAGGCGTCGGTCGATTTTCGCAACGACATCTGGAATGGCGTGATCAAGAGTTTCGTGTTCGGTGTGGCGGTTTCGCTGATCGCCGTTTTCGAGGGGTATGACTCGACACCGACGGCCGAGGGCGTGTCGCGCGCCATTACGCGAACGGTTGTGAATTCGGCGCTGGCAATCCTGGCGCTGGATTTTGTGTTGACCTCCTTCATGTTCCGGGGGCTTTGATGAATCGCAAGTTGCTCGACCTCTGGGTCGGTTTTTTTGTTGCCATCGGCATTGCCGCACTGTTGTTTTTGGCACTAAAGGTTGGGAATCTCTCGGCCTCGAACTTCCTTGAGACTTATCAGTTGACGGCCAAGTTTGATAATATCGGTGGCCTGAAGGTCCGCGGGCCGGTGAAAAGCGCCGGTGTGGTCGTCGGTCGGGTGTCGGAGGTGCGCTTCGATCCGCAGACCTACGAGGCGATCGTGACGCTGAATGTCGATGCGCGCTATCAGTTTCCGAAGGATACCTTCGCCTCGATTCTGACGGCGGGTTTGCTCGGCGAACAATACATCGGCCTCGATGCCGGTGGTGATGAAAAGATGCTGAAGTCCGGCGACGTGATCGCCAAAACGCAGTCGGCCGTGGTCTTGGAGAAGCTGATCAGTCAGTTCCTCTTCAACAAGGCGTCCGAAGGACCGGAAAAGAAATAGGATGAAAGGGCCGTTCGTGAGAGTACAGATTGGCAAGCGTGTGTTCCCCTTGGTGTTTGCTGCGGCCGTCGCTGGTGCGCTGAGCGGCTGCGCGACGACTGCGAATAATCCGAAAGACCCCTACGAGGGCTTCAACCGCGCGATGTTCGCGGTCAATGAAGGCATCGACGTGGTCGTCAAACCGGTTGCCAAGGGCTACGACGAGGCGGCGCCGCTGCCGGTGAAGGCTGCCGTGGGCAACTTCTTCGGCAATATCTGGGACGTCTGGACGGCGGTCAACAATCTGGCGCAGGGCAAGGGCAGTCAGGGGCTTTCCGATGTCGGGCGGGTGCTGGTCAATACCACCATCGGTATCGGCGGCGCGTTCGACGTGGCCAGCGAGATGGGGCTCGAAAAGCATTCCGAGGATTTCGGTCAGACGCTGGGTGTCTGGGGGGTTGCCGATGGCCCGTACTTCTACTGGCCGATCATCGGTCCGCGCACGACGCGCGATACCTTGGGCTGGGGGGTCGATACCTATGTTGATCCGGTCTGGCGCGTGAACGATATTCCGCTGCGCAATACGCTGGCCGGCGTGCGTTTCATCGATATGCGAGCCAGCCTGCTGGCTTCCGACAAGGTGGTTGAAGAAGCGGCATTCGACAAATACAACTACATTCGCGATGCGTATCTGCAGCACCGTCGCAGCGAAATTTATGATGGCAATCCACCGCGCGAAGCCATTGACGCGGATTCGTCCAAGTAGGCCAATACGGATTGCCACGTTAACAACTGACCCCATATTCACCGGAAGATGTTTATGAAATCGCTGTTGTCACTCCTCCTGTTGCTGTTTGTCGTTGCTGCTCCTGCGTTTGCGCAGGAGGCGGGACCGGACGTTCTGGTCAAGAAGGTGACCGACGAAGTGCTGACCGTCGTTCGCCAGGACAAGGATATCCAGAATGGTCACACCAGGAAGGCCGTCGATCTGGTCGAGAACAAGGTGCTGCCGCATTTCAATTTCCAGCACATGACGGCGCTGGCAGTGGGGCGTGACTGGAGCAAGGCGACACCGGAACAGAAAAAACATCTGGCCGATGAGTTCAAGACCCTGCTCGTGCGGACGTATTCCAACTCCCTGACCTCCTACAAGAATCAGACCGTGGTCTACAAGCCGACCAAGCTGCAGGGCAATGAAACGGATGTGATCGTCAAGACCGAAATCCAGCAGCCGGGCAACAAGCCGGTGCAGCTCGATTACGCGCTGGAGAAGCAGGGCGATGCATGGAAAGTCTACGACGTCATTGTCGCCGGCATCAGTCTGGTGACGAATTATCGCGATACCTTCGCGCAGGAAATACGCGCCAACGGCGTCGATGGGCTGGTCCTGATGCTCGTCAACAAGAACAAGCAGCTTGAAGCCGGTAAAAAATGATTGAACAGTCAGGCGACAGCCTGCGCGTCACCGTACCGATGGTGATCGCCAACGCCAGCGCCCTGCTCGAAGCAGGGCGTCAGTGTTTACAGGCCGCTCAGCAGGCCGGCAAGACCGTATTCGACCTTTCCGCAGTGGACGAGGCAGATTCCTCCTCGCTGACCGTTGTTTTTGCCTGGCTGCGCAGCGCGCGCGAACGTGGCGCGACACTGTGTATCTCGCATCCACCGGCGAGCATGATCAGTTTGGCCGAGCTCTACGGCGTTTCCGATTTTCTCCCGCTCGCCTGATCGGCGAGTGCGGCTTTGCCTCGAGTTCAGGTGCCATGGGCGTCGCTGTTTCCATTGAGCAGGTAGAAAAGCGTTTCGGCCGCCTGCAGGCACTCGATGGCGTTTCCCTGCAAATCGCCGAGGGTGAGTTCTTCGGCCTGCTCGGCCCGAACGGCGCCGGCAAGACGACGCTGATTTCCTGCTTGGCCGGCCTGGTTCGCCCCGATGCCGGCCGGCTCAGCGTGATGGGCTGCGATGTCGTTGCCGACTACCGCGCGGCGCGCCGCTTGCTTGGGATCGTGCCGCAGGAACTCGTTTTCGATCCCTTCTTCTCGGTGCGTGAAACCCTGCGCATTCAGTCCGGCTACTTCGGTATCCGCAACAACGACGACTGGATCGACGAGATCCTCGCCAACCTCGATCTGACGTCGAAGGCCGATACCAATATGCGCCGCCTGTCGGGCGGCATGAAGCGCCGGGTGCTGGTGGCGCAGGCGCTGGTGCACAAACCGCCGGTGATCGTCCTCGACGAGCCGACCGCGGGTGTCGATGTCGAACTGCGCCAGGGCTTGTGGCAGTTCGTTCAACGCCTCAATCGCGAGGGGCACACGGTCATTCTGACAACGCATTATCTGGAGGAGGCCGAGGCGCTCTGCGGGCGTATCGCCATGCTCAAGCAAGGGCGGGTGGTCGCGCTCGATACGACGAACAATCTGCTGGCGCGCTTTTCCGGGCATACGCTCAGCGTCTTGTTGAGCGCCGGCAGCGTGCTGCCCGACACCTTGCGGGCGCGGGCAACGGCGAGCGAAGGCGGCTGGCTGTTCCGTCTGGCCGGCTTCGAGGAAATCGAGCCGTTGCTGCGCGCCTTGCGCGAAGCGGCATGCGTGATCGCCGACTTGCGCCTGGCGCAGGCCGACCTGGAAGACGTTTTCATCGGCGTCATGCAGGGCGAAGACGAGCGCGAACGCAACGCATTGGCGAGCGTGACGCAATGACCGGCTTTCGCACGCTGCTCTACAAGGAAGTCCTGCGCTTCGGGAAGGTGGGTTTCCAGACAGTCGCCGCGCCGGTGCTCAGCGCGCTGCTTTACCTGCTGATTTTTTCCCATGTGCTCGGCGCGCACGTGCAGGTCAATGGCGTGCCTTACGCCGCCTTCCTGATTCCCGGTCTGGTCATGATGTCGCTGGTGCAGAACGCTTTCGCCAACAGCTCGTCGAGCCTGATCCAGTCGAAGATCACCGGCAGCGTGGTTTTTGTTCTGCTGCCGCCGATCTCGTATGGCGAATTCTTTCTCGCCTACGTCGTCGCGGCTGTTTTGCGCGGCCTGATGGTCGGCCTGGGCGTGCTGGTCGTGACCGGCTGGTTCGCCCCGCTGACCTTTGTCGCGCCGTTGTGGATTCTGGCCTTTGCGGTACTCGGCGGCGGCATTCTCGGCGCCTTCGGCATGGTCGCCGGCATCTGGGCCGAAAAATTCGATCAACTGGCCGGCTTCCAGAATTTCCTGATCGTGCCGCTCAGCATGCTCTCCGGCGTGTTCTATTCGATCCACTCGCTGCCTCTCTTCTGGCAGCAGATGTCGCATCTTAATCCCGTGTTCTATATGATCGACGGTTTCCGCTACGGCTTTTTCGGCGTCTCCGACGTGGCACCGGAGACCAGCCTGATGGTCGTGGCTACAAGCTTTTTGGTGGTGTCGGCGGCAACGCTGGCACTGCTGCGCAGCGGTTATAAATTGAGGTACTGAATCATGATGCACCCTGAACAAGTCCAGAAACTGATCGCAGCGGGTCTTTCCTGCGAACACCTGCAGGTCGAAGGCGACGGCCACCATTTCGAGGCGGTGATCGTCAGCGCCGAGTTTGTCGGCAAGAGCCGCGTCCAGCGTCAGCAGCGGGTGAACGAAGTCTTGCGCGCGCATTTCAACAGCGGCGAATTGCACGCATTGTCGATGAAGACGCATACCCCGGAAGAATGGAGCGCAACGCGTGGATAAGTTGCTGATTCAGGGCGGCGCCCGGCTGTCCGGCGAAGTCGCCATTTCCGGCGCGAAGAACGCGGCGCTGCCGATCCTGTGCGCCAGCCTGCTCTCCGCAGAGCCGCTACAGCTGACCAATGTGCCGCATCTCAACGACATCTCGACGATGCTGCGCCTGATCGCCCAGATGGGCGTCGAAGTGACGATGGACGGGACCGACGGCCTGGTCCTCGACAGCCGTGGCCTGAACAACCCGCTCGCGCCCTACGACATGGTGAAGACCATGCGCGCGTCGATTCTCGTCCTCGGCCCGCTCCTCGCGCGCTGCGGCGAAGCGCGGGTGTCGCTGCCGGGCGGCTGCGCCATCGGCGCGCGGCCGGTCGATCAGCACATCAAGGGATTGCAGGCGATGGGCGCCGAAATCCACGTCGAACACGGCTATGTGCATGCCAAGGCATCGCGTCTCAAGGGTGCGCGCATCGTCACCGACATGGTTACCGTGACCGGCACCGAGAACCTGATGATGGCTGCCGTTCTGGCGGACGGCGAAACGATCATCGAGAACGCCGCGCGCGAACCCGAGGTGGTCGATCTGGCGAATTGCCTGGTGTCGATGGGCGCCCAGATTTCCGGCGCGGGAACCGACATCATCCGCATTCGCGGCGTCGAAAGGCTGCACGGCGCGACGCACTCGATCATGCCGGACCGCATCGAGACGGGCACCTACCTTTGCGCGGCGGCGGCGACCGGCGGCAACATCCGGCTGACCCGTGCATCGGCAGCCTGCCTCGACGCCGTGGTCGACAAGCTGCTCGACGCCGGCTGCGAGATCGTCACCGAGCGCGATTCGATCTCGCTCAAGGCGCCGCGGAAGCTCAAGGCCGTCAGTCTGCGCACGGCGCCCTATCCGGCGTTTCCGACCGATATGCAGGCGCAGTTCATGGCGATCAATTGCGTCGCCGAAGGCTCGGCCGTGATTCGCGAGACGATTTTCGAGAACCGCTTCATGCACGCGGTCGAACTGATCCGCCTCGGTGCCGATATCAAGATCGACGCCAACAACGCCGTCGTGACCGGCGTGCCGCGTCTCGACGGCGCGACGGTGATGGCCACCGACCTGCGCGCTTCGGCCAGTCTGGTGATCGCCGGCCTGGTCGCGCAGGGCGAGACGCTGATCGAGCGCATCTACCACCTGGATCGTGGCTACGAGCGGATCGAGGAAAAGCTGACGAAGCTCGGCGCGACGGTGAAGCGCGTTCCCTGAACGCTTCGTTCTAGGCGTCTTCGGCTTTCTCGTCCGGCTCGAAAAACACCCAGCGTACGTTCGGGAAGCTGCCTTTCAAGGCATCCTGGACGGCGTTGATTTCAGCGACCATGCGCGAGGCGCTTTCCGTCTCGCGCATGCGGGCCTTCACCGCAACAAACAGATAGCTGCCCATCTGGAAGGTGATCAGGTTGTAGAGCTGCGCGATCTCGGCGCGTGTCGTCAGCCAGCTTTCGATGGCATCACGCTCGGCCGGCGCGGCGCTTTGCCCGATCAGCAGTCCGTGAATTTCGATCGCGAGCGCCAGCGCAATCACGATCAGCAGCGTGCCGACGGCGATGCTGCCCCAGGCATCGAAAGCCGGGTTGCCGGTGATCAGGCTCAGCGTGATCGCGCCGAGCGCCAGTGTGAGGCCGGCCAGCGCGGCGATGTCTTCGCCCATGACGACGATCAATTCCGACTCGCGGCTTTCCCGGAAATAACGCCAGAGCGGCATGTCGCCGACGTTTTCGCGAATCTCGCGGATGCAGCCGCGCAGCGACCAGGCCTCGAGAACAAAGCCGAAGCCGAGCACGCCGATCGCCACCCAGGGATTTTCCAGCGGGGCCGGCTGCGCGAGCTTGTGTACGCCTTCGTAGATCGAAAAGGCACCGCCCATCGAAAAGAGCAGCAGGGCGACCATGAACGACCAGAAGTAGGTTGCCTTGCCGAAACCGAGCGGGTGATCGGGCGTCGGTTCGCGTTTCGCCTGCTTCAGGCCGAGCAGCAGAAGCAGTTGGTTGGCGCAGTCGGCGCTGCTGTGCACCGCTTCGGCGAGCATCGCCGACGAGCCGGTGAAGGCGGCGGCGACGCCCTTACTGACGGCGATGCCGGCGTTGGCGCCGAGGGCGTAGAAGATGGCGCTCATGGGGCTTGGCTCTGCAGGAAATTTTCTGGAATCAGGCTTTTACCATGAAGCCACGCGAAAACCCAAGGACATAGGGGCGCAAGTCTTGGCAAGCGCGCTGTTTAAGCGACTGCATTGCGGTAAAATCGGTGTTTTGTCGCGCCGCAAAAAGGAAACAGCCGTGAACGGCATTACGATTGCCCTTTCAAAGGGTCGAATTTTTGAAGAAACCTTGCCCTTGCTGGCAGCCGCCGGGATCGAGCCGCTCGAAAATCCGGAAACCTCGCGCAAGCTGATCATCGCGACCAGCCGCCCGGACGTGCGGGTGGTGATCGTCCGCGCCACCGACGCGCCGACCTACGTGCAGTACGGCGCCGCCGACATCGGCGTGGTCGGCAAGGATGTCCTGCTCGAACACGGCGGCGACGGCCTCTATCAGCCGCTCGACCTGAAGATCGCCAAGTGCCGCATGATGGTCGCCGTGCCTGCAGGCCTCGACTACGCCAATGCGGTGCGGCAGGGCGCGCGCCTCAAGGTGGCGACCAAGTACATCAACATAGCCCGCGAGCACTTTGCCGCCAAGGGCGTGCATGTCGATCTGATCAAGCTCTACGGCTCGATGGAACTCGCGCCGCTGGCCGGCCTCGCCGACGCCATCGTCGATCTGGTGTCCACCGGCAGCACGCTGAAGGCCAACAATCTGGTGGCCGTCGAGCACATCATGGACATTTCCTCGCGCCTGATCGTCAATCAGGCCGCGCTCAAGCTCAAGCGCGAAACGCTGGCGCCGATTCTCGATGCCTTCACCCGGGTGGTCGGACCATGATCGGCATCAAACGTCTGTCCAGCACCGATGTCGATTTCAAAGCGCGCCTCGACGCGCTGCTGGCCTTCGAGGGCGCGCAGGACGAGTCGATCGACCAGACCGTCGCTGCCATCCTCGCCGATGTGAAGGCACGCGGCGACGCGGCGGTCGTCGAATACACGAATCGTTTCGATCGCCTGAGCGCCGCGTCGATGGCCGAGCTGGAGCTGTTGCCGGACGAGTTGCAGAAGGCGCTGGCCGGTCTGCCCGCCGTGCAGCGCGAGGCGCTCGAAGCCGCCGCTGCGCGCGTGCGCACCTATCACGAGCGGCAGCCGCTGCAGAGCTGGCAGTACGAAGAGCCGGACGGCACCATGCTCGGCCAGATGGTGACGCCGCTCGACCGCGTCGGCCTCTACGTGCCGGGCGGCAAGGCGGCGTATCCCTCGTCGGTGCTGATGAACGCGATTCCGGCCAAGGTCGCCGGCGTCAAGGAACTGATCATGGTCGTGCCGACGCCGGGCGGCGAGCGCAACCAGTTGGTGCTCGCTGCTGCCGCGCTGGCCGGCGTCGATCGCGTGTTCACGCTCGGCGGCGCGCAGGCGGTTGGTGCGCTGGCCTACGGCACGCAGACCGTGCCGCAGGTCGACAAGATTGTCGGCCCCGGTAACGCCTACGTCGCGGCGGCGAAGCGCCGGGTGTTCGGCGTCGTCGGCATCGACATGGTGGCCGGTCCGTCGGAGATTCTGGTCGTTTGCGATGGCCAGACCGATCCCGACTGGGTGGCGATGGACCTCTTTTCGCAGGCCGAGCACGACGAACTCGCGCAGTCGATTCTGGTCTGCCCGGATGCCGCGTATATCGAGCGCGTTGCGGCATCGATCGAGAAGCTGCTGCCGAGCATGCCGCGCCGGGAAGTGATCCGTGCCGCGCTGGAGAATCGCGGCGCACTGATCCAGGTGCGCGATCTCGACGAAGCTTGCGCAATCGCCAACCGCATCGCGCCGGAACACCTCGAACTGTCGCTGGCCGATGCCGAGGCCTGGGTGCCGAAGATCCATCACGCCGGCGCGATCTTCATCGGCCGTTACACCTCCGAGTCGCTCGGCGACTACTGTGCCGGGCCGAACCACGTGCTGCCGACTTCCGGTACGGCGCGTTTCTCGTCGCCGCTCGGCGTCTATGACTTCCAGAAGCGCACCAGTCTGATCCGCGTCTCGCAGGCCGGCTCGAAAACGCTGGGCCGCATCGCCTTGACGCTGGCGCATGGCGAAGGCCTGCCGGCGCACGCCAAATCGGCCGAGTATCGCGTCGAAAGCTGAGTTGCCGTTTCGCGGTATTGAAGGAACGGGGAGCCGGGCGCTCCCCGTTTTTTGTTTACGCCAGGATTTCCCGTAGCGCGCTGACCAGCGCTTCGCACTGCGCATCGGTGCCGATCGTGATGCGCAGGTGCTGGTCGATGCGCGGCAGTTTGAAGTGGCGAACGATGATGCTGCGGCTGCGCAGTGCGGCGGCGAGCTGCGCGGCATCGTGCGCCGGGTGGCGGGTGAAGATGAAGTTGGCGGCCGAGGGCAGGACGTCGAAGCCGAGCGCCTGCAGTTCGGCGGTCAGCCGTTCGCGGCTCTTGATCACCGCCTGGCGCGTCGTTTCGAAGTGCTCGCGGTCGGCCATCGCGGCGGCCGCGCCGGCGATCGCCAGGCGGTCGAGCGGGTAGGAATTGAAGCTGTTTTTGACCCGTTCGAGCGCTTCGATCAGGTCGACGTGGCCGACCGCGTAGCCGACGCGCAGCCCGGCCAGCGAGCGCGATTTCGACAGCGTGTGCACGACGAGCAGGTTCGGGTAGCGATTGACCAGGGCAATCGCCGATTCGCCGCCAAAATCGACATAGGCCTCGTCGACGACGACGACCGATTGCGGATGCGTGGCGAGCAGGCGTTCGATGTCGGTCAGCGGCAGCAGGCGGCCGGTCGGCGCGTTGGGGTTCGGGAAAATGATGCCGCCGTTTTCCCGTTGGTAGTCGTCGATGCGGATCTGAAAGCCATCGTCGAGCGGTACGCTGACGTAGTCGACGCCGTAGAGGCCGCAATACACCGGGTAGAAGCTGTAGGTGATGTCCGGGTAGAGAATCGGCGTGTCGTGCTTGAGCAGCGCCATGAAGGCGTGCGCCAGCACTTCGTCCGAACCGTTGCCGACGAAGACCTGCTGCGCGGTGATGCCGCAGTCGGCGAAATAGGTCGCGACGGCCGCCTTGAGCAGGTCGGCGTTCGGGTCCGGGTACAGGCGCAGCGTATCGCCGCTCGCGCCCAACTCGCCGGCCAGCGCGGCGACCGCGCGCGGTGAGGGCGGGTAGGGGTTTTCGTTGGTGTTGAGCTTGACCAGATTCGGCAGCTTCGGCTGCTCGCCCGGAACGTACGGGGTCAGGCTGTGAACAAGGGAACTCCAGTATTGGCTCATCGTCGGTTCATTGCTAGCAGGGAAGCCCAAAATGGTATCATGCGCGCTGGTCGCTTTCAGCCGGCGTTGCGCGCCGGGAAGCCGATCCCCGATGCCCAGACAATCTTTTTGCCCCTTTGCGAGTGCCTCCATGCGGCAAGCCGAAATTTCCAGAAATACCCTTGAAACCCAGATCACGGTTCGTCTGAACCTCGACGGCACCGGCCAGGGCAAGTTCGCCACCGGTGTTCCCTTTCTCGACCACATGCTCGATCAGATCGCCCGCCATGGCCTGATCGACCTCGACGTCGAGGCGAAAGGGGATCTGCATATCGACGCGCACCACACGGTCGAGGATATCGGCATCGCGATCGGCCAGGCGCTGGCCAAGGCCTGCGGCGACAAGAAGGGCCTGCGCCGCTACGGCCACGCCTACGTACCGCTCGATGAAGCCTTGTCGCGCGTCGTGGTCGATCTTTCCGGCCGCCCGGGCCTCGAATTCTGCGTCAATTTCAAGCGCGCGATGATCGGTACCTTTGATGTCGATCTGACGCACGAGTTTTTCCAGGGGCTCTCCAATCACGCGCTGATCACGCTGCACATCGACAACCTGCGCGGCGAGAATGCGCACCACCAGGCCGAGACCGTGTTCAAGGCTTTCGGCCGTGCGCTGCGCATGGCCGTCGAAGCCGATCCGCGCGCCGCTGGCAGCATCCCGTCGACCAAGGGAACGCTCTGATGGCTGGGGCGTCGGGAGCGATTGCCGTCATCGACTACGGCATGGGCAACCTGCGCTCGGTATGGCAGGCGCTGGTCCATGTGGCGGACGGGCGGGAGGTCATCGTGACGGCCGATCCGGCGGTGGTGGCCGCGGCTGAGCGCGTGGTGTTTCCCGGTCAGGGCGCGATGCCCGACTGCATGCGCGAACTCGAGGCGCGCGGCTTGCGCCCGGCCGTGCTCGAAGCGGCGAAGGCGAAGCCTTTTCTCGGCATCTGCATCGGCCAGCAAATGCTCTTCGAGCATAGCGAAGAGGGCGATGTGCCGGGGCTTGGCGTCTTCGCCGGCCGCGTGCGCCGCTTCCCTGCCGGGCAGATGGTCGATGCGCAGGGCAACAAGCTGAAAGTGCCGCACATGGGCTGGAACGAGGTTCGCCAGGTGCAGGCGGCGCACCCCTTGTGGAACGGCATCGACGATGGGGCGCGTTTCTATTTCGTGCATAGCTACTATGTCGACCCGGTCGATCGGGCCTGCGTCGCCGGCACCACCGATTACGGCATCCCCTTTACCAGCGCGGTGGCGCGGGATAATATCTTCGCCATTCAGTGCCACCCGGAAAAAAGCGCCCAAGCCGGGCTCGCCCTGCTGAGCAACTTTATTCACTGGAAGCCCTGATCCGGCAACCTTTTCTCCTATTTTCCTCTTCATCACTTTCGCTCTAAAAAATGCTGATAATTCCCGCGATTGACCTGAAGGACGGGCAGTGCGTCCGTCTAAAACAGGGGCTTATGGACGAAGCGACGGTTTTTTCCAACTCGCCCGGCGAGCAGGCGCGTCACTGGCTGGCTCAGGGCGCACGCCGTCTGCATGTGGTCGACCTGAACGGCGCCTTTGCCGGCAAGCCGAAGAACGAGAGCGCGATCAAGGAAATCGTCAAGGCGGTCGGCGACGATATCCCGGTCCAGCTCGGCGGCGGCATTCGCGATCTCGACACCATCGAACGCTGTCTCGACGATGGCGTCAGCTACGTCATCATCGGCACCGCGGCGGTGAAGAATCCGGGTTTCCTGCACGACGCCTGCGGCGCTTTTCCGGGCCACATCATCGTCGGCCTCGATGCCAAGGACGGAAAGGTCGCTGTCGACGGCTGGTCGAAACTGACCGGTCACGACGTCATCGACCTCGCCAAGAAGTACGAGGATTACGGCGTCGAAGGCATCATCTATACCGACATCGGCCGCGACGGCATGCTCTCGGGGATCAACATCGAGGCGACGGTGAAGCTGGCGCAGGCGCTCATGATTCCGGTGATTGCCAGCGGCGGCCTGTCGAACATCGACGACATCAAGAAACTCTGTGCCGTCGAGTTTGAAGGCATCACCGCAACGATCGCCGGTCGCGCGATCTACGACGGTTCTCTCGACTTCGCAGCAGCGCAGGCCGAAGCCGACCGCTCGACGCAGCGCTGACTCACGACGCATCGAAGAAAGTACGGTATTCGCCTTGGGCCTAGCCAAACGCATCATTCCCTGTCTCGACGTGACCGCCGGTCGTGTCGTCAAGGGCACCAATTTCGTTGATCTGCGCGATGCCGGCGACCCGGTCGAGATCGCGCGCCGCTATGACGCACAGGGCGCCGACGAGGTGACCTTTCTCGACATCACGGCATCCTCCGATCAGCGCGACATCATCCTGCACATCGTCGAAGCCTGCGCCGCGCAGGTTTTCATCCCGCTGACGGTGGGCGGCGGCGTGCGCACGGTGGCCGATGTTCGCCGCCTGCTCAACGCCGGCGCCGACAAGGTGAGCATGAACACGGCCGCGGTCGACAACCCCGACCTCGTTGCCGAGGCTTCGGCCAAGGTCGGCAACCAGTGCATCGTGGTGGCGATCGACGCCAAACAGGTCGCGCCCGGCAAGTGGCAAGTCTTCACGCACGGCGGGCGCAAGAACACCGGACTCGACGTCATCGAATGGGCGCGCCAGGTCCAGCTGCTCGGTGCCGGCGAAATCCTGCTCACTAGCATGGATAGAGACGGCACCAAGAACGGTTTCGATCTGCCGCTGACCCGCGCGGTGTCGGACGCCATCGATATTCCGGTGATCGCCAGCGGCGGCGTCGGCAATCTGCAGCATCTGGCCGACGGCGTTTCCGAAGGCCGGGCCGACGCGGTGCTGGCGGCGAGCATCTTTCATTTCGGTGAATACACGGTGCGCCAGGCCAAGGAATACATGCATGAGCGTGGCATCGAGGTTCGTCTGTGAGCGATCTCGATACCTGCCAGCCCTGGCTGGCCGCGCTCAAGTGGGACGAGCAGGGAATGATTCCGGCCATCGCGCAGGAGGCCGCTTCCGGCCGCGTCGTGATGTTCGCCTTCATGAACCGCGAGTCCCTGCAGGAAACGGTGCGCAGCGGTAACGCAGTATACTGGTCCAGATCGCGCAACCGCTTGTGGCGCAAGGGCGAGGAGTCCGGCCACTATCAGCGCGTGCGTGCCATCCGCACCGATTGCGACGGCGACGTATTGCTGCTGACGATTGAACAGGAAGGCGGCATTGCCTGTCATACGGGGCGCGAAAGCTGTTTTTTTCATCAACTCGACGGTCAATCCTGGATCGCGGTCGATCCGGTACTCAAGGACCCGAAGGAAATCTACTCAAAATGAGCACCCACGACATCCTGCATCGGCTATCCGACACCCTGGCTTCGCGCCGCAATGCCGATCCCGAAACCTCCTACACGGCCAAGCTGTTCGCCGACGGCCCGGACTCGATCCTGAAAAAAATCGGCGAAGAGTGCGCCGAACTGATCATGGCCAGCAAGGACGGCAAGCGCCTGAACATCGTCTGGGAATCGACCGACGTGATCTATCACGTGCTCGTGCTGCTCGCCTTCCACGGTCTGGGGATCGAGGACGTTTCGCAGGAAATGCGCCGCCGTGAGGGGATCTCCGGCATCGACGAAAAGAAATCGCGTACCGCCAAATAAGCCATGGATAACTGCCTGTTCTGCAAAATCGCCCGCGGTGAGATTCCGTCGCGCAAGGTCTATGAAGACGATCTGGTCTTCGCCTTTCACGACATCAGTCCGCAACGTCCGGTGCATCTGCTGGTCGTACCGAAGCAGCACATCACCTCGCTGGCGACGAGCAGCGACGCCGACGTTCCGGCGCTCGGCAGAATTCTCGCCGTGGCGAACAAGCTGGCGACCGAGCAGGGCAGCCCGGACGGTTTCCGCGTGATCATCAACACCGGACGCGTCGGCAACCAGGAAGTGCAGCACCTGCACGCGCACATCGTCGGCGGACCGGACCCGGTCGGGCCGATGCTCAAGCGAATTTAAGGAGACGCATCATGGGTTCATTCAGCATCTGGCACTGGCTCATCGTTCTGGTCATCATCCTGCTGATTTTCGGCACCAAGAAGCTGCGCAACGTCGGCCAGGACCTCGGCGGCGCCGTCAAGGGTTTCAAGGAAGGCATGAAGGAAGCGTCGGCCGAGGCCAAGCCTGCCGACGCAGCTCCGGCGCAACCGGCGCAGCAAGTCGGCGGCGGTCAGACGATCGAGGGCGAGGTCAAGGAAAAGACCCGCTCCTGATTTTCAACATGCCATGCGGCCGCCGGCTTGTGGGTCGGCAGCCCGTTTTCCTCACGCGATTGCCGGAGCACTATGTTTGACGTCGGATTCTCCGAACTGATCGTTATCGCCATCGTCGCGCTGGTGGTCATCGGCCCTGAGCGCCTGCCCAAGGTGGCGCGCACCGCCGGCCACCTGCTCGGGCGCTTGCAGCGCTACGTCAACGACGTGAAGTCGGACATCAATCGCGAAATGCAGCTCGACGAACTGAAAAAACTTCAGGCCGAGATGCAGGAGTCGGCGCGCAGCATCGAGCGCAGCGTGGGCACCGACCTGCAGGCGGCGCAACAGTCGCTGAACCAGACGGTGCAGAGCGTCGCCGACGAAATCAAGCCGCTACCGGTCGCCGACGCGAGCGCGGCGGGATCTGCCTCCGTACCTGCATCCGTACCCGCCGCCGTTTCCGCTCCCGTTGCGCCGGCACCTGCCGATCAAGCGCCGACACCGAAAGCCTGAAGGGTGATGCGCGCATGAGTCTGCCGGAAGAGTCCTTCCTGACCCACCTTTTCGAGTTGCGCGATCGCCTGATCCGCGCCTTGCTCGCCGTGGGGATCGTTTTTATCTGCCTTTTTCCCTGGTCGAAAGAGCTGTACACCCTGCTCGCCCAGCCGCTGCTCGATACTCTGCCGAAGGGCGGGCAGATGATCGCGACCGATGTGGTCGGCGTTTTCCTGGTGCCGATGAAGGTGACGATGATGGTCGCCTTCCTGATCGCCCTGCCGTACGTGCTTTACCAGGCCTGGGCTTTCGTGGCGCCGGGCCTGTATGCGCACGAGAAGCGGCTGGCGTTGCCACTGGTGACGGCCAGCGTCGTGCTGTTTTTCTCGGGTATGGCTTTCGCGTACTTCCTCGTTTTCCCGACGGTGTTCGGCTTCATGGCGAAGATCGCGCCGGAAGGCGTGGCGTGGATGACCGACATCGACAAGTACCTGTCTTTTGTGATGTCGACCTTCGTTGCCTTCGGCGTCACTTTCGAGGTGCCGGTGGTCGTCATCGTTCTGGTGTACATGGGTGTCGTGAGCGTTCCGAAACTCAAGGAATGGCGGCCCTACGTGATCGTCGGCGCCTTTGTCGTCGGCGCCATCTTCACGCCGCCGGACGTCGTTTCGCAGATCATGCTCGCGGTGCCGCTCTGCCTGCTTTATGAGCTGGGTATCTTCATGTCGCGTTTTGTCGGCGCGAGAGTGAAGGAAGCGCAGGAAGCGCCGGTCGCGGCCGCGCCGGCGGCGGAGGTCGTGGGCTCCGATTGGCAGCCGGCGACGGACGACGAGATGAGCAAGGTGGTTTCCGACCTTAAGCGCCAGAAGCCCGACTAGTTCGGCTGATCCCCGACTGCATCGCCTTCCCTCCGAAGGATTTTTCCGACGCCGCCACAGTTTCTGGCGGCGTTTGTCTTTTTTAGCAAATATCAAATCCCCTTGCGAGTAGTTGAGTAAAATCGTCGGCTATATACCTGAGTAAAACACTCAACAATTAGCGCAGGAGCCGACATGTTCTTCCCAAAGTTGAAACAATCCCTGATCCAGGCCGAAACCGACAACGCGTGTCTGCAGCGCGACAACGCCGACCTGCTGACGCGCGTGGCGCTGCTCGAAGCCGAACGCGCTACCCTGCACGACGAGGCCGCTGCGTGGAGCCGCGAGCGCAGCAATCTGAACGGCGTTTTCTCCAGTCTTGGCAGTTTCGGCAATTCGCTCGGCGGCGTGCGCCAGTCCTTTTTCGGGCTGGCCACGACGCTCAACCGGGAGAAGGTGTCGGCGCTCGAGGCGGCGACCCAGTCGGACAGCAACCGCGTCGCCTTCGAAAAAATCGCCGGCAATCTGCGCGCCATGTTCGAGCGGATGAGCGAGGCGTCGCGCAACGTCGACGGTCTGCACCAGCGCGCCGGCGAGATCGGCGGCATCGTGCGCCTGATCAAGGAGATCGCCGACCAGACCAACCTGCTCGCGCTCAACGCGGCGATCGAGGCGGCGCGCGCCGGCGAGGCCGGGCGCGGCTTCGCGGTGGTCGCCGACGAAGTGCGCAAGCTGGCCGAGCGCACGGCCAAGGCGACGACCGAGATCTCCGGGCTGGTCGGCAGCATCCAGGAGGAAACGCGCGTCGCCAAGACGATGATGGAGGTCGGCGCCGAGGACGCCAGCCGCTACTCGGCCGAGAGCGAGCACGCCATGCACAGCATGCAGCGGCTGTTCGAGCTCGCGCGCCGCATGGAGAACGCCGTTTCGTCGTCGGCCCTGCTCGCGAATGTCGAGCTTGCCAACATCGAGGAGCTGACGCTCAAGCTCGAGGTGTACAAGGTCTTCCTCGGCATCTCGCGCATCCGCCCGGACGACCTGTCGGACGAGAAACACTGCCGTCTCGGCCAGTGGTACTACGACGGCGAAGGGCGCGAGCGCTTCGCCGGGCTGCCCGGCTACGCCGAGCTGGAAACGCCGCACCGTGCGGTCCATGTGCACGCCCGGCAGGCCGTCGAGCGCTATTACGCGGGCCAGCTGGACGCGGCGCTGGCCGAACTGCAGGCGATGGAGAGCGCCAACCTGACCGTGATGGGCGGCATGAGCCGGATGCTCGGCAAGGCCGTCGAGCAATGAGTGGCGGCGTGGCCCCGGCAAGCGCCGCACCACGCGTGGCGGCGGGCGGCGACATCGCCCGCGAGATGCACATCGACGCCGCCGAAATCGCCGAGCGCAAGGCCTTTCTCGAGTTCGGCGCCGACGACGCGGCGCAACTGCGCGCCGTACATGCCAGCCTTGCGCAGTCCGGGCACGGTTTTGCCGAAGCCTTCTACGACCAGCTGCGGACCTATCCGTCGCTCGCCGCGCTGCTGCGCGACGAGGCCACGCTGAGCCGTCTGAAGTCGGCGCACGAGCGCTATTTCCGCGAACTGACGGCGGGCGACTACGCGGCGGACTATGTGGCGCGCCGGCTTGAAGTCGGCGTCACGCACGCGCGCATCGGCCTCGAACCGAAATGGTACGTCGGGGCTTTCCGAAAATACCTCTCGGGCATGCTGGACGCCGTCTGGGAGCACAGCGGCGGAGCGCGCGAGGCCTTCCTTCCGGCCTTCGACGCGCTGCTCAAGATCGCCATGTTCGACCTCGGCCTGACGCTCGATACCTACATCCACGCCGACAAGCGGCGCATCGCGCTGCGCGACCGCGCGATCGAATCGAGCGTCAATGGCATCTTCATCGCCGACGCCGGGCAGCCCGACTATCCGCTGATCTACGTCAATCCGGCCTTCGAGCGCGTGCTCGGCGCCGCTAGCGGTTGCGTCGTCGGCCAGCCGTGCATCTGCCGCGGCGGCGATGGCGAGAATGACGACAATGATGAAGGATACGGCGAGATCCGCCACGCCATCGCGCGCGGCAGCGAGGGCAGCACCGTGCTGCGCCTGCGCCGCGCCGACGGCGAAAAGCTCTGGGTCGAACTCTTCCTCGCGCCGGTGCGCAGCGAGATGGGCGCGGTGACGCATTTCGTCGGCGTGCTCAACGACGTGACCTACCGCAAGAACGCCGAGGCGCGCCTCAACCACCTGGCCAACCACGACGCGCTGACCGGGCTGCCCAACCGCAACCTGCTGAACGACCGTCTGGCGCACGCCATTGCGCGCCGGCGCGAGGATATGGCGGCGGTGCTCTTCCTCGATCTCGATCGCTTCAAGCTGATCAACGACAGCTACGGCCACGACGTCGGTGACGAACTGTTGCGCGCGGTGGCCGCGCGCCTGGTCGGCTGCCTGCGCGACGAGGATACGGTGGCGCGGCTGGGTGGCGACGAGTTCGTCGTCCTGCTCGAGGACCTGCCCGGCGGCGATGCGGCGGCGACCATCGCCGGCAAGGTGGCCGGCCGCCTGGCCGAACCGCTGATGATCGGCGGCCGCGAGCTGCCGGTGGCGGCGAGCATCGGCATCGCGCTCTATCCACGCGACGGGCGCGACGCGCAGGATCTGCTGAAGAACGCCGATACCGCGATGTACCGCGCCAAGGAGGCCGGGCGCGGCGGCTTCTGCTTCTTCGCCGGCGAGATGAACGCGCACGCGCTGCGCCGCCTGACGCTGGAGAACGAACTGCGGCGCGCCCTCGACGGCGGTGAACTCGAAGTCTTCTACCAGCCGCAGGTGACGATGGACAGCGGCCGCCTGATCGGCGCCGAGGCGCTGGTGCGCTGGCGGCATCCGCTGCGGGGACTGGTCTCGCCGATCGATTTCATTCCCGTGGCCGAGGAAACCGGGCTCATCGTCGCCCTCGGCGAGCAGGTGCTGCGCATCGCCTGCCGGCAGATCGCCGACTGGCAGCGGCGTGGGCTGCCGCCGCTGACGGTGGCGGTCAACCTCTCGCCGCGCCAGTTCCGGCAGGCCGATCTGGTGACGGTGATCGCCGCCATCATTGCCGAAACCGGCGTCGATCCGGCCCGCCTCGAACTCGAAATCACCGAGAGCGCGGCGATGCAAAACGCCGACAGTACCGTCGCCGCGCTGCAGCGCTTGCGCGCCATGGGCGTCTCGCTGGCGATCGACGACTTCGGCACCGGCTACTCGTCGCTCTCCTATCTGAAGCGCTTTCCGATCGACAAGCTGAAAATCGACCGTTCCTTCATCCTCGGCGTGCCGGCGGACGGCGACGATACGGCGATCGTGCAGGCGATCGCCGCGATGGCCGGCAGCCTGGGCCTCAAGCTGCTCGCCGAAGGGGTCGAGAACGAGGCGCAGCGCGGCTTTCTCGCGGCGTTCGGCTGCGCCGCCGCGCAGGGCTACCTGTTCGGCAGGCCGCAGCCGGCGGCGGATTTCGAGCGCGATTTCCTTACGGTGTCGGCCGCGCGGGCGAGTCCGTCGACTCCGCCGCTTTCCTGAGCGGGCCGGGAACGGTCGTCGCGTGGCGCAGCGGCGTGCCGTCGGCGAACAGCCACAGGCTGCCCGGCGCCATCAGCGTCCACGTCTCGTTGTCGGTGAGCGGCTCGGTGGCGATGATCGCGACCCGGTCGTCGGGCCGCGTCACGGTATTGAAGTCGACGCTGACGTCCTGGTCCTTCAGGTGCGCCTGCGCGAACGGCGCCTGGCGGACGATGTAGGCCAGGCAGGTCGAGCAGTGCGCGATCAGGCAATCGCCGTTCGAGAGCAGGAAGTTGAACTCGCCGTGTGCCGAAAGCGCCAGCGTCATCTCGCGGATCGCCTCGAACAGCGTTTCCGCGTCCGGCGGCGTGGTGCCGAAGCGCTGGCGCAGCGACTGAAGAAGCCAGCAGAAAGCATGCTCGCTGTCGGTGTTGCCGACCGGCAAGAAGCTCCCGTCGAGCGCCGGCGAGAAGTCGGTGAGATGGCCGTTGTGCGCGAAGATCCAGTAGCGGCCCCACAGCTCGCGGCGGAAGGGATGCGTGTTTTCCAGCCCGACGACGCCCTGCGTCGCCTTGCGGATGTGGGCGATGACGTTCTTCGACTGGATCGGGTAGTGGCGCACCAGTTCGGCGATCGGCGACTTGCTCGACGGCTGCGGGTCGAGAAAGAGACGCACGCCGCGCCCCTCGAAGAAGGCGATGCCCCAGCCGTCGGCATGGACGTCGGTCGCGCCGCCGCGTGCCTGGAATCCGGTGAAGGAAAAACAGATATCCGTCGGCACGTTGCAGTTCATGCCGAGCAGCTGGCACATGCCTATTCCTTTTCGCGCGGCTGCGGCGGCCGTTTGCCGATCTTCACCTTGGCATCGACCAGCGCCTTTTCCCGGCGCAGCTTGAAGGACACCGCGTCGCCGGGTTTCTGGCTGGCGATCAGGTCGAGCATCACCTGCGGGTCTTTCACCGATTTGCCGTCGACCGCGAGCAGGATGTCGCCCGGCTTGATGCCGCCGGAATCGGCCGGGCTGCCGCGCAGGACGCCGGCGATCAGCGCGCCTTCGGTGCCGGGCAGGCCGAAGGAATCGGCCAGTTCCGGCGTGATCTCCTGCGCTTCGACACCGATCCAGCCGCGCGTCACGGTGCCGGTCTGGATGATCTGCTCCATTACGTTCTTGGCGGTCGAGACCGGGATGGCGAAGCCGATGCCGAGCGAACCGCCGGTGCGCGAGTAGATCGCCGTGTTGATGCCGATCAGATTGCCCTGGCTGTCGATCAGCGCGCCGCCGGAGTTGCCCGGGTTGATCGCTGCATCGGTCTGGATGAAATTCTCGAAGGTATTGATCCCCAGATGCGAGCGGCCGAGCGCCGAGACGATGCCCATGGTCACCGTCTGGCCGACGCCGAAGGGGTTGCCGATGGCCAGTGCGACGTCGCCGACGCCGACGCTGTCCATCTGGCCGAGGGTGATCGCCGGCAGCTTGAGTTCCTGCCCGTTTTCGCCCTTGATCTGCAGCACGGCGAGGTCCGACTCGGGGTCGCTGCCGACGACGCGTGCCTTCAGGTTGCGTCCGTCGCTGAGGGCGATCTCGATCTGGTCGGCGGCTTCGACGACGTGGTTGTTGGTCAGGATGTAGCCGTTCGAACTGACGATCACGCCGGAGCCGAGTCCCGAGTTGCGCTGCGGGCCATTCGGCAAATCGCCTTCGGGGCGGTCGCCGAAGAAGTGGCGGAAGATCGGGTCGTCGAGCAAGGGGTGGCGCGGCGTCTTTACCTGTTGCGAGGTGAAGATGTGTACCACCGATGGCAGGGCCTTTTTCGCCGCCTCGCGGTACGAGGTCGCGGCGAGCGCCGGTTCGCGTCCGCCGCCGGCGAATTCCTGCAGCGCGACGATGCTGGTGCTGCCGAGCCCGCCGGGGCGCTTGCCCAGCCATTCCGGCTTGAGCGTGCTGACCACGAAGAGGACGGCGAGACTAACGGTCACCGTTTGTGCAAAAATCAGCCAAAGCCTGCGCATAGGAAAAATGGAGCCATTAAATGAAACGTGAAGAACTGACGCGCTATCTCGACGAGTTGCTCGAAGCGGCGCATTTCAAGGATTATTGCCCAAATGGCCTGCAAGTGGAAGGACGCGCCGAAGTGCGGCGCATCGTGGCCGGCGTCACCGCGAGCCAGGCGCTGGTCGATGCCGCCGTGGCGCGCGATGCCGATGCCATTCTGGTGCATCACGGCTGGTTCTGGCGCGGCGAGGATGGCCGTATCACCGGCTTCCGCAAGGCGCGCCTGCAGGCGCTGCTCGGCAAGGACATCAACCTGATCGGCTACCATCTGCCGCTCGACAGTCACCCCGAATTCGGCAACAACGCACAGCTCGCCAAACGCCTCGGCTGGATCGCCGAAGGGCGCTTCGGCGAACAGGAGATGGGCTGGATCGGGCGCGTCGCGGCGCCGACGACGCTGGCGGCGCTGGCCGAACACGTCGGCGCCGTTTTGCAGCGTGCACCGCAGGTGATCGGCGATGCCGACCGGGCGGTGACGCGCATCGCCTGGTGCACGGGGGGCGCGCAGGGCTATTTCGAACAGGCCATCGCGCTCGGTGCCGACGTTTACCTGAGCGGCGAGATTTCCGAGCCGACCGTTCACCTGGCGCGCGAATCGGGCGTCGCCTACATCGCCGCCGGCCACCACGCGACCGAGCGCTATGGTGTGCAGGCGCTCGCCGCGCATCTGGCCGAGCGTTTCGGCCTTGAGTGCGAATTTGTCGATATCGACAATCCGGTTTGAGTTTGCCTCAATCCGTCTGACAAGGAGTCAACATGAATTACGTATTCCCGCCGGCCGCTCAGGTCAGCGTCGAAGTTGCCGGCAGCGCGGCGCGCTTTCCGGTGCGCCGCGTCTATTGCGTCGGCCGCAACTATGCTGACCACGCCGCCGAAATGGGCGCCGATACGCGCGAGCCGCCGTTCTTCTTCAGCAAGCCGGCCGACGCGCTGGTGCCCGGAGGCGGCGACGTAGCCTACCCGCTGGCGACGAACAAGCTGCAGCACGAGGTCGAACTCGTCGTCGCGCTCGGCAAGGGCGGCGCCAACATCCCGCTCGAGCAGGCGCTCTACTGCGTCTTCGGCTACGCCGTCGGCTTCGATCTGACCAAGCGCGATCTGCAACAGCGCGCGAAGGACAAGGGCCATCCCTGGGACATGGGCAAGGGTTTCGACCAAGGCGGGCCGATCGGCGCCATCCAGCCGGTTTCCGCGGTCGGGCATCCGGCGCGCGGCGCGGTCTGGCTCAAGGTGAACGGCGAGTTGCGCCAGAACGGCGATCTCGAGCGGATGTCGTGGAAGGTCGCCGAAGTGATCGCCAATCTGTCGACCTACGTGGCGCTCGCGCCGGGCGATCTCATTTTCACCGGCACGCCGGCCGGGGTGTCGACCATCGTGCGCGGCGACGTGATCGAAGGCGGCGTGGCCGGGGTCGGCGAACTGCGGATCAAGCTCGTCTGAGCGCGCCGGATCATTCCGTCGGCGGCCTCGGCGGCTGGAAGAACCTGACGTTTTGGCGGCCGCCGCGCTTGGCCTGATACATCGCGACATCGGCGCGTTTCATCAACTCTTCGGCGCTGCCGCCGTCGTCGGGATACAGACTGATGCCGATGCTCGGCGGGCTGGCGACGGCGTGGCCTTCGATGTCGTAGGGCGGCGTCAGGGCGGCGAGTAATTTCCGGGCGACGGTGCCGGCGTCGTCCGTGCCGTTGCTGTCCGGCACGAGTACGACGAATTCGTCGCCGCCCAGCCGGGCGACCGTGTCGACCGCTCGCACGCAGGTTTCCATGCGCTGCGCCGCGGCTTTCAGGAGTTCGTCGCCGGCCAGATGGCCGTGCACATCGTTGACCAGTTTGAAGTCGTCGAGATCGAGGTAGAGCAGGGCCACCTTTTTGCCGAGACGGATCGCCCGTTCGATCGCCTGTTCGAGCCGGTCGAGCAGCAGGCTGCGGTTGGGCAGGCCGGTCAGAGAGTCGTAGTGGGCGAGGCGCTCGAGGCGTTGCTCGACGGTCAGGCGCTCCGAGTTGTCGTAGAAAATGCCGACGTAGTTGGTCAACACGCCGCTCGAGTTCCTGACCGCGCTGATCGAGAGATATTTCGGATAAATGGTGCCGTCCTTGTGGCGATCCCAGATGTCGCCGTGCCAATGCCCGGTCGCCTGGACCGTCGCCCACAGTCGTTCGTAAAACACCGCGTTGTGCCGGCCGGAGCGCAGAATGCTCGGATTGTTGCCGAGCGCTTCGTCGCGGCTGTAACCGGTGAGATCGGTGAATGCCTGGTTGACCGAGATGATGTTGCCGTCGGCATTGGTGACGACGATCGCGTGGTCGGTCGCCTCGAAGGCCTTGACGTAGAGCGAGGTCTGTTTCTCCTCGCGAAGCAGCTCGGTGACGTCGTCGCCGATCAGGATGGTGCCTTTCACCCGGCCGGAGTATTCGCGCCAGATGATGGCGTGCCACGAAACATGGCGCGGCTGCTTCCAGCTGCTCAGGAGTTCGGACTGGAACTCGGCCGGGAAAGGCGTGCTCTGGCTGCCGTCGGGGTAGAGCCTTGCGAGCAGTGGCCGGTCGCCCGGCGCCAGGAAGCGCTCGAAGAGATTGCAGTTGATCAGTTCGTTGCCGCCGCACTTGAGCAGTCGGCACAGCCCGCTGTTGAGGAACTGCACGCGCCCGTGGATATCGAGGATCACCGCGATCAGCCGGGTTTGCTTGAGCAGCGGGAAGATGTTCTGCACCGAACTCTCCATGTCCGCCTCGCCCTCCTGGTAGGGCGTGACGTCGAAGCACAGCGCGAGGTGTCCGAGAAAGTCGTTGGTCGGCGCGGTGTGCGGCATTCCCTGGCTGATCAGCCAGCGGAAGATGCCGTCCTCGCGCAGGTAACGGAACATCAGCCGGAAGGGCTGCCGGTCGCGCCGCGCCTCGTCCAGCCCCCGCAGGAGGACGTCACGATCGTCCGGGTGCACGCGCTCCAGCCATCCTTCGCCGAGTTCCTCCGCTTTCTCGCGGCCGGTGAAGGTCGTCCACGACGGACTCACGAAGCTGCACAGGCCTTCCGGATCGCTTACCCAGACCAGAATGTTGGCCGGGTAGGCGAGGAAGTGGAAGTTTTCGTCGATCCCGGGAAGTCGGTCCGGGTCGGTTTGCGCATGACTGTCGTCCATGTCAGTAGCCCCTTTGCGCGCGTGCTCGTTCGGTCAGTGCCTCTCTGCCATGGTATGCCAGAGTCGCGTCGCTTCGCTAGTGCCAGCCTTTGTCTCTGTGGTACTAGGGGGCTGGCGCCAAGGGTTGGCGCACTGGGCGGACGATCAGCCGGCGGGGAAGCTGCAGGCCAGTTCCTTCTTGCCGCCGCTCAGGCGGCAATGGCTGAGCGGCCGGCCGTCGACGTCGAGTACGGTGCCGGCCCAGCCTTCGGCGTCGCGTTCGAGCAGCAGAAAGCTGTAGCGGTTGAGCAGGATGCCGCTGCTCGCCGCGACGCCCTCGTACAGCCGCTCGCCGTGCTGCGCCCGTTCCTTGCTGCCGGGGCCGCTGCCCTGTTCTCGTTCGCTTTCGTAGAGCGGCGACTGCGGGTCGAGCGCTTCGAGTTGCGAGCCGCCGCCGCCGACGATCACCTGCGCCGGGCGGCCGGCGGGGTGATGGTCGCGGTCCGCGTCGGGGGCGAAATTGAGCGTTTCGAAAGCGTGCTGGTGGCCGGCGAAAGCGAGCTGTACGTTGGCCGGCAGCGTATTGTGCAGCACCGCCTGCAGCGCGTTGGGCTGCACCGCGGCGCCGAGCAGGTCGTACCACAGCGGCCGGTGCGAGAAGAGCCAGAGCTGCTGCGCGCGCGGTGCGTCGTGCAGGGTCGCCAGCGTGCGCCGGAACAGCGCGACATCCTGCGGCGTTTCGCTCGCCTTGCGGTAGTCCTCGTGTCCCGCGTTGTCGGCGACGATCAGGCCGAGTTCGCTATCCAGTTCGATGCGGTAGGCATCCGCCGTGTCGTTGTTGGCGAGCACCGAGCGGCTCGCCGATTTGTAGCGCTGATCGCCGCATGCCAGGTACGGCAGTGGCGAGAGAAAGCGCATCCAGCCTTCGCCGGAGCGATCGCAGTTTTCGTGGTTGCCGCGCACGAAGACCCACGGCGCGGCGGCGAGCAGCGGCCGGGCGGGGCTGAAGAAATCGGCGTCCCAGCCGGTCCAGCCGTAGCTGACGACCAGCCCCTTGGCGACGAGCGGCGCGCAGCGTTCGGGGTCGTCGCAGTATTCGCGGTAATGGTAGTCGCCGACGTGGATCACCAGGTCGGGTTGCGTGCGCGCCGCCGCCGCGGCGATCTTCTGCCACGGCCATGCGTCGGGGTTGGCGCAATCCTGGATCGGATCGGCCTTGCCGTCGGCCGGCACCTTGATCCGGCAACCGGTGTCGCCGAGCACGACGATGCGTCGGGTGTCGGTTTTGGGCAGTGGGATACTGCGCCCGTCTATGAGCGCGCTGGCCGTGCCGGCGGGCAGCGTCAGCTCGCAGGAGGCGACTTCGAAGGGCGGATTGAAGGCGGGGTTGTCCTGCCGGCCGGCCGCCGGATTGGCGTCGGCGCGGCGCGCCATCGGCCGCGGTGTGCCGTCGATCTGCGCGACCGGGCAGGGCGCGGCGCCGGCGACGAGCGCGCGCAGCGAGCTGTTGCCGTTCGGGCCGAGCTGCGTCCAGGCATTGACTGTAGCCTGGTCGGTGGCAGTCGGCGGGGTGGCGCAGCCGGAAAGAAAGGCGAGGGTGGTGAGGGGAAAAAGAAAAGTGCGGAGAGCCGTGCGGACGATCAGGGGGCTAGGTTTCATGTGCTTTGGCGTTGTCGCGCGGCGGCGATGGCTTCGTGGATGCGGTGGAGCGGCAGAACGGCTTTGACGCCGCCGAGTTCGATGGCGACTTTCGGCATCCCGAAAACGACGCACGAGCTTTCGTCCTGCGCGACGGTGTGCGCGCCGGCGTCGAACATTTCCTTGAGGCCGCGCGCGCCGTCGTCGCCCATGCCGGTCATGATGATCCCGGTGGCATTGGGGCCGGCGGACTGCGCGACCGAACGGAAGAGGACGTCGACCGAGGGACGGTGGCGGCTGACCGGCGGGCCGTCGATGACCTCGACCCCGTAGCCGCCGCCGCTGCGGGTGAGCAGCATGTGCTTGCCGCCGGGCGCGATCAGGGCGAGCCCGGGTCTGACGCGATCGCCATTTTTCGCTTCGCGCACCTCGATGCGGCAGAGGTTGTTCAGGCGCTCGGCAAAAGTCGTGGTGAATTTCTCGGGCATGTGCTGGACGATGACGGTGCCGGGCGATTCGGCCGGCAGCGCCTTGAGCACGGTCTCCAGCGCCTGCGTGCCGCCGGTCGAGGTGCCGATCGCGACGATCGCTTCGCCGCATCTGGGCACGCTCGTCGCGCTCCGTCTGGGCGGCAGGATGGCGTCGGCAGTGAGCTTGGGAGAAACCTGCATGGCAAGCAATCGAGAATGAAATTCGCATGGCCGCGGCGGGGCCACGACGAATGATACTGCATGGCGGGCGATGATGTTCCGGCGTCCGTTGCCAAGCCGCGTCGGGAATGGCATGGTCGGCTGGTCGGGGTATGCATAAAGTTATATGATCACGGCTTGACCGTGATTGGCAAAAGCGCTGGATGAACCTGAAAGCAAAAATGTCGCTGTCCATCACGACGCTGGTCGTGCTGCTGATCGGCGTCGGCGCGTTGATCCAGGCGCATTTTGTCCAGTCTACCCTGCGCCAGACCATTGCCGACCAGCAGTTCTCGCTGGTCGCGCGCGTCGCCGATGAAATCGACAATCGCTTCACGCTCAATCAGGCGGCTCTCGCACGCATTGCCGATGGCATCACGCCGGCGCTGATCGCCGACCCCGAGGGCTTGTCGGACTATCTCGAAGGCAAGCTCGGGATGCTGGCGCTGTTCGACGATCTGGTCGTCGTCTCGCCACAGTTCGTGGTCCTCGCCGACGTTCCCCGCTTTCCCGGCCGGGTCGGTTCCGAGGTCGGGCATCTGGCGCATTTGCAGCGCGCCTTCAAAACGCGCGAAGTCCAGGTTTCCAAGCCGTTTCTCGGCGTCGTCACCCAGCGCCCGACGCTGACGCTGGTGATGCCGATCTTCGCGCGTGACGGGACGATGATCGGCGTTCTGAACGGCCAGCAAAATCTCCTCAGCCCGAATTTTCTCGGCTCGCTCGCCGAGCGCAAGGTCGGCAAGAGCGGTAATTTCCTGCTCACCACGGCCGAGCGGCAAATCATCGTCAGCGATGTCAAGGAACGGATTCTCGAGTCCGGTGCGGCGCCCGGCAGCGATCCCGTTTTCGATCGGGCGCTCGCCGGCTGGGAGGGCTCCGACGAGGGCATGGCCAGCGACGGCAGAAACATGCTGATGAGTTTCAAGAAACTCAAATCGACGGGCTGGGTGATCGGAGCCTTGTTGCCGGTCGACGAGGCCTATGCGTCGATCAAGGATTCCCGGCAGTTGGCGCTCGGCCTGCTGGCCGCCGGCAGTATCCTGGTGGCCTTGATCGTGTGGCTGGCGATGCGCCGACTTCTCGCGCCCCTGCTCGAACTGCGCCTGAACATGCGGCGTCTGCGCGCTGCGCCCGAATTGGTGCACACCCTGCCCGCCGGGCACGATGGGCACGATGAAATCGGCGAGGTGGCCGGCGATTTCTACCGCCTGTTCGATGAGCTGGCGCAGTCGCGGCGCGAAAGTTCGGCGCGCGCCGAGCAGTTGCAGTCGATTCTCGACGCGACGCCGCTGGCCGTCTGCCTGGTCGCCGATCGCCGGCTGCTCAGCGCGAACCGTGCTTTCGAGCGCCTGTTCGGCTACCGCTTCGCCGAGATCGCTGGCCAGTCCGTCGAGCGCTACTACCTCGATGCGCAGGCCTTCGCCGAATTCGGCGAGCGGCTCTATCCGGGGATCGCCGACGGTGGCGTCGCGACGTTCGAGATCCAGTTCCACGATCGTTCCGGGCGCGTCTTCTGGGCCAGGCTCTATGCCCGCCTGCTCGATGCGCAGGCGCCCGGCAAGGGCTCGGTGGTCCTGATCGAGGACATCAGCGAGCGCAAGGCGACCGAGGATGTCTTGCGCGAGAGCGAGGAGCACTATCGCCAGATGTTCTTCGACAACGCGTCGGTGATGCTGCTTCTCGATCCCGACAGCGCGATCGTGGTCGACGCCAACGAGGCGGCGGCGGAGTTCTACGGCTACCCGCTGGCTGAATTGCGCGGCAAGGCCTTGACCGACATCAACATGCTGCCACTGAGCCAGTTGCGCGAGAACATGGCCGGCGTGGCGGCCGGACAGCGCAGCTACTTCGCGGTGGAGCACCGCCTGGCGAGTGGCGCCGTGCGCAACGTTGAGGTCTATGCCAGCCGCGTGTTCAGCCACGGGCGCGTCCTGCTCTATGCCATCGTGCACGACATCACGGCGCGCCGCCGGGCCGAGGAGCAACTGCGTCTGGCGGGCAAGGTGATCGAGGGCAGCGCCGAGGGAATGCTGATCACCGATCGCGACAGCCGCATCCTGTCGGTCAATCCCGCGTTCTGCCGCATTACCGGTTATTCCGAGGCCGACGTGCTGGGCCGCACGCCGAGCATCTTCAAGTCGGATCGCCACGACGCCGAGTTCTATCGGGCGATGTGGGCGGCTATCCACGCGCAGGGCATCTGGCAGGGCGAAATCTGGAACCGCGGCAAGGATGGGCGCGTCTTCCCCGAATGGCTGGCGATCAGCGTCGTGCGCGACGAGCGGGGCGAGGTCGGTAATTACGTCGGTATTTTCACCGACATCTCCGAGCGCAAGGCGAGCGAGGAGCATATCCGCCACCTCGCCGAGCACGACGCGCTGACCAATCTGCCCAACCGCGTGCTGCTCAACGACCGCCTGGTGCAAGCGATTCTCAAGGCGCAGCGGACGCAGCACAAGATCGCGCTGCTCTTCGTCGACCTCGACCGCTTCAAGAACATCAACGATTCGCTCGGCCACCTGGTCGGCGATCACTTGCTGCAGGAGGTCGCCGAACGCATCCTGCGCGTGGTGCGCAGCAGCGACACGGTGAGCCGCCCGGGGGGCGACGAATTCATCCTGCTGTTACCGGAAATCAGCGGCGCCGACCACGCCGCGCGGGTGGCGGCGAAACTGCTCGAGGTGCTCGCCGCGCCGCACCGGATCGATGGGCACGAACTGGTGGTGACCGCCAGCATCGGCATCAGCATCTACCCGGACGACGGCGCGGACATGCAGACGCTGATCCGCAGCGCCGACACGGCGATGTATCACAGCAAGGAAAGCGGCCGCAACGCCTATCACTTCTTCGCGCCGGAAATGAATGCCCGGGTGTTCGAGCGCATGTCGCTCGAACATAGCCTGCGCCACGCTATCGAGCGCGAGGAGTTCCTCCTGCATTACCAGCCGCAGATCGACATCCACAGCCGGCGCATCATCGGCATGGAAGCGCTGGTGCGCTGGCAGCATCCGACCGACGGGCTGGTGCCGCCGGCCCGCTTCATTCCGGTCGCCGAGGACAGCGGCCTGATCCTGACGCTCGGCGCCTGGGTGCTCAAGGAGGCCTGCCGGCAGAACCGCGCCTGGCAGGATGCGGGGCTGCCGGCGGTGCCGGTGGCGGTGAATATCTCGGCCTTGCAGTTCCGGCAGAATCATTTTGCCGAGAGCGTCGATCAGGCGCTCGCCGCCAGCGGGCTGCCGGCCGATTGCCTCGAACTGGAACTGACCGAAAGCGTGATGATGAGCGCCGCCGAACGCAATATCGAGTTATTGCAGGCGATCCGCCGCGCCGGCGTCAGGATCTCGATCGACGACTTCGGCACCGGCTATTCGTCGCTCTCCTACCTCAAGCACCTGCCGATCGACAAGCTCAAGATCGACCAGACTTTCGTGCGCGACATCGCGAGCGACGCCGACGACGCGGCGATCATCGGTGCCATCATCGGGCTGGCCCAGAACATGAAGCTCAAGGTCATCGCCGAGGGCGTCGAAAACGAGACGCAGCTCGATTTCCTGCGGCGCAGCGGGTGCGCCGAGATCCAGGGCTACCTGTTCTCGCGCCCCCTGCCGCCTGACGAATTCGAACGTCTGTGGCGCGCTTCGCTGGAGCCGGCGATCGCCTAGGCGAACCTAAGCCAAGCTTAGTGCGGCCGCTTGTCGATGACGCGGCGCGCCTTGCCGACCGAGCGCTCGATGCCGCCGATCTCGACGAAGCGCACCTGCGTCGAGATGCCGATGTAGGACTTGATGTGGTGCTGCAGGTCGTGCGCCACGAACTCCTTTTCCGCCGCCGAGGCGAAACGCTGCTCGGGCTTCAGTTCGACGTTGACCGCGACGGCGTCGAGGTGGCCGTCGCGCCAGACGTCGATCAGGTAGTGCGGCGAAAGCTTGGGCTGCTTGAGGATCAGCTCCTCGATCTGCGACGGGAAAACGTTCACGCCGCGGATGATCAGCATGTCGTCCGAACGGCCGGTGATCTTGCCCATCCGCCGCATCGAGCGTGAGGTGGGCGGCAGCAGGCGGGTCAGGTCGCGCGTGCGGTAGCGGATGACCGGCAAGGCTTCCTTGGTCAGCGAGGTGAACACCAGTTCGCCCTGGCTGCCGTCGGGCAGCACTTCGCCGCTGTTGGGGTCGATGATCTCGGGGTAGAAGTGGTCTTCCCAGAGCACCGGGCCGTCCTTGCTCTCGATGCATTCGCAGGCCACGCCGGGGCCGATCACCTCGGAGAGGCCGTAGACGTCGACGGCGTCGATGCCGAAGGTGTTTTCGATTTCCAGGCGCATCTGGTCGGTCCACGGCTCGGCGCCGAACATGCCGATACGCAGCCGGGTCGAGCTCGGATCGATGCCCTGGCGCTTGAATTCGTCGGCGATGTTGAGCATGTACGAGGGCGTCACCAGGATGATGTCCGGCTGGAAATCCATGATCAGCTGCACCTGCTTTTCGGTCTGTCCGCCGGACATCGGAATCACCGTGCAGCCCCGGCGTTCGGCGCCGTAGTGGGCGCCGAGGCCGCCGGTGAACAGGCCGTAGCCGTAGCCGATATGCGCGATGTCGCCTTTGCGTCCGCCGGCGGCGTGGATCGAGCGCGCCATCAGCGTCGCCCACATGTCGATGTCGTTTTGCGTGTAGCCGACGACGGTCGGCTTGCCGGTCGTGCCGGACGAGGCGTGAATGCGCACGACTTCCTCGCGCGGCACGGCGAACATCGCGAAGGGGTAGTTGTCGCGCAGATCCTGCTTGGTGGTGAAGGGGAATTTCTTCAGATCGTCGAGCGTCTTGAGATCCTCGGGATGCACGCCGTGCTGGTCGAATTTCTGCCGATAGTGCGCGACGTTCTCGTAGGCGTGGCGCAACGACCAGCGCAGGCGCTCGAGCTGCAGCGCGGCGATTTCGTCGCGGCTGGCGGTTTCAATCGGTTCGTAGGCATCGAAGGTTTTTGCTGTGCTCATCGCGCGGCTCGTTCGGAGATTGATCGGAAAGCAGCGACCCTACTGCCCGCAGGGTGATGTTTCCATGATCGGCGTCAAAAGCCGTGGCGATACGTGTCAGAAACGTGGCAGAAACGTGTCGGAAAGGCGCGAGTTGTTCAGATAGCCGCTTCCGGCGCCGGAAAATCGGCTAACGTGACGCCTGTTCGATTTTCGGCTCTTTCCCGCCCGCCGCATGTTCGCCCGCCAATCCCGCCTGATTCTTTCGCACGCTTCGCCGATGCTGATCGCGCAGCTCGCCTCGATGGGCATGATGGTGATCGACACCGCCTTGCTCGGCCATTACGGCACCGAGGATCTGGCCGCCGTGGCGGTCGGCGGCGGCATCTACATCTCGGTGGTGTTCGCGCTGGTCGGCATCCTGCAGGCCGTCGGGCCGACCGTCGCGCACCTGCGCGGCGCGCAACGCGACGGCGAAATTGCCGGCAGCCTGCAGCAGGCCTTCTGGCTGGCCATCCTGCTCGCGATTCCGGGCGTGCTGTTCCTGCTCAATCCCGATCCGCTGCTTGCGCTGTCGCACATCGAGCCGGGCGTCGAGGCGAAGGCGCGCGGCTATCTCGCAATGCTCGCCTGGGGCATGCCGGCGGCCTTGCTCTACCGCACCTTCTATTCCTTCTGCAACGCGCTCGGGCGGCCGCGCCCGCTGATGCTGATCAGTCTCGGCGGCACGCTGCTGCATGGCCTGCTGGCCTGGCTGCTGGTCACCGGCCGCTGGGGCGGCGCAGCGCTCGGCGTGCTCGGCTGCGGCATCTCGAACGCCACGGTCGGCTGGTTCGCGCTGCTCTGCGCCGCCGGCTACCTGGTGTTCGGCAGCGCGCTGGCGCCCTTACGGCTGATCCGGAGCTGGCAGTCGCCGCGCCGGAAAGCGATGCGCGAACTGTTGCGCCTCGGTCTGCCGATGGGCTTTTCCAATTTCGTCGAGATCTCGTCCTTCACGCTGATCGCGCTCTTCGTCGCGCAACTCGGGGCGACGGTGGTCGCCGGGCATCGCGTCGTCGCCAACCTCGCCGCCATCTGCTACATGCTGCCCGTGTCGCTGGCCATCGCGACGCTGGCGCAGGTCGGGCAGGCGGCCGGCGCGCGCGACTGGCCGCGCGCGCGGGCGTCGATCGCCGCCGGCCTGTTCCTGGCCGGCAGCCTGGCGTCGGCGCTCGGCCTCGTTCTATGGCTGATCGCCCGGCCGCTGACCGCAGCCTATACGAGCGATCCCGCCGTGCAGGCGGTGTCGCTCGCCTTGATCGGCTACGTCGCGATCTACCAGATCTTCGATGCCGTGCAGACGGTTGCCGCCTACTCGCTGCGCGGCTACAAGATCACCTTTGCGCCGATGTTCGTGCACATCGTCTGCTTCTGGGGCGTCGGTCTGTTCGGCGGCTGGTGGCTGGCCTTCCGCGCGGCGCCGGCGATGGGGGTCGCCGGCTTCTGGATCGCCTCGCTGGCCAGCCTGGTGCTGGCCGCGGCCTTGCTCGGCGCTTTGCTCTGGAAGGCGGTGGGCGTGCGGCGGGATTGAGCGTGCGCGCTCAGGCCGCGCTTTGCTGCAGGTGGAACAGCACGTCGTCCACCAGATCGTCGAGATCGGTCGGCGAGAGACCGAAAAAATCGGCGACCAGCCCCGCGCCGCGCTGCCATTCGTGCTCCTCCGGATCGCGCAGGAAGGTGCAGACGATATGCTCGGCAATCAGGTTGAGCGCAATCAGGGTGCACGCTTCGTCGCCGACTCCGCCGTCGGCGCTCGTGTCGAGCACCTCGAACTCGTGGTGCGAGCGGATGGCCTCGCTCAATGCATCGGCCAGCCCCCAGCTGCGCGTCAGCAGATAACCGATGGTCGCATGATCGGTGCTGTAGCGCCCCTCTTCGGTGGCGGTGAACGGCCGTTCGCTCTGGTTGGCGAAGCGCAGGGTGTCCTTGTAGTCGGGGTAGCGCTGCATCATCAGCGGCATGCCGCAATCATGCAAAAGGCCGAAGCAGTACGCGGTTTCCCGGCGCGTCCCGCGCAGGCGCTCGGCGAGCAGGGCGCAGACGTTCGCATTGTGCGCCGCCCTGTCCCAGAAGCGTTCCATGCTTTGGCTGTTCGGCGCGCTCAGCGCGCGTTTGAGAAAATCGCCGACGACGAAATTTACCAGGTTCTGGGTGCCGAGCAGGGCGATCGCGTCGCTGATCGAACTGACCTTGCGCGCCGCGCTCGAACTGGCCGAATTGGTGATCTTGAGGACCGCCGCCGAGAGCGCGACGTCGCTGCGAATGAGCGTGGCGACGCGTTGCTGGTTGCAATCGTCCTTGCGCAGTTCGGCGCTCAGCTCGGTCAAAATGCTTGGGCAGGGCGGAATGTTCAGTCCACGCAAGAGCGCTGCAAGTTCCGCTTCGGAGTGATTTTTCATGGGGGGCGGCGATCGATGAAATTTGGCGGGAACCTTAGCACTTGCGCCGCATTTGTCCAAGTGGAATGGCATGGAATTCGCGCCGTGCCGCGCTTGGAGCAAGGGCCTGGAGCGGCTGCCCGTGGGGCAGGAAAACAAAAGCCCCCCGGGGCCGCCGGGGGGCTTTCTTGTGCTGCAGGTTGCGACGTTTATTTCCGCTTGGCGGCGCCGACGGTTTTCTTGACCGCCGCGACGGAGGCATCGCCCGCCGCGGCCACGTTGCGCTCGGTCGCCTCAGCGAACTGCTGGGCCGCCGTGTTCATGCGGCCGAAAGCCGACGTGGCGGCGGCAAAAACCGTCTTCACGGCTGAGACCGCGGCGTCGGAACCGGCCGGGCTGTGCTTGGCCGCCTGTTCGATCAGCGCGGTGACCTGCTTCTGGAAATCGCCGAACTGGGCTTCGACCTGCTTGGCGAATTGCTGCTGGGTCTCGGCGGCGATCTCGCACATGCTGCGCGAATAGCTGACGGCGCGTTCGACGCTCGGTTGCACCAGCGCCGATTGCATGGTGGCGGCTTCCTTGGGGTCACGGGCGGCGAGCAGCGCCATGGCGCTGCCGTCTTCCAGCGCGGCGCGCGCCGCGTTGAAATTCAGGGAGGAAATCCGCTCGGCGCCGGCGAGTGCGGCATGGGCGCTGGCCAGCAGGGCGTCGACGGCGGATTTGTTGGCTGCAACGATGTGCTCGGGGGTTTGGTACATGGTCATCTCCAGATTATGTGTCCGTGAATTCTAGGAAGGGAGGTATGTCAGGTATATACCCGGATCCGTGTATATCAACGGCATGCCGCGCTTACCCGTTGGGGGCCGTCAGCCTGTCTGATCGGTCAGGGAAGTGATCTGTTGCTGCAGGATTTCCAGGTCGAGCGGTTTGTGCAGAACGGCGATGCCGCGCTCGGCCATGCTGCGCACGACGGACTGGTCCGTATCGCCGGTGATCAGGAGGGCCGGCAAGTCGGTACGCAGCGTCGTGCGCAGCGCGGCGATCACGTCGAAGCCGGTTTCGCCGTCGGCCAGCCGGTAGTCGGAAATGACGATGTCGAGCTGCCGGCCGCCGAGTTTGTCGAGTTCGGCCAGCAGCTGTGCACCGGTCGCCGCCGCCAGCACGCGATGGCCGGTGCTTTGCAAGGCCTGCGCCAGTGCCGTGCGGACCGTCGGGTTATCGTCCACCACGGCGATGCACAGCGGGCGATAGCCAAGTCTGCGCGACGCCGGACTGGCGATCGCCTGCGCCTGGCCGAGCGGTAGTTCGACGGCGAACAGCGAGCCGCGTCCCGGTCGGGAGCGCACGCGGATCGCCAGGCCGAGCAGGGCCGCGGTCTTGGCGACGATGGCCAGGCCCAGGCCGCTGCCACGGGTCCGCGCCCCGTCGTCGAGCTGCTTGAATTCCTCGAAGATTTCCTCTGTTTTGTCGGCGGCTATGCCGATGCCGCTGTCCCAGACTTCTACCCAGGTCTTGCCAAAGCGCCGCCGGCAGGCGACGAGAACGCCGCCGTGTTCGGTATAGCGGATGGCATTGGCGATCAGGTTGCCGACGATGCGTCGGAACAGGACCGGGTCGGTATGCGCCGTGAGCTGGCTGGGAACGCAGCGCAGGCGCAAACCTTTCAATCGGGCCTTGGGGGCATGGATGGATTCGAGACCGGCGAGCGCGTCGGCGATGGGGAAGCTGCGGAATTTCGGCGTAACGACTTGGGCATCGAGCATGCTGAGGTCGAGCAAATCGTTGAGCAGTTCGCTGAGGTTGCCGATGCAGTCCTTCATGCTCGCCAGCACGGGTTGGTGGGCCGGCAGGACGGTGTTGTCGAGCACGGTCAGGTACAGCGAGAGCGCCGACAAGGGTTGCCGCAGATCGTGGCTGGCCGCCGCCAGGACGCGCGACTTGGCGTTGTTCGCCCGCTCGGCTTCGGCCTGGGCCAGCTGCCGGGCCGTATCCGCCTCCTGGCGCGCCGTGATGTCCACGAACGCGGAAATCGCCCCGCGCAACTTTCCCCCCTGGTCGAGCAAGGGCACGGCGTTGCCCGCCACGCGCCGGTGCGTGCCGTCGCGATAGACGAAATCGAATTCGTAGTCGCGCACCTCGATACCGCTCGCCGCCAGTTGCAGGGGCATTTCCGCGGGCGCCATTTTCTTGCCGTTGCGGAACATCTCGAAGCCCTGCAGCCGCTCCGCATTGGGCCCCGACAGCGACACATTCTCGCCTTCCGGCGCGTGCAGCCACTCATAGGACAGGCGATTTCCGGTGATCTCCGTGGCCTGCGGATTGTGCGCGATCCAGACCGCGGCGGGGACCGCATCGAGCAGTTTCGACATTTCCTCGGCGCGCCCGTGTTCGCGTTCCTCGCTCTCGCGCAGGGCTTCCTGTACGCGCCAGCTTTCGGTGACATCGCGCGAAAGGACGATGAAGCGCAAGTCCTCGTCCGGCAGCGCCGGTTTGCGGGCGACCGAGAGCTCGAAGCGGCGGCTGCCCTGCTCCAGCGCCAGGGCGAACTGCTTGCCGGCGGAGCGCCCGTGCGCGTGCGCTTCGTGCAGGGCCGCCATGACGACCGCGGCGGCGTCGGGAGGCATGACGTCCGCGACCCGTTTGCCGATCAGTGTTTCCGGCGGCGCCGCCAGCAACTCGGTACGCGGTGCGTGGCAGGCGTGGTAGCGCCCGTCGAGCCCGAGCTCGAAGAGCAAATCGGGAATCGCGTCGAGGGTGGCCTGCAGCTTGGTTCGCTCCGCGACGAGTTCGGCGTTCTGGCGTCTTTGCCAGGTGGCGTCATGGACGAAACAGGCCCACAGCACGGAACCGCCGCGCAAGCGCTGCGGCACCCCCTTTCCCGATAGCCAGCGCACCGTGCCGTCGGCAAAGCAGAGGCGGAATTCCTGCTCCCATGGCGTGAGCATTCTGGCCGAGGTCTCCATGGTGGCCGCGAGTACCTTTGCGTCGTCCGGATGGATCAAGTCCAGCAGTCTGGAGGCATCGTGGACGACCTCGTCGGGCCGCAGGCCGCACAGTTCGAACAGGCCGTCACTGGCGAACGGCAGGCTGATGCCGCCATCCGGGCGGAGCAAGTACTGGTACACGACCCCGGGGACGCGGCTGGTGAGCGTTTGCAGCTGGCGCAAGGTTCGTCGTTGTGCGACCAGATGGCGCTGTTTGGCGAACACGTAGAGGGAGGTGATGAAAGCGAGAATGACGAGCAGGAAGCTGACGACGGTGGCTTGTTGCAGCAGGTTGGTTCGCGTTGTTTCGTGATTGGCGAAAACGTCGGCGGTGGCCATCCCGATCACGGCGATCAGCGGAAATGACGGCAGCTTCCGGAAGTGGATGATGCGTTCGATGCCGTCGATCGGCGAGCGGTCGGTTTGCGTGCCGCTCATCTCGCCCTGAGCCACGCGCGAGATGAGCGGGCTCGAGGCTGCGTTCCCTTCGAATGACTCCAGACTTCCCTGCCGGCGGGCGCGAACCATCCCGTCCAGGCCGAGCAAGGCGGCTGCCCCGAGCTTGCCCAGTTCGAGGTCGCCGTAAAAGCGGGTGAAATAGGCCGGGTCGAGCGAAGCGACGGTGACTCCGGCAAACGTTCCGTCGCGGGCGGTCATGCGTCGCGACAGCTGGATCGACCATCGGCCGGATGAGCGCCCGAGGATGGGCTGGGAGATGAAGAGCTCGTCACGCTCGGTCGCCAGATGGACCTTGAAGTGTTGGCGATCCGAATGATCGAGCCCGGGCCGATAGGGGAGGTTGCTCTGCTGCAGCGCCCCCTGCGCATCGATGATGGAGATCTGGAGCAGGATCCGCCGATCGAAAAGGCCTTGCTCATTCATCGCCTTGAGGTCGATCCTGCCATCGTGCTCCCGGTATTGCGCGAGCACGATGCGCAGCGCCTGATCGGCGCTGGCGAACGTGCTCTCGGCGTGTTCCTGGCTGACCCGACCGAGATTGACGAGATCGTTTTCCGTGCGCGCAATGATTCGCTGCCGGTCTTCGTCGATCAGCGAGAACGTATGCAACCAGACCACTCCCGCCAGCAGTGCTGTCAGCAGCCAGATTGCGAAGTGAGGACCGGCGCGGGAAAGCGAGCTGGTGCGCGGGATCAGGGGATGCATGAGGCGAATTATACGTGCTGCATGCCGGGCAGGTATGCCAGCGCTGAGCTTGCCGACCCGGTACGCAGGAGTGTTCCCCGGATGCAGGCGGGGGAGGGGCCGAGGCGTCGCTCGGCTTGGCAGCGAAGGCGGTTCAGGGTTTGGCCGAGCCGGTGAACGCCTCGGCCAGGGCCTCGGTCAGCGAGGGCGGGCGGTTGAGCGACTTGTCGAAGCGCGCGTTCCACAAGTCGGCGTGCGAGAAGTCAGCCCCCTGCAGGTCGGCGCGGGAGAATTCGGCGAAGCGCAGGGTGGCGCCGCCGAGGCGCGTGCCGTGCAGCTTGGCGCCGGTGAAGTCGGCGTTCTCGGCGGCCGCGCCGGTAAAATCGGCGCCCGACATGTCCGTGCCCAGCAGCTTTGCGCCCATCAGCACGCCGCGGAAGGCATAGCAATTCTTCACCGAACCGCCCGACAGGTCGATGTCTTCCATCAGGATGTCCTTGAGATAGGCCTGGCTGAAGTCGGCGCCCTGCGCCCGGGCGCCGATCAGGTTGGCGCCGAAGAGATAGGCGCCCGACAGATTGGCCTTCTGCAGATCGGCGTTGTCGAAAATGGCGTGGAAGAGATCGGCGTTTTTCAGCGTGGCGCCGACAAGTCTGGCGCCGTCGAAGTGCGCCCACTTGGCGTTGGCGCGGGAAAGATCGGCGCCCGAGAGATCCGCCCGCCGCAGGTCGGTGTTCTCGAGCTTGGCGCCGACCAGATTTGCTCCGCGCAAGTCCTTGCCGGCCAGGGATTTGCGCGAGAAATCGCAGCCGGAAAGATCGGCGCCGGGCTTCGGCGCCGCGCAGTCGGCTGCCAGGGCGCCGCCCATCGTCCAGCACAGCCCCCAGACCATCAAGCGCTTCAGTGTCGCCATGTCGCCTCCCCGAGATGCGCGTCGTGCCACGTTTTGTGCCCCAATTTTTCATGATAGGAGCTTGGGCCGGGAATTCAATGGCTTTCCGGAGGAGGAAGGATTCCGTGAGTCGTGCCGGCGCAATTTCTTGTAAGGATTGGGCGGCAAGCGCGTCTAACCCAGCATGGAGACTTTTGTTCTCCCTTCGGCCAAGGAAAAGGAGTTCATCATGCGAGCTATCGAGCGTACCTGCAGCCGTTTGCTCGGCGGCCTGTTTTTCATCGTCGGCTTGATCGCGCTATCCGGTGCCAGCGCAGCCACGCCAGCCCCCACCGCTGAAACGGCGGTTTTCGCCGGCGGGTGCTTCTGGGGCGTCGATGCCGTCTTCAAGCACGTCAAGGGCGTGTCCGAAGTCGAGTCCGGCTATGCCGGCGGCAGCGCGGCGACGGCGCATTACGAACAGGTCGGTCGCGGCGACACCGGGCATGCCGAAGCGGTGCGCATCCGCTTCGATCCGGCGCAGATCACCTATCAGCAGTTGCTGCAGGTGTTTTTTGGCGTCGCGCACGATCCGACCCAGCTCAACCGGCAAGGCCCGGACAGCGGTAGCCAATACCGCTCGGCGATTTTTTATGGCGATGCCAGGCAGCAGGAACTTTCGCAAAGCTACATCCGGCAGCTCGGCACGGCGCATGCCTTTTCCGCCCCGATCGTCACGCAAGTCGTGCCGCTGACGCAGTTTTACCCGGCGGAAAAGTATCACCAGAATTATCTGGCATTGCACCCTTACCAGCCGTATATCGTGATCAACGACATGCCCAAGCTGGAACAGTTGCGCAAGCAGTTTCCCGCGCTTTACCGATAGCAGCGCGGAGCGGACGGCATGTTGGGCACGATTGGATCCTCTTCGCTTGCCGGCTTTTCCGGTTTGTCGGGAGCCGGCAGATCGACGGCCGGCCTCGATGCACAACTCGCCAGATATCAGGCGGCGCTTGCCGATTGGGTCAATTGCCCATCGTGCAAGAGTGCCGAAGGGCAAGCCAAGATCTCGGAACTCGAGGACAAGATCAGTGAAGTCAGGCAGCGCCAGAAAGCGGCCGAGACTGGCGGCCAGAGAAGTCGCCCGCTCGACGACGTCCCGCCCAAGGCGGCGGGAGCGGATGCGAGCGGCGCTATCGGCAGCCGCCTGAACGTCTTCGCCTAGCGGCGAGGCTGTCGCCTTCTGCGCCTTCTGCGCCGTCAGCGACCGGCGATAGGGCTCAAGAATAAGCAAATCCCGGTATTTTTCTTGCTGCTTCGAAGCTCCAGAATATTTCCTACCCGCCCGGCATTCGCGCAATCGCGGCGTTGGCGGCATTCTTTTTTCTTTGGCAGAAGAAGGGACGGTTCGGATCGTGAGGCAAGCAACGATCATCGGTAGCGAGGGGGCGTCCGCCGGCGCGAGGAGGATCGGATGGCGCTGATCACCCGCAGCCGATCGTCCGGCTTCTGCTTCTGCATCGATCCCATCGAAAAGAAAGCGTTGAACCACTTCCTGCCCGGCTCCGCTGTCTACTCTCCGGGTACGGCCGGCTGCAGTCTCGCATCACCGTTCTGTCAGATCCGGGATGAGAAGGCGACCGATGCGGACCGGCTGACGGATCAGGGTTCGCCCACGGGCATTGCCGGGGCGGCGCGGGCAAATGGCTGCAAGAGTGTGGCCTTCGCGTTCAACGATCCGCTGGTTTTCACGGAATATGCGCGGGATGTGACCGATGCCTGCCACAACGAGGGTATTAAAACGATCGCGCTGACGGCAGCTTGCCTGCACGACGCGCCGTGGCGAGCGGTTTTTGCCGGGATGGATGCGGCCAACGTCGGCCTGAAGGGTTTCAGCGACGATTTTGCGCAGGTCTCAGGCGGCTGCCTGCAAGCCGTGCTCGATACGCTGGCTTACGCCTATCACGAAACCGAATGCTGGCTGGAGATCACCTTGCTGTTGATTCCAGGCCATAACGATTCGGATGCCGAACTCGCCGCACTGTCGGCATGGGTGGTGAAGGAACTGGGACCGGATGTGCCGTTGCACGTCAGCGTGTTCGAACGCAACGGGAAAGAGACCAGGGTTTCGCCGGCCTCCTCGGCTTCCCTGAAACGAGCCCGCCGCATCGCGCTGGCGGCCGGTCTCCACTACGTCTATACCGGCGATCCCCATGATGTGGTGGGGAGCACCACCTATTGCCCGGTCTGTCAGCACGCGGTGATCGAGCGCGACCGGCATGGCATCGATAACTACGATCTGACGCCGCAGGGCTGCTGCGCGAAATGCGATGCCCAGATCGCCGGGTATTTCGGGAAACTTGGCAAGCCTTTCAGGGAAAAGAAAAATCTGGTTTTCACGAGGCTTGGGACGTGAAGTTTCGCCGCCTGCAAAGCCGTTCCATTTTTCTCCGGGCCCCGATGCTCGTGATGCACCCTCAGATAGACCCGGCGGGTGGTTTTAAGTAAATCGAAATACGCGCCCTGCAAGCGATGGCCATCGGCGCGGGCGCCACCAAGCGGGGCGTGCTATGGCTTCTTCGCCTTGCCGTCGGGCATGGCGGCCTGTTCCTGCTCCATCATCGGCTGCATGGCTTTGGTTTTTTTCTCCGCCGCGCGCTTCACGTCGCCCTTCATCATGCCTTTCTTCATCATCCCCGTACTCATCGGCTCGTTCATTTTCATCTTCCCGGGATGCTCGGGCATCGGGGGCGTCGGCGGCCGGTCGGCGGCGCCAGCGGCATGGATCAGGCAGCCGGCGATAGCGGCCGTGATCAGGGCGGTACTGCAGCGGGGCACGTCGTTCACCAATGCGTAGGGCGCCGGCACCGCTCGAGTTGACGCGATGGGTGCCGGCGCCAAGCGGCTACTTCTTCATCTCGTCCTTACCCATGGCGTCCTTTTTCATCATCTCGTCCTTGCCCATCGCGTCCTTCTTCGCCTTGTGATGCTTGGCCGGCTTCTTCATTTCATCCTTGCCCATCGCATCCTTCTGCATGCCGTCCTGCTTCATCATCGCCCCGTCCTTCTTCATTTCATCCTTTTTCATGTCGTCGGCGTAGGCGCCGGCCATGCCGAGGGACATGCAGGCTGCCAATATCAGGGTGAACAGGTTTTTCATGTTTTTCTCCTTCGTGGTGGTTGGACTACAAAAAAGCTTACGACCCGCTAAACCAGTTATAGCCCTGATCTTCCCAATAGCCACCGGGATAGGTGTTGGTCACGAAAATGGCCTGGATGTGCTTCGGGTTCTTGAAGCCGAGCTTGGTCGGCACGCGCAGCTTCATGGGAAAGCCGTATTTCGCCGGCAGGATCTGGTCGGCGTAGCGAAACGCCAGCAGCGTCTGCGGGTGCAGCGCCGTGGCCATGTCGATGCTCGAGTAGTAGTCGTCTTCGCACTGGAAACCGACGTATTTCGCGCTCGTGTCGGCGCCGATCCGTTCGAGGAAAGTCCGGAACGGCGTGCCGCTCCATTTGCCGATGGCGCTCCAGCCCTCCACGCAAATGTGCCGGGTGACCTGCGACACCTGCGGCAAGGCGTAGAGTTCCGGCAGGGTCCAGGGTTTGCGGTCGCGGATCAGGCCGGCGAGCTCGAGGCGATAATCCGTCGTGTCGATTTCCGGCACCTCGTCCTCGCCGTAAAAGGCGTTGAACGGGAAAGGTCGGGTGATCGCCGATTCGGGATATTCGGGGGCGAGCCGGGCAGGGTCGAAGAGCAGCGCCTGGACCCGGTCGTTCCAGCCCGACATGGCGCGCAGGACTTTTTCCACGCCTTCCTGGTCGGTGATGCTGCAGCCAGAAAGCAGCGAGAGCGCTCCCAGCGACAGGCCCTGGCGCAGGAAAAGGCGGCGCTCGATGCTTTCGATTTCGCGGCTGCGCATGCCCGCGAAGCGCTCGCCCATGGTGCCGGACTTTTTCATGAATCGCTCCTTCTGACGCGGCCGCTGAACATGCTCGGCAGCGTGCGCGGAACCAGCGCCACCATCGCGATATGCACGACGACGATGAATACGGTGAGCGCCATGGCGATGAAATGCACCAGCCGGGCGCCCTCGTAGCCGCCCAGCAGCCCGGCGAGCGACTGCAACTGCACCGGCTTCCAGACGGCCAGGCCGGACAGCACGAGAACGATGATGCTCAGGATCAGCGTGGCGTAGGCCGCACGCTGCGCGGCGTTGTAGACCGACAGGTCTTCGTGCGCGAGCCGGCCCCTGAAAGCGGCCAGAACGTCGGCGATCACCGCGCCCGGCGCGATCGGCCAGAACTTCCGCCGGAAGTGGCCGGAAAGCAGCCCATAAACCAGGTAGATGGCGCCATTCGCGACCAATAGCCACATCGCGGCGAAATGCCACTGCAGAGCGCCGCCCAGCCAGCCGCCGAGCGTCAGGTAAGCGGGAATTTTGAAGGAGAAAAGCGGCGAGGCGTTATAGATGCGCCAGCCGCTCGCCAGCATGATCAGAATGGCCAGGGCGTTGATCCAGTGAGCAATCCTCACGACCAGCGGATGAACGCGAATCCATGGTGTTTGCTGCCCTGCTGCCACAGTTGCCTCCTTGGAGGATATCCCGTCAATTCATGTGTAGCGCGAGTGGCGAGGAGTACATGGCGGCAAGCGGCGGTGGGCGGGAACTCAAACCAGCACGACGTCGGCAGCCCCGACGGCGATTCGCAGACTCGCGCCGTAGCAGATCAGCTTGCGCATCTCTCGATTGACGGCCGACACCAGAAACAGATTTTCCAGGGCTTCGCCACGGCCTCTTGCGCGTGCGGCGATTTCTTGAAACACGCGCTGATTCAAACGGACGATTCGTCCAACATACTTTTCCGGGCTCATAGGATCTCGCTCATTTGTCTCCGACCGAAGCGGGCGGCGAATTGTTTTTTTGGACGTGTTCGCAAGGGATCGCCTGACTTCGCGGCTGCGTCTCCTTGGCACGAGCACCGATGATATGAAGGTTCGCATACGACAGAAATACCATTTTTGGGGTATTTGCCTACCGGGAAACCCCGGTTTTTGGGTCCGTAATCTCTCCTGACGGCGCCAACTCGAATTGACACTATTGGCACCAACCGTAAATTAGGTGGTGAACTGCCCCAATAGTTCCCGTGTGCGGCCGGCGCTCTGCCGCAGATCGTGCGTCGTCCGCGTGATCTCTTCGAGATTGTCGGCGTTGGTCTGCGTCAGCGTGTTGAGTTGCTGCATCTGCGTCACCACGCCGGCGACTTCGGTTTGCGCGCTTTCCGACACGCTGGCCGTCCGCTCGGCCAGTTGCGCCGAGCGCCCGATCAGCGCGTGCGTGTCGCCGATGATCTGGCCGATCCGGTTCGAGGCGCCGGAAACCATCTGCATCATCTCCGCCTGCCGCTGCATCTGGCCGCCGGTTTCGCCGATGCCGCCGATGATCGCCTGCATCGTCCGGTTGATTTCGTTGATGCTGGTCTGGGTGCGCTCGGCGAGCTTGCGGACCTCGTCGGCAACCACCGCGAAACCGCGCCCGGCCTCGCCGGCGCGCGCCGCTTCGATGGCCGCGTTGAGCGCCAGCAGGTTGGTCTGGTCGGCGATACCGGCCACCGCCTCGAGGACTTTCTTGATTTCCTCGACGCTCGCCGACAGCCCCGAGAAACGGCTTGCCAGCTCGTTGCCGGTCGCCACGCTGGCCTCGACCGAACGCATCATTTCGCCGATCTCGCGATTGGTCGTGTCGAGGTTGCGCTCGGTGGCGTGTAACTCGCCTCTCGACTGCACGGCTTCCGCCGAGAGCGTCAGGAATACGTCGTTGATTGCCTCGGCACGCTGGGTGGTGGCCAGGGCGATGCGCGCCGTCTCGCCGATCCGCTGGTCGATTTCGCCGGTGCGGTTGTCGAGCAGCGTGGCGGTGCGCTCGTTTTCGTCGGCGACGCCCTTGGCATCGACCAGCGTCGAGCGGACATTGGCGCGGAAGTTCTCGATGATGTCGATGACGCCCTTGATCTCGGCGTTGTACTGGCTCGAAACGTTGCAGGAACGCGAGAGGTCCTTCCGGCCGAAATTTTCCAGGTAGGTGGAAAGCTGCTTCAGCGTGGTCACGCCCCAGCGCTTTTCATCCAGGTCATGGACGAGAACGACCGCGGCGACGACGTACTGGACGATCTGGCCGATCAGGTTGTCGGTGAAAAAAACGGCGTTGGCCAGCAGGAGCAGGACGCCGACCCAGTGGATCAGGCGCATGCGGAAGAATAGTGATTTGACGGCCATGGCAGCTCTCTTTGGGTGAGTTTCGGGTTTTCGAGCCTTCAAATGCGGATCGAATAACGGCATTTTACGCGGCCGCGGTGATCCATTCCTGGTATTTCAGGTCACCAGCGTGCGCAGATCGGGTGCCGGGTCCTGGCCGAACGCGGCCGACAGCAGGTAGCCGACGAAACGCCGGGCGGTATCCTCGGGCGTGGCGAGCTCACCCTTGTGTTTTAATGCTTCGAAGCGCTCGTGCAAGGGAAAAACCGAGCTTTCGGCGGCCCGGATTTCCGCCTGCATGGCCGTGTCGATAACGCCCGGCGCGATGCTGGAAATTCTCAAGCCGGGCAGCGCATCGGCTTTTACCGCACGCGCATGCATGTCGAGCGCCGCCTTGGTCGCGCAGTACACGCTCCAGCCGGCGTAGGCGCTGCGTGCGGCTCCGCTCGACACATGCGCAATGCGCCGATCGGACAAGTTCGACGTTGCGGCAACGAAAGCGTCGCTGAGCATCAGCGGTGCGGCGACGTTGGCCGTCACCGCCAGCGCGATCGCCGCCCCACCTTGCCGGCCTGGCGCACCCATGGGTTGCAGGACGCCGGCGTTGTTGATGAGGACGGCCAGATCGGCCCCCGCGAGAAAGCGCTCCAGGCGCCCGCTTGCCAGGAATGAAGCCAGCCCGGCCTGGTCCGAGAGGTCGAGCGCCAATTCCTGAAAGGCGCCGGGGTAATTCGCCGCCAGGCCGGGGTTGCCGGCTCGGGAAATGCCGAGAACCTGCCCGCCCCGCGCCAGCAGTTCGTTGGCCAGCGCGGCGCCGAGCCCTCGGCTGTGACCGGTGACGATCGCTTTGTACATGACACGCTCCTTCGCCGAATTAATTGCAGATTCAATGAACGCCGGCACTAATTTGACTCGAGCCATGCCTTGCGCAAGGCGCTCCCTTTTTTGCCGATTGCCAAGCTGGCTTTGTCCAAGGGCGGCGCCGCGAGGCGTGCGCTGAAGGTCATCAGTTCGTCACGCCGGAAAGCGTGCACGGTCACGAGATCGCCGCCCTGGCGGCGCGCCAGCATGCCGTCGAGATTGCCGGCGGTGACGCGCAGCCCGTCGAGCGCGACGAGCAGGTCGCCGCCGGAGAGGCCGGCGGCCTGCGCCGGGCCGCCCTCGTACACGGTGGCCAGCCGGACGTTGTTGTCCTCCTTGGCCGTCTTGATGCCGAGCGAGGGGCGCTCGCCGTCCTTCTCCCAGCTTAGCGCGATGCCGAATGCCGCGAGCAGTTTCTGCAGCGGCAGCTCGCGCGTGCCGTGCACGGCGTCGGCAAAAAAGCGCTTGAGCGGCAGGCCGGAGAGTTCCTCGGCGATCAGGCGGATATCGTCGTCGCCGACGCCGATTCCCGTTTTGCCGTGGCGCTGCCAGAGGGCGCGCATGACGTCGTCGAGCGAGCATCGGCCCTTGCTGCCGGCGCGCAGCGTGAGGTCGAGCGCGAGCGCGACGAGGGCGCCCTTGGCGTAGTAGCTGACGACGGCGTTCGGCGTGTTTTCGTCGGGCCGGTAATACTTGCTCCACGCGTCGAAGCTCGATTCGGCCAGCGTCTGCCGCTGGCGGCCGGGGCCGCGCCGGACTGCACTGATCGTCTTGGCGGTCAGTTCCAGCCAGTCCTTGAGTTCGATGGCGCCGCAGCGCAGCAGCGCCAGGTCGTCGTAGTAGGAGGTGAATCCCTCGAAGGCCCAGAGCAGGGTGGTGTGGTTCTCGCGCGTCAGGTCGTAGGGCGTGAAGCTCGCCGGCTTGATGCGCTTGACGTTCCAGGTGTGGAAATACTCGTGGCTGCACAGGCCGAGGAAGGTGCGATAGCTCTCGGTCATGCCGCGCATGCCGGGGGCTGGCAAGTCGTTACGCGAGCAGAGCAGGGCGGTCGAGGCGCGGTGTTCGAGGCCGCCGTAGCCTTCGCCGACCGCGGTGACGAGAAAGACGTAGCGCGCCATCGGCGCCGGTGTGCCGAAAAAGCGGATCTGCCATTCGCAGATGCGCTTGAGGTCTTTGCACAGGCGCGCCAGGTCGCAGTCGTGGCGGCCGGTGATGGCGACCTCGTGCGGCACGCCGCAGGCCTTGAAGGTGGCGAGCGTGAAGGTGCCCATCTCGACCGGGTGATCGATCAGTTCGTCGTAGTTTTCTGCGCGATACAGACCGAAGCCGTGCGCCGCCGCCGATTTCTTCTCGCCGCTGGCCGGTGCCAGCGCCGTGGCGATCCGCCAGTCCGCGTAGCCCTTGCCGCGCGGCGGCTGGATGTCGACCAGGCAGGGCGTCGCCTCGTGCCCGAGCGGGCTGAGGAAGACGCTGGTGCCGTTGAAGAAGGCATGTGTCGGGTCGAGGTGGGCGCCGCGCACTGAGAGATCCCAGGCATAGACCTCGCAGGTCACGGTCAGCGCGCCGCCGGCCTTGAGCGGCGCGGCCTGCCAGGTGTGCTTGTCGGTCTTCTCCAGGCGCACCGTCTTGCCGTCGGCTTCGGCGCGGATGGCGACGATGTGGCGCGCGAAGTCGCGGATCAGGTAGCTGCCGGGAATCCACGCCGGCAGGGCGAAGCGCTGGCCGGCCGGATCGGGGCTGGCGACGGTGCAGCTCACTTCGAACAGATGCGCCTCGGGATTGGCGGGGCGGATGGAGTAGCGGATCGGGGTGGTTTTCATCGGTATCGGGTCGGTGGCAAGTCTGTTCAATTGTAAGGCGGGCGGAAGCTTCCGGATTGGCCGCGAGAGTCGGGAGGATGGCGGCCGGTCATTGCGCCGCGAGCCATGCCGCCGCGGCAAGCGGGTTCATCACTTCAACGCCGTCACGCATCGGGTAGGACGTGGCCACCGGGGCGATCAGCAGCTTCCTCGTCGCGCCCACGTCGGCGGCGGCCAGGTGAAAACCTTTCGACACGGTGGGCGCCGAAGCGCGCTTGATTTCCACGCCCCAGTCTCTGGAAACCGCGTAAAACGGCGCTCTGCGATGAGCGATGAGCCAGAAGCCAATGGATAAGCCACGTTTCACGGAACAGGTATCGCAGACAGCCTATCCATGCGCTCTGCAGGCCAGTGCGCTTGCAGCCGGCTAAGTGCGCGGCAGCCTGTCGTTTACAGCTTCCCGGAAAAAATGTCGTGTTGTCGGAGCCGGAGCCGGAGATTGACCGTTGCGTACGCGCCGCCGAAGCAACGCTCTTTTCGATTTCTTCTCGGATGCTGTTCGCCGCAGCGGAGTTGCCTTCTGCTTCAGCGAGGCGTTGTAACTGAAACTGGACGTCGAGAACTGCAGGATGCTGCGCGCCGAGCGTGCGTTGTTGGCGCGCCAACAGCTCCTCAAGAAGCATTCGCATCGGCGCGAACTCATTCAGTGCTCGGAGCGTGGTGGCAAGGTAGTTCATCGAATCCAGCGTGTCCGGATGCTCGTCGCCGAGCACGCGGCGACGCCCGGCCAGTACCTGTTCCTGAAGCATTCTTGCGCCTGCCAGATCGCCCTGCTTCCCGAGGGTGCCGGCCAAGTTGCTCGTCGAGATCAGTGTGTCCGGATGTTCGTCGCCACGGATACGACGGCTGACGGCCAGCGCTTGTTCCTGAAGCGTCCGCGCCCCTGCCAGGTCGCCTTGCGCGTCGAGCGTGCCGGCCAGGTTGTTCATCGCGGTCAGTGTGTCCGGATGTTCGTCGCCACGGATACGACGGCTGACGGCCAGCGCTTGTTCCTGAAGCGTCCGCGCCCCCGCCAGGTCGCCTTGCGCGTCGAGCGTGCCGGCCAGGTTGTGCATCGCGGTCAGTGTGTCCGGATGTTCGTCGCCAAGGACACGACGGCTGACGGCCAGCGCTTCTTCCTCAAGCGTCCTCGCTCCTGCCAGATCACCCTCCGCCCAAAGTGTGTGCGCCAGGTTGCCCATCGATTTCAGTGTGGCTGGGTGCTCGTCGCCAAGGACGCGACGGCGTTTGGCCAGCGCCTCTTCCTCAAGTGTCCGAGCCCCTGCCAAATCGCCCTGCGCGCGGAGCGTGCCGGCCAGGTTGTTCATCGCGGTCAACGTGCTCGGATGTTCGTCGCCGAGTGTTCGGCGGCTCATGACTAGCGTCTGTTCCTCAAGCACTCGCGCCCCTGCCAAGTCGCCCTGTACCCAAAGTGTGTACGCCAGGTTGCCCATCGATTTCAGTGTGGCTGGGTGCCCGTCGCCAAGCACGCGGCGGCGTATGGCCAGTGCCTGTTCCTCAAGCATCCTCGCCTCTGCCAGGTCGCCGTGCTCGCGAAGCGTGCCGGCCAGGTTGGCCATCGCGATCAGCGTGTCCGGATGTTCGTCGCCGAGTAAGCGGCGGCGTACGGCCAAGGTCGGTTCCTGAAGCGCCCGCGCGCCCGCAAAGTCGCCCTGTGCTTCGAGCGTGCTGGCGAGATTGTTCATCGCGGTCAGCGTGTCCGGATGCTCGTCGCCGAGCACGCGGCGGCGCACGGCCAAGGTCGGTTCCTGAAGCGCCCGCGCGCCTGCAAAGTCGCCCTGTGCTTCGAGCGTGCTGGCGAGATTGTTCATCGCGGTCAGCGTGTCCGGATGCTCGTCACCGTGCATGCGGCGGCACACGGCCAGCGTTTGTTCCTGAAGTGCCCGCGCCCCCGACAAGTCGCCCTGTGCCCAAAGCGTGTGGGCCAGGTTGTTCATCGTGGCCAGCGTGCCAGGATGTTCTTCACCGAGTACCTTGCGCGCGTGGCGCAGGGTGTGTCTGCCTAGGATGTGGGCATTGCCGTAGTTGGCATCAGCGCAAAGTGTTTTCATCAGTTCGTTGGCAGCAAACACCAGCTCGGCCAGCGCGTCCGGTTCGGCGGTTTTGGCGGATGCGCGGGATTCAAGGGCCTTGAGCAGGCGGATCACCTCGGGGTGTTCCCAAGGCAAATAGCCTGGCTGCAGCCAGCTCAACAGGTTCTGGTAGGCCTGTGTCAGCGAGTAGCTGTCTTCGACCTTTTGGCTGCGCTCTTCGCGAACGGCGATCTCTTCGCCAAATGCGTAAATCGAGCTTTGCTTGATCTGCACCTCATCGAAATACTTCTTCAGATGGCAATATTTCAGCCCGTAATTTTTGCTGAACAGGCGGGAGAAGAAGGGCTCGTAGCCCTCGATCCGGCGCGCCAGATCGCCGAAGCGCCAGGTGCGGCGTAATGCGTCCTGGTTGATCTCGACGCGGGACGGCAAGGGGTAGACGACCAGAGGCCGAGCGTCGTCGGCAGCCTTTCTATAGGAAATCGCTTGCTGGAGCACTGTTTCCAGGCCAAGCAGGCTCTGGCGGTTGGGCGTGAAAACCGCGACCAGCTTTTCCGGCAGCAGCGCCGTGCAGATTCCCGACGTATCGGTCTGGCCGGTGCGGGAGTCGATGAATACGTAGCGGTAATCCTGTTTCAGTCGCTCGGCCAGCTCGCGGAAGACCAACGGCTGGGCTTCATAGAACGCTGACCAGTCAAAATCGTTGATGCGGTCGGCGTAATCGGCATCGAAACGCCCGGCCTTGATTACGTGAAGGTTGGGTACCGAAGTCGCCACGATGTAGTCGGCAAGGTCGATCCGGTCGAGCAGCGCTCTGGCTTTGAGTTCAGGGTTTCGTTTGCGGCGGATCGATGCTTCCTGCGAGTGTTCGAGGAGCGTCGTGAACAGGTCGATGACGCCGGGCAAGTCGTCTGCCGGCCGGTCATTGGTGAGCCCGTCAGCGCCCGGTTTCACGGGGCGAAGCGTTTCATGGAAGTAGCGGTGCAGGCCGGGTGCCTCAAGGTCCCAGTCGACAAGCAGGATCTTCTCGCCGAATGGCAGCTTGTCGGCCAGCAGCCACGCGAGATTGACCAGCGACATCGTGCGGCCGGTGCCGCCCTTGTACGAGTAGAAGGTAACGACTTCGCCGGGGGACTTCATCGGAGTACTCATCGCGTCACCTTGCTGTTCTTGCCGTCTTTTCGTTTTCGGCCGGGCAGGGGCGGCGCGCTTTTTTCCACGTTCTTATCCCAATACCCGATGTCTACAAGTTCCGGAAGTTGAAAGGCGTTGCAGCAGTCGACTGCTTTCTTGGTTATTTTCGCTTGCGAGAAATCCTTGTAGTGACTGAAGATCTGCTCGGCGATTTCTTCCAGAAAATCCGCCCAATTCGGGTCGTATTTGAGCTCGTTGCGCTGGTTCGTCAGGCCGTAGGACATTTTCGCGTAATGTACGTGATTGCGGACCTCCTCCGGCACGTCGTCGTCGCCGCCCCACACCAGGATCGGAATGATCAGCCCCTTTTCCTGTGCTGGCAGCCCGGTCTTCTCCCGTCGCATTGCTTCGATCTCAATCATGCCCATGTATTCGCGCCGGCAGTAGTCGCTCTGGAAATACTCCGGGCTGAGCACGGCAATGAGACAAACGCTCTCCTTCAAGGCCTTGGTGATCGCCAGATTGAACTTGAAACCCGCCTTGAGACGTGCCGCGTCATGGAAGGCGCTGATCGGCATGGTCTGGTCGGTGCAGTCGTCAAGCGCATCGACCAGCTCGGCGATGAATTTTCGCGTCCGATCCCGGTCGCTGTGGCGGTAGCTGACGAAGCATGAATGAGCGAAGGTCATATTGAGGACTCAGTGATCGGTCGAAGGGCCGCGTGCAGTGCCAAAAGCACAGCATTCTACGCCAACGTAATGCTGGCACCAGCGTTGCGTTGTGCGCTTTTCAGAGCGCACGGCACAACGAATGATCAGCTCGCCAGCAGCCTGATCAGTTCCTCCAGCAACGATCTTTGATGCTGTAGCGCACCGTTTGCCGGCAACAGCGTCGCCAGGAAACGGATCTGTTTGCTCACCGAGTCGATCGCGCGCACCGAACCGAAACGCTGGTCCAGTTCGCGGTAGCGGCGCCCCAGTTCGGTGGCGACCTCGCCGACCGGCGTTGCAGCTGCCGTCTCCTTCGGCAGCAAGGCTTCCAGCAGATCGCTGTCGATTTCATGCACACCGTTCCAGAACGTCGGGTTGGCGGCGTAGAGGGCCTGCCCTTTCTGGCGTGCGTGAGCCAGCGCCGATCGCAGTTCGCCGAGGGCGATCTCGTCCGGCTGCTCGCGCGTGAGCTGGAAGGCGATTCCGGCGGCGAGCCAGTTCAGCGCCGGGTACGGATCGATCTCGCCGCCGGAAAAGGAAACCTTGTGATACCAGTCGGACATTCCCGCCAACAGCTTGGCGCGGTGCGCGTCGTCGGCCGCTTCGCACAGCATCAGGCGAAGCTTGTAGGCGCTGGCGAGAATCGTGCAGCGATCGGTGCTTTCGCCGGCATCATGGACGCGTGCGAGCAGCTGCTTGATGACGCGATCGATTGTCTTCTCCGCTGCATGCAGCGCGAGTTTGCCTCCCCGGTACGTTGATTCCGCATGCCTGGCTTCCAGGTTCGCCAGTTGGTCGAGGTCGCGCAAGGTACAGCAGCCGTCGGCGGATTGCTGCGCCTGCCGATAGTGTTCGATCGCCTGGTCGGAACAACCCAGCTCGGCGTAGGCCGCGCCGAGCGCCGCCTGCAGTTCGCCCTGGCTCAGCCAGTCATGGCGCAGGCGGGAGACCAGTCCATCCAGCTTTTGCTTGAGCGATTCCTTGCCGCCCGATGCCGAGCCGCCCTTGACGGCAGTTCGAACGGCGAGGATTTCACAGATTGCTTCCGAAGCGCTCAGAAAGTAGCTTTCGCGCTTCTCTTCGCCGTTGTCGCGGAAACGATACGCCGGGTCGCCATAGCATTGATACGCAGCCCAGGTCGTGCTCTCGGGGTCGGCCGCCCAGGCGGCATTGCGCGCCGTCCGAACGGCGTCGCCGAAGGTGATTCCGCGGCCCATGGCGCGGTAGAAGGCATCGGCGAAGACGCTCGCGGCCGCATCATCGACCGCCCAGCCGGCGGCGACGACAGCGCGTACCCCCATGCGGATGAATTCGGTCGCAAGGTTCGCGGCGAGGGCGTTGTGCCGGCTCAAGTCCTGACTGCCGCGGGCTTCGATGGCGCCGAGATGGCAGCAGTTGATGAACACCAGTTCGGGGACGCGCGTCATCTGGCGGATTTCGTTCGGCGTTAGCAGCACCAGCTCGCCGCCTGGTTTCGCAGCGTCCTTCAGGCTCGCTTCGAGAACCATTCCCGATACCTTGCGCACCCGCGTTTCGTATTCGACACGGTAAGTCACCTCATGCTCATGGACGCCGTGCCCGGCGAGGTGCAGCAGGCGGTACTCGCCGTCGTGAAGCCGCGTGATCACCGCTTTCGGACTTTCGTCGGGAGAAAGCACAACGGCGAAACCGGCGGCATCCGCTGCGCTCAGCGCGTCTTCGACGGCGCGGATTTCCGTCGTCACGCCGGACAGCGATGCGAATTCGCCGCCAGGTTGCGCAACACCGACCACCAGCGCACGGTTTGCCGAGCTGCGCACTGGATGTTCGCGGAATATATCCGATGACAGTTGTCGTAACAGCCCGGCCTGGAGTCCCGCCGGGCAGGTATCCGCGTTGTCGTCGGCAAACATCATTTCCCACGGATAGGCGGCTGAGCCTTCATCGACGATCAATTGCAGGTGGCCGCGATCAGCGGCGCGCGCCTTGAGCAGGTTGGGCACGACCAGTTCGAACAGCGCGTGCATCTCCTTGCGTTTGACACGGGGATTGTCGATTGCCTCACGAACGAAGCGTTCGACCAGCGCGCGCTGGGTCGGCTGGACGAATTCCTCGGCACGGGCCATATCGGTCAGGGCGGTGAACTTGAGCGTAGCGTCCGGCATCGTTTCGATCTTGACGCGCCGCCACCAGCCGGCGCTCTCTTCGAAACTGGCCCGCCTGCGGCGTCCCGGGCCGCTGCGCAACTGGGCATTGAGCTCAAGATCGGCGCCGGTGTTGGCAATCGATAATTCGCGCAGGGCGCGTAGCGCTTGCAGCGCGCGATCCTCGTAAATTTCAATAAATTCGAGCGTGTCGATCAGGACGCGCCCGGTGTCGCGGTCGGCAAGCAGCAGGTTGGCCTGGCAGGCCGCGTCGATCAGTGCCTCGATACAGTCGCGGACCGCAATGCCGCCGCTGCCGGTGCCGATCAGCAATGCGCTGACGGCCAGCGCACTGGCCGTCTCGGCGGCCGCCGGCCGGTATTGGCAAGCTAGGCGCAAGAGGCCGCGGGTGAAGGTCTGGCGCAAACGGGCACCGTTCAGCGAGCCGACTTCGCCGAGCCCGATGACGATCCCGAGCGGATTGTCAGCGCCGGTATTGAACACCTCGGCGCTGTTCAGCTCGCCGGGGTAGACGCCCAGGCGCATGCTGCGCGACAGCGCGCCGCCAAGGCGCTGGTCGAGAATCGCTTCGGCGCTGGTGATCGTGTCGCCGCGATAGTGGCCGACGACCAGCGGGTGACACGCGGCGTTCAGGTCGCCATGGCAGACGCCGACCTTGAGCCGTGGGCCGCCCTGGCGCTCGGCCCGGCGTGCTTGCCACAGTGGCGAGCCGAGCGCGGCGCGGACCAGCATCGCCTCGTCGGGAAGGAAAGGCAGCTGGCCGCGCGGCATGTCGCCAGCTTCCTCGGCGGGCATTTCGGGCGTTTCGGGCATCTCCCGCGACAGCAGGGTTGTCTGGCCGGTGGCGAGCAGCTCCTGAATTCCCTGAAACGCCTTGCGCGTCGCGAGCAGATCGCCATGCACGGCTTTGATGAAATAGGGCTGGGCATCCTTCGGGATGCCCAGTGCCCACGGCACGCGGCCGTCGCCCTTCTGGGTCGTACCGAATCTGATCTGGCTGGCCGGTCCGGGTACGGCGTCAACCTGCGGTTCTGTCGGCGTGTCCTTTGCCTGCCCGGCGAGGTAGATCATGTGCCCAGGCTCGAAGGCGACGGCATCGATCAGTTCGCGTGCCGCCCGGCTGCACGCCAGTCGCCGTGCATCGGGCACCGTCCAGTCGACGCCGCCGCCATCTGCACGCTTCAGGGCTTCCCAGGTTGCCGCGTCGAAGTAATCGCGGCCGAGTTCGTCCGGCATCATTTCAAGGAAGCCGTCGAAGGTCGTGATGATTTGCAGGATGCATGGCAGTTTGTCGGCCAGGTCGACACCGGCCAGCGTCGAGACGAGATTTTCGCGCCCGGTCAGCACGCAGGGCAGCAGCCACGAGCCGCGGTTCGGTGTGCCGGCCATCACGAAGCGGCTGGTCGGCAGCGCCTTGAGGCGCTCCCACCAGCGCTGCGCCGGCGTGGGGGCCTTCGCTGACAGCCCGATCGCCGCGCGCACCAGCAGGCCGCCCATCGAATGCGCCAGAAGCCGCACCGGCTGCTTGCGCCGCTCGGCCGCCGGCAACACCTTCTCGCTCATGAACGCCGCCAGCCGCCGGCCCTCGTCGACGAGCGACTTGCGCCAGTCGTAGGGGAAGCACAGCACTTCATGGCTCGCCGCCAGGTGCTCGGCAATCTCGCCGTAGGCGCTGGCCATCAACTGGTAGGCGCTGACATCCTGTCGGCCGTGGTCGAGATCGAGCGTTTTGAAACGGCCGAGCATCAGGCTCGGTGCATCGACCCAGACCCGGAACTGGCCGACGTAAAGTTCGCTGCCCATGATGCCGGGGGTCAGCACCAGCAAGGGTTTGCTGCCCTGCTCGGCGGGCTCGCCGGGGCGCAGGTCCGGGGTCGGCAATTCAATACCGGCGCCACGGGCGATGTGGTCCGTCCGCCCCGGTGCACCCGCCAGGTCGCGGAAGCCCGAGCCTTGCAAATCCTCGCTCAACAGCCCGTCGACCAGGCAGGCGACGCTGTCGGCCCGCTCGAAGTAGTTGCAATGCCAGACCTGCGGCCCGCATGCCAGGTAATACCAGGCCTTGCCGCGGCGTTGCGCGCCGCCGTACATCGACGGCGTATTGACCACCACATCGTTGTCGCCGTCGTAGAACCATTGCGAAGCCCAGTCGGCGATCCGTTGCAGGACACCGTCGCCGTCGTAATCGCCGGCGATCACGCGCAGATCGGCGGCAACCGCGACATCAGGCCGGTTCAGGAGTTTGACCAGCGGCGAATCGGGCATCTGCGCGTGCAGGCCGGGCAGTGTGCCAGGGTCGGTGCGCTCCTTCGCCACGGCCAGCGCCAGCCAGCTCAGGTCCTGCAGTACGCTGGAAGGCGAGGCCTGGAACGGCGTCGCGAGAATCGACAGCAGCCGGTCGAGTCGGCCCGAAGCCAGCGTCGTGCCGCGCGCCGGGCAGGCAACGCGGATGAAGCGCTCGATGCGCAAGCGTTTGGCCGCCAGCTCGGCCGACAGTGCCTGCAGTTTTTCGCGCTGCACCGGCATCTCGTCGGCCGATAGCGCATCGAAATCGATCGCGTCGAACGGCGCCAGCAAGGCGCCGGCCTCGTCCTGCCGCATCGCGCGGCAGAGCAGTTCGCCGATCAGCCCGCCGCGCGAATGGCTGACCAGATGCAGGCGCGCGCCGACCGGCAGCGCCTGCGCCAGGGCCAGTGCGTTGTCGATCGGGCTCTCGCCGAAAGTCTTGTGCTCGAAGGCGAAACAACGATCCTGGTAGAACCCCGCCAGGCGCCGCCGCGCTTCCGCCTGCGCCGGCTGCCACAAGCCGCCATAAGCGCCGGCGGTGCTCGACGCCGTCCCGTGGATGAAGAGCAGCACCGGCGCATCGCCCGCCGGGAATGGTTTTTCGACCAGCGCTGCCGTGCTCGCCAGCAAGGGCAGCGCATGCAGCCCGAGCAGCGGTTTGCCGTCGATTTTTTCGGCGATCTTCCGCGCCGCGCCTTCGACGAGGTCGATGCCGATCAGGCGCAGCCCCTGCACCAGCCACTTGCCGATGCCACGACTCGCCCCGCGCAGCTCCATGTTCGGCGAGACCAGCAGCGGCCCCTTGCCGCCGCGCTGCGCCAAGCCGAAATCGCGACGCAAATCGGCAACCGTCATCCACAGGCGCATGCCCTCGGGGAGCTGGAGTTCAACCAGCTCGTCGTCCCCAGCGGCTATCGTCAGCAGCTGATCGGCGGCGTCGCGCCGCGCACTGAGGCGGAACTCGCGGACGCTAATGTTTTTCGCGAAGCCCTTCAGGTGGTCAGGCAATTCCAGCGTCGCGTTTTCGACGGGCTGGCCTTGAATCAGCAGGCTGCGTTGCGGCATGGCGTGGCTCCTTGAGTGTGCTTAGCGGATGCTTGGGGTTTGGGGATCGGTAGCAACGGGCAGCTGTGCTTTCAGATCCAGCGCCAGCAGGCTGCTCTGGATCCAGCGCTGATCGGCGCCCAGTGAGTCCGGGTCGGCGGCGACGAGCCAGGCGAGAGTTTCGGCGTACACCTGCCGCGCGCTTTCCGCTTCGTTCATATCGTGCAACGCGACGAAAAGATTCCACGCCGAAATGCTGGTGTCGGGATGCTCGTCGCCGAGCACGCGGCGGCTGACGGCCAGCACCCGTTCCTGCAGCGCCCGCGTCGCCACCAGATCGCCCAGCGCGCCGAGTGTTACGGCGAGGTTGTTCATCGAGGTTAGCGTATCGGGGTGCTCGTCGCCGAGCACGCGACGGCGC
>Ga0307509_10000053_pt1 | contig 164364 bp, 152 predicted proteins | sample 10_EM_MG_FD_202245 | JGI IMG/M metagenome (GOLD analysis project Ga0307509, IMG submission 202245) | Populus trichocarpa ectomycorrhiza microbial communities from riparian zone in the Pacific Northwest, United States - 10_EM | ecosystem: Host-associated > Plants > Roots > Unclassified... | reverse complement strand
GCCGGAAATGGACCATGCCGATCCGGGATTGGAAAGCTGCGCTGACTCGCTTTACTATCCAGTTTGAAGAACGGGTGACCAACCTCTAACAACAAACCCGTTTACACAAAATTCCGGACACCCTCGAATGCAAGCCGTCAAACAGGCTGCATGAAATAAGTCGATAGCATACACGGAGAACTGTTGGACGGCTGCTTTATGGCAATTCCACCACCGCCCGGAAATGGCCGAGCGCACCAACTCATAATTTTCCTAAACTGACGCTCAACACGCATGCCAGCGCTTCGCTACAGACCCCAGCGGGCGTCAGTTCCCGCTCTTTCGCCTCAGTCGTTTTGCTTTCTCTCGATCAGCGCTATCCTTGCGCCATGACAACTCTCGACACTTCGCTCGATCAGATCGCGCAAACGCTTGTCGCGGCAGATCGGGTGCTTTTCATTACCGGCGCGGGGATTTCGGCGGACTCGGGGCTGCCGACTTACCGGGGTGTCGGCGGTTTGTACAACAGCGAAAAAACGGCGGAGGGTCTGTCGATCGAGGAGGCGCTTTCCGGGCAGGTATTTGCCATCCGTCCGGATATCACCTGGAAGTACATCGCGCAGATCGAGGAGAATTGCCGGGGTGCGCGGCCCAATGCGGCGCATCTGGCGATTGCCGAGCTGGAGCAGATTTTTTCCCGGGTGATGGTTTTTACCCAGAACATCGACGGGCTGCACCGTCAGGCAGGCAGCAGCGAGGTCATCGAAATCCACGGCAATCTGCAGGAGCTGATGTGTACCCGCTGTCCCTTCGTGGAAACGGTTGCCGATTTGGCCGGGCGTGAAATGCCGCCGTTCTGCCCCGCCTGCGGCAGCGTGTTGCGGCCGAAGGTGGTGCTCTTTGGCGAGGCCTTGCCCGGGGCGGCGATGGACCGCTTCCTCGATGCGCTGGATAGCGGCTTCGACATGGTGTTCACCATCGGCACCTCCGGCGTTTTTCCCTATATTTCAGAACCGGTGGTCTGGGCTGCGCAGGCGGGGATTCCAACGGTCGAGATCAATCCGCAGCGCACCCGCCTGAGCGATTGCGTGGACTACTACCTGCCACTTGGCGCCGCCGATGCCATGCGGGCCATCATGGCTCGCCTGAAGGGGCTGCAAGTCTAAGCCGGCCAGCATAGTAGGCAGTCACGCTGAATTCGATGGATAACCTCGTCATTCCGGCGAAGGCCGGAATCCAGTGGTGCCCCCCAAGGGCAATACCGTTCAGTTAGTGGAAAAACTCCTGAATTTGTCGTTCCCGCGAAGGCGGGAACCCAGTAAATGCGTGATTCCTGGATTCCCGCCTTCGCGGGAATGACGCTTAACTGAACCACATTGGCCCCCCAAGGGGACTTTGGCCTGAGGCCAGGCTATCGCGCCCTACGGGGTGCACCACTGGCTCTGCACCGCAAGGGTATTTCCTGCCGGGCACATTTCCTTCGGTCAGATTCCGGGTCACGCCCGGAATGAGCGCGCAGCCTCCCCTCGGGGGACGAAGCTTATAGGTCAGTGGTTTTCGCGTGACTGCCTACTAGAACTGCTTCACCTCGATGTTCAGCGTCTGAATCCGGTAGGCAATCTGGCGTGGCGACATGCCGAGAATGCGCGCGGCCTTGGCCTGTACCCAGCCGGCCTGCTCCAGTGCGCTGATGACGCGCTCCTTCTCCGAGAGGTTGGGGTCGTCGATGTCGACCACCGGGTTCGGGTTGGCCGTCTGGTTCATTGCCAGCGGTGTGGCGCCGCGTGGCGGACGCGGCGGGGTACGCTCGCGAGCGCTCGGGAAGCGGATCAGGTCGACGTCGATCTGGCCGTCTTCCGACAGAACGGCGGCGCGCTCGAGGCAGTTTTCCAGTTCGCGCACGTTGCCCGGCCATTCGTGCTGCGCCAGCCGGCGCTGCGCCATGTCGGTCAGGGTCAGCTTGCGTTTCTGGTTGCCGCCGATCTTGCCGAGCAGGTGGCGGGCGATTTCGGGAATGTCCTCGATGCGTTCGCGCAGTGGCGGCAGGAAGAGCGGCATGACGTTCAGCCGATAGAACAGATCCTCGCGGAAGTCGCCCATATCGACGGCGGTTTCGAGGTCGCGGTGCGTCGCGGCGATGATGCGCACGTCGACCTTGATCGTCCGGCTGCCGCCGACGCGCTCGAATTCGCCTTCCTGCAGCACGCGCAGCAGCTTGGCCTGGAAGGGCGGCGAGACTTCGCCGATTTCGTCGAGGAAGAGGGTGCCGCCGTGCGCCTGTTCGAAACGTCCCTTGCGCGATTCGACCGCGCCGGTGAAGGCGCCGCGTTCGTGCCCGAAGAGTTCGGATTCGAGCAGGTTTTCCGGCAGCGCGGCGCAGTTGAGCTTGACCATCGCGCTGCGCGCGCGCGGCGAGTTGTAGTGGATGGCGTTGGCGATCAGCTCTTTGCCGGTGCCGGTTTCGCCGCGAATCAGCACGGTCGTGTTCCACTTGGCGACCTGGCGCGCCTGGTCGAAAACGCGGCGCATCGTCGCCGAGCGGCCGACCATGCTGTCGAAGCCGAACTGGTGGCGCACGGTGCGCCGCAGCAGGTCGCGCTCCTCGACCAGCGTCGATTTCTCCTGCTCGACTTCGAGCGACAGGCGCAGGCTCTGGCCGATCAGGTTGGCGACCATTTCGACGAACTGGGCGCGCTCTTCGAGCAGGCCATCGTCCGGCGCCTCGGGCTGGACGGCGAGGATGCCCTGCAGGTTGCCGCCGACCTTGATCGGCACGGCGATGAAGGGCAGGTCCTGGCGGTAGATGCCGAGGCGGTTGAGAAAGCGCGGCTCGTCGGCGATGCGCGTCAGCATCACGGTGCGCGGTTTTTCCAGCATCAGGCCGAGGATGCCTTCGCCGGGCTGGTACTGCACGTCGCCGACGCCGTCCGGGTGATGCAGCGCGTGCGCCGTCAGATTGCCCGTTTGCGGATCGACGACGCCGATCATGCCGCAGGTCAGCCCGGCTTCGTCGTGCAGCACGCGCAGCACGTCGCGCAGGCTCTCGTTGAAGGCCAGCGAGCGGCTCAGGACGCGGCTCACCGCATAGAGCGCGGCGAGCAGCAGGATGTTCAGCTCGTGCGTTCGGCAATAGCCGGTGGCCGGCAACTCATCGACCGGGTGGATCTTGTGTATCGGGTGTTCATGCATGCTGTTCCCCTGTTCTTGTTATCAGATCGGGTCGCCGTCGAGGCGGAATTCGACGACCGCCATGCAACCGCCGCTAGCGCTTTCCTCCAGATCGATGATGCCGCCGTGGTCGGCCACCACCTGCTGGGCGCGCGACAGACCGGTGCCGATGTGGCGGCCGCTGCCGTTCTTGAAGGTGAAGAAGGGCTCGAAGGCCTTGTGCCGCCATTCGGGCGGGATGCCCGGCCCGCTGTCGCTGACCGAAACGACGATGCAGTCGCGCTCGACGGCGCTCGTGATGCTCAGCTCGCGGCGCTTCCAGCCCTTGATGTTCATCGCCTCGATGGCGTTATCGACCAGCACCTTGAACAGCATGCGCAGTTGCTGCGGCCGCCCGACGATCGGCGGCAGCGTCGCCGCCGGCGTCCAGTCGACGACGAGGCCGGCGCCGAGCAGGCGCGGCGTGCTGATCTCCAGCACGTCGCGCAGGATTTCGTTGAGATTGATGCGCACCACGATCTCCTGCGGGCTTTGCGGAATCACCTGGCGCAGCGACTCGAGGTGCTCGCGGCTGGCCGCCAGCGCCTGCTGCAGCGCCTCGGCGCCGGCCGGGTCGCGCCGTTGCAGGATGGCGGCGGCCGAAGCCATCACGTTCATCGGTTCTTCGAGCCGGAAAATGGCCGCCGACAGGCCTTCGCGGATGGCGGCGGTGCGTTCCTCGTCGGCCAGCACGGCCTGCATGGCGGCGGCGCGCGCGCGCTCCTGCTCTTCGCGCAGCGAGCTGACGTCGGAAATGACGAGCAGCAGACCGGGGTTGCCGCCGGTGCAGAAATAGCTGTCGGCGCAGTCGCTCTGCATCTCGATCACCGAGGCGCTCACCGATAGCCAGCGCGGCCGGCCGCCAGCCCGGTCGATGCGCGCCTCGCGGCTGGCAAAGGCGCACTGCGCCGGCGCGCTAGCCAGCGCCTCCTGCCAGAGCGGCAGCAGGCTGTCGAGCAGGGTGTGGGCGGGCTCCTTGGTGCGCAGGTCGCTGACCAGTTTCTTGTATTCCTGGTTGTCGAGAATGACGCGGCCGCCCTGGTCGAGCAGCGCGAAAGCGATCGGCGCCGCATCGACCACCGATTCGATCAGGTTCTTCTGGTTGCGCACCAGGCGTTCGAGGCGGTGCAGCTCGGTCACGTCGCGGTGCATGCCGAGAAAATGCGTCGTCTTGCCCGCGCTATCGACGACCGGCGAGATGCTCAGTTCGGCCAGGTACAACTCGCCGTCCTTGCGCCGGTTGAGCAGCTTGCCGGACCACGGCCGCTGCCCCGACAGCGCGCTCCACATCTCGTGGTAGAGCGCATCCGGCGAGGTGTGGTTGGAGAGTATCGATTCGTTCTTGCCGACGATTTCCTCCGCGCTGTAGCCGGTGACGCGCGTAAAGGCCTCGTTGGCGAACAGGATGTTGGCTCGCGGGTCGGTGATCGAAATGGCCAGGTCAGACTGATCGACCGCCTGACGATAGGCTTCGGGTGGCAGTTCCGCGTTCTGCTGAACGGCGGTTGCCTTGGCACGGGTTGCAGCCGGCATGGCGTTGCTCCTGTTGGCGTGTCGGCCCGGGTCGGGTCGCTTCATGGGGATCTCTCTAGCAGCTTCCATGCCGTTTGCCGAGAAATGCCGGGCGCGCATGGGGAATGCCTTTAACCACAACGCCTGAGGGGGCAAATGCGACGAAATTCATGTCGGGTTTGCGACATTGGATCGTCCGAAAAATGCCCTGCTTTGGTGCGTCGGCCGCAAAAGCACGCGCCAACAAGGGGTTCGGGCGAAGACCCGAAGCTGGCACGCCCCGTGCAAAGGAAGGAGCGTCCTCACCGTAGAGCCTGCCATGAGCGAAATACTCCTTCTCCTTTTTTCGACGGCCATCATCAACAACGTCGTCCTGGTCAAGTTCCTCGGCCTGTGCCCGTTCGTCGGCGTCACCAAGAAACTCGACACCGCCTTCGGCATGGGGCTGGCCACCACCTTCGTCATCACCATGGCGAGCGGGGCGTGCTGGATGCTCGAGAACTGGATCCTGATCCCGTTCGGCATCGTGTACCTGCGCATCCTGATGTACATCCTGGTGATCGCCGCGGTCGTCCAGTTCGTCGAAATGGTCGTCAAGAAAATGGCGCCCGATCTGTATCAGGCGCTCGGCGTCTATCTGCCGCTGATCACGACCAACTGCGCGGTGCTCGGCCTCCCGCTGCTCAGCGCGCAGGAAAAGATGAGCCTCTTCCACGCCATCCTTTTCGGTTTCGGATCGTCGGTCGGCTTCACGCTGGTCCTCGTGATGTTCGCCGGCATGCGCGAGCGCCTGGCGCTGTCGCGCATTCCCGGGGCGTTCGCCGGCGCGCCGATCAGCTTCGTGACGGCGAGCCTGCTGGCGCTCGCCTTCATGGGCTTCTCCGGTCTGAATTTCAGTTAAGCCCGAGGGAGAACAACAATGATCGTCGCCATTCTCAGTCTTGCCCTGCTCGGCCTGTTCCTCGGCCTGGGCCTGGGCGTCGCCGACCGCATCTTCAAGGTCGAAACCAATCCTTTCATCGCCGAAGTCGAGTCGATGATGCCCGGTTCGAACTGCGGGCAATGCGGCTTCCCCGGCTGCGCCGCGGCGGCCCGGGCCATCGTCGAGGGCGAGGCGGCGGTCACCTGCTGCCCGCCGGGCGGCAAGAACCTGGCCGCCGCGCTGGCCACCCGGCTCGGCGTGTCGATCGACCTTTCGCAGGTCAAGGACGATGGACCGAAGATCGCGGTCGTCGCCGAGGAGCTGTGCATCGGCTGCTGCCGCTGTTCGAAGGTCTGCCCGACCGATGCGCTGATCGGCGCCGCCAAGCAGATCCACGACGTGTTGCGCGAGGCATGCACCGGCTGCAGCAGCTGCATCGAGAAATGCCCGACCGAGGCCCTGACCATGAAACCGGTGCCGGTGACCTTGCAGCACTGGATCTGGCCGAAGCCGATCGCCGCCTGAGGAGAAGAAAATGGGGTTTTTCGAGAAGATTTTCAGCAGCCACTGGGGCGTTCATCCGGACGACCACAAGCGCCCGGCCGCCGATGTGCCGGTGCTCCGCCTGCCGGTGCCGCCGCGCCTGTTCGTTCCACTCGCGCAGCACGTCGGCGCCGCCGCGCGGCCGCGCGTCGTGGTCGGGCAGAAGGTGCTCAAAGGCGAGTGCTTGGCCGAAGCGCAGGGCAACATCTCGGCGCCGATCCATGCGCCGACCTCGGGCACCATCCTGGCGATCGACGAAATCACCGCGCCGCATCCGTCCGGCCTGCCTTTGCTGGCCGTCTCGATCGCGCCGGACGGCGACGACCGCTGGTTCGATTGCCAGGGACTCGGCGATCCCTTCGCCGAGTCGCCGCAAGCCATCGCCAAGCGCGTTGCCGACGCCGGCGTGGTCGGTCTCGGCGGCGCGACCTTCCCGTCGTCGGTGAAGCTCGCGCTCGGCCTGCGTTCGGGGATCGACACCCTGATCGTCAACGGCAGCGAGTGCGAACCCTACCTCTCCTGCGACGACCGCCTGATGCGCGACAAGGCGCTGTCCATCGTGAACGGCGTGCGCGTCATGCTGCATTCGAGCGGCGCGAAACAGGCGCTGGTCGGCATCGAGGACAACAAGCCGGAAGCCATCGCGGCCATGCGCGAGGCGGCCAAACCCTACGGCGAAGTGAAAATCTGCCCGGTTCCGGCGCGCTATCCGATGGGCTCGGATCGCCAGCTGATCCTCGAACTGACCGGCCGCGAAGTGCCGTCCGATGCGCGTGCCGCCGACGTCGGCGTGATCGTGCATAACGTCGGTACGGCGAACGCGGTGTATGACGCGATCTACCGCGGCCGGCCGCTCATTTCGCGCCTGATCACGCTGAACGGCGGCGCGATGGGCGCGCCGGGCAACTACGAAGTCCTGATCGGGACCACGGTTGCCGATGTCGTCGCCTATGCCGGCGGCTTCAAGGGCGATCCGGCGCGGCTGATCATGGGCGGGCCGATGATGGGCACCGTCCTGCCGCATGCGCGCGTTCCGGTGGTCAAGGGAACGGCCGGCATCCTGGCCTTCTCGGCGGCCGAAGTGGCCGAGCAGGAAGCGCGTAACTGCATCCGCTGCGGCAGCTGCATCAAGGCCTGCCCGATGGGCCTGATGCCGCTCGAAATGGCCGCCAACATCCGCGCCGAAAAACTCGACGGCGCCGAAAAACTCGGCCTCGCCGACTGCATCGCCTGCGGCTGCTGCGCCTACGTCTGCCCCTCGAACATTCCGCTGGTGCAGTACTTCAGCTATGCCAAGGGCGCCTTGTCGGCCCAGACGCGGGCGCAGCTGCGCCAGGAGGCGACGAAGAAACTCGCGCTCTCGCGGCAGGAGCGGCTCGATCGCGAAAACCGCGAAAAGGTCGAGGCCGCCGCCCGCCGCAAAGCCGAGCGCGCGGCGCAGGCGGCCAAGGCAAGCGAGAGCGCGCCGGCCGAAGCGAAGGCAGCAGTCAAGGAAGCCGTCAACGAAGCAGTCAAGGAAGCAGTCAAGGAAGGAGCGAGCGCATGAGCCTCAACACCGCAACCCTGCCGGCACCGGCGGTCGCCCCGCACGTTTCGGGCGCCGGCTCGGTGACGCGCACCATGCTCATCGTGCAGGCCGCGCTGCTGCCGGCCACGCTGTACGGTTTCTGGCTCTACGGCTGGCCGGCGATTTTCCTCTTCCTGCTCACGGTGGGCGCCTGTGTCTTCTTCGAGTTCTTCTGCCTGCGGCTGGCCGGCAAGGCGCCGGCCGCGCATCTGCTCGACGGCTCGGCGGTGCTCACCGGCTGGCTGCTGGCGCTCACGCTGCCGCCCTGGGCGCCGTGGTGGGTGGCCGTGGTCGGCGGCCTGCTCGCCATCGTCTTCGGCAAGCACGTTTTCGGTGGCATCGGCCAGAACCCGTTCAACCCGGCGATGGTGGCGCGCGTCGCGCTGCTCGTCTCCTTCCCGATCCCGATGACGCTGTGGGTCGCGCCGCTGCCGATCACCGCCGCCAATGCGCCGGGCATTCTCGAAGGCCTGCGCATCATGCTCGGTTCGCTGCCGATTCCCGATGCGGTGAGCAGCGCCACCTTGCTCGGCCATGCCAAGACCGAACTGTCGCGCGGCGTCGATCTGCTGCATTCGCTGGGTGCCGCGCACGGCCCGATGCTGTCGCTGATCGGCGAGCGCTCGGGCAGCCTCGGCGAGACAGCCGCCTGGCTGATCCTCGGCGGCGGGCTGGCGATGCTCTTCCTCGGCGTGATCAGCTGGCATATCCCGCTCGCCATGCTGGCCGGCATCGCGTTGCCGGCGGCGATCGGCCATGCCGGCAACCCGGCGCGCTATCTCGACGTTGGCTCGCATCTGCTGTCCGGCGGCGTGATGCTCGGCGCCTTCTTCATCGCGACCGATTACGTCACCTCGCCATCGACCGCGCCGGGCAAGCTGATCTTCGGTTTCGGCTGCGGCTTCCTGACCTACGTGATCCGCACCTGGGGCGGTTATCCCGAGGGCGTCGCCTTCGCCGTGCTGCTGATGAACACGCTGACGCCGGTGATCGACCGCTTCACCATGCCGCGCATCCTCGGCCGCGACCGGCGCGGCCAGCCGCTGTCGATCAAAAGCTGAGGCCGGGAGAGGACTATGGACATCAAGACACTGCAGCAAAAAATCGCTTACCACGGCGTCTTCCTCGGGCTGGTCGGGCTGCTCGCCAGCGGCGCGCTGGCGACCGCCGATCTGGTGACGCACGACGAAATCCTGGCCGCCGAGAAACGCGACCTCGAAGCCTCGCTGAAGCAGGTGCTGCCGGCCGATCTGGCCGACAACGATCTGCTGAAGGATGCGGTTCGACTGCAGCGCAAGGACGGCAAGGAAGTCGTCGTCTATCGCGCGCGCCTCGGCGGCGAGCCCAAAGGCGCGGTCTTCGAGGTGAGCAGCCGGGGTTACGCCGGCGACGTAGTGGCGCTGATGGGCGTCGATGCGGCCGGCACGGTGCTCGGCGTGCGCGTGATCAAGCACATGGAAACGCCCGGCCTCGGCGACAAGATCGAGATCGCCAAGAACTCGTGGATTCTCGATTTCAACGGCAAGGCGCTGGGCACGCCGCCGATCGAGAAATGGGGCGTGAAAAAGGATGGCGGTGTTTTCGACCAGTTCGCCGGCGCCACCATCACGCCGCGCGCCGTCGTCAAGGCCGTGCGCGAAGGGATGGAGTTCTACCGCGACAACCGGAGCGAAATCTACGCCCGGCCTGCCGAACTTGCTGCCAAGGAGAAATGAGATGAGTCAGGAATATCGCGATATCTGCGCCGACGGCCTGTGGCGCAACAACATCGTTTTCGCCCAGATTCTCGGCATGTGCCCGACCATGGCGGTCACCACCAGCGGCACCAACGGGTTGGGCATGGGCCTCGCCACCACGGCGGTGCTGGTCGTCTCCAACGCGCTGGTCTCCAGCGTGCGCAACGTGACCAGCCCGCAGGTCCGCATCCCGGTCTATATCGTGCTGATCGCCGGTCTGGTGACTCTGGTCGATCTCGGCATCAACGCCTGGCTGCACGACCTCTACAAGGTCCTCGGCATGTACATCGCGCTGATCGTGGCGAACTGCGCCGTGCTCGGGCGGGCCGAGGCCTTCGCCGCGCGGCGGCCGATCGTCGCTTCGGCGCTCGACGGCTTGTGGATGGGTCTCGGCTTTACCTTCGCGCTGACCCTGATCGGCCTGATCCGCGAGTTCGTCGGCGCCGGCACGCTCTTTTCGCAGGCCAGCCTGCTGCTCGGCCCGTCGTTCGCGTTCATGGAAATCAAGGCGCTGCCCGGCTACGGCGGCACGCTGCTGATGATCCTGCCGCCCGGCGGCTTCGCCACCCTCGGCTTGCTGCTCGCCGCCAAGCAGTATTGGGAGCGTCGGCAAGCGCAACAGCCCGTACAACCAGCCGCCGTCGTTGCGCCGGCGCATTGCGGATAAGGAGACTGAGATGCAGGTAGGTGTCGCTTACGCCGAGGCCGGGCAACAGCTCTGGCTGAATATCGAAGTGCCCGAGGACACGAACGTGCAGGAGGCGATCGCCCGTTCGGGCGTGCTCAAGCAGTTCCCGCACATCGACCTCGCCCGGCAGAAAGTCGGCGTCTTCGGCCGTCTGGTCAAGCTCGAAGCCGTCCTCAAACCGGGCGACCGCATCGAGATCTACCGGGCCATCATCGCCGATCCCGAAACCGTCCCGCGCCGGGATATGAACGAAGAGTGAGCCGGATATGACAATTAAAATAGCCACGGCGCGCGAACGCGCGCCAGGAGAACATCGCGTCGCGCTGGTGCCGGAAACCGCCAAGAAGTTTCAGGCGCTCGGCGCCAGTGTCGTGCTCGAAAGCACGGCCGGACTGGAAAGCCATTTCATGGATTCCAGCTACGAAGGTGCCCGTTTCGCGCCGCATCTGGCCGGTGTGTACGACAACGCCGAGCTCATCCTGCGCGTGACGCCGCCCTCGCTCGACGAGATCGCCGAGATGCCCGAAGGCGCCGTGCTGATCGGCCTGCTGCGCCCGTTCGAGGACAAGGCGCGGCTCGAAGCGCTCAACGCCCGGCGCATCACCGCGTTCTCGATGGAGCTGCTGCCGCGCATCTCGCGCGCGCAGAGCATGGACGTTCTCTCCTCGCAGGCGGCCTGTGCCGGCTACCAGTGCGGCCTGATCGCCGCCGCGCGCTGCACCAAGTTCTTCCCGATGCTGACCACCGCCGCCGGTACCGTGCGCCCGGCGCGCGTGCTGGTGATCGGCGCCGGCGTCGCCGGCCTGCAGGCGATCGCCACCTGCCGCCGGCAGGGCGCCATGGTCGAAGCCTACGACGTGCGCGCCGCCTCCCGCGAGCAGATCGAATCGCTCGGCGCCAAGTTCGTCGATACCGGCGTTTCGGCCGACGGTGCCGGCGGCTACGCGCGCGAACTCTCTGCGGAAGAAAAAGCGCAGCAGGCCGAGAAACTGGCCAAGGCCGTCGCCCAAGCCGACGTGGTGATCAGTACTGCCGCCATCCCCGGCAAGAAGGCGCCGGTGATCATTACCGAAGACATGGTCAAGCGCATGCAATACGGCGCCATCATCGTCGACATGGCTGCCGAGTCGGGCGGCAACTGCGCGCTGACCAAGCCGGGCGAGCACGTCATCGCCAACGACGTGAATATCCACGGCCCGCTCAATCTGCCCTCGCGCATGCCGACGCACGCTTCCGAGCTGTACGCCAAGAACCTCTACAACTTCCTCTCGCCGTGGATCAAGGACGGCCAGCTGGCCTTCGACTGGGACGACGAGATACTGAACGGCACGCTCTTGTGCAAGGACGGAGCGATCGCCAACGCCGCCGTCAGTCAAGCAATGCAAGCCTTGGGAGAAGCCTGATGGAAGCCTTTGTCGCAATCTACATCTTCACGCTCGCCGCCTTCGCCGGCTACGAGATCATCGGCAAGGTGCCGGTCATCCTGCACACGCCGCTGATGTCCGGTTCCAACTTCATTCATGGCGTAGTGGTGGTCGGCGCGATGATCGCGCTCGGCGCCGCCGATACGGTCACCGAACAGGCCATCGGCTTCTTCGCCGTCGCCCTCGGTGCGGCCAACGCCGCCGGCGGCTACGTGGTGACCGAACGCATGCTGGCCATGTTCAAGAAGAAGGAGGAAGCGCTATGAGCCTGCCACTCTACGTCCAGGGCGCCTGGTTCGGCGGCGCATTGCTCTTCATCCTCGGCCTCAAGGGCATGAGTTCGCCGGCCAGTGCGCGGCGGGGCATTGTCTGGGCCGGCTACGGCATGCTGATCGCCATCGCCGCCAGCTTCCTGATCCCCGGCCTGAAGAACATCGCGCTGATGATCGCTGCACTCGGCAGCGGTTCGGCCGCCGCCTGGTTCTCCGGCAAGAAGGTGAAGATGACCGACATGCCGCAGATGGTCGCCGTCTACAACGGCATGGGCGGCGGCGCGGCGGCGGCGATTGCCGCCATCGAGTTCGCCCGCGGCGATGCGCACGGCACGATCACCACGACGCTGGCGGTGATCGGCGCGCTGATCGGCGCGGTGTCCTTCACCGGCTCCTGCATCGCCTACGCCAAGCTGCAGGGCCTGATGCAGCGCGCCTACCGCCTGCCGGCGCAGAACGTCGTCAACGTCGTTCTCGCGCTCGCCGCCGCGGCACTCGGCGCGACGATGATCGCGCTGGCCCCGGCCGAACCCGAGCTGATCTACGTCTTCTTCGCCGTCGCGCTGGCGCTCGGCGTGGTCGTCACGCTGCCGATCGGCGGCGCCGACATGCCGGTCGTCATCTCGCTGTTCAACGCCTTCACCGGCCTGGCGGTCGGCTTCGAAGGCTACGTCCTCGGCAACCCGGCGCTGATCATCGCCGGCATCGTCGTCGGCGCCGCCGGCACGCTGCTCACCCAGCTGATGGCCAAGGCCATGAACCGGCCGCTCTCGAACATCCTGTTCACGCCGATCAGCGGCGCCGCGCAAGGCGGCGGGGCGATCGAGGGCAGCATGAAGGAAGTCGGCGCGATCGATGCGGCGGCGCTGATGCGCTACGCCAGCAAGGTGATCATCGTGCCGGGCTACGGCATGGCCGTGGCGCATGCCCAGCACAAGGTCTGGGAGATGAGCGAAATGCTCGAGGAAGCCGGCGTCGAGGTGAAGTTCGCCATCCACCCGGTTGCCGGGCGCATGCCGGGCCACATGAACGTGCTGCTCGCCGAAGCCGGCGTGCCCTACGACAAGATCTTCGATCTCGAGGAAATCAACGGCGAATTTGCGCAGGCCGATGTGGCCCTGATCATCGGCGCCAACGACGTGGTCAACCCGAGCGCGCGCACCGACAAGTCGAGCCCGATCTACGGCATGCCGATCCTCAACGCCGACTTCGCGCAAAACGTCATCGTCATCAAACGCGGCAAGGGAACCGGCTATTCAGGTGTCGAAAACGCGCTGTTCTACGGCGACAATACCCGCATGCTCTACGGCGATGCACAGCCGATGGCCGGTGAGATCATCCAGCAGTTGAAGGCGATGGGCTGAGGGGAACCGCAAGGGGCTGGCCTTCGGCAGACCAGCGAATCCGGTAGCGGGTGTTGCGGCCGCCGCCGGGGAGCCGGATCAGGCAGCCCTTGTCGACGAGGTCGACCAGATGGCGCGTGGCCGTGGCCTTGCTGACCTTGGTCAGCGCCTGATACTGGGCGGCGCTGATGCCCTCAGGAAAACCGCCGCGCCCGGCTTGATTGCCGTCGAGCAGGCGGTTGAGTACCTTGATCTGTTCCGGGCCAAGGCTTTGCTCGCGGTGCGCTAGCCAGAACCGGCTCTTGCCGAGCACGCGGTCGATCTGCGCCAGTGCGCCGTCGATGGCCTGCTGCAAGGTGCCGAGGAACCAGTGCAGCCAGGGCGTGAGGTCCAGCGCCTCGTCTGGCGCAGCCGTTTTCTGGGCGCTTTCGAGTTGCCGATAGTAGCCCTTGCGGTCGGCGAGGATGGCAACCGACATGGCGTAGAAGCGGATGCTTTGCTGCTCGCCCTGGGCCAGCGCGAGGTCGGTCAGCGCCCGGGTGATGCGGCCGTTGCCATCGTCGAAGGGGTGCAGGGTGACGAACCAGAAGTGGGCGATGGCGGCGCGTAGGAGCGGATCGAGCGCGGCCTCGCTGCGGCTGGCGTTGAACCACGCGACGAATTCGCCGATGCGGCTTTCCAGTCCTGCACGCGGCGGGGCTTCGAAGTGCACGGTGGGGCGGTCGATGTGGCCCGAGACGACCTGCATGGGCTCCGGGCCGCGCCAGTCGCCGATGCGGATCTTGCGGCCGAGGAAGCCATCGTCGCCGGCAAACAGCCACTCATGCCATTGCAGCAGGCGGGCTTCGCTCAGTGGCGCGGCGAGGTTGCTGGTGGCGTCCCACATGATGCGGGCGAGGCCTTCGCTGCGATCTTCGGGCGGGGCGGCATCGGCTTGCTGCAGGCCGAGGCGGCGCGCGAGGCTGGAGCGCACGGATTCGACGTTGATGCTTTCGCCTTCGATGGCGCTGGAATTGACGATGTTCTGCAACAGCGCGTCGAGGCTGAACTCGGCTTGCAGGGCGGGGTCGGAGCCGCGCGCCCGGCCGAGCAATGTGCCTTGCGCGAGCGTGAGCCGGCGAAGCAGCGGCGCAAGCGTCTCCGCCTGCCAGCCGAAGTGCGGCCATTGCGGGTGCTGCCAGATCCAGTTGGGCATCGGAGTTCAAGGCAAAAGCGATGAGCCGAATCCTAGCATTATTCGGCTCATTTTGTGATTCGAATGGATGTGCCCGAATGCCGGATTCGGCGCAGCCCGTGCGCCGACGAAATCAATTCCCCCGGCCAATGACCGGAATGCGATGTCCCTTCGCGTACATGCACTGTACGTAGGCGAAGTCGTAGCGTCGTTGCTGTTCCGACCAGGACGCGTCGGCCGCGCCGCTGCCGGCACTCTCGCTGGGTGCGGGGTTGGGTGATTTGCCGCCCAGCTGCCCAAGGGCGTATTGCCGGCACGACACATCGTCGCCGTTGAACTGCTCCAGACTCTTGCCATTTCCCGGCAGGGCCAGGATGTCGGGGCCGCTCGGCGTCGAGGAGCAGGCGGCCAGCAGAAGGAGGGCGGCGACGGTGGCAAGGTGGAATCCATTCGCTGACATGGCGGCTCTCAGTAAGGGGGCGGGGTCGGAACCAGCCTGCGCCACCCGCCGGGACACGATCTGACATTAGGGTAGTAGCCGGGCGGGTTGTCGCAGCGATACCAATAGCCGCCCGGCACTAGGTCTCCGCGTTCGACGTACACCGCCGGTGGCGGCGGGTAATACGGGATGGCCGGGGAATACCACGGATAGAACAAGGGCGCGGCGATGAAGACGCCGTACCGGGCGTGCCCGCGAAAATGCGGGTGGCCGAAATGGTGGCCTCCGCCGCCGTGGTGACCACGGTCGGCCCACGCCGGATCGCTGGCCGCCATGCCGCAGAGCAGTAGCGGTATCAGCAGCAATTTGAGCAGTTTCATGGCGGTCTCCTTCCGGCAAGTGCGCGACGAATGCGACGATCGAGGCGATCGAGGTGTTTCCGTACTCGCCCCTATGTCTGAGACTGACCCTGCCGGCCGACAATTCAGGGAGTTTTGTAAGCAAAGTTTGCTGTCGCGGGAGGCTTTGTCGGCTTTACGACAAAGCGGCTTGCCCGTTAAGTCAATAAAAACAGTGTGTTGAAGGTGGCATCGCTCTTGCTCAATGATCCTCAACCCTCTGGAGAGCATCATGAAAGCCAGCGAAATCCAGGCACTGCTCGACGAGCCGGCCTGTAGCCACAACAAGAAGGAAAAGTCCGGCTGCGCCTCGCCCAAGCCCGGCGCGACGGCCGGCGGCTGTTCCTTCGACGGCGCGCAGATCGCCCTGCTGCCGATCGCCGATGTCGCGCACATCGTGCATGGGCCGATCGCCTGCGCCGGTTCGTCGTGGGACAACCGCGGCACGCGCTCTTCGGGCATCAAGCTCTACCGCATCGGCATGACCACCGATCTGTCGGAAACCGACGTGGTGATGGGGCGCGGCGAGAAGCGGCTGTTCCACGCGATCAAGCAGGCGATCGACAGCTACGCGCCGGCGGCGGTGTTCGTCTACAACACCTGCGTCACAGCGCTGATCGGCGACGATGTCGGCGCCGTCTGCAAGGCCGCGACCGAACGCTGGGGAACGCCGGTCGTTCCGGTCGATGCCGCCGGTTTCTACGGCACCAAGAACCTCGGCAACCGGCTGGCCGGCGAGGCGATGTTCAAGCACGTGATCGGCACGCGCGAGCCGGCCCCGGCCGCGCCGCGCGCCGACGGGCTGCCGACCTACGACGTGAATCTGATCGGCGAATACAACATCGCCGGCGAGTTCTGGCACGTCGCGCCGCTGTTCGACGAACTCGGCCTGCGCATCCTGTGCACCCTGTCCGGCGATTCGCGCTTCGCGGAGGTGCAGACCATGCACCGCGCCCGGGTGAACATGGTGGTCTGCGCCAAGGCGCTGCTCAACGTCGCGCGCAAGATGCAGGACAGCTTCGGCCAGCCCTTTTTCGAGGGCAGTTTCTACGGCGTGCAGGATGTCTCCAACGCCCTGCGCGATTTTGCCCGGCTGATCGGCGACCCGGATCTGGCGGCGCGTACCGAGGCCGTCATCGCCCGCGAGGAAGCCCGCTCGAACGCCGCGCTCGAACCCTGGCGCGCGCGCCTCAAAGGTAAGCGCGTGCTGCTCTACACCGGCGGCGTGAAATCCTGGTCGATCGTCTCGGCCTTGCAGGACCTCGGCATGAAGGTGGTGGCCACGGGCACCAAGAAATCGACCGAGGAAGACAAGGCGCGCATCCGCGAGTTGATGGGCGACGAGACGAAGATGATCGACGACGGCAGCCCGAAGGCGCTGCTCTCGACCTATCACGAGTACAAGGCCGACATCCTGATCGCCGGCGGGCGCAACCTCTACACGGCGCTCAAGGCGCGCATTCCCTTCCTCGACATCAACCAGGAGCGCGAATTCGGCTACGCCGGCTACGACGGCATGGTCGAGCTGGCGCGCCAGCTGGCGCTGTCGATGGAAAGCCCGGTCTGGGCGGCGGTGCGCAAGCCGGCGCCGTGGGCGAAACAGAGCGGTCCCGGCTCCGTGCTGGTCGCCTGAGGAGAAAGCGAAATGGCTCAAGTCATCCACTCCAAGAAGGCGCTGGCGGTCAATCCGCTCAAGGTCAGCCAGCCGATCGGCGCCTCGCTGGCCTTTCTCGGGCTCAACCGCAGCCTGCCGCTGATGCACGGCTCGCAGGGCTGCACGGCCTTCGGCAAGGTGTTCTTCGTGCGCCATTTTCGCGAGCCGATCCCGCTGCAGACGACGGCGATGGATCAGGTGTCGACGATCATGGGCGCCGACGAAAACGTCATCGAGGCGCTGCGCACGCTGTCCGAGAAGAGCCGGCCGGACATCATCGGCCTCGTCACCACCGGCCTCTCGGAAACGCAGGGCACCGACATCCGCCGCGCCGTGCGCGATTTCCGCACTGCGCACCCGGAGTTCGCCCACGTCGCCGTGGTGCCGGTGAATACGCCGGACTACGTCGGCTGCCTGGAGAGCGGCTACGCGCTGGCCATCGAGTCGCTGATCGAGACGCTGGTGCCGGAGGGCAACAGCGCCGGCAAGCGCCCGAAACAGGTCAATGTGCTGGCTTCGGCGATGCTCACGCCGGGCGACATCGAGGCGATCCGCGACTGGATCGAAGCCTTCGGCCTGCGCGCCGTCGTCGTTCCGGACATCGGCGATTCGCTCGACGGCCACCTGACCGAATCCGAATACTCGGCGCTGACCATCGGCGGCACGCCGCGCACGGAAATCGAGATCATGGGCGAGTCGGCCGCGACGCTGGTGATCGGCCCCTCGCTGCACAAGGCCGCGCAAATCCTCAAGACGCGTACCGGCGTGCCCGACTACCGCTTCGACGGCCTGCTCGGGCTGGACGATTGCGACGCCTTCACGCAGGCGCTGGCCGACATTTCCGGCAAGCCGGTGCCCGAGAAGATCGAGCGCCACCGCGCGCAGTTGCAGGACGCGATGGTCGATTGCCACTTCATGATCGGCTTCGCCCGTATCGCCCTGGCCGCCGACCCCGATCTGCTCGGCATGCAGGTCCGTTTCCTGACCGGCATGGGCGCCGAAATCGTCAGCGCGGTCAGCCCGGCCAAGCACGAAAGCCTGGCCGGCCTGCCGATTGAAAAAGTCATCATCGGCGATCTGGAAGACATGGAAAAAGCGGCGCGCGCGGCCGATGCGCAACTCATCATCGCCAATTCGCACGCCGCCGAAACGGCGCAACGACTCGGCCTGCCGCTGCTGCGCGCCGGCTTTCCGCAGTACGACCACGTGGGCGGTTATGCCCGCACCTGGGTGGGCTACCGTGGCACACGGCAGGCCTTGTTCGATCTCGCCAACCTGATGCTGGGGCAACACCATGAACTCGAAGCTTATCGATCAATGTACCGGGACGACACCGGAAACGACCTCGACCTCGGGCGGCGCGGCGAACAACACGTCATCGCGCCGGCTGCAACTGGTCTGGTCCATTAAGCAGGAGCCCGCCGCCGTGCTCCGGGTCGCCTTCGCCTCGACCGACCGCGTTCGCGTCAATCAGCACTTCGGCGCGGCCGAGGGCTTCGCGATCTACGAGGTCGTGCCGGGCAGGGCGACGCTGGTCGGCGTCGCCGAGTTTGCCGAAGAGGCGATGGACGGCAACGAGAACAAGCTCGGCGCCAAGGTCGATTTTCTCGCCGGTTGCGCCGCGGTTTACGTGATGGCGATCGGCGCCTCGGCGATCAAGCAACTGACGGCCAAGGGCATCCAGCCGATCCGCGTGAACGAGGTCGATGCGGTCGAGGAACTCCTGCGCGACATTTCCACGGCTATGACCGAGGGCGGCGTCGCCTGGATCGACCGCGCCATCGCGGCGCAGGCCAAGGCGGCGGCCGGCGACCGCTTCACCGGCATGGAAGAAGAGGGGTGGGAAGGATGAAAACCATCGACAGCAGAATGATCGAGCATCGCGGCATCGTGCAGCGCGTCGAAGCCGGCAAGGCCATCGTCGCCATGGAAACGGCCGGCTGCGGCACCTGCAGCCAGAGCAGCGGCTGCGGCATCGGCCGGCTGGCCAGCGGCCGTCCCGCCACCTTGCTTACCCTGCCGGCCGGCGTCGGGATCAAGGCCGGCGACCAGGTCTGCATCGCGCTGCCGGAGAGCCGCGTGACGCTGTCGGCGCTCTTCGGCTACCTCTTTCCGGCCTTCGCCATGATGTTTGGCGCCTGGCTCGGCGTCTCCCTCGAGGGGACCGACGGCGCCACCGCGCTGGGCGCCATGGTCGGCTTCCTGGGCGCCCTGGCCACGGTCCGCATCGTCGTCGGCCTGCTGCCCGGCCTCATGCCGGCGCCACAGATCATTCCCATGGCAAGCCATGCCGAGCCTTCACCACTTTCTCAACAGGAGTTCCACCATGAGCACTGATCCCATCTTCGATACCGATTTCGTCAAGGAAATGGCCCGCCAGATGCGCGCGCTGGACACCTACGGCACCTACAGCGGCTGGACCGTCGAAAAGATCCTCGACCCCTACGTGCTGACCCGCGAGCGCAAGGCCGAAATCCCGCTGATCGGCGATCCGGACGACGAAACGATCTCGCGCGTCAAAGCCTTCTACAACGCCATCTCCGTGCTCATCGAGAAGGAGTGCAAGCTGCTCGCCGTGCCGCTCGTGCATCTCACGCACGAGGGTTTCGGCCGCGCGCTGATCACCGTCGGCAAGCTCGTCGCCGTCGACCGCACGCTGCGCGACGTGCATCGCTTCGGCTTCGCCAGCCTGTCGAAAATGAAGGACGAGGCCGACAAGATTCTCGGCGTCGCGCTCGAGCGCATCGGCCAGCATTCGGCGGTCGCCGGACTGTAACGAGCGGGAGCCAGCATGAGCGAAGAAGAACTTGCCGCCCTCGACAAGGAGGTCAAACGCTTGAAGCGGATTTCCTCCGAATGGGCTTCGCAAATGCACGATCTCGTGGAAGAACGCCTGCCGGCCGCCTACCTCGAGATTCCCGCGCTCGCCCAATCCACCCACGAGGCCTGCAAGGCCTGGGCCGACGCCAGCGCCCGCCTTGCCGCCGCGCAGAAAGGACAACCCGCATGATTACCGGACTCACCCGTGGCGGCGCCGAATGGACGCCGCAATTCGCCACCGAACTCGATCAGAGCAAGTGCATCGGCTGCGGCCGCTGCTACAAGGTCTGCCCGCGCAACGTGCTCGATCTCGTCGAGCGCGAACTCGATGACGACGATGACAACGAAGACGACAACATGATGGTCATGTCGCTGGCCAACGCCATGGACTGCATCGGTTGCGGCTCCTGTGGCCGGGTCTGCCCGAAGAGCTGCTACACCTACGCGCCGGCCTGAGCGCCTGTGGCGATGCCGGCCCTGAATCCCGATCCCGCGCTCGGCGAAGCCGTCTGCGCCGCCTTGCGCGGCCAGGCGGCCAAGCTCGGCCTGTCGATCGGCGACGAGCCGGTGTGGGCCGACGCCGCGTTCGAAGACCGGATCGACCCCTTCTCGCTGGAAATCAGCCGGATCGGCATCTGGCGCGGCCAGCATCGTTACGGCACGGTGACGCTGTTTCCCGACGGCCGGATTTTTGCCGAATACCAAGTCCTCCTGCCGCACCCGGACAAGACCGACAGCTACGTCGAATCCGTACAGGTCTGGGGGCGCCCCGAGAAGCTGCGCGGCGACGCGGTGATCTCCGAATACCTGAAGTAATCGAGCAATCGCGCGCCGCCGTGACAGGTGCCATGAAACCCGCGCCAATCGGCGTTCCACAGATAGGCAGCCTCGGAAGCCAATAGATACGCCGTTCTTCAGGCATATGGCTTGTAGAACGCCTATTGGCGCCGCCTCCAGGCAGGCACCATGAAACCGCGCCAATACGCGCACCTCTTTTCGCCCGCTTCCGCCTGATTGTCGTAAAGCCGACAAAGCCATTCTGCCTAACAAAATCAATAAATACAGCGACTTGGCTTTGTTTCAAAGGATGGCACAGGGCTTGCAATAAGAAGCTTGTCCACCCTTGGAGAAGCGACATGATCAATCTGACCCCCGCTGCCGTCAAAGCCGTACAACGCTTTATCCGTGGTTCCGAAACGCCGGTTGCCGGCCTGCGCCTGGTGATCTCGGGCGGTGGCTGCTCCGGCCTGCAATACGGCATGAAGCTCGAGGCCGAGAAGGCCGACGACGACTGGGAACTCGAAATCGAAGGCGTCAAGCTGCTGGTCGATCCGATGACCTTTCCGATGATCGACAACGTGACCATCGACTTCATCGACACGCTGACCCACACCGGCTTCAAGTTCGACAACCCGAACGCCGCCTCGCAGTGCTCCTGCGGTTCTTCATTCTCGGTTTAAGGAGCAAACATCATGTGGGAATACTCCGACAAGGTTCGCGAACACTTCTTCAACCCGCGCAACTCCGGCCCGCTCGAAGAAGCGAACGGCATCGGCGACGTCGGCTCGATCCAGTGCGGCGACGCGCTGCGCCTGATGCTCAAGGTCGAGCCGGAAACCGAGATCATCCAGGACGCGCATTTCCAGACCTTCGGCTGCGGCTCGGCGATCGCCTCGTCCTCCGCCCTGACCGAAATCGTCAAGGGCATGACGCTCGACGAAGCGCTCAAGGTTTCCAACCAGAACATCGCCGACTACCTCGACGGCCTGCCGCCGGAAAAGATGCACTGCTCGGTGATGGGCCGCGAAGCCCTGCAGGCGGCGATCGCCAACTACCGTGGCGAGGAGTGGAGCGACGACCACGAGGAAGGCGCGCTGATCTGCAAGTGCTTCGCCATCGACGCGGTGATGATCGAGGACGTGGTCAAGGCCAACAACCTCAACACCGTCGAGGAAGTGACCTTCTACACCAAGGCCGGCGGCGGCTGCGCCGCCTGCCATGAAGGGATCGAGGAAATCCTCGCCAAGGTCATGGCCGAGCGCGCCGGCCCCGGCGAAGTCTCGCCGCCGCCAGCCTGCCCGGCGACGCCGGAAGCGCCGCGCCCGCCCGCCGTCAAGCTGTCGCTGGTGCAGAAGATCAAGAAGATCGAGGAAGTCCTCGAATCCGTTCGCCCGATGCTGCTGCGCGATCACGGCGACGTCGAGCTGGCCGACGTGCAGGGCAAGAAGATCTACGTGCATCTGAAGGGCGCCTGCTCCGGCTGCATGATGGAAGCGGCGACGCTCGGCGGCATCCAGCAGAAGATGATCGAAACGCTCGGCGAACTGGTGCAGGTGCTGCCTTCATCGATGATGCCGGCCGAAGCGTAGAAGCACCGTTCTCCTAAACCCCAACAGGAAAATACGCCATGGATGCCCCGATCTACCTGGACAACAACGCCACGACGCGGGTCGATCCCGCCGTGGTCGAAGCCATGCTGCCTTTCTTCACCGAGCATTTCGGCAACGCCTCGTCGATCCACGCCTTCGGCAGCGAAGTGGGCAAGGCGCTCAAGACGGCGCGCGGCCAGGTGCAGGCGCTGCTCGGCGCCGAGCACGATTCGGAGATCATCTTCACCTCCTGCGGCACCGAATCCGATTCGACGGCCATCCTTTCCGCGCTCAAGGCCCAGCCGGAACGCAACACGGTGATCACCACCACGGTCGAGCATCCGGCCATCCTGACGCTCTGCGAATGGCTGGAGAAGGAGGGCTACATCGTCCACAAGCTGAAGGTGGACAAGAAGGGCCGCCTCGATATCGACGAGTACAAGTCGCTGCTCAACGACCGCGTCGCCGTCGTTTCGGTGATGTGGGCCAACAACGAGACCGGCACCATCTTCCCGGTCGAGGAAATGGCCGAATTGGCTTCCGCCAAGGGCATCATGTTCCACACCGACGCGGTGCAGGCCGTCGGCAAGATCCCGCTCGACCTGAAGAACACCAAGATCGACATGCTCTCGCTCTCCGGCCACAAGCTGCATGCGCCGAAGGGCATCGGCGTCCTCTATCTGCGCCGCGGCTGCCGCTTCCGCCCGCTGCTGCGCGGCGGCCACCAGGAGCGCGGCCGCCGGGCCGGCACCGAAAACTCGGCGTCCATCGTCGGCCTCGGCAAAGCCTGCGAACTCGCCCTGCAGCACCTGAACGAGGAAAACACCACGGTCAAACGTCTGCGCGACAAGCTGGAAAACGGTCTGCTCAGCCAGATCAGCCACTGCTTCCCGACCGGCGATGTCCATAACCGCCTGCCCAACACCAGCAACATCGCCTTCGAATACATCGAGGGTGAGGGCATCCTGATGCTCCTGAACAAGCTGGGCATCGCCGGCAGCTCGGGCTCGGCGTGCACCTCCGGCTCGCTCGAACCGTCGCACGTGATGCGCGCCATGGGCATCCCCTACACGGCGGCGCACGGCACGATCCGCTTCTCGCTCTCGCGCTACAACACCGAGGCGGAAATCGACCGCGTCATCGCCGCCGCGCCACCGATCATCGCCCAGCTGCGCAAGCTCTCGCCGTACTGGAGCGACATCGCCGGCAAGAGCGGCCCGGTCGCCAATCCCGAAGCGGTGTTCGCGCCGACTTACGCTTGAATGACGTACAAACCCGGCCCGATTTGCGCGGGCCGGGTTCGCCCTTCAGCGCGACTGGCGCGCGGCGCAATGTTTGAAACGTTGGCCATGGGTTATTTCGAGTCTGTGTTGGGGGCGTGCAGCAGGCGTTCGGTATTGCCGGCGAGAACCTGCATCTGGCGGATGGCGATGGCGTTGAGCCGGGTCAGGCGTTCGCCTTGCGGCAGGGCCATGTGGATGAATTCGGCGTTCATCGATTCGATGTTGGCAAGGACAAGCAGCTGCTCGACGCTGGCGTAGTCGCGCATGTTGCCTTCGAGCTTGGGGTTGGCGTCGCGCCACTGGCGGGCGGTGAGGCCGAACAGGGCGACGTTGAGCAGGTCGGCTTCGCTGGCGTAGGTGATGGCGGCCTGCGCCGGGGTGACGGCTGCCGGGATCAGGTTGGCCTTGATGGCGTCGGTGTGGATGCGATAGTTGAGTTTGGAAAGTGTGCGGTTGAGGTTCCAGGAGAGGGAAAGGCGGCGGTTCTCGTCGTCCTTCAGGCGCTGGAATTCCTTGATCAGGTAAATCTTGAATTCGGGGCTGATCCACATGCCGAATTCGAAGGCGATGTCCTTGTGGGCATAGGTGCCGCCGTATCGCCCGGCGCTGGCCTTTAGTCCGATGGCGCCGGTTTTCTCGGCCCATTCCTTGACGCTGAGCTTGTAGCTGTTGAGGCCGGCCTGACTTCTAATTATGGCGAATTCGCCGGAATTAAAAGCGGGGTTGTGCACCGATTCCCAGATGCCGAGGAATTCGACGGTGTTCCGGTTTCTGAGCCAGTCGGCGATGAAAAAATCGCCGTCCTTGGCCTTGAGCATGTCGGTCAGAGAAATGAAATCGCCGCCTTTATTGCTCAGAACGGTGACGTCCGTTCCGTGTACGTCGATGGTGGTTTTCTTGGGTTTGCTCATGCTCAGGCTCACTTGGAATAAAGCGCGCTTTCCAGTTCGCGGATGGCGGCGAGATAGTTTTTGATGCGGAGCGGTGCCGGTGACGCTTGTGTTCTCGGTAAATGCAAAGGCACCACTCGACGGCACCGTGCCTTGCGAATATTAGCAGCATACCCATCGAGGCATGAATGCCATGCGGATAAATGGTGCCGTTGGAACAGAATTTATCCTTCTGGCCGTGGAGGTCAAGACTCGCGATTGACGGCGCATATCTTGCCGATGGCACTGGTTCGGCCCGCAATAACACTGCTCTTCAAGTGTTGCTGGCGGCGAACGGGAACGCTAGCCTCGCTCATAAGTACAGGCTGGGCGCCGTTGCCATGAGCATTCCGCCGTGCGCCATTCCAGCGCGTTGAACAGGAGAACGGAAATGGGCAAAACCGTGCGGGCTTCACTTGAGTGTCTGTCGATGCTCAGCGTGCTTGCTCCGGTTCCCCCGGGTTGCCGCCGAACTATCGGCTGCCGGTTCAATCCGACTCGAGCGGGCCGGGTTGGCGCTTCATTGTGGCCGGTGCGCGGCGCCATCCCTGACTTCGGCGTGCCGCGGACAGCTCGTCAGATGGTCGTTGACCATGCCGGTCGACTGCATGAAGGCATAGCAGATCGTCGAACCGACGAACTTGAAGCCGGCCCGGCCCAGGGCCTTGCTCATCGCATCCGACTGCGCCGTTTTCGCCGGCACCTCGGCCAGCGCAGTCCATCGGTTCTGGATCGGCACGCCGTCGACGAACTGCCAGAGAAAATCGCTGAACGACTGCCCGCCGGCGGTGAGTGCGAGGTACGCTTTGGCGTTGTGGATGGCCGCCGCCACCTTGACGCGATTGCGCACGATCCCCGGATCGGCCAGCAGCGCCGCGACTTTCTCGTCGCCATAGCCGGCAATCAGCGCCGGATCGAAACCATCGAAAGCGCGCCGATAGTTTTCCCGCTTCTTGAGGATCGTCGCCCACGACAAACCGGCCTGCGCCCCCTCCAGGATCAGCAGCTCGAACAGGGCGCGATCGTCGCGCAGCGGCACGCCCCATTCCGCATCATGGTAGGCACGGTAAAGGTCAAAACCTTCGCACCAGGGGCAACGTTCCATTGGCATCAACTCGGCGAGGAAAGCTTCAGTCTACTACTCGGCTCCCTGAATCAAGCCATGCGAATCCGGGTGGCTCGAATCCGATTCCGGCACGCGGTCGGACTATTCGAGCAGACGCGTTAGACTCCCTGCCATGTCCGCCCCTATCCAGCATAGCCACCATGCCCACATTCCCGGTATCGCCATCCACCAAAAACCCGAGGCCGTTCACGTTCAAAGCCAGGAGATGTTGACGGTCCTCTCGTCTTCATTCTTCGGTGGCGGGTTCCGGCGTGTTCGCCACATCCTCAACGCCAAAGTGGCCGAGGATTACTGCTCGGACGACCCGGCGGCCGATTTGCGGGCCATCGCCGGTCGGTGCGGCGTGAACGATCCCTTCGTCGGGCTGTTGACCGCCGTGCCCTTGCGCAAGGCACGGATCGTATTCGCCGGGGAGGAGGGCTTGGGCGTTTGGGTGCTGGCCACCGCAGGGGTACGCAACGCCACCAGCGCCGGCGTCTCGCGGCCGTGCGAATCGAGGCCGGGGACGATCAACATCGTCGTGTTGCTGGATGCGAAACTCACTCGTCCGGCCATGTTGAACGCCATCATCACCGTGACCGAAGCCAAGTGTGCCGTTCTGCACGAGATGGACATCCGCACGCCTGATGGCGGGCTCGCCACGGGCACATCGACCGATACGGTCAGCGTGGCCATGACCGGGCTCGGACCCGCGCAGCCCTATGCCGGACCGGCTACCGTTCTTGGCTGGTTGATCGCCAAAACCGTGCGGCAGGCGGTACGGGAATCGCTCCTGGCTGGGTGACCCGTTCAATTGCCTTTTCGCAATTCGGCAATCTCCTTCTGATACGCTTTTAAAATATTATCCTCAGCATTGATTTGGCCACCCAGCGGATTTTGATGCGCTGTTCCTGAATAACCGTCATGAAATGACGACGGGCGGGTCGAGATTTTCCTAATCCGATTCCTCCCGTCATTAAAACCGCTCCCCCATGGAATTCATCGATCCCCGGACCTTTTTGTTTGTGGCCAACCTGCTCGGCCTGCTCTGCGCCCTGGTGCTTTGGGTGCAGGCGAAGAGCTTTCCGGGCGAGATCGAGGGCCTCGGCGATTGGGCGAAAGCCGTCGTGCTGATTGCCTTCGCCGCAGGGCTTGCGTCCATGCGCGGGACCTTGCCGAGCGTGTTGACGGTGGTCGCCTCGAGCGCCATGTTTCTCTTCGGGCAGTTGCTGATGATCGTCGGCTTGCAACGCTACTGCGGGCGTCCGGTCGTGTGGCGGCCGGCTCTCGATGCGATTGGCGCCATCTTGATCCTGATCGTCTGGCTCACCTATGGCTCGCAGCATTATCAGGGCCGCCTGTTCATCATGGCCCTGGCCCATATCGTCTTTTCTGCGGTCGGTGCCTATCTCGCCTGGCGTGCGCCCCCGCGAGGATTCGGCAATCGATTTCTGAGCGGTTTTTTTCTGCTTGGCTTGCTCGTGGCGATATGGCGAATTGCGACATTGCCTTCAGCCGTCGACCAGACCGACGACCTGTTCGATCACAGTCTGATGCAACAGGTCTATCTGGGGTTTTTCTCCCTTGGCGTACTGGGTTTGTCGATCGGCTTCATTCTCCTGGCGAATGAACGACTGCGCGTAGAACTCGAATTCCTGGCGACGCGCGACCCGATGACCGGTGCGCTCAACCGGCGGGCATTTTTTGGACGAGCGGCCGTGGAATGGGCCCGCAGCACCCGCGCTCGCCGCCCGCTGGCGGCGATTACCTCGGATATCGATTTCTTCAAGAAGGTGAACGACACCCACGGGCATCACATTGGCGACCTCGTGATCAAGGACTTTTGCCAACGAACGAGCCAGATGCTGCGCGTTCTCGACGTCCTGGCCCGTTTCGGCGGCGAGGAGTTCGTGATCTTGCTGCCCGATACGGGCCTGGCTGAAGCCAAGCAGGTGGCGGAGCGGATTCGCCGGGAAATTCAGAAACATCGGGTAAAGAAATTGCCCGCCTATACCGTGAGCCTGGGGGTGTCGGTGACGCAGGGAGATGCCGGGCAGGCCGCAAGTATCGAAGCGCTCCTCGCGGAGGCCGACGCAAGGCTTTATCAGGCGAAGGAGCGAGGGCGGAATCGGGTCGAAGCTTGACTCGAGCGGAGGCTACATTCGAAACGTGGCGCCTTTGACTACGCAACTTGAATAGGCAGGACGGCCACCCCAAATTTCGATTGGGAAGCAGTCTTAATGCATTTTAGTTATTCGGCAGCAACTCGGCCTCTGCTGCCATTGGGGCGGCGCGCCACCAATGGCAGCAACGCGCAGGTCAGCAGTCGTAGACTTTGAATTCGGCTCGAATGACCGGTTGGTGCTTCAGGCTACTACCGCAGCCGCCCCAGCCCGACGTTCAGTACCGTTAGCGGCTACGGCAGGTCCTTGCGCACTGCGGAACATAGGGTAAGCCGATTGGCAGGCTACGGCCACCGACCGGCTGCCGGCTGCCGCCATTCGTCGTTGCGATCGAGCCATCGTTCAGGTGACCGTCGCACAGCGCGAGATGCCAGAGGGAAATCGTCTTCAGCCAAGAGCAGTGTGGGAAAACGATCATCTATTGCTGTCGCTTTGCTTGAGGGCAATCCCCCTCCCCACAAAAAACCCGCCACATGGGCGGGCTTGTCTTGCGCCGGCTCGTTACGCCGCAGGTGGTTTTTCTTTCTTTCGATCGATGAAATTAACGGTCGGCAACATCAGTTGACCGTTGGCCGAGCGCGACGTTAGCGTCAGAACCTGATCGCGAATCGCACTATAGAGCACGGCGCAGCCGTTGATCGTGATCATGTCTTCGCGATCTTCCGGTTTTACTTTGTCGTCGATTTCAAAGAGTCCTGCGACCTCAATATCGATATCGTACGGTGCCAGCTTTCCTTCCTCGTTTTTGATCTGAATGTGCAGTTTCACGGCGTAGACCGTGTCTTTTCCGGCTTCGGCGGGAAGCAGCGTAACCTCAATCCCTTCACCGATCATGACCTCGTTGAAGTCGAACAGCTGTCCATCGGATTCCTCCTCGACGAGCTGGCGGGGCCAAACCTTGATCCCGACATAGGCCATGTGCCTGAGCTGGATGGGGCTAGGCAGCATTGAGATAGACCTTGTCGTTGCACGACAGCGCAGCAGTGTGCTTAATCGAGAAACGACCAAGTGCAGCATCACTCGCAGGTGAAAACAGTGAGGCAAAGCGTGAGTTTGCCGTCGCCACGCCGGTTGGCGCTGGCAGTACTATCTGCTTCATGGTGATGCTGCCAGTCAGTCGGCCAATGGCGTCGATGACTTCGCTGGGAAGATCAATTCCCCGTTTTTCCGCAAGCAGCGCTACATTCTGCGGATTCTTCATGCACAACCACAACAGGCTATTCATGGCGTCGCTTGGAACGATGTCGTCCTTCTCATAGCGAGAGAAGGCAATCTTGCCACCACCAAAAACCAAAGCAGCGAGTTTTTGCGATAGGTGCAGCACGTCCTTCCTGAAATACAGGATTTCGTTGCCGGCAAGCAGGTCGTCGACCTCCTTCCGGTAGGCGTTCATGATCCGCTTGTTTGCCTTCGTCTGGCCAGCGGTGGCGATCTCCGATCCACATGAGTCGCAGGTGGAGAATTCGTAGTCGATGGCGCGCGACTGCCCGCGGTAGCTGACCTCGTTCTTTCCGACGTGAGCGGATAGATGTCCCTCTCCGCAGATTGGGCACAATTCGCTGGTGCGCGTGTTTTCGGTGTTCATTCAGGTTCCCTCGGGATGGTTGGATGCCGACAGAAGGAGTTGTCCGGTTTTGCTCAGTGCAAACTTGAGGTAGTAGGTGATGTTCTGATCTTTGTGCAGTATCGGGTTCCACTCTGACACCAAAACCTTGTAGGCGTCACATGCCGCCCATGGTCCGCCTGGCTTTGCCATGCACCACTCTGAACCGAGAAAACGCCCATGCTTGATCGCTTGATCGATGAGTGTTCCGATCCGTCGATTGTCAAGTGACCATTTTTGTGCGTCCTTGATTGCTCCCCGTGACCACGGGGTTACTTTCGCCTGTATTACTAACGTTGCGACGGTTCCCTCTGCGTACAAGGGGCCGCCGGCGATTTTTCTGCCTTCGCCCTGCTCGTCGGTGGGCGGTGAGGTGCCCCGGTACAAGCTGACGTTGACTGCATTATTTATCATGGTGTTAAGTTTTGCAATAACATTTCAGTCTTATATAAGACTTCTTTGGCCGGGAATCAGGGTTTGGGCGACGTCGATCCGTGGTGCTCATCATTTTCCGCCTCGAGCGGCACTCCGGGGGGTAATGTTATTCGAGAGTATCCAATCGGAGTATTCATCAATGTTGTCACTGATGACAATCGGATCTTACAGAAGATCTGGATCGACCTCATCACTTTAAACCATCGGGCGAACTGGCAGTCATCGAACTGAAGGTCGCCGACAACACGTTCGGCATACTCGCACAGGGTTTGGATTACGCGCATTTTTTTCGCTAGCCACCTGAAGGAACCTCGTTCCGCAGCTGACTAGGTGGCTGCGGCGGCCGGTTACTGTTTCGGTTGGACCAACACCGCCTTGAATGGCCGGAGTGGGTTGCGGCTATTGTTGTAGCGTCAAGCCGTCGTTCGGGCGACTTCCGCGCCTCCGACTGCTGACCTGCCCATTGCGGGCGTTGGTGGCTCAGAACCTCAATGGCCGCAATGGCCGAGTTCCTACCGCTGACGCGCGGCCGCACCGACCGATCGCAATCCCCGCCCAATCAGAACGTCCGCCTAAGTCCCTATTTGTAATGGTTTTTGGCGGTAAGAATACCGCCCTCCAAGTATTGCTGCCTCCGAACGGGACCGCTAGCCTCGCTCATGCGAGCAGCTTGGGTGCCGTTGCCATGAGCATTCCGCTGTGCGCCATTCCAGTGCGTTGAACAGGAGAGCGGAAATGGTCAAAACCGTGCGGGCTTCACTTGCGTGCCTGTCCATGCTCAGCGTGCTTGCATGTTCCGCTTCGCCCGGGGTGCCGCCGAACTATCGGCTGCCGGTTCACTCTTATTCGGGAGCGGGGCTGACTTCTTCCTTTCCGGCACCAGCCGGATAATTCATTCGCATGAGTCGGATTGCCCCGCCCAGGCCCCGTGGCTTTCCGCATCCGTCAATGCGTTGGCACCGGCTCTTAACCCCACTGTCCCGATACATCCCGACGCTTATGGTTGCCATCCAGTCTGACTTTCAGAGCGGCCGCTGATAGCGGATTCTCGCTACGGCGCCGCCGGGCGTATGCGGCATCGCCTCCAAATGCTGCAGCAGAAGGAGTTGATCAAATGAAAATGCTACTTACGGTGGAATTCCCGCACGAGCCTTTCAATACCCTCGTCAGGAGCGGCAAGGTGGGTGAGCTCATGGGGCGCATCCTCGATACGATCAAGCCCGAGGCGGCCTACTTTACCGAGCAGGACGGGACGCGCTGCGGCGTCTTCGTCGTCAATCTGCAACGCTCGTCGGACGTGCCGACCTTTGCCGAGCCCTTCTTTCTCAACTTCCAGGCCAATTGCAAATTCCGCATTCTGATGAGCCCGGAGGATTTGAAGGAAGCCGGCCTCGAGGCGCTCGGCAAGAAGTGGGCGTGAATGGTGTGAATAGCGTAATTTCAGCCTGACTCGTGTCAAACGGGGCGCGGAACGTTCCAGGGCGCGCCCCCTTTTCATTATTCGAGAGGAGAGCGGTTATGTCGGAAAAGCAGGTCATCGCGGTCATCGGCGCCACGGGCGCGCAGGGGGGAGGGCTGGTTCGCGCCATGCTTGCCGATCCCGAGAGTCCGTTTGTCCCGCGGGCGGTCACCCGCAAGCTCGACTCGGAAAAAGCGCGGGCGCTTGCCCGGCTCGGCGCGGAAGTCGTTAGCGGCGACCTCGACGATCCGCAGAGCCTGGAGCGGGCTTTCGCCGGCGCCTATGGGGCCTACTGCGTGACCAATTTCTGGGAGCACTTCTCGCCGGAACGCGAGATCGTCCAGGCGACCGTGATGGCTCGGTCGAGCCGCAAGGCCGGCGTCCAGCACGTCATCTGGTCGACGCTCGAGGACACGCGAAAATGGATTCCGCTCGACGATGATCGCTTGCCGACGTTGCAGGGCAAGTACAAGGTGCCGCACTTCGACGCCAAGGGCGCGGCGGATCGCATCTTCGACGAGGAGGGTGCGTCGACCACTTACCTTCTCGCCTCGTTCTACTGGGAGAACTTCATCCATTTCGGCATGGGGCCGCGCCAGGGCGCCGACGGCGAGCTCGAACTCGCGCTGCCGCTCGGCGGCGTCAAGCTGCCGGGGATCGCGGCGGAGGACATCGGCAAGTGCGCGTACGGCCTTTTCAAGCGCGGCACCGACACCATCGGCCGGCGCTTCGGCATCGCCGGCGAGGTCCTGTCAGGCCCCGAGATGGCGGCCAAGATGGGGCTTGCGCTGCAGCGCAAGGTCAACTTCTGCGACGTGCCGTTCGACGTCTACCGCGACCTGGGCTTTCCCGGCGCGGAAGATCTCGGCAACATGTTCCAGTTCCAGGCCATTCTCGGCGACGAGTTTCTCCAGAGCCGCGACCCCGGGCGCGCACGCGCCCTGAACCCGGAACTGATCTCGTTCGACGCCTGGCTCGCTGCCAACAGCGGCCGGATGGCGATCGCTTGAGCGGCTGTCGGCCTCCGCTCCTGGCGACTAGAATGAGCTGAAAGCCAAGACAAGGAGCGCGCCATGCCGGGACTCTACGAGACTGTCGCCAACACCACGCGCCGCCGCCTGCTCGGCGGGGCGGTTGGCGCGTTGCTGCTGGCCGCCTGCGGCGGCCCGGAAAGCTACGTCCACATTGCCGCCAACGGCACCAAAATCGAGGCCAAACAGGTCGTCGCCTTGGTCTACGCCCAGTCGCCGGATACGGAAATCGACAAGGTTCTCTACTCCGGCGGCGAGCTGACCCGCGTCATCAAGCGCTTGCGCGACCGCTATCCGCAACTCAAGCCCTGGCTCGACCAGGGCGCCATCGGCAACACCGCCAGCGGCTTCGTGGTGCTGCGCGAAGATGCGCAGGGGGTGCCGGGGGCGCAGGATGCGCCGCTGCGCGATCTCGTGCGCGACGAAAACCGCGACCGCACCTTCCTCTACAAGGAGGCGTCGGCAGCGGTCGGGCACGGCACCGACAATCTGAGCAGATGGCTGCCTTATGCGTCCTCCACCTTCGGCAAGGAATGGACCGCGCAGGGGCAGCCCGGCTGGTGGTCGATGAACGAACAACAGCAGTGGGGCAGAAACTGAGCGTGTCCAGGGATAGGCCGTTCGATATATGCGCTGAATCAAATCCCCGTATATATTCCCCGATTGCTCTGTGCTATACCTGTATGATCTTCCGCAGTTTTTTCTGGAGCGTCGTCGTCCATGAAAACCTTCCCGATCGCCGTCATCGTCGAGCGGCAGCAGATCGAAAACCGCTGGGTGAGCGAAAAGTGGGAAGTGGTCGGCGTCGTGCCCGCATTCGATGCGCCGGAAGAGGAAATAGCGCCGCGCCGGATTTTTGCCGACGAGCAGCGCGAGCAGTTTCTGGTCGGCGGCTTCGCCCTCGAACTCTTTCGTGACGAAGTCGACAACTACCATCTCAATATCACCTCGCCGATCCCCAAGGTTTTCGTCATGTGGCGCATGGACGACGATTTCGCGCGGCCGACCATCGTCACGGTGAGCTACGGCGAAGCCGCGCGCTTTCTCGATTCGGGCGAGCAGGTCGATGGCGTCGCGATGCCGCGGGAGATTGCCGACTGGGTGGGCGATTTCGTCAATACGCACTACACGCCGGCGGTGCGCAAAAAAGTGAAGCGCAACGACCCGCTCGGGCAGGCCAGCGAGAAGCCGAGGCAGCCGTCATGAGCACCCCGGCGCGCTTTCTCTCGCGCTGGTCGCGGCTCAAGCGCGAAGCCGTTGCCGAGGCACCGGTGCTCGTGTCCGATCCCGACGCGCCGCTCGATTCCGCCACCGACCTCAGCGCCTTGCTGCGTGAAGAACTGAGCGACGCGGTGCGCAAGCAGACCCTGAAAGCGATTTTCGCCGATCCGCACTTCAACGTGATGGACGGGCTGGATACCTATATCGACGATTACTCGATCAGCGAGCCGATCCCGCCCGCGATGCTGGCAACACTGAGCCAGGCCCGCTGCCTGTTCGCGGCCGACGAAGCGCCGGGCGAGGCGGCAAGGGAAACTGTGGAGGCTGCGCCGCTTGCGGGCGGGCCGGCAGTCGATTGCGACAATTTGCACCGCCGTGGCCGGGAGGTCGCGGCGACATCGTTCGTGGAATCGGTGGAACAAGAAAAATAAGGTGTTTTGCTCCGCTTTTTCTGAAAGCGATGGTGTGCGTAATGCTTCGGTAACGGAACGACAAAAGCGACGGCCATGCAAAACGGGGACAAACAGATCAAGCTGTGCGACTGCAATTGCAGCAGTTGCATCGATCGGGCGGCGCTGAGCGGCAGCGCCGCGTCAATCGCCTTCCACAGCGACCTTTGTCGCGGCGAAATCGCCGCCGTCGACGACGCCTGCCGCAGCGGCAGCGAGTTGCTGATCGGCTGTACGCAGGAAACCGCCCTGTTCGCCGAACTGGCCGACGACGCCGGCGCGGCGCAGCGGATCGACTTCTTCAACCTGCGCGAACTGGCCGGCTGGTCGGCTGAAGGCGATCGTGCGACACCGAAGATGGCCGCGCTGATCGCCGCGGCGCAATTGCCGGCGCCCGACCCGGTGCCCGGCGTGACGATGCATTCGGCCGGCAATCTGCTGATCGTCGGCGAAGCCGGCGCCGCGCTGGGCTGGGCCGAACGCCTGAAGGACCAGCTAACGGTTGCGGTGCTGATGAGCGGCCGCGCCGGCGGCGAGGCTGCCGACTTCGAGTTGCCGGTGGCGCGCCAGTACCCGATTTTCTCCGGCCGCGTGACTTCGTTTGCCGGCCACCTCGGCGCTTTCGATATCGCCTGGGTGCAGGAAAACCCGATCGACCTCGACCGCTGCGTGCGCTGCAATGCCTGCATCCGCGCTTGCCCGGAGGGCGCCATCGGCTACGACTATCAGGTCGACACCTCGCGTTGTACGTCGCACCGCGCTTGCGTCGCCGCCTGCGGCGACATTCAGGCGATCGATTTTTCCCGCCCGACGGATGACGCGGCGGCGCGCAACGACCGCTTCGACCTGGTGCTCGATCTCTGCGCCGCGCCTTTGCTCAATCGCGTCGAGTTGCCGCAGGGCTACCGCGCGCCGGGCCGCGATCCGCTCGATCAGGCGCTGGCCGTGCAGGACCTGTTGGCGCTCACCGGCGAGTTCGATAAGCCGCAGTACGTCGCTTTCCGCGACAAGCTCTGCGCGCACAGCCGGGCGAAGAAGAGCGGCTGCAACAACTGCCTCGACGTCTGCGCCACGCAGGCCATCGTCTCGAACGGCGACACGATCAAGGTCGATCCCTATCTCTGCCAGGGCTGCGGTACCTGCGCCACGGTTTGCCCGTCGGGGGCGCTGACTTACCAGTACCCGCGCGTCGTCGATCTCGGGCTGCGCGTGAAGACGCTGCTCGCGGCCTATCGCACCGCCGGCGGCGCCGATCCCGTGTTGCTTTTTCATTCCACCGAGGCCGGACGGGGGCTGATCGACCTGCTGGCGCGGCGCGGCAAGGGCTTGCCGGCACGCGTCATTCCGCTCGAAATCTGGAGCACCGATGCGGTCGGCATCGATCTGCTGCTCGGCGCCTATGCGCTGGGCGCGGCGCAGGTGGCCGTGCTTGGGGCAGGTTCGCATGATCTCGCGCCGCTGCGGCGGCAGGCCGGTTTTGCGCAGACGATCCTCTCGGCGCTCGGTTATGCCGGCGAACACTTCCGCATCGTCGATGCCGAAGACTATCGTTCGCTCGAGGCGCAGCTGTGGGATTGGGCGCCGGCTGCCGGCGTGGCGACCGTTGCCGAATTCCGCCTGCTGCCGGCGAAACGCACGACGCTGGATTTCGCCATCGACCATCTGGCGAAGCACGCGCCGACGCCGCAGCGCGAAATCGCGCTGGCCGCCGGCGCGCCGTTCGGAACGATCGCCATCAACGACGCCTGCACGCTGTGCATGTCCTGCGTCGGCGCCTGTCCGGCCGGCGCGCTGAAGGCGGCGGCCGATGCGCCGCGCCTGTCCTTCCTCGAGACGCAATGCCTGCAGTGCGGCCTGTGCGAGAAGAGCTGCCCGGAACACGCGATTGCGCTGACGCCGCGCCTGCTGCTCGCTGCCGAGCGCCGCGAGCGCGTGCTGCGCGAGGCTGAGATCTTCTGCTGCACGGCCTGCGGCAAGCCGATGGGCGCCAAGCCGCTGATCGATGCGATGCTGGCCAAACTTACCGGGCATTCGATGTTCGTCGGCGAGCGTGCGCTGGCCCGGCTCTCGATGTGCGCCGATTGCCGGGTGATCGACCTGATGCAGAGCGAACAAAGTACACAAGCTTGGGAGATGCGGGAATGAGCGCCGTGACGAGCGAGATGGATTTGGTCGAAGCACCCGAGTGGGCCGAGGAAGATCGCGCGCGGGCCGACCACTACGCGCTGCTCGCGCAGCTCTTCTACGCGCCGCCCGACGCCGGGCTGCTCGACGAGTTGGCCGCTACCGGCAGTGCGCTCGGGCAAGGCGAAGGGCCGCTGGCCGAAGCCTGGCAGGCACTCGCCGCGCAGGCGGCGCACTGCGACACAGCGGCGGTGGCGGCCGAGTACGAGCGCCTTTTCCTCGGCGTCAGCAAGCCGGAGGTCATGCTCTACGGCTCCTTCTACCAAACCGGATTTCTCAACGAAGAGCCGCTCGCCGATCTGCGCGAGGATCTGCGCAAGCTGGGTCTCGGCCGGCGCAACGGGGTGGCCGAAACCGAAGATCACGTCGCTGCGCTGTGCGAGGTGATGCGCCACCTGATCGTCAGCGGGCCCGACGAGGCCGGCCTGCTGCGCCAGTACGAATTCTTTGCGCGTCATCTGCAGCCCTGGTACGGCGCGCTTTGCGCCGCGCTGGCGGCGACGCCGCAGGCGGAATTTTATAAACGGGTCGGGGCGCTGACCCTGGCCTATTTCGATATCGAGAGTGAAGCATTCTCGTTCGATTGAATGGATTTGCCGGAGGAGGGAAAAACCATGAAAAACAAAAAAACCGATCTGCAACGCCGCAGTTTCCTGCTGACGCTGGGAGCCGGCGGCGCGGGCGCCGCCGCGGTGGTAGTGGCCGGTAGCGGTGCACCGCAGGCGCTGCAGCCGGCGGTCAAGGCGGATGCCGGAAAAGGGCAGGGCTACGCGGAAAGCGCGCACGTTCGCAACTATTACCGCACGACGCGGACTTGAGTCGGAGGGCACAGGCCATGTTAAGCAGAAAAACTTCCGCTGCAGGAGCTACCAGGCCGGAGCGCCTGCGTAGCGCCGCCGCCCGCGCAGCCGAGCGCACGCTGGGCACGACGATGGACAGACGTGCTTTCCTCAAGCGCTCCGGGCTGGTTGCCGGGGTCGGCGCGATGGCCGCGCAGCTGCCCTACAAGCTGATCGGCAGCGCCGATGCCGCCGATGCGCCCGATGCCGCCGCTGCGGGCGGGGGCATCGAGATCAAGCGCACCGTGTGCACGCACTGCTCGGTCGGTTGCGCGATCGACGCCGTGGTCAAGAACGGCGTCTGGATTCGCCAGGAGCCGGTCTTCGATTCGCCGCTCAACCTCGGCGCGCACTGCGCCAAGGGCGCTTCGGTGCGCGAGCACGGGCACGGCGAGTATCGCCTCAAGTATCCGATGAAGCTGGTCGATGGCAAGTTCCAGAAGATCAGCTGGGAGCAGGCGCTCTCCGAGGTTTCCGAGCGTCTCTTGAAGCTGCGCAAGGAGGCCGGCCCGGATTCGGTGTATTGGGTCGGTTCGTCGAAGCACAACAACGAGCAGGCCTATCTGATGCGCAAGTTCGTCTCCTTCTGGGGGACCAACAACATGGACCACCAGGCGCGCATCTGCCACTCGACCACCGTCGCCGGCGTCGCCAACACCTGGGGTTACGGGGCGATGACCAACTCCTACAACGACATGCAGAATACGAAGGCGATGCTCTTCATCGGCTCGAACGCCGCCGAGGCGCATCCGGTGTCGCTGCTGCACATCCTGCACGCCAAGGAGAACGGCGCGAAAATGATCGTCGTCGATCCGCGCTTCACGCGCACGGCGGCCAAGGCCGACATCTACTCGCGCATCCGCTCGGGTACCGACATCCCCTTCATCTGGGGCATGCTCTATCACATCTTCAAGAACGGCTGGGAAGACAAGGCCTATCTGCAGGCCCGCGTACACGGCATCGACAAGGTCCGCGAAGAGGTCATGAAGTGGACGCCGGACAAGGTCCTCGACGTGACCGGCATCCCCGAAGCGGAGGTGCTGAAGGTCGCCGAGACGCTGGCCAAGAACAAGCCCTCGACGGTCGTCTGGTGCATGGGCCAGACCCAGCACACGGTCGGCAACGCCAACGTGCGCGCCATGTGCATCCTGCAACTGGTGCTCGGCAATGTCGGCGTTTCGGGCGGCGGCACCAACATCTTCCGCGGCCACGACAACGTGCAGGGCGCCACCGACGTCGGTCCCAACCCCGATTCGCTGCCCGGCTACTACGGGCTCGCGGCCGGTTCGTGGAGGCACTGGTGCGCGGTGTGGGGCGTCGATTACGACTGGGTGAAGAGCCGCTACGTCTCGCAGGCGATGATGGAAAAACCGGGCATCACCGTGTCGCGCTGGATCGACGGCGTGCTCGAGAAGAACGAGGCGATCGACCAGGATTCGAACATCAAGGCGGTGATCTATTGGGGGCATGCGCCGAACAGCCAGACGCGCGGCCTGGAAATGCTCGAGGCGATGAAGGCGCTCGATACGCTGGTCGTCATCGACCCCTATCCCTCGGCCTCGGCGGCGATGGCGGCGATGGTGCGCAAGGACGGCGTTTATCTGCTGCCGGCCAGCACGCAGTTCGAGACGGTCGGCACGGTGACGGCGTCGAACCGCTCGCTGCAGTGGCGCGAAAAAGTCATCGAGCCCCTGTTCGAATCGCGCCCCGACCACACCTTGATGTACGCCTTCGCCAAGAAGTTCGGCTTCGAAAAGGAGCTGTGCAAGAACATCAAGGTCGAGAAGGACAAGCAGGGCTGGGACGAACCCAACGTCGAGGACATCCTGCGCGAAATGAACAAGGGAACGTGGACCATCGGCTACACCGGCCAGTCGCCCGAGCGCCTGAAGCTGCACATGAAGAACATGCATACCTTCGACGTGAAGACGCTGCGCGCGAACGGCGGCCCCTGCGACGGCGACTACTTCGGCCTGCCGTGGCCGTGCTACGGCACGCCGGAAATGAAGCACCCTGGCACGCCCAACCTCTACGACACCTCGAAGCACGTGATGGACGGCGGCGGCAACTTCCGCGCCAATTTCGGCGTCGAGCGCGACGGCGTTTCCTTGCTCGCCGAGGACGGTTCGGCCTCGAAGGGCGCCGACCTGCAGATGGGCTACCCGGAGTTCGACCATGTGCTCTTGAAGAAGCTCGGCTGGTGGGACGAGCTCACCGACGACGAAAAGAAGCTCGCCGAGGGCAAGAACTGGAAGACCGACCGCTCGGGCGGCATCATCCGCGTCGTCATGAAGAACCACGGCTGCCATCCCTTCGGCAACGCCAAGGCGCGCGCCGTGGTGTGGAACTTCCCCGACCCGGTGCCGCTGCACCGCGAGCCGATCTATTCGCCGCGCCCGGACCTCGTCGAGCAGTATCCGACGCACGACGACAAGAAGGTCTTCTGGCGCCTGCCGACGCTCTACAAGTCGCTGCAAACCAAGGTCAAGGACATCTCGAAGGACTATCCGCTGATCATGACCTCCGGCCGTCTCGTCGAGTACGAGGGCGGCGGCGAGGAGACGCGCTCCAATCCGTGGCTGGCCGAGCTGCAGCAGGAGATGTTCGCCGAGGTGAATCCGAAGGACGCCAACGACAAGGGCTTCCGCGACGGCGATTTCATCTGGGTCGAAACGCCGTCCGGCGGCAAGCTCAAGGTGCGTGCGCAGGTCACCAAGCGCGTCGGGCCGGGAACGGTGTTCCTGCCGTTCCATTTCTCGGGCTGGTGGCAGGGCAAGGACATGCTTCCCTTCTACCCCGAGGGCGCCGCGCCCATCGTGCGCGGCGAGTCGGTGAACCAGGCGACGACCTACGGCTACGACTCGGTGACCATGATGCAGGAAACCAAGACCACGCTGTGCCGCGTGTCCCGAGCCTGAGCGCCGAACGTTGCGAGGAGAGACGAAATGGCCAGAATGAAATTCCTGTGTGACGCCGAGCGCTGCATCGAGTGCAACGGCTGCGTCACCGCCTGCAAGAACGAGCACGAGGTGCCGTGGGGCGTGAACCGCCGGCGCGTCGTGACGATCAACGACGGCGTGCCGGGCGAACGCTCGATGTCGGTCGCCTGCATGCACTGCGCCGACGCGCCGTGCATGGCGGTGTGCCCGACCGACTGCTTCTACAAGACGGAAGAGGGCGTTGTCCTGCACGACAAGGACCTGTGCATCGGCTGCGGCTACTGCTTCTTCGCCTGCCCCTTCGGCGCGCCGCAGTTCCCGAACGGCCCGGCGGCCTTTGGCGCGCGCGGCAAGATGGACAAGTGCACCTTCTGCGCCGGCGGCCCGGAGGCCGACGGTTCCGACGAGGAGTTCAAGAAGTACGGACGCAACCGTCTGTCCGAAGGCAAGCTGCCGCTCTGCGCCGAGATGTGTTCGACCAAGGCGCTGCTGGCCGGCGATTCGGCGGTGCTCTCCGACATCTACCGCGACCGCGTCCTGCGTCGCGGCAAGGGTTCCGAAGCTTGGGGCTGGTCGACGGCTTACGGCGATCACGGCGAGAAAACACGAGAAGGCGCACAGGAACGCACACAAGAACGCACGCAAGCGCAGGAGGGCAGGAAATGAAAACCAGACTTCTCGCACTGCTCTCAGTGGCGGGCATTTTCGGCCTCGCCGCTTGCGGCGAGCGCCCGCAGATCGTCGAGTACAAGCAGGGCAAGTACCAGGGCAAGGCCGATACGCGGCCGTGGGAATCCGCAGCTTTCAAGGGCGACAAGACCGCCTGGGAAAACGCGCTGCGCAATCGCAACCAGGCGCAGAACGAATACAAGCGCGTCGATTGAGGGAGAAGGCCATGACGACTTCCCGCGTTGATTCAAGCACCACCCGGCCGTGGCTGTTCTGCGTGCTTATTCTGTGCCTGATGCTGTTCGGTGGGCTGCCGGCACACGCGGCCGGCGAGCCTGAGGCCAGCCCGGCGCAGCAGCAGGCCGAGCGCCAGCAGGTCCAGCCATTGAACAACGCCCCGGTATGGCGCGAGGTGCGCTCCGGCGAAGCGCACTTCACGACCGTGCGCGGCCCGGAAACGGCGGTCTTGATCCAGTCCGAGGGCATCACCTGGCGCGCCCTGCGCAACGGACCGGTGACGCTGTACGGCGGTATTCTGCTGCTCGTCGTCGCCGCATCGATCCTGGCGTTCTACAAGGCCAAGGGGCCGCTCACGCTGCATGATGCGCCGACCGGCAGGCTGGTCGCTCGCTTCAGCAAGTTCGAACGCATCGTGCATTGGGGAACCGCCGGTTGCTTCGTGATCCTGGCGGCCACCGGTCTGGCGATGCTGTTCGGCAAGCACGTCTTGCTGCCGGTGCTCGGCTATACCGTGTTCGCCAACCTGCTGATCGTCGGGAAAAACGTGCACAACTTCATCGGGCCGCTCTTCCTCGGCTTCACGCTGGTGATGATCGTCATCTGGGCGCGCGACAACCTCTGGCAGGCCTGCGATGCGCTATGGATCCGCAAGGCTGGCGGACTGGTCAATCGCGAACACGTGCCGTCGGGGCGCTTCAATTTCGGCGAGAAGACCTGGTTCTGGTTCGGCGTGACGATGCTCGGGCTGGTCGTTGCCGGCTCGGGCCTCGTGCTCGATTTTCCGAACTTCGGCCAACTGCGCGCAACGATGCAGACCTTCAACCTGATCCACGTCGTCGCCGCTGTTTTGCTGATGCTGCTTTCCTTCGGCCACATCTACATGGGCACGCTCGGCGTTACCGGCGCGCTCGATTCGATGAAGACCGGCCAGGTCGACGAAACCTGGGCGCGCGAGCATCACGAACACTGGTACAACGACATCAAGGCCGACAAGTCGGGGCACCCGTGAACTGCTGGGGAGATATCGCCATGAAGAGACATTCCGCCATTTTCATCGCCGCGCTGTTCCTGAGCGCGGGCAGCGCTTGGGCCAAACTGCCGCCGCCGTCCGAAGAAGCCCAAGCCAAGGCCGAGGAGGCCAAGGTCAAGGCCGCCGATGCGGCGAAGAAGGACGCTGAGGATCTGGGCAAGGCGCAGGATCGCGTCGCCGAGAGGTATATCCGGGAGCAGAAGGCCAAGGGCGTCATCGTCAAACCGAACCCGATCACGCCGCCGCCTGCTGCGGCAACAGCACCGCCACCACCCGCCGTCCCGGTAGCCGTCAAGAAATAGGCGATGGGCCGGCATCGCCATCGACGACGCGAGAGCGTTCCAGCCCCCAGCCCCGCAGCCGAGGCGCGTTGATCCTCGGCCGCGTGTCTTCTACATCTGCCTTAAGAAGCTATTGCACGTGCGGCCGGCTGACCACATTCCCCGGCATCGTTTCCCATAGGCCGTTCACCGTCAAAGGGTTGCTGTCGCGAATGGATGGATTGCCGCCCTGACCCCGGTTATCCGAGCGGATCGGCCCTTCGGCGCCACGGGGGTTTTGCTGCGGCAGTCCCTGGCGTGCGGCGGGAATGGTGCCCACCTCGGTGTTCGCTTCGCTCGACATGGCACTGCGCCAAACCGGCGCCTGTTCGGCGGGCGCCGCACCGGCCTGTCCGACGACAAAGGGCGCGAGGGCTGCGCATGCAACGATCAGGGCGCTACTACCGGACTTGAGAAATGCGAGGCTTTTCATGATGAATCTCCTTCACTTCTTGTTCATTCAATCCCTTGCCTGAGCAGGAACGTCACGCTATTTCGCGCGCCATCCCTCCACCAGAAATGGACAAGGCAAGATGAGAATTGTTCCCAATAAGGTGTCGATCCATGCAGGCAGTGTTTTGGCTGTGGAGGTCGGTTCGGCAAAGCTGGATTCGGCGCTTTTTGCTCCGGGGTGAGCGGTTGACGCAGATCAACAACTCGTGAAGTTGGCGTCGGGCAGAGAGAAGCGTCCTGCTACTATTTCCGTGAAATCAAGGTATTTGCCCGTGTGGCGCTCAAGTTGCTGCGGGATTTTCCCGTTTAAGGATCAATACGGAAACACCGGATATGAGATTGCCGTTAATTTTTGCCGCACTGATCTGTGCCCTGGCTTATTCGGTCAGCGGCAATGCCATGCCCGATGTCGATGCTGGCAAAGGCAATCCCGCCCTCACGATCCGGGTCGAAGGGGCCGCTTGGGGCGGGGCGAGCAAGGATGCGATCCAGACCGTGCTTTATTCGGTTGCCGACGTGCTGATGCCGCAACTGCCCAATAGGCTGGGCGCGCCAATCGTCGTCAGCCACACCGACAGCAATCCGGTCGCCCTGTACGAGCGTGGCCCGAACGGCGAATATCTGGTCCGCCTGCATGCCAGTGCGACGAACTGGCACTTGTACGTTTATGAGTTCGCCCATGAGCTGTGTCACCTCATGTCCAATTATCGGGAAAACGTGACGGAAGGAACGAGCAAGCACAATCAGTGGCTCGAGGAAACGCTGTGCGAGACGGCCTCCCTGTTCGCCTTGAAACAACTGGCAGCCAACTGGGCCGTGTCGCCACCGTCTGCCGAATGGTCGCCGCGGGCCGAGAAACTCCAGGACTTCTTCGATCTGCTGATCGGCGAGCGGCATCGTCAACTGCCGCCGGACCTTCCGTTCGCGCTCTGGCTGCGTGACAACGAAGCGCAATTGCGCCTGAATCCCTACCTGCGCGAGAAGAACGACCTGATGGCCAATCTGCTGCTGCCGCTGTTCGAGCAGCAAGCGGGGAACTGGGATTCGCTCCGTTACCTCAATCTCGATCCGACGGATGCCCATAGCAGTCTGGAGCACTACCTGCTGCACTGGTATCAGAATGCTCCGCCCGAACACCGGCCGTTTGTCGCCGGTGTTCTCGGCTTGCTGCGCAATCCGGACCCGGATGCGGTGGGAGCAGCGGCTGGCGCGGCGACCGAATTTTCCGGCAGCAGCGGCCGCGCCGGCCATTCCGGGCCGCTAAGAAGTTCCGGCTTCTAAGCGGCCTTTCCGTTGCTTTCCGAATGCCTGCGCCAAGGCAAAGCGTTGGCTCGGTACAATCGCGCAATGACCCCATCGTACTGGCAGCAGGCTTCCTTCGAACTGGCGCAGGGCGACCCCGTGATGGCCGGCTTCGTCGCGCGTTTCAGCGGCAGTTCGCTCGTCTCGCGCGGCGACCCCTTCGGCACGCTGGCGCGTTCGATCGTCGGCCAGCAGATTTCGGTGAAGGCCGCCGACAGCGTCTGGGCGCGCTTCGCCGCCGCGTTGCCGGCGATCACGCCGGTGCAGGTGCTGGCCACGCCACCCGAGATGCTGCGTAGCTGCGGCCTGTCGGCGCGCAAGGTCGAGTATCTCGGCGATCTGGCGCGGCATTTCGACGCCGGACAGATCCACGTCGAGCGCTGGACGGCGATGAGCGACGCCGAAATCATCGCCGAACTGACCGCCGTACGCGGCATCGGCGTGTGGACCGCCGAGATGTTCCTGATCTTCAACCAGATGCGCCCGGACGTTTTTCCGCTCGATGACATCGGCTTGCAGAAGGCGGTGGCGCTGCACTACTGCCGGGGTGAGCGCCCGGCGCGCGGCGTCCTCCTCGCGCACGGCGAACGCTGGCGGCCATGGCGCTCGGTGGCGACCTGGTATCTGTGGCGAAGCCTGGACCCGCTGCCGGTCGAGTATTGAACGGCCAAGGCGGAGGGCTTTCGGGTAAAATGGGCGCCGTTTCAAACACCTCTGAGCCTGATGAAAACCAGTTTCCTCGACTTTGAACAGCAGATCGCCGATCTCGACGGCAAGATCGAATCCTTGCGCTACGCGCAGGACGATTCCGCCGTCGATATTTCCGACGAAATCGGCCGCCTCGAAAAGAAGGGCCAGACGCTGACCAAGGAAATCTACGCCAAACTCACGTCCTGGCAGATTTCGCAGGTCGCGCGCCATCCGCAGCGGCCCTACACGCTGGACTATCTCAGCCTCATTTTTACCGATTTTGAAGAACTGCACGGCGATCGTTCGTTTGCCGACGACCACGCGATCGTCGGCGGCCTGGCGCGCTTCAACGGCGAGCCGGTGATGGTGATCGGCCACCAGAAGGGGCGCGACACCAAGGAAAAGATTTTCCGCAATTTCGGCATGCCGCGTCCCGAGGGCTACCGCAAGGCCTTGCGCCTGATGCGCCTGGCCGAGAAGTTCGAGATCCCGGTATTCACCTTCATCGATACGCCGGGCGCCTATCCCGGTATCGATGCCGAAGAGCGCGGCCAGTCCGAGGCGATCGGCCGCAACCTGTACGTGATGGCCGAGCTGAAGGTGCCGATCATCGTCACCATCATCGGCGAGGGCGGTTCCGGCGGCGCGCTGGCGATCGGCGTCGGCGACGTGGTGCAGATGCTGCAATACTCGACCTATTCGGTCATTTCGCCGGAAGGCTGCGCCTCGATTCTCTGGAAGAGCGCCGAGAAGGCCAGCGAGGCGGCCGAGATCATGGGCATCACCGCGCCGCGCCTGAAGGCGCTGGGGCTGATCGACAAGATCGTCAACGAACCCTGCGGCGGTGCGCATCGCGATTACCCGGCGATGGCGCAGAGTCTGAAGAAGGCGCTGCAGGATGCGCTCAAGCAGGTCTCGGCGCTGCCGACGCCGGAGCTCGTCGAAGCTCGCTTCGAGCGCCTGATGGCCTATGGCCGCACGAAAGAGCAGCCGCTCCGCTGATCGCTCGCTGGCGGGCGATCTTTCCCACGAACTTTCCCGCCCTCTCGCGGCATTTCTCGAAACCCGGCTGGCGCCGGGCGATCGCCTGTGCGTCGCGCTGTCCGGCGGCCGCGATTCGGTCGTGCTGCTGCACGCCTTGCGTCAGTGGTCTGATCAACTCGCCGTGGCGCTCGAACTCTCGGCGCTCCATGTGCATCACGGCCTGAGCGCCAACGCCGATGCCTGGGCCGATTTCTGCACCCATCTCTGCCGCGACCTGAACGTTCCGCTGACCCTGCGCCAAGTGCAGGTGCCGCGCGACAGCGGCGAGGGCCTGGAAGCGGCCGCACGCCGCCTGCGCCATGCGGCGTTTGCCGAGTGCGGCGCGCAGGGCATCCAATGGGTGGCGCTGGCGCATCACCGCGACGATCAGGCAGAGACCGTGCTGCTCAACCTGCTGCGCGGCGCCGGCGTTGATGGCGCGGGCGGGATGCTCGCCGAGCGCCCGCACGGTATGTTTGGCGTACGCCTGATCCGCCCCTTGCTCGACGTGCCGAGTACGGCGCTGGCGGCTTATGCGGCGGCGCATGAACTCGCCTGGATCGACGACGAGAGCAATACGGACCTGCAGTTTCGCCGCAACTACCTGCGCCACGAAATCATGCCGCGTCTGGCCGCTCGCTTTCCCGGCAGCGACGCCGCGCTGGCGCGAGCCGCTGCCCATTTCACCGAAGGCGCCGGCCTGCTCGCCGACCTTGCCGCCGCGGACCGTCTGGCGAGCGCGCCGGGCGGCCGCATCGAAATCGCCCACCTCAATGCCTTGCCGCCGGCACGGGCGCGCAACCTGCTGCGCCACGAGTTGCAGCGGGCCGGCAGCGCCGCGCCGGACACGCGCTGGATCGACGAGGCGCTGCGCCAGCTGGCCAGCGAACGTGCCGAAGCCGTCACCTGCGTCAGCGTCGGGCAGCATCAATTGCATGCCTACCGCGGCGAAGTGCATGTCGTCCACGTCCAGCCGCCGGCGCCCGCAACGCCCGTCCTCTGGCGTGGCGAGCCGGCCTTGCCCTGGGCCGGCGGCGTGCTGCGTTTTACCGAGCAGACCGGCGCCGGCTTGAGCCGCGCGCGACTGGCCGGCGGCGAACTGCGCATCGTCGGTCGTTCGGGCGGCGAGCGTTTGCAGCCGGATGCCCGGCGGCCGCGGCGAACGCTCAAAAATCTGCTGCAGGAATCGGCCATCCCGCCCTGGGAGCGCGAGCGCTTGCCCTTCCTGTGGTGTGGCGACGAACTGGCGTGGATCGGCGCGCTCGGCGCGGATTGCCGCTATCGCTGCGCGCCCGGTGAGCCGGGGCTGGTCGTCGAGTGGGAACTCTAGCGGAAGGCTATCCGCCTCAGGTGTTGCGCTCAGCCAGAAATGTGGCGAAATCCCCGGCGATCAGTGGCCGCGAATAGAAAAATCCCTGCACTTCCTCGCAACCTTCGCGGCGCAGGTAATCGACCTGCTCCTGGGTTTCGGCGCCCTCCGCCAGCGTGATCAGGTGCAGGCTGCGCGCCATCTGGATGATCGCGCGGACGATCGCCGCGTCTTCCGGGTCGCTCGAAATGTCGCGCACGAACGAGCGGTCGATCTTGATCCGGTCGATGGCGAAGCGTTTCAGGTACGAGAGGCTCGAGTAGCCGGTGCCGAAATCGTCGATCGAGATCTTGATGCCGAGGGATTGCAGCCGGCGCACCGTATCGAGCGTTTTCTCGACGTCCTGGATCAGGATCGATTCGGTCAGTTCGAGTTCGAGGCCGCTGGCTTCGAGGCCGCTCGCCGATAGCGCGCCAAGCACCGTTTCGACGAAGTTGCCGCGCTGCAACTGGAGCGCGGAGACGTTGACCGCCATGGTCAGCGCCGGCAGCCCGGCGGCACGCCAGGCCTGCGCCTGGCGGCAGGCCTCGTGCAGGACCCATTCGCCGAGCGCGACGATCTGCCCGGTTTCCTCGGCAATCGGGATGAAGCGGCTCGGGGCGACCAGACCCAGGTCCGGGTTGTTCCAGCGCACCAGCGCCTCGGCACCGACCACGCGGCCGCTCGCCAGATCGATCTGCGGCTGGTAGTGCAGGACGAACTCGCTTTGTTCGAGCGCGCGGCGCAGCCGGTTCTGGATCAGCAGGCGCTCCAGGGCGTCGACGTTCATCTGCTCGGTGAAGAAGCGGTAGGCGTTCCGTCCGGCGTCCTTGGCGTGGTACATCGCCGTGTCGGACTTCTGCAGCAAGGTATCGAAGTCGGCGCCGTCGTCCGGATAGAGGCTGATGCCGATCGAGAAGGAGGCGTTCAACGTATGGGCGTCGATTTCGGCCGATTGGCGCACCTGCTCGAGGATTTTCAGCGAAATGCCGGCGACCGTATCGGCATCGTGCAGATCGGTGATGATGATGACGAACTCGTCGCCGCCCTGGCGGCTGATCGTGTCGGTCTCGCGGACGCATTCCTGCAGCCGCCCGGCCAGGATCTGCAGCAGTTTGTCGCCGACCGGGTGGCCGAGCGAATCGTTGATCGTTTTGAACTGGTCGAGATCGAGGAAGAGCAGGGCGACCTTGCTGTGCGTGCGATCGGCGTGCGCCGCCGCCTGCGCGAAGCGATCGTAGAGCAGCAGGCGGTTGGGCAGGCCGGTCAGCGGGTCGTGGTGCGCCAAGTACTCGATCTTGTCCTGCGCCGCCTTGCGCTCGCTGATGTCCGAGAAAATCGCCACGTAGTGCGTCAGATGGCCGTCGCTGTCGTGGACCGCGGTGATGCCGAGCCACTTGGGATAGATTTCGCCGTTCTTGCGCCGGTCCCAGATCTCGCCTTGCCAGTGGCGGTCGCGATGCAGAACCTGCCACATCTGCTCGAAAAAAGCCCTGTCGTGCCGCCCGGAACCGAAGATGTGCGGGTTCTGTCCGAGCACTTCGGCCGGCGCGTAGCCGCTGATTTCGGTGAACGCCTTGTTGACCAGAACGATCCGGTTCTCGGGGTCGGTGATCATCACTGCTTCGCCGCTGTTTTCGAACACCGTCGCCCACAGGCGCAGCTTTTCTTCATCCCGCTTGCGTGCGCTGATGTCGCGGATCATCGCCAGAATGTAGCGCTCGCCCTGATGGTCGTAGGCCGATACCCGCAATTCGATATCCAGTTCGCTGCCGTCGCGGTGCACACCCCGCGCCTCGTAGGCGGTCGGCGCCGGTTCGTTGGCGGTGCGCCGGCGAATGTTCTCGTGCACCATGTCGCGAAAGGCCGGGGCGAAGATTTCGAGCACCGGCTTGCCGAGCATGTCGTCGAGGCGATCGAAGCCGAACATCGCGGCGCACGCCGGATTGACGAATACGTTCAGTCCGTCCTTCAGCAAGGCGATGCCGTCGCGGGAGTTCTCGAAAATGGCGCGGAAGCGCGATTCGCTTTCGCTGATCCGCAACTCGGTCTGTTTGCGCGCGGTGATGTCTTCCTGCAGGCTGACGAAATGGGAGACCGCCCCGTCGGCGCCGATTACCGGCATGACGTGCAGCGAATCCCAGTAAAACTCGCCGTTTTTCCGCCGGTTGTACAACTCGCCGTTCCACTCTTTGCCTGCGGTGATGGTTTGCCAGAGATCGGCGTAGATTTCCGGTGGCGTCTTGCCCGATCGGAGCAGGTTCATGCGCTGCCCGATCGCTTCTTCGGCGGTGTAGCCGGTGATTTGCGTGAAGCGCGCGTTGACGTACTCGATGCAGCCTCGGGTGTCGGTGATGATGATCGCCACCGGGCTCTGGTCGACGGCGCGGGTCAGTTTGCGCTGGCTGTCTTCGGCGTGTACCAGTTGGGTAATGTCGCGGGCCAGCAGCATGTAGCCGCGCAGGGCGCCGCTCTGGCCGCGCAGCGGAATCAGGCGAGAATCGAGGTGATGGTGGATGCCGGCCGGCGTCCGGATCTTCTGCGGGAAACGGAATTCGCCATGCTCGATGGCGAGTGAGACGGCGCGGTGAAAGCGATTGTTGTCTACGCCGATCTGGTCGTGGATGTCGGGAACGCTGCGCCCGACGAGTTGCTTGGTGGTGAGGCCGAAGAGATTGCTGGCGACGACGTTGCAACGGTTGATGCGGAATTCGCTATCGGTGGCGATGATCGCGATGCCCGACGGTGCGCCCAGTATGGCGTCGAGTAGCGCGTCCAGCTCGTCGTATCGTGGGCACGGGGTGTCGAGTTCCTCGGGCATCGGCGCCGCCATCGGTTAACCAAAAAGTAATAGATGCATTCTGCGCTTGCACATGGTGAAAATCCATCAAATTATCGGCGGCTGCCGCGTGTCCTCTTCGGTCCTGTCGGTGCCTGAAAGTTCCTCGCTTTCCTGGCTTTCCTCACCGAGCTGCCGGGCGAATTCGTCGGCCGGCAGCGGCCGGCCGAACAGATAGCCCTGGACGTGGCCGCATCCCTGCTGTGTGAGAAAGGCGAGTTGCTGCGTGTTCTCGACGCCCTCGGCAATGGTCTGCAGCTTGAGAATGCGGCCGAACTCGATGATGACGCGGACGATGGCGGCGTCGTCGGCATCGGTCGCGATGTCGCGGACGAAGGACTGGTCGATCTTCAGTTTGTCGATCGGGAAGCGCTTGAGGTAGGACAGGCTGGAATAGCCGGTGCCGAAGTCGTCGATGGCGATGCGCACGCCGAGCGCGCTGAGTCGCACTAGCGTTTCGAGCACGTCTTCCATGTCCTGGATGAGCAGCGACTCGGTGATCTCCAGTTCGAGGCACCAGGCGGGGAGGCCCGTTTCGGCAAGGATCTGGCTGACCAGCGCCACCGGGTCGCTGCGTTTGAACTGCAGCGGCGACATGTTGACGGCGACGATCAGCGGCGGCAGTCCGGCTTGTCGCCATGCTTCGGTCTGCCGGCAGGCTTCGCGCAGTACCCATTCGCCGATCGGAATGATCAGCCCGCTGTCTTCCGCGACCGGGATGAACTGTGCCGGCGGCACGCTGCCCAGTTCGGCGCTGTGCCAGCGCAGTAGGGCTTCGGCGCCGGTGATCCGACCGCTCGTCAGATCGACCTGCGGCTGGTAGTGGAGCTCGAGTTCGTTATGCTCGATAGCCTGGCGCAGGCAATTCTGCATGCGGAAGCGCTCGTGGGCATGGGCGTTCATTTGCTCCGCGAAGAAGCGGCAGGTATTCCGGCCGGCGCTCTTGGCGTGATACATCGCGGTGTCGGCCTTGAGCAGCAGGGTGTCGAAGTCGGCACCATCCTCCGGGTAAAGCGCGATGCCGATCGAAAACGTGCAGGTCAGCGTGTTGCCTTCGATCTCGAAGGGGCGACTCATCTGCTGCAGGACTTTCTCGCTGACCGAGGTCACCGCTTCGGTATCGTGCAGTCCGGTGAGCGCGATCAGGAATTCGTCGCCGCCCTGGCGGCTGATCGTGTCGGTTTCGCGCACGCAATCCTTCAGGCGCGAGACGACGGCCTGCAGCAGTTTGTCGCCGACGACATGGCCGAGCGTGTCGTTGACCGCCTTGAAGTGATCGAGGTCGAGGAACATCAGCGCGACGCGCATTTCCTCCCGCGCCGCAAAGGCCAGCGCCTGCACAACGCGGTCCTTGACAAGAATGCGGTTGGGCAGATTGGTCAATGGGTCGTGATGGGCGAGGTATTCGAGTTGCGCCTCGGTCGCCATTTTTTCCGAAATGTCGGAGAAAATGGCCACGTAGTGCGTCGTCTGCCCGGCATCGTTGCGGACCGCGCTGATCCCCAGCCACTCCGGGAAGACCTCGCCGTTCTTGCGGCGATTCCAGATTTCGCCGTGCCAGTGGCCGGAATCCTGCAGGCTTTGCCACATCTGCCGGTAAAACGCCGCGTCGTGTCGGCCCGATGAGAGGAACTCCGGGTCGCGGCCGACGATTTCGTCCTTCTGGTAGCCCGTAATCCGCGAGAAGGCTTCGTTGGCCGACAGCACGCGGTTTCGGGTGTCCGTGATCAGGATCGCTTCGCCGCTGCCTTCAAACACCGTTGCCGCCAGCCGCAACTCGCTTTGCGCCTTGCGCAGGTCGGCCAGGTCCACGTCGAGGCAATACATCTCCGCTTCGTCGCGGCTGTTGCGGATCAGAGCGTGGCTCGAGTAGACCGGAACGGCGCTGCCGTCCTTGTGCAGCAGTTCGAGTTCTCCGGCGGGAATCGGCGTGCCCTCGTTGAGCCACTGGCCGTGCAGCTGCACGACGGCATCGCGCATCGGCTCCGGGATGATCAGGGATTCGAGCGGACGGCCGATCGCCTCGGCGCGGCTGAAACCGTAGAGTTTTTCGCTGGCGGTGTTCCAGAAGACGACCTGCCGCTCGCTGTCGTAGCCTTGCACGGAAATATTCGGAATGTCTTCGAGCAGGGTGCGGAAACGCTGTTCGCTGGCGCGCAGTTTTTCTTCGACGTCTTTCATCTGCGTCACATCGCGGACCACGCTGGTCACGCCGGAAAACTCGCCGGCGTTGCCGAGCAGGCGCGAGAAATGGGCGCTGAACCAGCGCCGGCCGAGCGGGACGTCGAGTTGATAGTCGACGGTGATGATCCGGTCGCTCGACTTGAGCGCATCGATGGCGTCGATGAAACACCGGGCCGTCTCCGGCGGCAGGCCGACCGTGTCGACCCGCTTGCCGAGAAACTGCTCGGGCGGAATCATCAGCGTCTCGGCCTCGGGCTGATAGCAGGCGACAAAGCGGTATTGCGGGTCGAATACGAAAACGAGATCGTTGATCGAGGCGAGTGTCGAACGCAATTGTTCAGCCGCGGCGTGCGCTTCGAGGTGCGCGCTTTCGGCCGCCGAAAACTGCCAGCGCGCGAGGAGGAAGAGCACGGCCGCCGTGATGCCGACGAAGAGCCAGTCGTGGAACGTCTGCTCACGGGCAATCAGATCCGGGTCGCCAAACAGCGAGGTCAGCCCGCTATCGGAGAGGTGTACCCACAGTCCGGCCAGCACGGCATAGGTCAGCGCGATGATGATGGCGTGCTGGCTTGGGCGCGGCTTGGGCAACAGCGGACTCATCGCGACGTTGGCCTCGGGCTGTGAAGTTAACGGGGCGGGGACTGAACTCCGGATCGGTCAATACAATGACATTCTACGATGCCACCGTCAACGTTTGGCGGTGAGCAGTTGCGCGAGTTCGACCGCCGTGCGGACGCCCATCTTGTCGAACAGGTTGGAACGATGGACTTCGACGGTCCGCATGCTGATCTGCAATTCGTCGGCGATCACCTTGTTGAGCTTGCCGGCGAGCACCAGGTTCATGACCTGCTGTTCGCGCGTCGTCAGCTTGGCGATCCGGGCATTGACCGAATCGGCCGAGGAGGCCGCGGCGCGCTGCGTCTCGTCGAGCTTGAGGGCCTCGACGACACGATTGACGAGTTCGTTGTCGTTGCAGGGCTTTTCGACAAAATCGAAGGCGCCGTTTTTCAGCGCCGAAACGGCCATCGGCACGTCGCCGTGGCCGGTGAGAAAAATGACCGGCAGGGTGCTGCCGCGTTCGCGCAGCAGGTTGAAGAGTTCCGGACCGCCCATGCCGCCCATGCGGATGTCGAGCAGGATGCAGCCGGCGAGCGAACTGTTCCAGGCTTCGAGAAAGGCTTCCGCCGAGTCGTAGGCCAGGCAGGCGACGCCGCGCGACTGGAGCAGCCAGCCGAGCGAGTCGCGGATGGCTTCGTCGTCGTCTATCAGGTAGGCATGCTGGGTCATGGCTGGCGGATCGGCAAGGTGATGACGAAAATACTGCCGCCCTGAGGATTCGCTTCAAGCCACAGGCGGCCCTGGTGGAACTCGATGATCGAGCGGCAGATGTTGAGGCCCATGCCCATGCCTTCGGGCTTGGTCGAGAAGAAGGGGGTAAACAGCTTTTCCTGCACCTCGGTGCTGATTCCCGGCCCGAGATCAAGCACCCGGATCTCCATCTGCCGGTCGACCTGGCAGAGCTTGATGGTCAGCAGTCTGCGTTCCGGCGGCTCATCCTGCATCGCTTCGATCGCGTTGCGCATCAGATTGAGCAGGACCTGTTCGAGCATCACCTGGTCGGCCATCAGTTCGGGGCGCATGCCCTGGATCTCGCGCACGATCCGGATATGGCGCTTGCGGGCCGCCGCTTCGATGAAGCCGATGCTGTCGTCGATGATTTCGGCGAGGTCGCAGGGGGCGAGCTTCGGCTCGCTCTTGCGCACGAAATCGTGCACCCGGCGGATGATCCGGCCGGCGCGTTGCGCCTGCACGCCGAGCTTGGTCAGCGCGCCCGACAGTTCGTCGCGCGTGAAGGCGCCGGATTCGAGTTTGTTCAGGCAGCCGGTGTTGTAGCTGGTGATCGCGGCGAGCGGCTGGTTCAGTTCGTGTGCCAGCGTCGAGGCCATTTCGCCCATGGTCACCAGGCGCGAGGTGAGCTGCAGTTTTTCCTGTTGCTGGCGGGCCAGCTCTTCAGCGTGTTTGCGCGCGGTGACGTCGACGATCGAGGCCATCCAGCCAGTGTGCCGGCCGTCGGCATCGATCAGCGGCGCTTCGTAGACCAGCGCGTCGAAACGGCTGCTGTCCTTGCGCATGAAGCGGATTTCGAAGCCCTCGTGCGGCGCGTTGCCTTCCATCACGGCATTGTGCAAGGCCCTGGTCTTTTCCATTTCCTCGGGTGCCCAGTAGGGCATCGGCGGCACTGCGCCGACCAGTTCGTCGACGCGGAAGCCGACCATCTGGCAGAACGCCGGGTTGGCATAGGTGATGCGGCCTTCGAGATCGCGCGCACGCATGCCGACGGTCAGCGAGTCTTCCATCGCCTTGCGGAAGGCATGCTCCGAGCGCAGCGCCTGCTCGGCCAACAGGCGCCGCTGGATCAGGCCGCGGATCGCCCACAGGCTCCAGAGCACCGCGCCGGCCAGCGCGACGATGACGGCGGCGATGATCGTCTGGGCGAAATTGCCGGCGACCCGGTAAGCGGTCGCCTGGAGCATCAGCCCGTGCCCGGGCGGTTCCAACTCGACTTCGTAGCTGATGTTGGTCGCCGTCGTGTCGACCTTCGATTTGCTGGCCAGCACGGCGCCGTTGTCGTCGAGCACACTGACCCGGTACTTTTCGGCGAACCACCAGGGCGTAACCTGCTGGAACAGGTTGTTCAGCGAATAGACGCCGACCAGCATGCCGCGCAGCCGGGCATCCTGGAAGACCGGGACGTAGAGTTCGAACTGCGCCGTTTGCCCGGTCAGGAACGGTTCGGTGTAGACCGGCTTGCCGAGCTTGCTGGCGATCTCGAAGGCGCGCGCGGCTGCGTCGTCGCCGAACGGCTCGTGCGGCTGGCGCGCGGAAATCGGGTTGGGCAGCGCGTTGACGATGCGGCTTTCCTGGTCGAGCCAGATGATCTGGGTCAGTTCGGGGTTGTTTTTCAGCAAATGTTTGGCGCGGGTCTGGAACAGCTTGTTGCCGTCGGCCTCGGAGGGCAGGTCGAGGGCCAGCTGCTGCAACTGGTCGGTATTGCCGTCGAGGTGGAAACGGAAGCTCTGTTCAAGCCAGAGAACGTCGGCAATCAGCGTCGAGCGCTGGTCGTCGAGTTCGTTCTCACGCAACAGCCAGAGCAGTGCGACGAGGAGCACGAGCAACAGCCCCACCGCCAGCTTGGGCATGGTGAGATACCAGTTCGACCAGCGCGGCGCCAGGCGATGCAGGGTGGTGCTGTCAATCGGATGTTTCATCGATGCAGATGTTACTCCAAGGCGCTTTCGGGTGACGGCCAGCGCGCACTGCGGATTTCCACAATGGCAGCTGATGCTTGATGCGCGGATACTCATGCCCATCGCCGGGTAGTCAGGAATCAACCCGGTTCATTTCAGGAGGGCAGAGGTCATGGCCGGTGGGAAGTTCTATAAGAGTTTGTATTTTCAGGTGCTGGTCGCCATTGCGATCGGCGTAGCGCTCGGGCATTTTTATCCGGATACCGGCGCCGCAATGAAGCCGCTCGGTGACGGTTTCATCAAGCTGATCAAGATGATCATCGCGCCGATCATCTTCTGTACCGTGGTCTGCGGCATTGCCGGCATGGAAGACATGAAATCGGTCGGCAAGACCGGTGGCTACGCGCTGCTCTACTTCGAAGTGGTGAGCTCGATTGCGCTGCTGATCGGCCTGGTCATCGTCAACGTGGCGCAACCGGGTGCCGGCATGAACGTCGATGTGACGACGCTCGATACCAAGGGGATCGCGCAATACGCAGCACCGGGCAAGATGCAGTCGACGACCGAGTTCCTGCTTGCCATCATCCCGAACAGCGTCGTCGATGCCTTTGCCAAGGGCGACATGCTGCAGGTGCTGTTCTTCTCGATCCTCTTCGGCTATGCCCTGCACGCCTTCGGTGAGCGCGGCAAGCCGGTGTTCAAGCTGGTCGAGGGGCTGTCGCACATTCTGTTCGCCATCGTCGGCGTGATCATGAAGGTGGCACCGGTCGGCGCCTTTGGCGCGATGGCCTTCACCATCGGCAAGCACGGTTTGGGCAGCCTGAGTCAGCTCGCGCAGCTGATGGGCGTTTTTTACCTGACCTGTGTGATCTTCGTCTTCGGCGTGCTGGGCAGCATCGCGGCATTCCACGGCTTCAACATCTGGAAGTTCATCAAGTACATCAAGGAAGAACTTTTCCTGGTGCTCGGTACCTCGTCTTCCGAATCGGCACTGCCGCGCCTGATGGCGAAGATGGAAAACGTCGGCGTCAGCAAGTCGGTGGTTGGTCTGGTCGTGCCGACGGGGTATTCCTTCAATCTGGATGGCACCTCGATTTATCTGACGATGGCTGCGGTCTTTATCGCTCAGGCGACCAATACGCCGCTCGACCTGACGCATCAGATCACGCTGCTGGCGATTCTCCTGCTCACCTCCAAGGGCGCTGCCGGCGTCACGGGCAGCGGCTTCATCGTGTTGGCGGCGACGTTGTCGGCGGTGGGGACCGTTCCGGTCGCCGGTCTGGCCCTGATCCTCGGCATCGACCGCTTCATGTCGGAAGCGCGTGCGCTGACCAACTTCGTCGGCAACGGCGTGGCGACCATCGTCGTCGGCAAGTGGTGCAATGCCCTTGACAGCAAGCGGATGGAGCAGGTTTTGAACAATGAAACGCCGGACGAAGCCAACCTGCCCGAACTGGTGTTGAATGACAGCACGGCGGAGATGGATCTGCACGCACCGGCCAAGGCGACCGCACACCACTAAGCCGGCATCGCCGATGCGCCTGTATTAAGGGTGCTGCCGTATCGAGCCCCCTGCATTGTTCTGTCCGTCCGGCAGGGCGGTGCAGGGGGCTTCTCTTTGCGCTGCCGGGGCGGACTTGTGGTTATCCACAATGGCGTTGGCGCTATGGCTTTTGTAATACTGATCGAAGAAACGCATGGCTCCATGCGTAATCTAGAAAATGTTCTCTGGAGGAGAAAACATGAAACTGTCCGCACTGTTGGTCGGCCTGGTGGCCTGCGCTCTGTCATTTACCGCTTCGGCCCAGCAGCCGATCGTCATCAAGTTCAGCCACGTCGTTGCCAACGACACGCCGAAGGGCTTGGCTGCCGAGTTCTTCAAGAAAAAAGCGGACGAGTTGACCAAGGGTAAGGTCAAGGTCGAGGTGTACGCCAACTCGACGCTCTACAAGGACAAGGAGGAGATGGAGGCGCTGCAGCTTGGCGCCGTGCAGATGCTGGCGCCCTCGCTGGCCAAGTTCGGACCGCTCGGCGTGAAGGAGTTCGAAGCCTTCGATCTGCCTTACATGTTCGATGACTACGTCGAACTGCACAAGGTGACGCAGGGCCCGGTCGGGCAGAGCCTGCTCAAGAAGCTCGAGCCGAAGGGTATTGTCGGCCTCGCCTTCTGGGACAACGGATTCAAGTCCTTCTCGGCCAATACGCCGATCCGGACGCCGGCCGATCTGCGGGCGAAAAAAATGCGCATCCAGTCGTCCAAGGTGCTTGAGGAGCAGATGCGCGCGCTGGGCGCACTGCCGCAGGTGATGGCCTTCTCCGAGGTTTATCAGGCGCTGGATACGGGGGTGGTCGATGGGACCGAGAATCCGATCTCCAATCTCTATACGCAGAAAATGCACGAGGTGCAGAAGCATTTGACGCTTACCGAGCATGGCTATCTCGGTTATGCGGTGATCGTGAACAAGAAGTTCTGGGAAAGCTTGCCGGCCGATGTTCGTGGTCAACTGGAGACGGCGATGAAGGAAGCGACGGTTTACGCCAACAAGATCGCCAAGGAACAGAACGACAAGGATCTGGAGCTGGTGAAAAAGAGCGGCAAGACGCAGGTCTATGTGCCGACCAAGGAAGAACGGATGGCCTTCAAGAAAGCCCTGGTGCCGGTGCATCAGAAAATGGAGTCGCGCATCGGCAAGGATCTGATCCAGTCGTTCTACAAGGAAACCGGTTTCGATCCGGGCAAGCTGTAATCGCGAGACCGCAATCGTGAAACATGAACGCCCGCTCGGACATCGGATCGACGGGCGTTTTTTTCGGAATCGCGTGGGGGAGTTCGAAAAATGAAAATACTGGATCACCTCGAGGAATGGATCATCACCTTCCTCATGGGCGTCGCGACGATCATCGTTTTTCTCGCCGTCGTGCACCGCTATTCAGCCGGGGTTTCGATCCCGGGTGTGCAGGACTGGCTGTTGTCGCTCAATTTCAGCTGGGCGCAGGAACTGTGCATCATCATGTTCGTCTGGATGGCGAAGTTCGGCGCCGCCTATGGCGTGCGCACCGGCATCCACGTCGGCGTCGATGTGCTGATCAACCGCCTGAGCGGGCCGTGGCGTGCCAGGTTCATCGTCTTCGGCCTGCTTTCCGGCGCCTTGTTTACCGGTGTTGTCGGTGCGCTGGGTGCGAGTTTCGTATGGGAAAACGGCTTGCACCACGCCTCATTCACTTTCTTTGGCATTGATGTCGGTGACGTTCCGGAAGGGCCGACGACGCCCGATCTCGAATGGCCGACCTGGATGGTATACAGCGCGATTCCGCTCGGTTCCTCGCTGATGTGTTTTCGCTTTCTTCAGGTGGCGTGGAACTTCGTCAAGACCGGTGAATTGCCACATCACGATCACGGTCACGTCGAAGGGCTGGATGAGGAAGTGGCGCGGGTTGACGTCAATCCGTACAGCCTGGACGACAACCTGCATATGCACGACCTGAAGTACACGAAACGCCATCCGGAGGCTCGGCGTAAAGCTTCCGATCGGCGGAGCGTAGATGATCGCCGGAATAAAAAGAATGAAGGAGGCGATCAAAAATGAATGCCGCAATTATTTTTGCGCTGTTGCTGGCGCTGATGCTGACTGGCATGCCGATTTCGATTTCGCTCGGCCTGACGGTATTGACCTTCCTCTTTACGATGACTCAGGTTCCGCTCGAGTCGGTGGCGCTCAAGCTGTTCACCGGCATCGAGAAGTTCGAGATCATGGCTATCCCGTTCTTCATCCTCGCCGGCAATTTCCTGACGCACGGCGGTGTGGCGCGGCGGATGATCAAGTTCGCCTCGGCGATGGTCGGTCACTGGTACGGCGGTCTCGGTCTGGCCGGGGTGCTGGCCTGCGCCTTGTTCGCCGCGGTCTCGGGTTCGAGCCCGGCGACCGTGGTGGCGATCGGCTCGATCCTGCTGCCGGCGATGGTCAAGGCGGGCTTTCCGAACAAGTTCGGCGCCGGCGTGATCACGACGTCGGGTGCCCTCGGCATCCTGATTCCGCCGTCGATCGTCATGGTCATGTACTCGGTGGCGACCAATACCTCGGTCGGCGCCCTGTTCATGGCCGGCGTGCTGCCCGGCATCGCGCTGGCCGGTGTGCTCGGCGGCGTGACCTGGTACCGCGCCAAGAAGTTCGACTACCCGCGTCTGCCCAAGGCGACCTTCGGCGAGCGCTGGAAGAGCTTCCGCGAATCGGTGTGGGGCCTGCTGCTGATCATCATCGTCATGGGCGGCATCTACACCGGTATGTTTACCCCGACCGAAGCGGCGGCGATGAGCGCGGTTTATGCCTTCTTCGTCGCCGTCTTCGTCTATCGGGACATGTCGCTGAAGGATGTGCCGAAGGTGCTGCTCAACTCGGCGAACATGAGCGCGATGCTGCTCTACATCATCACCAACGCCATGCTCTTCTCGTTCATCATGACCAACGAGAACATTCCGCAGGCGCTGGCCGACTGGATGCTCGGCAACGGCCTCGGCGTGATTGCCTTCCTGCTGGCGGTCAACGTCATGCTGCTGCTGGCCGGCAACTTCATGGAGCCGTCGTCGATTACGCTGATCTTTGCGCCCATTCTGTTCCCTGTCGCGATGAAACTGGGCATCGATCCGGTGCACTTCGGCATCATCATGGTGGTGAACATGGAGGTCGGCATGTGCCATCCGCCGGTCGGTCTGAACCTCTACGTGGCCTCTGGGATCACCAAGATGGGCATCACCGAGCTGACCGTCGCGGTCTGGCCGTGGCTCTTGTCGATGCTCGGTTTTCTGATGGTCGTTACTTATTGGCCGGGGCTGTCGATCTGGCTGCCGAAAACGCTCGGCATGATTCAATAACCGGGGTAAAGCGGTTTGTTGGCGCGCGTGCGGAGAAATCCGTCCGCGCGCTTTTCGTTTTGGGGCGCCACAAGGCAATTTCTGCATTCGGGAGCGAGTGTTGGTACAATATAAGGTTGTTCCAGTATTCAGCTGATTTTTACTGTTTTTCTTAACCTTTTTCCTTGCGGAGAAATAATTTATGGCCATCCAACGCACCCTTTCCATCATCAAGCCCGACGCAGTTGCCAAAAACGTGATCGGCAAGATCTATTCGCGTTTCGAATCGAACGGCCTCAAGGTCATCGCCTCGAAGATGGCCTGGCTCTCGCCGCAGGAAGCCGGTGAGTTTTATGGCGTCCACAAAGAGCGTCCTTTCTTCAAGGATCTGGTTTCCTTCATGATCTCCGGCCCGGTGATGATCCAGGTGCTCGAAGGTGAAGACGCCATCGCCAAGAACCGCGAACTGATGGGCGCCACCGATCCGAAAAAGGCCGAGCCGGGCACCATCCGCGCCGATTTCGCCGAATCGATCGACGCCAACGCCGTGCACGGTTCCGACGGCGAAGAAACCGCCAAGGGCGAAATCGCCTTCTTCTTCCCGGCCATGAACGTTTACGCCGGTCGCTAAGCCGAAGTAGATTCCTGGAATGACTGTCAATCTGCTCGATTTCGATGCCGCCGCTCTGACGGCCTTCTTCGCCGAACACGGCGAGAAGCCGTTTCGCGCCAAGCAAGTGCTGCGCTGGATGCATCGATTCGGGCAGAGCGATTTCGACGCGATGACCGACATCGCCAAGAGCCTGCGCGAAAAGCTCAAGGCAATGGCGGTCGTGCTGCCGCCGGCAGTCGTTTCGGACAAGCTGTCCGACGACGGTACGCGCAAGTTCCTGTTCGACGTCAGCGGCGGCAATGCCGTCGAAACCGTATTCATCCCCGAGGACGATCGGGGAACGCTGTGCATTTCCACCCAGGCGGGCTGCGCGCTCGACTGTTCGTTCTGTTCGACCGGCAAGCAGGGGTTCAACCGCAACCTGACGGTGGCCGAAATCATCGGCCAGCTGTGGCAGGCCAACCGCGCCCTGGGCGCCGATCCGAAAGGCGAGCGCATCATCAGTAACGTGGTGCTGATGGGCATGGGCGAACCGCTCGCCAACCTGGAGAATACCGTGCTGGCCCTGCGCCTGATGCTCGACGACAACGCCTACGGCCTGTCGCGGCGTCGCGTGACGGTGTCGACGTCCGGTCTGGTGCCGGCCATGGACCGTCTGCGCGACGAATGCCCGGTGGCGCTTGCCGTTTCGCTGCATGCGCCGAACGACGCGCTGCGCGATGAACTGGTGCCGATCAATCAGAAATATCCGCTGCGCGAGCTGATGGCGGCCTGCCAGCGCTATCTCGAGAAAGCGCCGCGCGATTTTGTCACCTTCGAATACGTCATGCTCGATGGCGTGAACGATTCGGAAGCGCACGCGCACGAGTTGCTTGCCGTAACGCACGATGTGTCTTGCAAATTCAATCTGATTCCTTTCAACCCGTTTCCCGGTTCTCCGTATCGCCGCTCGCCGACGCCGCGCATCCGGCGTTTTGCCGAGATACTGATGAATGCGGGCATCGTCACCACGACCCGCAAAACACGCGGTGACGACATCGATGCCGCCTGCGGTCAGCTGGCCGGACAGGTGCTCGACAAGACACGCCGTACGGAACGGGGAGCGGGGCATCGCGTTATCGATCTTCACGAGGTCAGACGATGACTTGTGCATCACTCAAAGTTTTTGTCGCTTCCTGTCTGCTCGCCGTGCTGCTGCCGGCGATGGTCGCTCCGGCGTCAGCGCAAAATGCGACGCAGGCGATCTCGGCGATAGAAGGTTCCGGTGGCGTCGGCGATCCGGTTACGCGCGCCAAGTTGCATACCGAGCTGGGTTCGCTGTATTTCCAGGACGGCAACATGGCGGTCGCGCTCGATGAGCTGAAAATCGCTATTGCGATCTCGCCGGGTTATGCGCCGGCCTATAACGTGCGCGGCCTCGTTCGTTTGTACCTGCGTGAAATGGCGCCTGCCGAAGAAGACTTCAAGAAGGCCTTGCGGCTTGCCGAAAACGATCCGGAAATCAATAACAACTACGGCTGGTTCCTCTGTCAGACGGCACGGGAAAAAGAGTCAATTCCCTATTTTCTGCGCGCCATCAAGAACCCTCTGTATCAGACTCCCGGCCGTGCTTATCTGAACGCCGGGCGCTGTTCCCAGGGTGCTGGCGATATCGATGCGGCCGAGGATTTTTTCCAGAAGGCCTTGCGCTTCTCGCCGGACAACCCGCAAGTGTTGCTGCAGCTCGCCAGCATCAACTACCGGCGCGGCAACCTCGAACAGGCGAAGAAGCAATTGTCGGATGTCGTACGCAAAACCGAGCCGAATGCCGAACTTCTCTGGCTCGCCTTGCGTATCGAACGTCGTCTCGGGGATCGCGTTGCGGAAGCCGGCTACAACAGCCAGTTGCGGCGAAAGTTTCCCGGTTCGCCTGAATATCAGGAACTGCTGAAGGGCAATTTCGAATGAGTCAAGAGATGCTCGCACCGTCTGCCACGGAGAGCGAAGAAAAAAGAGTGTCGGCTACTGCCGATAGCCATGCCGGCCATCAGGCATTCTCCGAACTGCCGGCCACGGAAGTTGCTCCGCTCGTACCCGTCGGTCAGCAGTTGCGTGCCACGCGCGAGGCCAGGGACATGAGCGTCGCCGATGTGGCGAAGGCGTTGAAGCTCAGCGTCCATCAGGTAGTGGCGCTGGAAGATGACGATTGGTCACGCTTGCCCGTGACGGTTAGCCGGGGCTTTGTCCGCAATTACGCTCGCTTGTTGAGGCTCGACCCCGAGCCTTTGATGCAGGCGCTCGCCGGCTTGCAAGTGGCGAAAGCACCGGAACTCGAGGTTCCGGCGCGCATCAACACGACGATGCCGGAGATCGGCAAAGTCCAGCGGCGCGACTATGCGGCGGCTTTTTCCGGCCTCGTGCTGGTTCTCGTTGCCGTTCTCGCCTATTTCTTCTTGCCGCTGGATTTCTGGCAGTCGACCCTGACGGCATTGGCGCCTGACGGCAAACCGCCGGTGGTAACACCGGATACGGCCGCTGACGTTCCCGCCCCAGCCTTGCCGCAGCCGGAGAGCCCTCCGCCCGCTGACGCAACGGCCTCGTCGGCCGTGTCGGCTCCGTCGCCGGAGAAGAGTGCGCCGCCCGCAGCCGCGCAAGCGCCGGAACCCAGTGCGCCGAGCAGCGCGGCGAATGCTTCGGGCAGCAACGGACTGAAACTCAGTTTTTCCCAGCCGTCGTGGGTCGAAATACGCGACCGCAGCGGCGAGGTCATTTTCTCCCAGCTGAATCCGGCCGGCAGCCAGCGCGAGATCGAAGGGCAGCCGCCTTTCGCCCTGGTGATCGGTAACGCCAGCGCCGTGACGGTGCTCTACAAGGGCAAGCCGGTTGAGCTTTTGCAGCGCAGCAAGGACGACGTTGCGCGTCTGAATCTTGATTGAAAATTCGTATCCTGTGAGCAAGCCGTGAGTAATTCGATGCACCCTGCGGCCCGCCGCCAGACGCGCGCCGTGAAAATTGGCCAGGTCACGGTCGGCGGTGAAGCGCCGGTCGTCGTCCAGTCGATGACCAATACCGATACCGTCGACGTCCTGAAAACCGCCATTCAGTGCGCCGAACTGGCGCGTGCCGGTTCGGAACTGGTGCGCATCACCGTCAATACGCCGGAAGCCGCCGCCGCCGTCCCGAAGATTCGTGCCCATCTCGATAGCATGGGCGTCGATGTGCCGCTGATCGGAGACTTTCATTACAACGGCCACCGTCTGCTGGCCGATCATCCGGCGTGTGCGCAGGCACTGGCCAAATACCGGATCAATCCGGGCAATGTCGGTCACGGCAAGAAGCGCGACGAACAATTCGCGCAGATGATCGAGATCGCCTGCCAATACGACAAACCGGTGCGCATCGGCGTGAACTGGGGCAGTCTCGACCAGAATCTGCTGGCGCGAGTGATGGACGAGAACGCGAGCCGTCCCGAGCCGAAAGACGCAGTCGAAGTGATGCGCGAAGCGATGGTCACCTCGGCGCTCGAATCCGCCGCGCGGGCGGAAGACCTGGGCATGCCGGGCGACCGCATCATCCTGTCGTGCAAGGTCTCCGGCGTGCAGGATCTGATCGCCATCTACCGCGAGTTGTCGCGGCGTTCCGACTATCCCTTGCACCTTGGCCTGACCGAAGCCGGCATGGGCTCGAAGGGCATCGTCGCGTCGACCGCCGCGATGTCGGTGCTACTGCAGGAAGGGATCGGCGACACCATCCGTGTTTCACTGACCCCCGAACCCGGTGGCAAGCGCACGCAGGAAGTCGTCGTTGCGCAGGAAATGCTGCAAACGATGGGCCTGCGCGCCTTTACGCCGATGGTCGCGGCCTGTCCCGGCTGCGGCCGGACGACCAGCTCCTTCTTTCAGGAACTGGCGCAGTCGATCCAGGCGCACGTGCGCGACAACATGCCGCAGTGGCGTGTCGAGTACGACGGCGTCGAGAACATGACGCTGGCGGTCATGGGCTGTGTCGTCAACGGCCCGGGCGAGAGCAAGCACGCCAATATCGGCATCAGCCTGCCGGGCACCGGCGAGGTGCCTGCCGCACCGGTATTCGAAGACGGCGAAAAAACCGTCACCCTGCGCGGCGATTCCATCGCCGAAGAATTCACCGCCATCGTCGATCGCTACGTGGCCCGTACCTACAAGAGAAAGTTCGCAACGCCATCATGAGTCAAAACATCCAGTCCGTCCGCGGGATGAACGACATCCTCCCGGGCGAGGCCGAATTCTGGGAGCTGTTCGAGGAAACCGTCCGTTCGTTGCTGAAAAGCTACGGCTATCGCCCGATCCGTCTGCCCATCGTCGAGCCGACGCCGCTCTTCAAGCGCGCCATCGGCGAGGTGACCGACATCGTTGAAAAGGAAATGTATTCCTTCGTCGATAGCCTGAACGGCGAGCCATTGACCCTGCGTCCGGAAGGCACGGCCGGCTGTGTGCGTGCCGTCATCCAGCACAATCTGGTCGCCCAGCAGCCGCAACGGCTCTACTACATGGGCCAGATGTTCCGCCACGAACGGCCGCAGAAAGGTCGCTACCGCCAGTTTCATCAGGTCGGCGTCGAGGCGCTCGGTTTCTCCGGGCCGGACATCGATGCCGAGCAAATCCTGATGGGCGCCCGCCTGTGGGATGACCTTGGTCTCGATGGCATCAAGCTGCAGATCAATACGCTGGGTCAGCCGGAAGAGCGTGCGCGCCATCGTGCCGAGCTGATTGCCTATTTCGAGAGCCACGCCGAGTTGCTGGATGAAGACGCCAAGCGTCGTCTGCACACCAACCCGCTGCGCATCCTTGACAGCAAGAACCCGGCGATGCAGGAGATGATCGTCGCCGCGCCTAAACTGATCGACCATCTCGGCGAGGAATCTCTGGCGCACTTCGCCGGCGTGCAGCAGGTCTTGCGCGATGCCGGTCAGCCCTACGAGATCAACCCACGTCTGGTACGTGGCCTCGACTACTACAACCTGACCGTGTTCGAATGGGTCACCGATCGCCTGGGGGCGCAAGGTACCGTCTGTGCCGGTGGCCGCTTTGACGGTCTGGTCGGACAGCTTGGCGGCAAGCCGGCACCGGCCTGCGGTTTTGCGATGGGTGTCGAACGCCTGATCGCCTTGATTCGGGAGTCCGGCGGCGAACCGGCGCCGCAGGGCGTCGATGTTTATGTGGTGCATCAGGGCGCCGCCGCGTCGCGTCTGGCACCACGCGTTGCCGAGGGCTTGCGCGACCAGGGTATCGATGTGCTGTTTCACTGCGGTGGCGGCAGCTTCAAGTCGCAAATGAAAAAGGCCGATGCGTCGGGTGCAACCTTCGCGGTCATCATCGGTGACGACGAGGCCGAAGCAGGTGAAGTGACGCTCAAGCCCTTGCGCGAAGAAGGTGCGCAGAAGCGTGTCAGTGTCGACAAAGTCGCCGATGAAATCATGAACTCATTTATGGATTGGGAAGAAGCGTAATGGCTACCTACGACCTCGAAGAACAGGAACAACTCGCCGAAATGAAGGCGTGGTGGAAGCAGTACGGCAATCTGGTCGTCGGCCTGCTGACCGCCGCGGCGATCGGTGCGCTCGCCTGGCAAGGCTGGAACTGGTACCAGCGCAATCAGGCGACGCAGGCCTCGCTGGTCTACAGCGTGCTGCAAAAATCGGTGTTGGAGAAAGACTCGCAACGCGTCAAGGCCGCCAGCGGCGAACTCCTCGAAAAATTCGGCGGTACGACCTACGCGCCGCTGGGCGCGCTGGTCGCGGCCAAGGGAATGTTCGATGCCGGCGATACGAAAACCGCCAAGCTGCAGTTGGCCTGGGTCGTCGATCATGGCAAGGAGGAGCTGCGCGATCTGGCGCGCGTGCGTCTGGCGGCGGTGCTGCTCGACGAAAAGGCCTACGACGAAGCACTCAAGCAGCTCGACGGCGGCGTCGGCGCGGGGTTCGCGGTGCGCTTTGCGGAAACCCGTGGCGACATCCTGAATGCCCAGGGCAAGAAAATCGAGGCGCGCAGCGCCTATCAGGCAGCGCTCGCCAAGCTCGGTGAAGGCGACAAGACGGGCAAGGGCAAGAACTCGCTGCAGGACAAGCAGGCCAACGCGCCGTATCGCGAAATGCTGCAGCAGAAAATCGATTCGCTCGGGGAGAGCAAGTAATGAACAGACGCTTCGCCGCAGCCTTGCTGCCCTTGCTGTTGGCAGGCTGTTCGACCATCGAGTCGATGAATCCGTTTTCCAGTAGTTCCGGCGGGTCGAAAATGGCTGAATTGCAGCCCATCAAGGCCACGGCGGAAGCGCGCGTGGTCTGGCGCGAGACGGTCGGCAAGGGCGAAGATTACGTCCTGGTGCCAGCCGTGGTCGATTCCTCCGTCTACGCGGCAAGCAAGGACGGCAATCTGGCGCGCTTCGACGAAGGCAAGCAGGCCTGGCGAATCAACGTCGGTCAGGCACTCTCCGGCGGCGTGGGCGCAAGCGGCAGCGTGGTCGTGGTCGGCTCCCCGAAGGGCGATTTGCTGGCCTTTTCGGCAGCCGATGGGAAGCCGCTCTGGAAAGCCAAGGCGACCAGCGAAATCCTCGCTGCGCCGGTGCTTGGCGAAGGTCTCGTGATCGTGCGTAGCGGCGACAATCGTCTGGCTGCCTACGATCTGGGCGACGGCAAACGGAAATGGATCTACCAGCGTTCGACGCCGGCGCTATCCCTGCGCATCACGGCCGGCCCGGTGATTTCCGACAAATACGTTTTTGCCGGTTTTCCGGGCGGCAAGCTGATCGCTGTCAGCCTGAACAACGGTGCGGCCGTATGGGAGGGTACCGTTGCACTGCCGAAGGGCGCAACCGAACTGGATCGGGTCGCCGACATCACCAGCACGCCGGTGATCGACGGGCGCGATATCTGCGCCGTTGCGTTCCAGGGGCGCATCGCCTGTTTCGATCTCGGTACCGGCAATCTGGCCTGGGCACGCGATATGTCGAGTGCCGCCGGGCTGGCGATCGACGGTCGCTACATTTATGTTTCGGATGACAAGGGCGCTGTTCATGCGCTCGACCGGGCGAGCGGCGCCAGCATCTGGAAGCAGGACAAGCTGGCGTCGCGCCGCTTGACTGCGCCGCTGCCGCGCCGCGGCTTGATTGCCGTGGCCGACGTGCAGGGCGTGGTGCATTTTCTCAATCGCGAAGACGGCTCCTTTGCCGCTCGCTTGACGACTGACGGCAGCCCCGTAGCAGCGCCCCTGCAGTCCTTTGGTTCCAATCTGGTAGTGCAGACACGTAACGGCAGCATCTATGCCATCGAGGCGCAATGAAACCGACTATCGTACTCGTCGGCCGTCCCAACGTCGGCAAATCGACGCTCTTCAACCGCCTGACCAAAACGCGTGATGCGCTGGTGGCCGACATTCCCGGTTTGACGCGTGATCGTCACTACGGTCACGGAAAACTCGGGAGCAAACCCTTTCTCGTGGTCGATACCGGCGGCTTCGAACCGCTGGCCAAAGACGGCATCATGCACGAAATGGCGCGTCAGACCGAGCAGGCGATTGTCGAGGCCGATGCCATCGTCTTCGTCGTCGATGGCCGCACCGGGATTACCGCGCTCGACAAGGAGATCGCCAACAAGCTGCGCAAGGCCGGACGCCCCGCATTTGTCGCGGTGAACAAAGCCGAGGGCATGAATCAGGGCGTCGTCGTCGCCGATTTCCATGAGCTCGGTCTCGGCGAGCCGTTCTGCATCTCGGCGGCGCACGGCGAGGGCGTGCGCGGCGTGATGGAACTCGTGCTCGAACCCTATCCGGAACCGGTCGAAGGGCACGACGAAACCGACGAACTGAAGGTGGCGATCGTCGGTCGTCCCAACGTCGGCAAGAGCACCATGATCAACGCCCTGCTCGGCGAGGAGCGGGTGATCGCCTTCGATCAGCCGGGTACCACGCGCGATGCGATCTACATCGATTTCGAGCGCGGCGGGAAGCACTACACGCTGATCGATACCGCCGGCTTGCGGCGCAAGGGCAACGTCTTCGAGACGATCGAAAAATTTTCGGTGATCAAGACCTTGCAATCGATCGAGGATGCCAATGTGGTGGTTCTCGTGCTCGATGCACGGGCGGACATTTCCGACCAGGATGCGCATATCGCCGGTTTCGTCGTCGAATCCGGGCGCGCGCTGGTGGTCGCGGTCAATAAATGGGACGGGTTGGACCCCTACGTGCGCGACCAGGTGAAGGTGAATCTCGAGCGCAAGCTGAAGTTTCTCGACTTCGCCAAGTTCCACTATGTGTCGGCACTCAAGGGGCAGGGCCTGGAGCCGATTTTCCGCTCGGTCGATGCCGCCTACAAGGCCGCGACGGCCGATCTGTCGACGCCGCAGCTGACCCGCACGCTGATCGACGCGGTCGCCAAGCAAACGCCGCCGCGCAGCGGAATTTTCCGCCCGAAGCTGCGCTATGCCCACCAGGGCGGGCGCAATCCGCCGCTCATCGTCATTCACGGCAACGCCCTTGAAAAAGTGCCGGAATCGTATCGCCGTTACCTGGAACATACCTTCCGGGATGTGTTCAAATTGCAGGGAACGCCGCTGCGGATTCAGTTCAACGTCTCGCACAACCCCTTTGCGGAACGCAAGGCGCCGGAGCAGAACCGACGCTCGCCCAAGCCGAAGCCCGAATCCAAGACCGAACTCGCGCACAAGCCGAAAGCCAAGCCAAAGCCCAAAGTGAAGTCCGATGCGCTACCCAAGTCCAGGGCGAAAACGGTCAGCGGAGCAAAGCCCGTGGGCAGGGAAACGGCAAAACCCAAGCCGGGGCGCGCTTGATTGTTTTTTCCCGGCGCACGGTTTCCCGCTGGCTCTATGGCAAAGCGTAGCGAAATCAATTAAGCTAACCGATCCAACATACAATGAAACATGGAGTCTGAACCATGAGCAATAAAGGGCAACTGTTACAAGACCCGTTCCTCAACACGCTGCGCCGCGAACATGTGCCGGTCTCGATCTATCTGGTCAACGGTATCAAATTGCAGGGGCAGGTCGAATCCTTCGACCAGTATGTCGTGCTGCTCAAAAATACGGTTACCCAGATGGTGTATAAGCACGCCATCTCGACGGTCGTTCCCGCCCGTCCGGTTAACATCCAGCAGGACGACAGCAGCGAAGCGTGATCATCCCCGTGCAGTCGTTTTACCGGCTCGCCGCTTTGGTGGCGGGCCGCGTCGAATCGCAGATGCCAGCGCGGTTTTTGACGCATTTAGCAAAATCCCCGGCTTGCCCCCTCTTTCCGTAAAGTCCCTTCATGCTTGAGCGTCCCGCCGCCGGCGAACGCGCGGTGATCGTCCAGCTCGATTTCGGGCGTGACGATATCGCCGAGCAGCTCGAAGAAGTTCGTCTGCTGGCCGAGTCGGCTGGCGCTGCAATTTGCGCCGAGGTGCAGGGGCCGCGCCATAGTCCGGATGCGGCAACTTATGCCGGCAAAGGCAAGGTGCAGGAGATCGCCGCCGAAATTGCCGCGCACGAAGCCGATCTCGTGATCTTCAATCACGAGTTGTCGCCCGGCCAGGAACGCAACCTGGAGCGCGCGCTGCACTGTCGGGTGATCGACCGCACCAGCCTGATTCTCGATATTTTCGCGCAGCGTGCGCAGAGCGCGGAGGGCAAGCTGCAGGTCGAACTGGCGCAGCTCGATCATCTGGCGACGCGTCTCGTGCGCGGCTGGACTCACCTGGAGCGGCAAAAGGGCGGTATCGGTTTGCGCGGACCCGGTGAAACCCAGCTTGAGACCGACCGTCGCCTGCTCGGCAAGCGGGTCAAGCTGCTCAAGGAACGCCTGGGCCGGGTCGAGCGCCAGCGCGGCGTGCAGCGTAAGGCGCGGGCGCGCGGTGAAGTGTTGAGCGTTTCCCTGGTTGGCTACACCAACGCCGGCAAGTCGACGCTCTTCAACGCGTTGACGCACGCCGGCGTTTATGCTGCCGACAAGTTGTTCGCGACGCTCGATACGACCTCGCGCAAATTATGGCTGGGCGAGGCCGGAAACATCGTGATTTCCGATACGGTTGGCTTTATCCGCGATCTCCCGCATTCGCTGGTCGCCGCATTTCACGCTACGCTGGAGGCGACCGCGCAGGCCGATCTGCTGCTGCATGTGGTTGATTCCGCGAGTCCGGCGCGGGAGGACCAGATTGCCGAGGTCAACAAAGTGCTGGCCGAGATCGGCGCGAGCGGCGTGCCGCAGATCCTGGTACTCAACAAGCTGGATCTGACCGGGCTGCCGCCTGCCGTCGAGCGCGACGAATATGGTAGAATCCAGCGCGTTCGCGTGAGCGCCAGAAGCGGTGAGGGACTCCCCCTGCTGCGCGAGGCGTTGGCCGAGTCGGCGCTGGAAAAAAATGCGCACACTGCGCAACGGGCAACAAGCTGATGAAGCTTTGCTGTCTCCCGACACTGTTTTGGACCCAGGTTCTTCCCTATGATCGCAAGCATTGGAGTACTTATGTCGCTCAATGACCCGCAATGGGGTAACCGCGGCAATGACAGCGGCGGAGGCAAGCGCCCGAACCAGGGGCCGCCCGACCTCGAAGAGCTGTGGCGCGACTTCAATCGCCGTCTGTCCGGCCTGTTCAACAAAAAGAATGGCGGCGGCGACGGCGGCGGCAATCGTCCCCCCGTCGAATTCAATCCGAAATTTCTCGGTGGCGGCATCGGCTTGCTCATTGCGCTGGTTGTCGTCGTCTGGTTGGCCAGCGGCTTCTATATCGTCGACGCCTCGCAACGCGGTCTCGTGCTGCAGTTCGGCAAGTTCAAGGAAGCGACGGAATCCGGCCTACGCTGGCGTTTGCCGTATCCGATCCAGTCGCACGAACTGGTGAATATTTCCGGCGTGCGCACGCTCGAGGTCGGCTATCGCGGCACCGAAAAGAACAAGGTGCTCAAGGAAGCGCTGATGCTGACCGATGACGAAAACATCATCAACATCCAGTTCGCCGTGCAGTACATTCTCAAGGACCCGGTCGAGTACATCTTCAACAATCGTCATGCGGACGATGCGGTGATGCAGGTGGCGGAGACGGCGATTCGCGAAATCGTCGGCAAGAGCAAGATGGATTTCGTGCTTTACGAGGGGCGCGAGCAGATTGCCGTTAACGCGTCCAAGCTGATGCAGGAGATCCTTGATCGCTACAAGACCGGTATTCTGATTTCCAAGGTGACGATGCAGAACGCCCAGCCGCCGGAGCAGGTGCAGGCTGCGTTCGATGATGCCGTGAAGGCGGGGCAGGATCGCGAACGGCAGAAGAACGAAGGCCAGGCCTACGCCAACGACGTCGTGCCGAAAGCCAAGGGTACGGCGGCCCGTCTGATGCAGGAAGCCGATGGCTACAAGCAGCGCCTGATTGCTACTGCGGAGGGCGATGCCAGCCGCTTCAAGCAGATCAATACCGAGTATGCCAAGGCGCCGGAGGTGACGCGCAGCCGCATGTATCTCGAGACCATGCAGCAAATCTATGCCAGTACCAGCAAGGTGATGGTCGATGCGAAAGGGCAGGGCAATCTGCTTTATCTGCCGCTCGACAAGTTGATGCAAGCGACCGGTGCCATGACCGGTGCCGTAGCGACGGGAGTAGGCAGCAGCGCCGAGATGCCGGCGCAATCCCATGCTGCGCCCGTGATTTCCAACGAGACGCCGCCGCAGGTGGCCGACAAGAATGACACACGATCACGCGATGCGCTGCGTTCGCGCGATCGGGAGACCCGCTGATGAGAACTGGTCTGAACTTTGTGGCTGCCGCCGTTGCGGCACTGCTTGTGCTGCTGGGTACGTCGATCTTTACGGTCGATCAGCGCCAGTACGCCATCATTTTCCAGCTCGGCGAAGTGCGCGAAGTGATCGCTGAGCCAGGTTTGTATTTCAAGTGGCCGATGATCCAGAACGTGCGCTATTTCGACAAGCGCATTTTGACGCTCGATAGCGCTGAGCCGGAGCGTTTCATTACCTCCGAAAAGAAAAACGTACTGGTCGATTCCTTCGTCAAGTGGCGGATCGTCGATCCCAAGCTCTACTATATTTCGGTCGCCGGCGATGAATCGCGCGCCAAAACGCGGCTGACGCAAACGGTGAATGCGGGGCTTCGCGAGGAGTTCGGCAAGCGCACCGTGCATGACGTTGTCTCCGGCGAGCGCGACAAGATCATGGCGGACATGCGCGAGAAGGCGGATCTCGATGCGCGCAAGATCGGGGTGCAGATTGTCGACGTGCGCGTCAAGCGCGTCGATCTGCCGCTCGAGGTCAGCGAGTCGGTTTACCGCCGCATGGAGGCCGAACGCAAGCGCGTCGCCAACGAACTGCGCTCACAGGGTTCCGCCGAAGCGGAAAAAATCCGCGCCGATGCCGACAAGCAACGCGAGGTGATCGTTGCCGAAGCCTACCGCGACGCGCAGAAGATGAAGGGCGAGGGCGATGCCAAGGCGACTGCCACCTACGCTCAAGCGTTCTCCCAGAACCCTGAGTTCTATGCCTTTTACCGTAGCCTCGAAGCCTATCGCAACAGCTTCAAGAGCAAGAGCGATGTGATCGTCGTCGAGCCCAATTCGGATTTCTTCAAGTACATGAAGAGCGTCGGCAAGGGTGGCGACAAAAGCGGTAAATGAGCGATACCCTGCTGATCGCCTTCGCACTGATGCTGGTGCTTGAAGGTGTCGTGCCCTTTGTCGCGCCGAATGCCTGGCGCGAAACATTCCGTCGCCTGACTCAGTTTTCCGACGGGCAGATTCGTTTCATCGGCCTGACCTCGATGCTGGTCGGGCTGATCTTGTTGATTATTCTCAGATGAACTGGCTGCTACCCGAATACACCGCCGACGCACTTCCGCAGGAAGCTGCCCAGATCGAGCGACTCCGCCGTGCGGTGCTCGATCTTTTCCGCGTACACGGCTACGAGCTGGTGATGCCGCCGATGCTCGAATATCTCGACTCGCTGCTCACGGGCTCGGGCTCGGATCTCAAGCTGCGTACGTTTCAGTTGGTCGATCAGCTCTCCGGGCGCACGCTCGGCGTGCGCGCCGACATCACGCCGCAGGTTGCGCGCATTGATGCGCATTTGCTCAACCGCCAGGGCGTAACCCGGCTTTGCTACTGCGCTAGCGTGCTGCACACGCTGCCCGCCTCGCAGGCTGCCAGCCGCGAGCCGATCCAGTTGGGCGCCGAGCTCTACGGCTATGCCGGTGTCGAAGCCGACCTCGAGGCGATTCGCCTGATGGCTGCCGCGCTGGCGCGTGCCGGTACGCCCGCTTCGCGCATCGACCTCGGGCACGTCGGCGTTTTCCGCGCACTGGCACATGCTGCCGGTCTTGATGCCGAGGCCGAGGCCGTCGTTCTGCAGCTGCTGCAGGCGAAGGATATTCCAAGCCTGCGCGAATGTTGCGCCGATCTCGCCGAACCTTATCGTACGGCGCTGATTCGCCTGCCTGAGCTTTACGGCGATGCGCAAACGCTGGCGACCGCCGCTCGCGACCTGCCGCCGTTGCCGGAGATCGCCGCGGCACTCGAGACCTTGCGTCAGTTGCAGACGGCGATGCCGGAATTGCCGCTGTCGTTCGATCTCTCGGATCTGCGCGGCTATCATTATCATAATGGCGTGGTGTTTGCCGCCTACTACCCCGGTTTTCCCAGCGCCATCGCGCTCGGGGGGCGCTACGACGGGGCGGGCAAGGCTTTTGGTCGCGACCGACCGGCAACCGGCTTCTCGATGGACTTGCGGGAAGTGGCACGGCTGGCCGCCAGCGACCGGAGTCAGGGCGCGATTATGGCGCCGCATGCGGCGGCCGGTACGGCGCTGGAAAAAACCATCGCGACCTTGCGCGAACAGGGCGAGGTCGTCGTCGAACTGCTTCCCGGCGAAGCGCGCAGCGAAGGACCGCTATGCGACCGGCAGCTGACCGAACACAATGGGCAATGGATTATTCAAGCAATTACAGGGGTTGATCAGAAAAATGGCTAAAAACGTCGTAGTCGTCGGTACCCAGTGGGGCGACGAGGGCAAGGGCAAGATCGTCGACTGGCTGACCGACCACGCCAAGGGCGTCGTCCGCTTTCAGGGCGGCCATAACGCCGGCCATACGCTGGTGGTCGGCGAGAAGGTCTACAAGCTCAATCTGGTGCCTTCCGGCATCGTGCGCGACGGTGTCGCCTGCTACATCGGCAACGGCGTGGTGCTCGATATCCACCATCTCCTGTCCGAGATCAAGGAACTGGAAGAGGGCGGTATCGAAGTTCGCTCGCGCCTGAAGATCAGCCCGGGCTGCCCGATCATTCTCGGCTACCACTCGGCGCTCGATCGTGCGCGCGAGGCGGCCAAATGCGCCGATGCCAAGATCGGCACGACCGGCAAAGGCATCGGTCCGACTTACGAAGACAAGGTGGCACGCCGCGCATTGCGCGTCTACGACCTGTTTTATCCCGAGCGCTTCGCCGAGAAGCTCAAGGAAAACCTCGATTACCATAATTTCGTGCTGACCCAGTATCTGGGCGCCGAAGCGGTCGACTATGAAACTGTCCTGGCGCAGGCGATGGCCGATGCTGAAGCGATCAAGCCGATGGTCACCGATGTCTCGGCCGCGCTTTACGCCGTCAACAAGGCTGGCCAGAACCTGCTCTTCGAAGGTGCGCAGGGCGCGCTGCTCGATATCGACCACGGCACTTACCCCTTCGTGACCTCGTCGAACTGCGTCGCCGGCCAGGCGGCTGCCGGATCGGGCGTCGGCCCGGGTATGCTGCATTACGTTCTCGGTATCACCAAGGCTTATTGCACGCGCGTCGGCGGCGGACCATTCCCGAGCGAGCTCGATATCGAGACCGTCGGCGTTCCGGGTTACCAGATGTCGCAAAAGGGCAAGGAGTTCGGTACGGTGACCGGGCGCAAGCGCCGCTGCGGCTGGTTCGATGCGCCCGCACTCAAGCGGTCGATCCAGATCAACGGGGTGACCGGTCTGTGCATTACCAAGCTCGACGTGCTCGATGGCCTGCCGGAGCTGAAAATCTGCACCGGCTACAAACTCAACGGCAAAGTCGTCGACCTGCTGCCGATGGGGGCCGACGAAGTCGCCGATTGCGAACCGATTCTCGAGACGCTGCCGGGCTGGAGCGAATCGACGGTTGGCGCCAATACGATGGAGGCGCTGCCGGCCGCGGCGCGCGCTTATCTGGCGCGGATTGAAGCGTTGTGCGAGGTGCCCATCGACATTGTGTCGACCGGACCGGAACGCGACGAGACGATTCTGCGCAGGCACCCGTTTGCATAAAGAAGTATTCGAGCAGGCCGGCGGAACGCCGGCCTGCTGCTTTGGACGCATGAATTGTTCAGCGTTCAGCAAGCAAAATGGAAATGAACAGCTGAAAATGAAAAAGCCAGCTAAAAAGCTGGCTTTCATTGAATCTTGGTGCCCAGGAGAGGACTCGAACCTCCACAACCTTGCGATTACCAGGACCTGAACCTGGCGCGTCTACCAATTCCGCCACCTGGGCATTTCCGAAGAAGGCCGCATTTTAAAGGAACCGAAAAAAATGTCAATAAGAAAACTATCGAAAATCAGAAAAAATGATCCATACCTCGAGCGCGAGCGCAAAACCTACGAACAACCGCTCCCGTCGCGCGAATACATTCTGCAGATTCTTGAAGAGCAGGACAAGCCGGTAAGCTTCGAACAGCTCTGCGTCCTGCTCGATATTCGCCAGGACGAATTGGAAATGTTCCAGCGCCGTCTGGGGGCGATGGAGCGCGAAGCGCAGCTGATGCGCAACCGCAAGGGAGCATATATCGTTCCGGAGCGCGCCAGCCTGATTGCCGGGCGCATCGAAGGGCATGCCGACGGCTACGGCTTCCTCGTTCCCGACGACGGCGGCGACGATCTGTTCCTCGACGCCAAGCAGATGTCCAAGGTCCTGCACCGCGACCGCGCATTGGCGCGGGTGATCGGGCTGGATCGCAAGGGGCGGCGCGAAGGGGCGATCGTCGAGGTGCTCGAGCGCGTCAACAGCATGGTCGTCGGCCGCGTCCTGATCGAACACGGCATCATGGTCGTCGTGCCGGAGAACCGGCGTATCAACCAGGACATCCTGGTGGCGCCCGACAAGAAGAGCAAGGTCAAGGCCGGTCAGGTCGTGATGGTTGAAATCATCGAGCAGCCGAGCAAGCATTCACAGCCGATCGGGCGCATTGCCGAGGTGCTCGGCAACTACGCCGACCCGGGCATGGAAATCGAGATTGCATTGCGCAAGCATGATCTGCCGTTCGAGTTTTCGACCAAGGCACTCGATGAAGCCAAGGCCTTGCCCGAGAAGGTCAAGAAGTCCGAATGGGAAGGCCGTACCGACCTGCGCGACTTGCCGCTGGTGACCATCGACGGCGAGACGGCTAGAGATTTTGACGATGCCGTATTCGCCGAGAAGAAAGGGAAGGGCTGGCGTCTGGTGGTGGCGATTGCCGATGTCAGTCACTACGTGCGGCCGGGGATGTCGCTTGATCGCGATGCGCAGGATCGCGGCAATTCGGTGTATTTCCCGCGCCGGGTGATCCCGATGCTGCCGGAAAAGATTTCCAACGGCCTGTGTTCGCTGAATCCGGATGTCGAGCGGCTGGCCATGGTCTGCGACATGGACATCAACGTCAGCGGCGAGATCAAGGGCTACAAGTTCTATCCGGCGGTTTTCCGCTCCAAGGCGCGCCTGACCTACAACCAGGTGTGGAACTGGCTGTCCGGCGCGGCCGAGCCGGAGAACGATGTTCAGCGCAGCCTGATGCCGCAGCTGCAGGCGCTCTACGCGCTGTTCCAGATCCTGCTCAAGGCGCGCGGCAAACGCGGCGCGATCGACTTTGAAACGATCGAGACGATCATGCTGTTCAACGATCAGGGCAAGATCGACAACATCGTGCCGGTGTATCGCAACGATGCGCATCGCCTGATCGAGGAGTGCATGCTGGCGGCGAACGTTTGCGCCTCCGCTTTCCTGGAAAAGAACAAGCAGCCGTGCTTGTACCGCGTGCATGAAGGGCCGACGCCGGAAAAGCTTGAAGGCTTGCGCAACTTCCTCAAAGAGTTTGGTCTCGGGCTGGCCGGTGGTGACGATCCGACAGCGAAGGATTACGCGGCACTGCTCGAGCAGATCAAGCCGCGCCCCGACGCCCAGTTGCTGCAGACCGTGATGCTGCGCTCGCTACGCCAGGCGCAGTACAGCCCGGACAACGTCGGCCACTTCGGGCTCTCCTACGAGCATTACACGCACTTCACCTCGCCGATCCGGCGTTATCCGGATCTCCTGGTGCATCGCTCGATCAAGGCGGTGCTCGAAGGTACACGCTATCAGCCGGGTGCCTGGGACGAGATCGGCATGCATTGCTCGATGACCGAACGGCGGGCCGACGAGGCGACGCGTGACGTCAACAACTGGCTGAAGTGCTACTACATGCGCGACCGCATCGGTGAGGAGTTCGACGGCACGATCGCCGCCGTGGTGCCTTTCGGCGTCTTTGTGGCGCTCGATTCGGTTTACGTGGAGGGGCTGGTGCACGTTTCCGAGCTCGGCGAGGATTATTTCCAGTACGACAACGTCAAGCACCAGATGCTCGGTGAGCGTAGCGGAAAACGCTATCGGCTCGGCGATCGCCTGCACGTGAAATTGGTCAAGGCCGATCTGGAAACCGGTCGGATCGATTTCGTGCTCGGTGAGGGATCGCGCCCCGCCAGCGTGCCTGCGGCAGCAAGGCCGGCCATGGGCAAAAAAGTGGCGACCAGGAAGCGCTCCTGATCCAGTCTCCGGCGACGGCCGAATCGCGTTGTCGCGAAACGGCCGGTCACGCTTCCGTGAGCGTGACTTCCTTGCTCGATACGCGGTTCCGGCCCGCGTGCTTGGCCGCATAAAGCGCGCCGTCCGCGGCGGCGAGCAACTGCTCGGCGGTGAGCTGCGGCGCCGGGATTGCCGTCGCGACGCCGACGCTGATCGAGACCAGGCCGTCGATCTCCGATGATCCGTGCGGGATGGCCAGGGCATGAACATGCTGCTGCACCCGCTCGGCGACCATCTGCGCGCCGTGCAGGTCGGTATTTGGCATGAGAACGACGAATTCCTCGCCGCCATAGCGGGCAAGGAGGTCCGCCGGGCGGAAGATTTTTTCCTGCATCGCGCCGGCCACTTTCTTCAGGCATTCGTCGCCTTTCTGGTGACCGTAGGTGTCGTTGTAGCGCTTGAAATAGTCGACGTCGACGAGCAGCAAGGCCAGCGATGTCTGGTCGCGTTGCGCGCGGTGCCATTCGGCCAGCAGTGCTTCATCGAAGCAGCGACGGTTGGCGATGCCGGTCAGCCCGTCCTTGGTCGCCAGGCGCTGCAGCGCTGCCTGCGCTTCCTTTTGCTGGGTGATGTCGCGCAGGGTTTCGACCACGGCGATCAGCTTGCCTTCGTCGTCGAAAATCGGGCCGGCATCGATCGCCAGGTAGCAACGGTGCCCGGCGCGCGGCATGACGCACCAGTTCTCGGCGCGCAAGCCGAGTCCGGTGTCGTCCATCTTGGTGTGGCTTGAGTAGAGCACCGACAATTCTTCGGTTTGGCCCAACGCGAGAATGTCCGCCAGGCAATAGCGCGGCTCGTCGTAGAAGCCGCGCCAGTGTTCCGTGGTGCCGGTCACCTCCTGTGCCGAAACGCCGGTGAGACGTTCGCAGGCCTTGTTCCAGATGATGACGTTGCGCTCGGGGTCGAGCACGAAGGTCGGTACGACCAGATCCTGCATCAGGCGAATGGCGAACGTGAGCGAGGCGTCCGGTTTGCGGCGGGGATTGCTGCTGACGTTCCTGGCGGCCATGCGAGCGTCTTCCTTTCAGGGTAGACTATTACTTTGGTGGCATGCAGCCTTGGAACATACGCCGCGTTTATTCCGTTGTCAATTTCGTCCGGGCATTCGAAGGTAGCGTCATGCTGCCATGCATGACGCCGCCGACAGCAACTGGGGGAGCTGTTAGAATCGCGGGTTCTTTATCCGCCGAGTTTTCGCTCATGTCCCATTCCCGCTCGATTTTCGGTTTCCATTCGATCCTCGCCAAGTTGCGCCATGACCCCGGTGCCGTGCGCGAGATCTATGTCGATGCCGGGCGTAGCGACGCGCGCGTGCGCGATTTGATTCGGCATGCCGAGTTTGCCAACATCAGGGTCTTGCCGGTCGACTCGGCGCGCCTTGCGGCAATGGCGCCCGGTGCCCGGCATCAGGGGGTGGTGGCGCATGTCGATGCGACGCAACGTCATGTGACGCTTGACGACGTGCTGGATACGCTCGAAGAGCCGGCATTTCTGCTCGTCCTCGACGGCATCCAGGACCCGCACAACCTCGGCGCCTGCCTGCGCGTGGCCGATGCAGTGGGGGCGCATGCGGTCATCGCACCGAAAGACCGCGCGGTGGGTTTGACGCAAACGGCGGTGAAGGTTGCGAGTGGCGCCGCCGAGACGGTGCCCTACATCACGGTGACCAATCTCGCGCGCACGCTGCGCGAGTTGCAGGAGCGCGAAATCTGGGTGATCGGCACCGACATCGGCGAAGGCAGCGAAGATCTCTATGCCGCGCAGTGGCCGCTGGCAACTGCCTGGGTGCTCGGCGCGGAGGGCGACGGGATACGCCGCCTGACGCGCGAGACCTGCGATCAGCTGGTGAGCATTCCGATGCTCGGTTCGGTACAGAGCCTGAACGTATCGGTGGCGACCGGCGTTTGCCTCTACGAAGCGCGCCGCCGTCGCGGCAACTGAAGAAATAACGCGAACAGATTGGTGGCTGGCTTAAACGGCAATCAGAATGTCTTCTACCGGTGTATGCGTGCGGCCCAGCGCAGCGGCGACCGCCGGATGGACGATTTTTCCTGAACAGACGTTGAGTCCCGCGGCGAAGCCGGCGTCGTCGCGCAGCGCCTGTTTCCAGCCGCTGCCGGCCAGCGCCCTGAGATAGGGCAGGGTGGCGTTGTTCAAGGCCAGCGCCGAGGTGCGCGGCACGGCGCCCGGCATGTTGGCGACACAATAGTGCACCACGTCCTCTTCGATGAACACCGGGTCGGCGTGCGTGGTCGGGCGCGAGGTTTCACAGCAGCCGCCCTGGTCGATGGCGACATCGACGATTACCGCGCCGGCCTGCATCTTTTTCAGCAGCGCACGATCGATCAGTTTCGGCGCGCTGCCGCCCGGCACCAGCACGGCGCCGATCACCAGGTCGGCGTCGCATACCGCTTCCTCAATCGATGCCGTGCTCGCGATCAGCGTACGAATTCGGCCGTGGTATTCACGGTCGAGGGTATTGAGACGTTCCTGCGTGCGGTCGATGACCGTCACTTCGGCGCCCAGTCCGACCGCCATGCGCACCGCGTGCGCGCCGACCGTGCCGGCGCCGAGAACGGCAACCCGCCCGGGCAGGACACCGGGTACGCCACCAAGCAGGACGCCGCGCCCGCCGTGGGTGATTTCGAGAAAGTGGGCGCCGGCCTGCACTGCCATCCGGCCGGCAACCGCCGACATGGGCGCCAGCAGTGGCAGGTGGCCGGCAGCGTCGGTCACCGTTTCGTACGCGATGGCGATGCTGCCGGCGCGCAGCAGCGCATCGGCCTGCTGCGGATCGGGGGCGAGGTGAAGGTAGGTAAAGAGCAGCTGATCCGGGCGCAGGAAGGCGAATTCCGCTGCCTGCGGTTCCTTGACCTTGACCACCAGTTCGGCGCTCCAAGCCTCGCCGGAGCTGCCGACAATCCGTGCGCCGGCCGCCGAATAATCGGCGTCGGAAAAACCGATGCGCGCGCCGGCGCCGGACTGGATAAGGACTTCGTGGCCGCTGGCGGCAAGTTCGCGCACCGAGGCCGGAACCAGTCCGACGCGGAACTCGCTGGGCTTTATTTCGGAGGGAACGCCGATGCGCATTTTGCTTTCCTCAAGGCATTGTGCTGCGATATGACCAGTATGCCTTGAGCGGGCTATAAATAAAAAACGCCGGGAGATGTCCCGGCGTTTTTTGTGGCGGTTGCTCTTGTGTCGCTGATCAGACGATCATTCCGGCACCGACCGTGTTGTTGGTCGATTCGTCGATGACGATGAAAGCGCCGGTGCCACGGCTTTCGATGTAGGGGTCGGCAAAGATCGGCTGCGCCAGCTTGAAGCTGACCTTGGCGATGTCGTTCATCGCCAGCTTTTCGGCAGGCTGATGTTCCATCGTGTTGACGTCCATGCGGAATTCGATGCCGGCGAGCATCGCCTTGCTGTCGCGCGTCGTGTGGCGGATCAGGTACTTACGGCGCGGGTCGAGCGGCGTTTCGGAGAGCCAGCAGAGCATCGCGTCGATCTGCTTGGTGACGTTCGGCAACTCGCTCGTTTTGACGATCATGTCGCCGCGCGAGATGTCGATTTCCTCAGAGAGCAGAATGGTGATCGACTGTTCGGCGACGACGCGCGGCAGCGACTGGCCGAGCATCTGGATGTCCTTGACGCGGGTTTCGATGCCGGAAGGCAGCACGGTCACGGCATCGCCGATCGCTAGTTCGCCCGACTCGACGCGACCCATGAAGCCGCGATAGTCATGCAGTTCCGGGTTGGCCGAATCCTGCGGGCGGCAGACGTACTGCACCGGGAAGCGGAATTTCTCGGCGTCGGCGTTGTGCGCCGGCGGCGCGGCTTCGAGGATGTCGAGCAGGGTCGGGCCGTCGTACCAGTCGAGGCGCTCGCCGCGATCGACGATCATGTCGCCGTTGAGCGCCGACATCGGGATGAAGCGCACGTCGGTAATGCCGAGCTTGGCGGCAAAGGCCAGGTAGTCGACCTTGATCTTGTCGTAGGTTTCCTGCGAGTAATCGACGAGGTCCATCTTGTTGATCGCCACGACGACGTGCGGGATGTTCACGAGGTGGGCGAGGTAGGAGTGGCGGCGCGTCTGCGTCAGCACACCCTTGCGCGCGTCGATCAGGATGATCGCGAGATCGGCGGTCGAGGCGGCGGTCACCATGTTGCGCGTGTATTGCTCGTGGCCCGGTGCGTCGGCGATGATGTACTTGCGCGTGCCGGTCGTGAAGTAGCGGTAGGCGACGTCGATGGTGATGCCCTGTTCGCGCTCGGCCTGCAGGCCGTCGGTGAGCAGCGAGAGGTCGACGGCTTCCATGCCGCGCTTCTGCGAGGTGCGTTCGATGGCGTGCAGCGTGTCGGCGAGGATGGTCTTGGTGTCGAACAGCAGGCGGCCGATCAGCGTGCTCTTGCCGTCGTCGACGCTGCCGCAGGTCAGGAAGCGCAGCAGGCCATTGTCCACTGCGGGAATGTTTTCGATGGCGGACATCAGAAGTAGCCCTCTTTCTTGCGTTGTTCCATGGAAGCGTCCGACGTCTGGTCGTCGAGGCGCGTTGCGCCGCGTTCGGTGATCGTCGTCGTTGCCGTTTCCTCGATAATCTTGGCGACGCTGTCGGCATCCGACAGCACCGGCGCCGTGCAGGTGATGTCGCCGACGGTGCGGAAGCGCACAGTCAGCGTTTCGATTTCTTCACCGGCACGTGCTGGCGTCACGTCGGTGACCGGCAGCATGCCGCCCTGGCGGCGTACGATCTGGCGCTGGTGCGCGAAGTAGATCGACGGCAGTTCGAGCTTCTCGCGCTCGATGTATTGCCAGACGTCGATTTCGGTCCAGTTCGAGATCGGGAAGACGCGGATGTTCTCGCCCTTGAAGCTGCGTGCGTTATACAGATCCCACAATTCGGGGCGCTGGTTCTTCGGGTCCCACTGGCCGAATTCGTCGCGGAACGAGCAGATACGCTCCTTGGCGCGTGCCTTCTCTTCATCGCGGCGGGCGCCGCCGATGCAGGCGTCGAAGCCGAACTCCTCGATCGCTTCGAGCAGCGTCACCGACTGGTGCTTGTTGCGCGATTCGTCTTCCGACTTGAGCACCACCGTGCCGCGCGCCATCGAATCCTCGACCGAGCGCACGATGAGGCGCTCACCGAGTTCGGCTGCGCGCTTGTCGCGGAAATCGGTGACTTCCTTGTAGTTGTGGCCGGTGTCGATGTGCATCAGCGGGAAAGGAAACTTGCCCGGGCGGAACGCCTTTTCGGCAACGCGCAGCATGCAGATCGAATCCTTGCCGCCGGAGAAGAGCAGCACCGGATTGCTGCACTGGCCGGCCACCTCGCGCATGATGTGGATGGCCTCGGATTCGAGCCAGTCGAGGTGTGAGAGGGTTGCCTTCGAGAGTGTCGCAGTACTCATTGATTCACCTGTGTTTCAATATTCAAGCGCGCTTGACGTGCAAGCCGCATTCCTTGGATTCCGGGTTTTCCCACCACCAGCGCCCGGAGCGGACATCTTCGCCGGGAGTGACGCTGCGCGTGCAGGGGGCGCAGCCGATGCTCGGGTAGAACTTGTCGTGCAGCGCGTTGTACGGCACTTTGTTGAGCTTGAGATAAGCCCAGATTTCCTTCTCGCTCCAGTCGGCTAGCGGGTTGAATTTCTCGAGCCCGTTGCCTTCGTCGAAGGCGCGCACCGGCAGACCGTCGCGCGTCGCCGACTGTTGCGCGCGCATGCCGGTGATCCACGCTTTCTTGCCGGCCAGCGCGCGTTGCAGCGGCTCGACCTTGCGCACGTAGCAGCAGCCCTTGCGCAGTTCGACCGACTCGTAGAACGCGTTGATGCCGTTGTCGCGCGTATAGGTCTCGACCAGATCGTGGCGCGGATAATACAGCGTGAGGGCCAGGCCGTAATGCTTTTTCACTTCGGCGATCAGGTCGTAGGTTTCCAGCGGCAGACGGCCGGTGTCGAGCGAAAAGATCTCGATGTCGAGCTTTTCGCCGACGATCAGGTCGGTCAGGACCATGTCTTCGGCGCCGAGGCTGTTGGCGAAGGCGGCCGGCGAGAAGTCGGTGGCGATCTGGCGCAGCAGGATACGCGCGGCTGCGGTCTTGGCGGCGATCGAATCGATTAGCGCCTGGTCGTTGAGATTGACGTTGATGCTCATCGCTATCCTTTATGCAGCGCGGCGACGAAACAGCGGCTGCGGCTGGTCGACCGCGGCCTGATACGTTTCGCTAAAGGTCGTGAATCCGGCCAGCGCCTTTTCGATATTCTGGTCGGTGCGCAGTGCGAAGGCATCGATGCCGCAGCGCTTCATGTAAAAGAGCTGGTCGAACAGCACATCGCCGATCGCACGGATTTCACCACGATAGCCGTAGCGCTCGCGCAGCAGGCGGGCACTCGAATAGCTGCGGCCGTCGGTGAATTTCGGGAAGTTGACGCCAATCACGGTAAGGCGATTGAGGTCGGCGGCAAGCGTTGCTGCATCTTCGTTGCTGTCGAGCCAGACGCCGACGGGGGCGCCATGCGCAACGATTTCCGGCTGGCGCGCCAGCCAGACGGCGAGCGGCAGCAGGGTTGGCGTGGCGGGCAGAGCGACGGTTTCCACCGTCTCGCCTTCGCCGAGCTTGAGCACCTGCCAGCTGTCGCTGACGATGCTACCGTTCTTGATGATCTCAGGCATTGGCGACTTTCCTTTCCTCGCTGTCCGCAACAGCGGTTTTACGTTTGTCGCGGCCGGCGTAGGCGCGCTCCTTGAACGGCTCGGCGCCGATGCGCTGCACGGTGTCGATGAAGCGTTCTTCCGGCGTGCGTTGTTCGAGATAGACCTTGATCAGCGCCTCGATCACGTCCGGTACTTCCACCGCGTAGAACGACGGGCCGATCACCTTGCCGATCGTCGCGTTGTTGCCCTGCTGGCCGCCGAGCGTGATCTGGTACCACTCTTCGCCGTTCTTATCGACGCCGAGAATGCCGATCGCCGCCACGTGGTGGTGGCCGCAGGAGTTCATGCAGCCGGAGATATTGACCGAAATTTCGCCGATGTCGTGCAGGTAGTCGAGATCGTCGAAGCGGTTCTGCACGGCTTCGGCAATCGGCATCGAGCGGGCGTTGGCCAGCGAGCAGAGGTCGCCGCCGGGGCAGCAGATCATGTCGGTGAGCAGGCCGATGTTCGGCGTCGCCATGCCGTTGAAGCGGGCGATCTTCCACACTTCGTAGAGGTCGCGCTTCTTCACGTCGGCGAGAATGACGTTCTGTTCGTGGCTGACACGGACTTCGCCGAAGCTGTAGCGGTCGGCAAGGTCGGCGACGACTTCCATCTGCTCGGCCGAGATGTCGCCGGGCGGGACGCCGGTTTTCTTCAGCGACAGCGTCAGTGCGGCGTAACCGGCCACCTTGTGGCCATGCACGCAGCGCTTCACCCAGTTGGCGAAGGCCTTGTCTTCCTGGATGTGCGCGGTGTACGAGAGGTCTTCGTCGGGCAGCGCCTCATAAGGCGGCGGCGCGAAATCGGCGGCGATGCGTTCGAATTCCTCGTCGGTCAGCGTCGTCGGGCCGTCCTTCAGGTGCAGCCATTCGGCTTCGACCTGGCGCGTGAATTCCTCGACGCCGAGGGCGTTGACCAGAATTTTGATGCGCGCCTTGAAGGCGTTGTCGCGACGGCCGTAGCGGTTGTACACGCGCAGCACGGCGTCGAGGTAGGAGAGCAGGTGGCGGCGCGGCAGGAACTCGCGAACGACTTTGCCGAGCACCGGGGTGCGGCCCAGGCCGCCGCCGACCAGTACCTGCACGCCCCATTCGCCGGCGTCGTTGCGCACGATTTCCAGGCCGACGTCATGGGCGCGAATCACCGCACGGTCCTCGGCCGCTGCATTGACGGCGATCTTGAACTTGCGCGGCAGGAAGGCGAATTCGGGGTGGAAGGTCGACCACTGGCGGATCACTTCGCAATACGGGCGCGGGTCGGTCCGTTCGTCCGGCGCGACGCCGGCGAAGTGGTCGGTCGTCGTGTTGCGCACGCAGTTGCCCGAAGTCTGGATCGCGTGCATCTGCACGCTGGCCAGGTCGGCCAGGATTTCTGGCGTTTCCTCGAACTTCGGCCAGTGGAACTGCATGTTGTGGCGCGTCGTGAAGTGGCCGTAGCCGCGGTCGTAGCGGCGCGAGACTTCCGCCAGCTTGCGCAACTGGCACGCGGCGAGCATGCCGTAGGGAACCGCGATGCGATGCATCGGCCCGTGCCGCTGGATGTAGAGGCCGTTCTGCAGACGCAGTGGGCGCAGGTCGTCGGCCGACAACTCGCCGGCGAGGTGGCGCGCCATCTGGTCACGGTATTGGGTAACGCGGTCGTTGAGGATCTGTTGGTCGAAATCATCGTAGCGATACATGAGTCGCTCCTTTTTTGGGTGCTGCTATTACAAAGCTATCAATTTGCCGCCAACCAGCACCAGCATGGTGGCAAGGATGGGCCGCAAGAAACGGTCCGGCACTTTAGCCGAAGCGTGGCTTCCTAGCCAGATCCCCGGCAGGGAACCGAGCAGCAAGCTGCCGAGCAGCGACCAGTCGACGCTGCCGATGATCCAGTGGCCGACGCCGGCCACCAGCGTCAGCGGAACGGCATGCGCCACGTCGCTGCCGACGATGCGGATCGCCGGCAGTTTCGGGTACAGGTAGAACAGCACGGCAACGCCAAGCGCGCCGGCGCCGACCGAGGAAATGGTGACCAGCACACCAAGCACTGCGCCAACTGCAACAGTGACGGGGGCTTGGTAACGCGTGTGCGCCGAATCGTCAACGTGGACCATGGCGTAACGCTGAAGGTTCTTGCGGAAAATGATCGAACAGGCGGTGAGCAGCAGGGCGACGCCAAGCGATACCGAGATGATGTGGGTGACGGCCGGACTCTGCTTGGGCAGGTACGAGAGGGCCCAGATCGTCAGCGTGGCCGCCGGGAGGCTGCCGCAGGCGAGCAGGCGCGTGATGCGCCAGTCGACATGTCCCTTCTTCGCGTGGACCGCAGTGCCGCCGGACTTGGTGATCGCCGCATAGAGCAGATCGGTGCCGACCGCCGTCGCCGGATGGATGCCGAACAGCAGCACGAGCAGCGGCGTCATCAGTGAGCCACCGCCAACGCCGGTGAGTCCGACGATGGCGCCAACAACAAATCCTGAGAGGGTGTAGAGCCAGTCCATGATGCGCCGCAATAAAGAGTGGGCGAATCGTACCAGTCGGTGGTTTGCTTCAAAAAGAATATTCAGTTAGATTGTTATAACTATTGGTTATTTGTGAGTCGCTTTTTGCCCGATGAAGCTCCAGCAACTACGTTATCTCGTTGAAGTTTCGCGCCGCGGTCTCAACGTGTCGGAGGCAGCCGAGGCGCTGTATACCTCGCAGCCGGGCGTTTCCAAGCAGATCAAGCTGCTCGAGGATGAGCTCGGCGTGACCGTTTTCGAGCGCAGCGGCAAGCGGTTGACCAGTGTGACCGAGCCGGGCAAGGCGATCCTCGAGATCGCCGAACGCATCCTGCACGAAGCCGAGAACATGAAGCGCGTCGGTGAAGAATTTGCCGATGGCGAGTCCGGTGGGCTGGTGATCGCCACCACTCACACGCAGGCGCGTTACGCGCTGCCGTCGGTTGTCGCGAGGTTCGTCGAGAAACATCCGAAGGTGCGTCTGTCGATGCATCAGGGCAACCCGACGCAGATCGCCGAATGGACGCTCAAGGGCGAGGCCGACATCGCCATCGCCACCGAAGCACTCGACCAGTACCCGCAGCTGCTGATGCTGCCGTGCTACCAGTGGACGCACTGCGTGATCGCGCCGAACGGCCACCCGGTGCTCGATGGCCGCCCCTTGTCGCTGGTCGAACTGGCGCGCTGGCCATTGATTACCTACGACTCGGCCTTTACCGGCCGTTCGCGCATCAACAAGGCGTTCGAGCGCGCGCAGTTGGCGCCGAATATCGTGCTCGCCGCGATCGACGCCGACGTGATCAAGACCTACGTCAGTCTCGGTCTGGGCCTCGGCATCATCGCCCATCAGGCCTACGACGCGGCGCGTGATACCGGCCTGACCGCGCTCGATGCTGGCCAGCTGTTCGGCTCCAACACGACGCGCATCGGCCTGCGGCGCGGCACGCACGTGCGGCGTTTCGAATACGACTTCATCGAGTTTTTTGCGCCGCAGCTGACGCGCCGCGCGGTCGATATGGCAATGGCTGGGCACGGCGACGAGTATCAGCTGTAGCGGGGCGCGCCGTTTCGTTCTGCCGCGGGGAAAACGACCAGCGCGGCCAGGCCGCCCAGCGTTGCCGAGCTTTCCAATCTGAATTTGGCACCATGCAGTTCGGCGATGCGGGCGACGATCGAGAGCCCGAGTCCGTGGCCCTCCTCGCCGCTTTCATCGAGGCGACGAAAGCGCGCCATGGCTTCGCTCCGTTTCTCTTCCGGAATACCGGGGCCGCTGTCGCTGACACCAAGGCGTACACTTCCATCCGATGAATTCATGGCGATATGCACGCTGCCGCCGCTCGGCGTGTAGCTGATGGCGTTGTCGACCAGATTGCGCACCAGTACCTGCAACAGCATCGGCACGCCGTCCAGCAGGACTTCAGGACCTTCCTCGACTTCGAGTTCGACGCCTTTTTCAATTGCTGCCGGCGCGAGGAGCGCGACGGCTTCGATAACCAGGGCGCGCAGATTGCATCGTTCCTTTTTCGGCAGTTTTTCGCTTGCCTCGGCTTGCGTATCGAGGCGAGCCAAGGTCAGCAATTGATCGAGCAGGCGGGCGGCGCGCCGGCTGCCGCTGACCAGATTGTCAAGCGCATGGCGACGGGTCGTTTCGTCGCTCGCCGCGCTGGCGACCTCGGCGTGGGTCTGCAAGACGGCCAGCGGCGTGCGCAGCTCATGCGCCGCGTCGGCGGTGAAGCGCCGTTCATCTTCCTGCGCGCGGGTGACGCGTTCGAAGAGTAGGTTCAGGCGCTCGAGGATCGGCACGATCTCGCGCGGAGCGGTGCCCAGGGCGATCGGCTGCAGACGCTCCGGTGCCTGTGCTGCGATCGAGTCGGCAAGCTGCGCCAGCGGCCGGAATGCAGCCACGACAAAGCCGCCGAGCGCGAGGCCCAGCGCGGGCAGACCGAAGACGAGCGGCAGCAGGAGATGCCAGGCGATCTCTTCGCTCACCTTGTCCCTGCTGCGCGTGGCACCCGCGACCTGGACCAGATAGCGGTGGTTCGGGTCCCAGGTGCTGAAAACACGCCAGGATTTTCCCTCGACGTCGGCATCCGAAAACCCCTCGCTTTTTTCCGAAAGCCGGGTTTCCGGCGCACCGGCTGAATGCGTCAATAAGCGGTGCTCTCCCTCCCATATCTGGAATGCCACTTTTTTGTCGTAACGATGGCGAGGGATGTGTTCGTCCAGTTCGTGTGCTTCGTCGCCGAGGAAGGCGAACAGCAGGGTCGCCGACTGCGCCAGATGGGCGTCGAGGAGTTCCTCGGCTTCATGGCGTGCCTCGCGATAGGCAATGATGCCGACCGTCGTCCAGGCCAGCGTGACGGCAGCGAGGACACCGAGCAGGATCCGCCAGCGCAGCGAATAGGTGTGTCGCGCGTCGGCCTTCATTTGCCGGCCTCGGGAATCAGGTAGCCAACGCCGCGTACGGTGCGGATCAGTTCGGGCGACAGCTTGCGGCGCAGATGGTGGATATGCACCTCGATGGCATTCGATTCGAGCTCGTCGCCCCAGGCATAAAGCCGTTCTTCGATTTGCGCCTTGGTCAGGACGCGGCCGGCGTGATTGAGCAATTCGTGCAGCAGGTCGAACTCGCGCGCCGAAAGCTCGACCGGGCGACCCGCCAGCGTTACCTGTCGGCTCGCTGGATCGAGCCGTAAATTGCCATGCACGATCTCAGCCGCCGCACGGCCGCCGGTGCGGCGCACCAGCGCACGCAGACGCGCCGCCAGTTCGCCGAGATTGAAGGGCTTTATCATGTAGTCGTCGGCACCGGCATCGAGCCCGGCGACGACATCCTGCGGCGCATCGCGGGCAGTCAGGATCAGCACCGGCACGGTGTTACCCGCGGCGCGCAAACCTTTGAGCACTTCCAGGCCGGAGAGGCGCGGCAGACCGAGGTCAAGAACCAGCGCGGCAAACGGCTCGCTGGTCAGCGCGTGGCGCGCGGCGAGGCCGTCGCTGACCAGATCCGCTTGCCAGCCAGCCTGGCGCAAGCCCATCTGGATACCCTCGCCAAGCAGCCGGTCGTCCTCGACAATCAGAATGCGCACGCTTTACCTCGATTTACCTTGTTGCGAGAAAAATCGTCCCGCCAACCAGTGCCAGTACGGCCAGCGCCACGCCCCAGTACGATCGCGCGATGCCCAGATTGGCGCTGCCCCGCTTGAAACCAGTCACCATCGCAGCGATCAGATTCTCACGATGCAGCAGGCTGGTCAGCAGCACCGCCGCGATGTGAAGGCCAACGAGCGCCAGCATGATGTTGGCCGCGCCTTCGTGCAGTTCTTCCAGTAGCTTGCCGCCGAGTTCGTTGAAGGTCGCCCAGCCCGACGCGGCGGTGAGCAGACCAAGCGCCAGCAGCGCCAGCACGGCCAGCGCGCCTGCCGGATTGTGGCCGGTGTAATGCGGCGGACGCAAGCGCAGCAGGCCGAGCAGATAGTCTTTGATCGCAGCGGGGCCGCGCACGAACTCGGAAAAGCGGGCATAGCGGCTGCCGACAAAGCCCCAGAGCAGGCGGAATACGATCAGCGCGGCGAGCACGTAGCCGCTCGTGATATGAATCAGCTGCCAGCGTTCCGATTCGCTCGTGAGGTAGGCGGTGGCGAATGAGAGTGCCAGCGACCAGTGAAAAATGCGCACCGGCAAATCCCATACAAGAATTCTGTCTTTCATGCTGTTCTCCTTAACGGTATTTCGATTTCAGCGAGGCTTCGCCAAAATCGCCCTGCTCGGCACGCGTGTGGCAGGCGTTGCATTGGGCGATTGAGGTGCCTTTTACGGGAACGCTCAGACCGCGATGCTCCTTGCGGAACCAGAGGGTTTCAGTCAGGCGCGGCGGTTTTTCGTCGGCTTGGTGCTTCTCGCGCCCGCTGGCGCGCGCTTGCAGGAAGTCGCCGATTTCACGCTGACTTTGGGGGTCGAGGCTGGCGTCGGCGCCGAAGTGCCGATCCAGCCCCTGCATGAGGCTCCTCCAGTTGGCGGCGCTCAGCAGGTCCGGCGGGTAGGCGATGTGGCAGCTGCCGCACTCGGTGACATAGGCCGGGGACAAAATGTAGCGATGGTCTCCGGCAGCAGCGGTGGCAGTGGCAAATAGCGCGGCGAGCGGCAATAGGCTTACGGTTTTCATGGCTCAATTCTCCTGTCAGGGTTTGACGGCCAGCAGGTAGGCCAGCACATCGCCTTTTTCTTCGGCGGTGCAAGTGCGGGCGAGAACGTCTTTGCAATTGCGGCGGAACCACTTTTCGACCTTTGTCGCATCGCTGAAGCGACGCGGATTGGTAGCCGGCGCCATGGCGTCGATGGATTTTTTGGTCACGACGTGCGCACCGGGCTGCGCCGGATTGTCCGTGTGGCAGGAGGCGCAACGCCAGTCACCGCCGTGCTGGGCTTTGAAGAAAATCTGGCCGCGCTCGGCGGAGAAGGTCTTGAATGAGGGGTTGCTCTGGCGGGCTTCCGCCAGCCAAGCGCTCTGGAAATCCGCCGGAGTTTCCGCTTGTGCTGGTGCGACAAGGGCGGCGAAGAGCAGTGCTGTGCTGGTGATAAACGATTTTGTGGCGGTCATTGCCGGCTCCCGTTGTTTGACGACGGGGCCAGTATCGACTCGCTGAATTAAGCCTTGCTTAAGCGCGGGCAAATGCCGTCATGGTGCTGAAGTTGCTTGGAAAACGTTAAAAACCCTTGATTCTCAAGCCCTAAGCGTCGTATAATCGCCGGCTTTTCCACCTTGCTCCACCGTTCGCATGACGGGGGGTTTTAACCAAAAGGAGTGTGCATGCGCCATTATGAAATCGTTTTTATCGTCCATCCGGACCAGAGTGAACAGGTCCCGGCGATGGTCGAGCGTTACAAGACGCTCGTTACCACGCATGGTGGTCAGATTCACCGCCTCGAAGACTGGGGCCGTCGTCAACTCGCCTACCCGATCCAGAAGATGCACAAGGCACACTATGTTCTGATGAACATCGAGTGCGACGGTGCCACGCTGACCGAACTCGAGCATGGCTTCAAGTTCAACGACGCCGTGCTGCGCAGCCTCGTCATCAAGATGAAGAAGGCCGTCACCACGCCTTCGCCGATGATGAAGGAAGAGAAGTCGAAGTCGATGATGGAAGCCAAGGTTGACGCTCCGGCCGAAGCCGCAGCCGAAACCACCGAACAGCCGGCTGCCTGATTGTTGAGGCTCTGCTGAACCGCATCGAACTCACTGGAACCCTGATCGAGCGCAAAGCGCTGCGTTTCACCCCGGCCGGTGTGCCGGTAATGGAATGCGTGATCGGGCATCAATCGGAGCAGATCGAAGCGGGCAGCCCACGGCGTGTCGAGTGCGAAATCCAGGCGATTGGTCTGGGCCCGACGGCGAAGTGGCTGCAAGCGGCAAATCCGGGAGCATCGGTCCATCTGACCGGTTTCCTCGCCGCCAAGAGCCAACACAGCAAGCAGTTGAGATTGCATGTAACTACGATCGAATTTGTAGAAGGAAATCAAAATGGGTAGGTTCTTCAAGAAGAAGGATGACAAGAACGGTAAGAAAAAGGGCAGTGGCCTGTTCAAGCGCCGCAAGTTCTGCCGCTTCAGTCTGGAAAAGATGGATGGCATCGACTACAAGGATGTCGATCTGTTCAAGGAATACATCGCTGAAAACGCCAAGATCATGCCGGCTCGTTTGACCGGTACGAAGGCTGGCTACCAGCGCCTGCTGTCGGTCGCCATCAAGCGCGCCCGCTTCCTGGCTCTGCTGCCTTACACCGATAACCACCTGTAATCGAGGAAAAGACGATGCAAATTATTCTGATGGAGAAGGTCGTCAACCTCGGCAACCTCGGCGATCTGGTCAATGTCAAGCCTGGCTACGCCCGCAACTTCCTGATCCCGAACGGCAAGGCCAAGCGTGCCACGCCGGTCGCCATGAAGGAATTCGAAGCCAAGCGCGCCGAACTCGAAAAGGCTGCAGCCGAGAAGCTGGTTGCCGCTCAGGCATTTGCCGAGAAGCTGAATGGTGTCGTCGTCAAGATCGTCCGCAAGGCCGGTGTCGATGGCCGCCTGTTCGGTTCGGTCGTTAACTTCGACGTGGCCGATGCACTCAAGGCGCAGGGCTTCGAGGTCGAGAAGTCTTCGGTTCGCATGCCGATGGGCCCGATCAAGACGGTCAGTGAAACCTCGCTGGAAGTCGCGCTGCACACCGACGTCCTGGCAACCATCACGGTTTCCGTGGTCGGAGAGTAAAAAGTCACACCGTGTTATCTGCATAAAGCCATGTAGAAATGCATGGCTGCATATAGCCCAGAAAGGCGCCGATGTTTTCATCGGCGCTTTTTTTTGTGCCGCGAAACGCAGGGGCGGCAAAACCGCGATCTCTTCACAAAAAAACCCACATGAAATAAGGTACTATTACCAAGGTCGTATCGCCGCTTTTCGCTGTCACCAATAATATTTCGGGGGGTCTTATCGATGACTAAGCTTGGTATTGCTCGTGCCTGCGATGTGTCAACCGAGAAGATTCCGCTATCAAACTCTGCCGAAACACCGCAAGTTGCCGATCTCATTGTTGCCTATCTCGAACAGCTCGGCGTCGAATACGTCTTCGGTGTTCCCGGCGGCGCGATCGAACCGCTCTACAATGCGCTGGCCCGTAGTCAGCGGCGCGGCGGGATACGGCCGGTGGTGGCGCGGCACGAGGCCGGCGCTGCCTTCATGGCCGACGGCTATGCCCGCGAGACGGGGAAAATCGGCGTCTGCTGCGCCACTTCCGGCCCGGGTGCGACCAATCTCCTGACTGGCGTCGCCTGCGCTTACGATAACGGCGTTCCCATGCTGGCCATCACCGGCCAGCCGGCACTGCCGTCGTTCGGCAAGCGGGCGCTGCAGGAATCGGCGTGCACCGGGGTGAACACGCTGGGCATGTTCCGCCACTGCACGCGCTATGACACCCTTGTTTCCCACAGCGACCAGGTCGAGAACAAGCTGGTTAACGCCCTGATGCGCGCCAGCAACGCCCCCCGCGGACCGTCGCACCTTTCCTTTCCCGTGGATATCCTGCGTACGCCGATCGAAAGCTGCACTCCCGCGTACAACCTGGATTCACTGCTGCACAAGGCGGCGCTGGTCGACGACTCGCTGCTGCGGACACTGTGCGCCGAGATCACGCGGGCGCGAAAGATCGTCATCATCATCGGCGGTAGCCACAGTTGTGGCGAATCCATCGAGGCCATTCTCAAACTGGCCGAAATGACCGACTCGTGCTTCGTCACGTCCCCGGACGGCAAAGGCTTGATCAATACCCGGCATCGCCTCTATCGCGGCGTGTTCGGATTCGCCGGCCACCTTACCGCCGACGCCCTGTTGCAGGATGAGCCCGACCTGATTCTCGCGATCGGCACCAGCCTCGGTGAGTGGACCAGCGGCGCGTGGTCGGCCACGGTGCTCAACCAGCGCCTGGTGCATATCGACTCGTCCGAAGAACACCTGCTGTGCTCGCCGATGGCGCGACTGCACGTGCGCGGGCGCATCCGCTCGGTTTGCGAACGCCTGATCGAGTTGCTCGCCGAAGCCCGCGAGCCACTCGAGGCCATCATCGGCCTGAAGAACCCGGAATACATGCTGCAGGAAGTCGGAAAATTCGTTTCCGACGCCACGCCGATCAAGCCGCAGCGGCTGATGCGCGAACTCTCCCGGCGTTTTCCGCCGACGACCCGCTTTCTCGCCGACGCCGGCAATAGCACCGCGTGGGCCATTCACTACCTGCAACCGCATGACCGGCGCACCATCCGGCAGCACGACTACGAAGCGCGCCACGGTGGCGGCAAGCGCAAGAAGGGCGATGCCGGCTGGTTGCGGGTACTGATGGATTTTGCCCCGATGGGCTGGGCCATCGGGGCCGCCGTCGGCGGCGCCCGCGGCAATCCGGATTGCCCGGTGGTCTGTATCACCGGCGACGGAAGCTACCTGATGAACGGGCAGGAAATCTCGGTGGCGCAGGAGGAAAAACTCACCGTCATTTTCGTGATTCTCAACGACGGCGCGCTCGGCATGGTCAAGCACGGGCAACGTCTGGCCGGCGCCGAGCCCATTGCGTTCCTGCTGCCGACGGTCGATTTCCGCATGCAGGCCGAATCGATGGGTATTCCAGCTCATGTCATCCGTTCGCCGGCCGATATGGAAGCACTCGACATGACCGCCATCACTTCACGCAAAGGCCCGACCTTGCTCGACGTGCGTATCGACGGCGAGGAAGTGCCGCCGATGAATCTGCGGATGAAGACGCTGGGGACTGTTGCATGAGCAGTGCGCGAACGGAAAACATTCATACGCGCATCTGGCGGGAAGAGCCTGAGGCCGACAATCCTTTTGCGACGAAGGCCGCCTACTGCCACGGCTACGATGTTTACGGCGAAATGCTCGGTCAGGCGCGCTGGGTGGAAATGCTCTATCTCCTCTTGCGCGGCGAGGCGCCGACGCGAGTGCAAGGCGATTTGCTCGAAGCGCTGGCGATCGCCTTGGCCAATCCGGGACCGCGCGACCAGTCGGTCCATGCGGCGATGTGCGGCGGCGTGGCCGGATCGACCGCCGCCGCGTCGCTGATCGCGGCGCTGTCCGTTGGGGCAGGGCGCTACTGCGGGGCGCGCGAAGTCTTCGATGCCATGAATATCTGGGCCGCTTGCGGCGACGATCTGGTTTCGGTGGTGGCAGCTTTCACCGACATGACGGCGGAGGGTATCGACATTTGGCCAGCGGCCGAACATCCCCCGGGTTTCGATCCCTACGGCGTGTCTACCGCGACCATCGTCCGTCAGCTGCTCGACCGGCTGGCGGGCATTGGCGCTACGCCGCTGCTGACCTGGCTAGCAGCCCATCGACCGGCGTTGGAGGCCGCGCTGGACTTGCCTTTGGCGATCAGCGGCGTCGCGGCGGCGGCCCTGGTTGACCTCGGATTCAGCGCCCGGGAAGGCGAGATGCTCTACCTCCTGCTTCGTCTCCCCGGTGCGGCGGCTCATGCCCTGGAGCAGGAGCAATACGGTTTCAAGCGCTTTCCCTTCTATCCGGTGGAACTGGAAGATGACCCCGTGCAACAGGTGACGAGATGAACGGAGCCGATCTGCTGCAAGCGAATGCGGGTATTCTGCGCACCCGTGTCGGTGCTTGTTGGCCTGGCAGTCGCGCCATATTTCGCGGGCATGATCTGCATCAGGATCTATGCGACGTAGACTGGCTGGAGTTGTACGTATTCGGCATCACCGGGCGTCGTTTTACGCCGCAGGAAATCAAGCTGCTACACGGTATCTGGGCGCTGACGAGTTATCCCGATACGCGTCTGTGGAATAACCGGGTTGGCGCACTGGCCGGAAATGCCCGCAGTTCGGCGGTCTTGGGCTTGTCTGCCGCAATCGCGGTGACCGAAGCGGGGATTTACGGCGGAGGGCCCGGCATCCGTGCGATCGACTTCTTCGTGCGTGCCGGCCAGGCAGTTCAATCGGGAGTCGAGCTCAGGACCTTCGTTCACGCCGAACTCGCCGCCCGGTGGATTTACGGCTACGGCCGCCCGATCAACTCAACCGACGAACGTTTGCCGACGTTGATCGCCCTGGTCGAATCCCAGGGACTCGATACGGGGCGTCACTACAAGCTGGCATTTGCCGTTGAAAAAATCCTGTTGGCCGAGAGCAAGCCGTTTCTCAAAATGAACTATGCCGCTCTGACAGCAGCGTTGGCCACCGACCTGGGGTTCACCCCGAGGCAGTACCAGTTGTTCAATATTCTGAAAACGCTGGCCGGAATGCCCCCTTGCATCATTGAGGCGGCCGGGAAGCCTGAAGGCACTCTGTTTCCAACACCGTGCGACGGAATTGCCTACGAAGGAGTCGCCAAGCGGCCCTGGCGAGGGTGAGCAGTTCTGGCTCGACTCACAACTTATGTAATAGACTGTTGCAAAAAATTAAGGGGGTGAATTGTGAAGGGAATTGGTTGCCGTACGCTCGCGCTCGCTTCTGCGTTGTTGCTCCAGACGCCTGCGGCTCTGGCCCAGAATAGCGAGGACGAGGAGGATCTGGCACTTGCCTACGGCGACAAGGCGACGGTCAGTATCGCCACCGGCAGCCAGCAGGCGCTACGCCGCGCACCGGCAGTAGCCAGCGTGGTTACCGCCGAAGACATCGCCGCCATGGGCGCCACCGATCTGGATGAAGTACTGGAAAGCGTGCCCGGCGTGCACGTGACCCGCAGCCCCAATGGCTATGCTTCAAGTTACGCCATCCGCGGCATTGCCACCCAGTACGGACCTCAAGCCCTAGTACTGCAAAATGGCATTCCGATGACCACCATGTTTGTTGGCAACAAAGGCAATATCTGGGGTGGTTTTCCGGTCGAGCATATCGCGCGTATCGAGATCATTCGCGGCCCAGGTTCCGCGCTCTACGGCGCCGACGCGTTGTCCGGCGTGATCAACATCATCACCAAAACGGCAGCTGATACGCCGGGTACCGAATTCGGTGCGCGTGTCGGTTCCTTCAAGACCGGAAGCGCCTGGGTACAGCATGGCGGCAAAGCGGGGCCGGTGGATGTGGCGGCCTATCTGCGCGTGGGTGGCACCGATGGCTTCAAGGAAATCATTACGGCGGATGCCCAAACCGCCCGTGACCGAACCTCCGGCACCAGAGCCAGTCTGGCGCCGGGGTCCGTAAATACAGGCTACGACGCGATCGACGCCAACCTTGATCTTGGCTATGACAAATGGCGCATGCGCGCCGGCTACAAGCTGCGCGACAACCTGGAAACCGGTGCCGGGGTGGCCTCGGCTCTGGATCCTGTTGGGAAGGAGAAGAGCGAACGCATTACGGCCGACCTTTCCTGGTCCGATGCCCAGTTCAGCCAGGACTGGGGGCTGGGTTTTACGGGCAGCTATCTCCAGTATGCGCAGCTGATGCCCACCTATCTGCAGCTGTCCCCGCCCGGCACCAAATTTGGGGGGAATATCTTCCCCAATGGACAGATCGGCGCCCCCGAAACATGGGAGCGGCAACTGCGCCTCTCGGCTTTTGCCACCTATACCGGTTTCGCAAGTCATAGCGTGCGCTTTGGCATCGGGCGCGACGACCTGAATCTTTACGAAACCGCCACCCACAAGAACTACACTTTAAGCGCCGCCGGCGTTCCGGTACCGGCTGGGCCGGTGGCCGACTATTCCACGCTGCAGCCCTTCATGACACCGCAACGGCGCAAGGTTAACTATTTCTATGTCCAGGATGAGTGGCATTTCGCCAAGGACTGGGCGCTCACCGCCGGCTTGCGCCGCGACATCTTCTCCGACGCCGGCGGCACCACCAACCCACGGCTGGCGCTGGTCTGGGATGCGGCGCTCGACCTTACGGTCAAGGTGCTCCACGGTCAGGCTTTTCGTGCCCCAGCCTTTAGCGAGCAGTACAGCATCAACAACCCGGTCAGCCGGGGTAATCCGAATCTGTCGCCTGAAACCGTCAAAACTACCGAGGCCGCAGTTTCCTGGCAGGTGCGTCCGGACACCCAGATTAACCTGAGCCTCTTTCAGTACCAGATGAAGGACATTATTCGCTTGGTTGGAGGCGCCTACTTCAACACGGGAGGGCAGAACGGGCGCGGCGCCGAACTCGAAACACTCTGGGATGTCACCCGCAGCTTGCGGCTGACCGCCAACTATTCGTGGCAGCGCTCGATCGATGAGGCGACTCAGCAGGATGCCGGCTACGCCCCGCACAACCACATCTATGCCCGGGCCGACTGGCGCTTTTCGGGCAACTGGCAGGCCAGCGGCCAAGTCAATTGGGTGGCGGATCGGAAACGCCCTGCTGGCGACACGCGGCCTGACGTACCCGACTACACGACAGTGGATCTGACCTTGCGCACCACACGAGCCAAGGATCAGTGGGATTTCATGGGTACCGTGCGCAATCTGTTCAATGCCGATGTGCGTGAACCCAGTCTGGCGCCGGGTACGGCCATTCCCAACGACCTGCCGATGGCCCCGCGCGCGATCTATTTGCAAGCGGTTTACAAACTGTGAGTTGAGTTTGTTCGACATCTAACGGTCCAATCCTGCGTATGCCGATGTCACGGTTGTTTTTGGGTGGGCCTCGAGCGCCAGGCGTGAGGTCGAATGGCGGTTGGAAGATCAGCTGTTACGACAAATTTTCGCCCACCCATAACCGGATGCAACTAGATGGATATGAAGCACAGTACCGACCACCACTCTTCGTTTGTCAGTCACTTTAACGAGACGCATCGACACGCCAAGCAGTTTGACTTGTCCGAAGATGCACTGATCGCTGCGGCGGTTCAGGAAACCGGCCTCGATCGATTTGGTGATGAGAGTTTTCTGCAGGGCTTGCGGGTACTTCTGAAATCCCTGGAGACAGAAGCCAGTCTCAATCCTTTTGGTCGTTTCAATGCGCGGTCGCGCACAATCAGGTCGCTCAAGAACAGGCTCTGGGCCAACGCCTGTTTTGATGCACATCCGGAAATCCGACAGCGGAAGATCGTTGCACCGATCATCATCGTCGGCCCGCATCGCTCTGGTACGACGCGCTTGCAGCGCATGTTGGCTGCCGATTCGCGTTTGCAGTATCTAAAAACATGGGAAGGCCTCAATCCGGCGCCGCGTATCGCTTGGCCGGATTTGGGCAAGGCCGAGCGCTACGAAGAAGCAAAGAAAATGCTTCAGGGATTGCAGGAAATGTGTCCAGGCGCCTTCACGGCACACCCAATGAACGCGGACTGGGCCGAGGAGGAAATGCTGCTCCTGAATCATTCATTCTGCAGTTTTTCGGCATTGGGTTTGTACAACATTCCTAGCTATTACAGATGGTTCCTGGGGGCTGACAAGACAGACGCCTATCGCGACATGGCGGATCAGATGAGGCTGATTTCCTGGTCGCGCGGCGATCCAGAGGAGAAGCGCTGGGTACTGAAGAACCCACAGCACATGCTCGACCTCGACGCACTGATCAAGGTCTTTCCCGATGCGAAGCTGGTGTTCACCCACCGCGACCCACTCAAAACAGTGGGCTCGGCGATGTCGCTGATGTGGTTCTTCGCGGTTCAGAATACCGACCTTCCCTGTCGTGCGTCGATTCGGGATATCTGGCTGGATTTCTGCGAACAGATGGCGCGGCGTTGCATGCAGGTACGCGAAACCATTCCAGCGTCGCAGCAGCTCGATGTTTATTACGAAGAGATGAATAGCGACTGGCGTGCCGTCATGCGGCGCATCTACGGTCACAGCGGGATCGAATTCACGCCGGCGGCGGAGCGGGCACTGGACGATTGGCTGGCAGCAAGCGAAAGCGAGAATCGTCACGGTGGCCACAAGTATTCGCTCGAAGACTTCGGCACCACCGCAGCGGAAGTCGACGCGCGCATGATGTTTGCCAGGGAGCGCTATGCGATTCCCTACGAAGGCAGATAGTTTGGCATTGGGAAATCGCCCGAACGCTTTGTTCAACTCAATTTGAGGAATGGATATGACTGGTGAGCATCCGCTTGGGGCGACAATCGATCTGAGTCGCCACGTCAGCAACGATGTCGCCTGGCATCCGAGTCAGGTCGGAATGACCGACAGGATGCGCCTGCTGCGCCAGGAGCCCGCTACCGTCTGGCTGACCGGCTTGTCCGGGGCGGGCAAGTCGACCATCGCCTTTGAGTTGGAGCGGCGCCTTATGAGCGAGGGGCGCTTTGCCTTTGTCCTCGATGGCGATAATGTCCGTCACGGCCTGAGCCGGGATCTCGGTTTCTCGCCCCAGGATCGCACCGAGAATATCCGGCGTATTGCCGAGGTGGCCAAGCTGTTCAATGACGCCGGGCTGATCGTGATCACCGCTTTCATTTCGCCCTATCGCCAGGACCGCGCCACGGCGCGTAAGATCATCGGCGAGGAGCGCTTTATTGAAACCCATCTGTGCGCCGCTATTAGCGTTTGTGAAGAACGCGACCCGAAGGGGCTCTACAAGAAGGCGCGAGCCGGCTCGATCAGCGATTTCACCGGCATCACCGCGCCTTATGAGGCACCGGAGGGCGATGAGTTGAGCATAGATACCGGGCGCTTGACGGTTGAGGAAAGCGTGACGAAGATCGTCGGCAAGCTTGCCAGGCGTTTTCTCTGAATCGAAGCACTGCGGCAGAAATGGGGCCGGCGTCAGTGCTGGCCTCCTGTTGCCCGGTCGAGCTCTATGGATTCCGATGTGTTACCGCCTATAATGACGCTATGACAAAGCGTTTCTGCCGCTTCCTGTTGATCTTCCTGTTGGCTGGTGTCGTTCTCCCGGTAAGTGCCGGGCCGACGCGGGTCGCGGTGATCTATGCCGAAGCGGATGAGTTCGCGCCACACAGCTTCGCCGGCATGATTGCCAGCATGGAACTGCAACCGGGGGTCGAAGTGCTTCGCCTGGCCCTCGACGGCGGGTCGGGGAAGAGCGTTTCGCAATTGCTGCTCGCCGCCGCCGCCCCGTCGGGTGGGCCGATACGGCTGGCTGCAGCGGGCGGCAACATCGGTCCGATTGCCGTTCTTTACCCGGATATCGGCGAGCCTTACCGCAGCATTTTCGCCCGGATCATCGAGGGTATCGAGGAAAAAACAAAAAACAAGGTGGCGAGTTATGCGGTGGGCGGCAATTTCAATGCGCAGGATCTGTCCGGCGAACTGAAACGGCAGGATGTGCGGGTTGTCATTGTTCTCGGCCGCAACGGCTTGAAGGCGGCCAGCGGCCTCGACAAGGAAATCGGCGTCATCGTCGGCGGCGTTGTGTCCGTGCCGGATGCCGACACGCATGGCGGCACCGTGCTCAGTCTGGCCCCCGATCCGGCGCTGCTATTTGCCCGCCTGAAGGTGATTTCCCCGAAGACGCAACGGGTGTTCGTGGTGTATGAACCCCGGCAGAACGGCTGGCTGATCAGGCTCGCGCGGGAGGCCGCCCGCAGCCAGGGGATTGAACTGATTGCGCAGGAGGCGGCCGACCTGAAGAGTGCGCTCGCTTTCTACCAGAACTTTTTTTCGAGCGCCGATGCCCGGCGGGATGCCTTGTGGCTACCCCAGGACAGCGCCACCGTCGATGAATCCACCGTACTGCCCTTGGTCCTGCAGGAGTCGTGGGCGAGGGGGATGCCGGTTTTTTCGAGCACGGTCTCGCACGTCAAGCGCGGTGCGCTATTTGCGCTGTACCCAAACAATGTGGAGCTTGGCCGCAATCTGGCGGTTTCCGCCCTCGGCGTCGTCTCGGGGGTACCGACAAACCGCGGGATATTGCCCTTGCGCGATGTGTTGGCGGCTTGCAACACGCGCACCGCCAGCCACCTCGGCTTGAGTCTATCGGCTTCGCAACAGCAGGGCTTCGACCTGTTGTTCCCGGAGCAATAAGCGTCAATGGCCTGGATCGAACAACTGACCCGAGCTTTCAGGAAAGCTACTTTCCGCCGTCAGCTGGCGGTGCTTGCCGCAACCGGCGTCTTGTGCGTGTCCTTGCTCTCGGCATTGGCCACATCCTGGCTGGGCAGTCGCCAGCTCCACGCCAACAAGCTGCAGGAAGGTAGCCGGATTGCCCAGAACCTGGCAGTGCAAAGCCGGCTGGCACTGATTTTTGCGTCGACCGAAAACGTTTCGGAAGCGGTGGCTGCGGCATCTACCTTTCCCGACGTCGTGCGCGTTGAAATCCGCTATGCCGATGGTCGCCTGCTGCTTGAGCGCGGCGCGCCGGCAATCGACCAGGCCGGGCGCGATACCCCGGCACGACTGACGCACGATGCCTACCTCGAGGACGAAGGTTCCGGCGGTTGGCGCTTTGTCGCCCCGGTATGGGCGGAGTCCGGTCCGGAGTCGCAATTCGAGACCACCGAGCGCAAGGAAGTGCTGCTCGGTTTCGTTCGCATCGATCAAAGCAAGGCGACGCTGAACAAACTGATCCGCGAAGTGTTCGTGGTGAACTTCACCGCCGGCATCGCTTTTTCCATCCTTTTCCTGCTCGCGCTACGCCTGCTGGCCCGTCGCCTGATCCGGCCGCTTTCGGAACTTTCCGAAACCATGGCCCGCGCCGAAAAGGGGGAAAGCGGGCTGCGTGCCGACCTTTCCGGCCCCAGCGATCTCGCCGAGATGGCGCATGCCTTCAACAGCATGATGGAAGCACTCGAGCAGCGCGAACAGGAGCTACGCAGCGCGCGCGACAGCGCCTTGCGTTTCGCCAAGCTGAAAGCCGATTTTGCGGCGACGGTGAGCCACGAAATCCGGACGCCGCTGAACGGCGTGATCGGTACGCTCGACATGCTGAAGATCGGAAAAACGACTGCCGAGCAGCGCGAACTGCTGCAATTGGCCTGGGATTCTTCGCAGTACCTGCTCGAACTGATCAACAACATTCTCGATTTTTCGCGCCTTGAGGCCGGACGCCTGGAGGTGGATGCGCAGGACTTCGACACCCGGCCGCTGGTGGACGGCATCATGTCAATGTTCCAGACCCAGGCCGCCGCCAAGAACGTCGAATTGAGCGTCTTGCTCGCGCCGGATGTGCCGCCGGTGCTGAAAGGCGACCCGGCGCGAATTCGCCAGGTGCTGGTCAATCTGGTCGGCAATGCCCTCAAATTCACCGAGCGCGGCTCGGTCACGCTGACCGTCGAACGCGCCGACAGCGGCCGCTATTTGCGTTTTGGCGTGCGCGACACGGGTATCGGCATTGTCAGCGAACATCAGGCATCGATTTTTGATTCCTTTACCCAGGCCGATACATCCACCACCCGCCGTTACGGCGGCAGCGGCCTCGGCCTGGCCATTTGCAAGCAGATCGTCAACCTGCTCGGCGGAGAAATCGGCGTGGTCAGCGCTCCCGGCCAGGGCAGCCATTTCTGGTTTACCGCGCCCTGCGTGGCCGGCGCCGCGCACTCACTGGCGGCCCCGGCAAGCGAACCGCTGGTCAGCCGCACCGGCCGCATCCTGATTGCCGAAGACAACCGCACCAATCAGCTGGTGGCCGCTGGGATGCTGCGCATGCTCGGTTGTTCGAGCGGCGTCGCGGAAAACGGTGTCGCAGCGGTGGCCGCTTGGCAGGAAGGGGGCTGGGATCTGATCCTGATGGATTGCTCGATGCCGGAAATGGACGGTTTTGAAGCCGCCGCCACGATCCGCGGCCTGGAGTTCGGCGGCGGCCGCCATATTCCCATCATCGCCATGACGGCCAACACGCAACCGGCCGATATCGAACACTGCAAGGCGGCCGGCATGGACGACCACCTGCCCAAGCCGCTCACCCTGGAAGCCCTGGCCGCCCAGCTCGAGCACTGGCTGCACTGGCAGGCGCCGAAACCGGCGTCGGCTGAAGCGCCGGCTGACGAAACGAGCAGCCCGCCGATCGACCTGTCGGTCCTTAGCCGTCTGCGCGAAATTCTTGGCGATTCGCTGAACGAGGCGATTCGCCCCTTCGTCGAAGACGTACCGCGTTATTTGCTCGAACTCGACGGCGCCGTCTGCGAAGGCGACGCCGCCACGCTGCGTCAGGTCGCTCACGTCATCAAGGGTGCGGCCGGCAATCTGGGTGCGACGGCGATGGCCGGTGTCGCGCGGGAGCTTGAATCGCACGCCGAAACCGGTGTCCTGACGGAAAGCGGCGAACTGGTCATGCGCCTGCGCACCGAGTTCGCCGTCGTTGAACCGGCCCTGATGGCGGAGCTTGGCGAAACAATTCACGCCTCTTTGCCGGCGCTGCGCGACGACGCTCCCGTGGTGCTGGTCGTGGACGACGATCGCAGCACGCGTTCGGCGCTGCGCCATGCCTTGCGCGTCAGCGGCTTTCGCGTCGAGGAGGCCAGCGACGGTGCAGAGGCGCTGAACTGGCTGGAAAACGGTGCGGCCGACGCCATCCTGATGGACGCCATGATGCCGGTGATGGACGGTTTCGAGGCTTGCTCGACCTTGAAACGGCATCCGCGCTGGAAGGATATTCCGATTCTGATGATCACCGCCCTCGAAGATCGTCAGTCGATCGAGCGGGCTTTCGACGCCGGGGCGAGCGATTTCATTCCGAAGCCGATCCATCTTTCGGTCGTCAATCAGCGGGTGCGGCGCGTCATCGATGCGACGCGCGCCGAGCGCCACGTTCGCCATCTGGCCTATAACGACTCGCTGACCGGGCTGCCCAATCGCATGCTGTTCCTCGATTGCCTGAACCTCGCCATCGAGCGCGCGGCAAGCGGCGGTAATCTGCTCGCCGTCCTCTTCCTCGATCTCGACCGCTTCAAGTACATCAACGACACGCTTGGCCACGAGGCCGGCGACCAGTTGCTGGCCACCATGGCGCAGCGGCTCAAGGGCTGCGTACGGGGCCATGACAGCGTTGCCCGTTTTGGCGGCGACGAATTCACCGTCCTGCTCGACGACCTGCCCAACATCGGTGTTGCAGCCAGTGTCGCCCAGAACATCACGCGTGCGATATCGGCGCCGCTGGTCATCGGCGGCCAGGAAATCGTGGTGACCGCCAGTATCGGCATCTCGATGTATCCGTCGGACGGCACCGATGTCAGCAGCCTCCTGCGTCACGCCGATACCGCCATGTACCGCGCCAAGCAGAGCGGCACCGGACTCTGCTATTACGAAGCCGCCATGGAGTCGGCCATCTCGGACCGTCTGAAGATGGAAAATGCCTTGCGCCGGGGGCTGGAGCGCGACGAAATTACCGTTTTCTATCAGCCGGTGGTCAATACCGCTACCGGCGAAATGGCCGGTGTCGAAGCGCTGGTTCGCTGGTTGCACCCGGAGCGCGGCATCGTCTCGCCGGCCGAATTTATCCCGCTGGCCGAAGAAACCGGACTGATCCTGCCGCTCGGCGAGCAGGTGCTGCGCAGCGCCTGCGTCCAGGCCAAGGCCTGGCTTGATTCAGGCCTGCCGGCGCTCTACGTCGCGGTCAATCTTTCCGCCAAGCAGCTGGAACAGCCGAACCTGCGGGATATCGTGCTCGGCGCCCTTGAGCACAGCGGCTTGCCGCCATCCGCGCTGGTCCTGGAAATTACCGAGAGCGTGCTGATGGAACGGGCGCGCGAACCGGTGGGCATTCTCGACGACCTGCGCAGCCTCGGCATCCGCCTTTCCATCGACGATTTCGGCACGGGTTACTCGTCCTTGGCCTACCTCAAGCATTTGCCGGCCGATAACCTGAAAATCGACCGGTCCTTTGTCCAGGACATTCCCGAGGACGCCGATACGGTGTCCATCGTCACCGGCATCATCGCCCTGGCCCACAGCCTGCGCATGAAGGTGATCGCCGAGGGGGTCGAAACAGCCGCTCAGAAGGAAACCCTGGCCAGTCTCGGTTGCGATTACCTGCAGGGCTTCCTGTTCTCCAAGCCGGTACCCGCCGAAATCATCGAGACGCAATTGCTCTCGCCAAGCCACGCCGGGCGGCTTCCGAAACCGCAGCATTAGTTTCGGCACGGCCATCGCAACAAGCCTTTCTGTCGCGGCTTAGCGCTTGCTGCGCGGCTTTTTTTATTTGAATGCGGCGGGGAGTAGCGGCTCAGGGTAAACTCACCGGCTTGCGTTGTTTTCTGCACCGGATTTTCCATGGCCAAGCCGTTCAATTCCCCTAATTCCCAGAGCTCCTATAATCAGCGCGGCCGGCGGGAGCAAAATTCGCAGGCCGATCCGGCGATTGCGATGTTGCGCATTCCGCCGCATTCGATCGAGGCCGAGCAGTCGGTGCTCGGCGGCTTGTTGCTCGACAACGCGGCTTTCGACAAGATTACCGATCTGGTCGGCGAAACCGATTTCTACCGCGACGAACACAAGCGCATCTACCGGCAGGTCCGCAAGCTGCTCGAGCGCGGCAAGCCGGTCGACGTGGTTACGGTGGCCGAGAGTCTCGATGCGGCGGGCGAGAGCGGCGATACCGGCGGCCTGGCCTATCTTGGCGAACTGGCGGCGAATACGCCGTCGGCGGCCAACATTCGGCGCTATGCCGAAATCGTTCGCGAACGGGCGATCCTGCGGCAACTGGTGACGGCCGGCGACGAGATCGCCGGCAGCGCGCTCAACCCGCTCGGGCGCGACCCGAAGCAGCTGCTCGACGAGGCCGAGGCCCGGGTTTTTGCCATCGCCGAGGGCGGTTTTCGCAGCGAAACCGGCTTTCAGCACATCAATCCCTTGCTGACGCAGGTCGTCGAGCGCATTCAGGAACTGCACGACCGCGACAACGCCTCGGACATCACCGGCATCCCGACCGGCTACGTCGATCTCGACAAGATGACCTCCGGCCTGCAGCCGGGCGATCTGCTGATCGTCGCCGGCCGCCCGTCGATGGGCAAGACGTCTTTCGCGCTGAACATGGCCGAGCACGTGGGTATCGAGGTCGGCCTGCCGGTCGCCGTGTTCTCGATGGAAATGGGCGGCGCGCAGCTCGCGATGCGCATGCTCTCCTCGGTCGGCCGTCTCGACGCCCACCGCGTGCGTACCGGCCGCCTGAACGACGACGAATGGTCGCGCCTCTCCTTTGCCTTGGGCAAGATGCACGAGGCGCCGATCTACATCGACGAAACGCCGGCGCTCAATCCGATCGATCTGCGCGCCCGCGCGCGCCGCTTGCACCGCCAATGCGGCAAGCTCGGCCTGATCGTGATCGATTACCTGCAGCTGATGTCGTCGGCCAATGGTAACGGCGAGAACCGGGCGACCGAAATTTCCGAGATCTCGCGCTCGCTGAAGAGCCTGGCCAAGGAACTTCAGGTGCCGGTCATCGCGCTCTCGCAGCTTAACCGCTCGCTCGAGCAGCGTCCGAACAAGCGCCCGGTGATGTCCGACCTGCGCGAATCGGGCGCCATCGAGCAGGATGCCGACGTGATCATGTTCATTTACCGCGATCAGGTCTACAACCCGGATACGCCGGACAAGGGGACCGCCGAGATCATCATCGGCAAGCAGCGTAACGGCCCGATCGGCATGGTGCGCCTGGCCTTCATGGGCGAATACACGCGTTTCGAAAACTTCGCCAACCCGGGGTCCTACTAGGAATAGTAACGGGAACGGGCCTTCGACCCGGCCGAAGGCCGCAGGTTGCTGGCCCTGCCTTCAGCTTTCGACGCGGCTGGCGCTGACGCTGTAGTTGAAGCGTTCGGCGTCGAGGCTGTCGAAGCGGCCTTCCGCCGTTTCCACCTGGGGGAAGACCAGGAAGGGCAGCGTTTTTCCGGTGGCGCCGCGCAGATCGATGTCCTGGGCGGCGTTGAAGCCGATCCAGTTCATTTCCCAAAAGCCGAACAGCAGTTTTCGCAGCACGACGAGTTTCGAGTCGGCGCTGCTCAGTCCTTCTTCGAGGATCGATTTGCGTACGTCGGAGGGATCGACTGGAATCCAGCCGTAACCCGGCGCGTAAAACTCGGCGCGGCAATGCTGGGCCTGACTCAGCTTGCCGGTCGCGCCGAGCCCGCCAAACAGCCGCGAGTAATCGACGCGCATGCCGAACACCGGGCGGGCCGGGATGCCCATCGAGCGGCACAGGCCGACGAAGAGCAGGGCGAGGTCGGCGCTTTTGCCGCTCAGCCGGCCGCTTTCAAGCAGGCCCGCAATGTCGCCGCTGCCGCAGCCCGGCAGTTTCGGGTCGTACACGGTGTTTTCGACCACCCAGTCGTAAATCGCCTTGCCTTGCGCAACCGGGTCCTTGACGCGGCCGATGGCACGCTCGGCGGTGCGGCGCACGAGCCCATCGGTCGGCACCAGGGCGGTCGGGTGCAGGCAACGGCGCAGCACTTCATTGCGCTCGACCGCGGCACCGCGCCGGGTGATGTCGAAGTGCCGATCCTGCGTCGCGACCTGGCTGACGATCTGCAACTGCGGCGTGCCGACGCTGTCGCTCCAGTCGGCGTAAAACACTTCCATTTCGGCCACCGGGTCGCGGTAGATGCCGGCGTTTTCGAAGTTGCCCTGCCAACTGTGGCCGAGCGAGCGCTGCCAGGGCGTGTCCTTGTACTGCGCGAGCGGCAGCCAGATGCGGGTCTTGCCGCGGGTTTTCTTGAGCGCGACTTTCGACGTGATGTCGTAAGTACGCCATTGCGCCGGCGGCTCATCCGGAAAACTGATGACGCTGCGCGGTTCGCTTGGCGCAACCGCGCTCGAAGCGGCGGCGGGTTCGGGCTTGTGCGCGGGTTGGTGCTTGGGCTTGCGCGCGGGTTTGGCATGCGGCTTTTTCTTGGCTTGCCGTTTGGCGGCAAGCGCCGGCGAAGAGGCGAACAGGGAAAGAACCGCCGATGCGGCGAGGAAGTCGCGTCGTTTCAATCGACCCTCCAGAGTGCGTAGGATCCGTACGGTACGACGAAAGCGTCACGGATCGGTTGGCAGAAACGACTGAGCCGTGTCCAAAGACACGGCTCAGTAAGTGCGCCGATTATAGCACTTCGGCCGCGTGGTCCGCGAGGCGCGACCGTTCGCCGCGTTGCAGCGTGATGTGCCCCGAGTGCTCCCAGCCCTTGAAGCGATCGACCACGTAGGTGAGGCCGGAACTGCCCTCGGTGAGGTAAGGCGTGTCGATCTGCGCGATGTTGCCCATGCAGATCACCTTGGTGCCGGGGCCGGCGCGCGTGATCAGCGTTTTCATCTGCTTCGGCGTCAGGTTCTGCGCTTCGTCGATGATCAGGAACTTGTTGAGGAAGGTGCGGCCGCGCATGAAGTTGAGCGACTTGATCTTGATCCGGCTGCGGATCAGGTCGCGCGTCGCCGCGCGGCCCCAGTCGCCGGCTTCCTCGTCGGTCTTGTTGAGTACCTCGAGGTTGTCTTCGAGCGCGCCCATCCACGGCCCCATTTTTTCTTCTTCGGTTCCGGGCAGGAAGCCGATGTCCTCGCCGACCGGCACCGTGACGCGGGTCATGATGATCTCGGAGTAGAGCTTGCTGTCGAGCACCTGCGTCAAGCCCGCCGCCAGCGTCAGCAGCGTCTTGCCGGTGCCCGCCTGGCCGAGCAGGGTGATGAAGTCGACCTCCGGATTCATCAGCAGGTTGAGCGCAAAATTCTGCTCGCGGTTGCGCGCCGTGATACCCCAGACATTGTTTTTCGGATGCGTGAAGTCGGTCAGGGTTTCGAGCTGGGCGCTTTTCCCTGCGACGTCGCGAACGATCGCGTAGAACGGCTGTTCGCCTTCCTGGTAAAGAAATTCATTGACCAGCAGGTTCGAGCAGAGCGGCCCTTTGACGCGATAGAGCGTGCGGCTGTCCTTCTTCCACGACTCCATGCCCTGACCGTGCTTGTCCCAGAAGTCGGCCGACAGTTCGCGCATGCCGGTGTACAGGAGGTCGGTATCCTCCAGCACCTTGTCGTTGAAGTAGTCCTGCGCTTCCAGCCCGAGTGCGCGGGCCTTGATGCGCATGTTGATGTCCTTCGAAACGAGAATCACCGGACGGTCGGGGTAGCGGCGCTGCAGGTGGATGACGACGGCGAGGATCTGGTTGTCGGCCTTGGCGGTCGGCAAGCCGGCCGGCAGGTCGTTCGAGATCGCTTCGGTCTGCAGGAAAAGATGGCCGCTCGCCAGCTTGCGCGACGGACCGTAGAGCTCGATGCCGTTTTCGATGCCGTCGGAGAGGCTGGTGACGATCTCGTCCAGCGTGCGCGTGATCTGGCGGGCATTGCGCGAGATTTCCGACATGCCCTTCTTGTTGTTGTCGAGTTCTTCCAGCGTCATGATCGGCAGGAAGACATCGTGCTCCTCGAAGCGATAGACGCTCGTCGGATCGTGCATCAGTACGTTGGTGTCGAGGACGAAGAGTTTGGTTTGCGGGACTTTCGCTTTTGCTTTGGCGCTGGCTGCGGGTTTGCGGGCCATGACTTGGATTCCCCGGTTTGGCTGCTGTTGGTCAGAGCGTCTTAACGAAATCGAGCACTTCCTGCGCGTGGCCCGGTACCTTTACACCGCGCCATTCGCGTCGCAACACACCCTTGCCGTCGATGACAAAAGTGCTGCGTTCAATACCCCGCACCTGTTTCCCATACAACAATTTCATTTTGATGACCGAGAACTGCGCACAGAGCAGTTCTTCCGCATCGGAAAGCAGGTCGAAGGGCAAATCCTGTTTTGCCTTGAAGTTTTCGTGCGATTTGATGCTGTCGCGCGAAACGCCGACGACGATCCCGCCGAGCTTGTCGAACTCGGGGTGGAGATCGCGAAACTGCTGGGCTTCGGTGGTGCAGCCCGGTGTGCTGTCCTTCGGGTAAAAGTAGATGACCAGTGGATGGCCTCGGCATTCCGCCAGGGAGAAAATCTTGCCGCCGGTAGCCGGCAGGCTGAAATCGGTAACGCTCTGGTCGATCATGAAAGTCTTCCGAAAAGTTATGGTTCGATTGTTGTAAGAAAAGCCGCCGCCGGTCAAGTCGATTGATGTGCCGCACCGTCGCGCAGCGCGTGCCGTCAGACGCGGCAGCCGGCTTCTGGTAGGATTCGCACTGGTTCCGGCGATCTCTGCATGACTCCCTCTCTCTCCGAAGTTTTTTCTCCCGATGGTCCGCTTGCTGCCGGCATTCCCGGTTATCGCCAGCGCGCGCAACAAGTCGAAATGGCCGAGCGGATTGCCGCGGCGATCGCGGGCAACCGCGTACTGGTCGCCGAGGCCGGTACCGGTACCGGAAAAACGTTTGCCTATCTGATTCCGGCGCTGCTCTCCGGCGGCAAGATCATCGTTTCGACCGGCACCAAGAACCTGCAGGACCAGCTCTTCGCACGCGATATCCCGACCGTGCGCCGGGTGCTCAATTCGCCGGTCAAGGCGGCGCTCCTGAAAGGGCGCGCCAACTATCTGTGCCACTACCACCTCGAGCGTTCGCTGGCCGACGGCCGCTTCCTATCGCGCGAGGATGCCGCCCACGCGCTGCGTATATCGCGTTTCGCCAAGGAGACGCAGACCGGCGACAAGGCCGAGTGCGCCGGTGTGCCCGAGAGTTCGCCGGTCTGGGGCATGGTCACCTCGACGCGCGAGAATTGCCTCGGGCAGGAGTGCCCCTACCACAAGGAGTGCTTCGTGCTGGCGGCACGCCGCGAGGCGCTGGCGGCCGATCTGGTGGTGGTCAATCACCATCTCTTTTTTGCCGACGTGATGCTGCGCGACGAAGGTACGGCCGAACTGCTGCCGGCGTGCAACGCGGTGATTTTCGACGAGGCGCACCAACTGCCGGAAACCGCCAGCCTGTTCTTCGGCGACAACGTGTCGACCGCGCAGATCCTCGATCTGACGCGCGATGCGCGGGTCGAAGGGCTGGCCTCGGCGCGCGACTGTCTCGACTTGCCGAGGCTTTGCGGCGTGCTCGAAAAGGCGGCCAAGGATCTGCGCCTGACCTTGCCGGTCGAGCCGGCGCGCTTCGCGCTGCCGCAGCTTGAAGCGCGCATGGGCTTCGACAACGGCGTCGTCGGGCTGATCCGCGAGCTGGAAGTGTTCAGCGCGCTGCTCGAAACGCAGGCGCAACGCGCCGAAGGGCTGGAGAACTGCTGGCGCCGCTCGGGCGAACTGCTCGCCCAACTGCGCCGCTGGCAGAGCGGGGCGGATGCCGACTACGTGCGCTGGGGCGAAACCTACACGCATTCGCTGCAGCTCAACGCGACGCCGCTGATCATCGCCAACATCATGCAAAAGCAGATGAGCGGCCATCCGCGCGCCTGGATCTTCACTTCGGCGACGCTCGCCGTGCAGAAGGATTTCGGCCACTACTGCGCCGAGATGGGGCTTGGCGAAGCCGATTCGGCGTGCTGGGACAGTCCCTTCGACTACGAGAAACAGGCGCTGCTCTATGCGCCGAAAAACCTGCCGGAACCGAACAGTTACGAATTCACCGAAGCCGTCGTCAAGGCGGCGTTTCCGGTGCTCAAGGCCAGCGGCGGACGGGCTTTTTTTCTGTGCACCTCGCTGCGCGCGATGCGCCGGACGCACGAGCTGCTGGCCGAGTATCTGGAACGCGCCGGGCTCGATTTCCCGCTGCTGCTGCAGGGCGAGGGCAGCAAGAATGAACTGCTCGAACGCTTCCGCCGGCTGGGCAATGCCATCCTGGTCGGCAGCCAGAGCTTCTGGGAGGGCGTCGACGTGCGCGGCGACGCGCTCTCGCTGGTCGTCATCGACAAGCTGCCCTTCGCGCCGCCCGATGATCCGGTGCTCTCGGCGCGCATCGAGCGGATGAAGAACGAGGGGCGCAATGCCTTCATGGAATACCAGTTGCCGCGCGCGGTGATCAACGTCAAGCAGGGCGCCGGCCGCCTGATCCGCGACGAAAGCGATCGCGGCGTGCTGATGATCTGCGACCCGCGCCTGATCACCAAGCCCTACGGCAAACGCGTCTGGCGCAGTCTGCCGCCGATGAAGCGGACACGGGAGCTTGATGACGTGCTGGCCTTTTTCGAGGCGGAGTCGGTAGCATAGCGATTATGGAAAGTCATCTGCTTCAGCTTCAGTCCGCGCCGCTGCCCCCCGATTGCCGTGATGCCGCGGCGGTCCTCAATCGCGGCTGCGCGTGCATTTCAGTCGATCACGAAGCCTTGCGCCACGCGCTGGAGGCGGGCGAGGGCAGCGTCTCTCACGCCGATCTGCTCGCCACGCGGCCGCATCTGTTTTCGGACAGCATGGTTTTCGTCGGCGAGGCCCACTTGCAGCGCATGGCCGATACGATCGCCGCAATCGAGCGGGTGATTGCCCTGCCGGCCTACCGCGAACGCGTTCTGGCCTACGCGCCGCCGATCGCGCGCTATGCGCCGAAAGCCCCCGGCGTTTTTCTCGGCTACGATTTCCACCTCGGGGCCGATGGCTCCAAGCTCATCGAGATCAACACCAATGCCGGCGGCGGTTTGCTCAACGCCAAGCTGCTGCGCGCGCAGCGCGCCTGTTGCGGGCCGGTGGCCGCGATGATGCCGGAACTGATGACCGTCGAGGACGATTTTCTCGCCATGTTCCGCTGCGAGTGGCGGCTGGCACGTGGCGCTCGGCCGCTGAGGCGCATCGCCATCGTGGACGACGCGCCGGCGGCGCAGTACTTGGCACCGGAGTTCGAACTCTTCCGGGAGCTGTTCGAAGCCGACGGCATCGCGGCAGTCGTGGTTTCTCCCGACGCGCTCTCGTTCGACGGCGAAAGCCTGTGCTGCGACGGGCAGGCGATCGACCTGGTGTACAACCGCCTCACCGATTTCGCCCTCGAAGCCGCGCCGTACGCTGCGCTACGCGAGGCTTATCTGGCCGACGCGGTGCTTCTCACGCCGCACCCGCAGGCCCATGCTTTCTATGCCGACAAGCGCAATCTGGTGGCGCTGACCGACGCGGCGTGGCTGGCGGCGATCGGTGTCGATTCGGCCGATCGCGAGCTGTTGCTGAGCGGCATTCCGCGTACCGAGGAAGTGGCGCCGCAGGATGCCGCGGCCTTCTGGAGCAGCCGCAAGCAGTGGTTCTTCAAGCCGGCGGCGGGTTTCGGCAGCAAGGCCGCCTATCGCGGCGACAAGCTGACCAAGCGCGTGTTCGAGGAAATCTCGCGCGGCGGCTATATCGCGCAGGCGCTGGTGCCGCCGTCGGAGCGGCGCTTGCTGGTCGACGGCGTCGAGCAGGATCTCAAGCTGGATCTGCGCAATTACGTTTATCAGGGCGTCGTGCAACTCGTTTCGGCGCGCCTCTATCAAGGTCAGACGACCAATTTCCGCACACCGGGCGGCGGTTTCGCCGCGGTGTTTTCGGTTCCCTGTCAGGGCGAGGGTAAAATCTGCACATGAAAGTTTTTGGCATTGCCGGCTATTCCGGCTCGGGAAAAACGACGCTGCTGGAACAACTGTTGCCGCGCTTCACCGCGTTGGGCCTGCGTGTTTCCGTCATCAAGCACGCGCATCACAGCTTCGATATCGACCAGCCCGGCAAGGACTCATACCGTCATCGCGCGGCCGGCGCCAGCGAAGTATTGCTCGCCAGCGGTGCGCGCTGGGTGTTGTTGAACGAACTGCGCGGCGCGCCGGAACCGCAGCTCGAGGAGTATCTCAAGAAGTTTTCCCCCTGCGACCTGGTCCTCGTCGAAGGCTTCAAGCACGAGGCGATTCCAAAGCTGGAGGTGCATCGGCCTGCCAATGGCAAGCCGCCGCTCTGGCCCGACAATCCTTACATCGTGGCGGTCGCCTCCGATGCCGCGCTTGATGCGCCGCCCGCCGGCTTGCCGGTTCTCGATCTGAACGATGCCGATGCGATCGTCCGCTTTATCCTGAGTGCCGTGAATCTCGAAGGAAAAGCCCATGCTGTCGTTTGACGAGGCATTGGCGCGCTTGCTGGCCGCCGCCCGGCCGGTTAGCGCAACCCGCTCGCTGCCGACGCTGGCCGCCGCCGGGCGCGTGCTCGCCGAAGCGCAAAGCGCGACGCTCGACGTGCCGCCGCTCGACAACTCGGCGATGGACGGTTACGCCTTGCGCGCGGCCGACGTGACGTCGACAGGTATCTGCCTGCCCGTTTCGCAACGCATCCCGGCCGGCAGCGTCGGGACCGCGCTGCAGCCGGGCAGCGCCGCGCGAATCTTTACCGGGGCGCCGATTCCCGCCGGGGCCGATGCCGTGGTGATGCAGGAACTCTGCGCACACGGCGAGCACGGGGTGACGATCAACCATCTGCCGCAGCCGGGTGAGCATGTTCGCCGCGCGGGCAGCGACATCACGGCCGGTGATTGCATTCTCGCCGCCGGGCAGCGGCTGCGCCCGCAGGATACGGCGCTGGCGGCGTCGGTCGGCATCGCGCAGCTGCCGGTTTTTCGCCGCGTTCGCGTCGCCGTGTTCTTTACCGGCGACGAGTTGCGCATGCCGGGCGAACCTTTGCCGCCGGGCGCCATCTACAACTCCAATCGCTTCCTGCTCACCGCCCTGCTCGAACGCCTGGGCTGCGAAGTGCGCGACCTCGGGCAGGTGCCGGACAATCTCGACGCGACCCGTGCGGCGCTGCGTCAGGCGGCGCAGAACAACGATCTGATCGTGACCTCCGGCGGTGTTTCGGTCGGCGAAGCGGATTACGTCAAGCCGGCGGTCGAAGCCGAGGGCCGGCTCGATATGTGGAAAATCGCCATCAAGCCGGGAAAGCCGCTGGCTTTCGGGACGGTCGATGCGGCCGAAGGCGAGGTCCCGTTTATCGGCTTGCCGGGTAACCCGGTGTCGAGCTTCGTGACCTTCCTCCTGCTGGTGCGGCCTTTCGTGCTGCGCCTGCAGGGCGTGCGGGAGACGGCGCCGCTCGCCTACACCCTGCGCGCCGATTTCGACTGGGAGCGTCCCGATGCGCGGCGCGAGTTCTTGCGTGCGCGTTTGAACGATAACGGTGGGCTCGAACTGTTTCCGAATCAGGGGGCGGCCGTGCTGACCTCGGCCGTGTGGGCCGGCGGACTGGTCGACAATCCAGCGCAGCAGGTTGTGCGGCGCGGCGATATGGTCCGTTTTGTGCCGTTTTCCGAATTGTTGGGATAAGTGATTGAGACAGGTGAATTGACGATGTTGAAAATTCTGTATTTTGCCAGCCTGCGCGAGATGCTCGGCAGCGGCGCCGAAAGCCTTGATCTGCCGGAAGGCGTCGGCGACGTCGGCAGCTTGCTCGGGCTGCTGGCCGGACGCGGCGGCGAATGGGCGAAGCTGGCGACGGTGAAAAACCTCCGCTACGCCGTGAACCAGGAAATGGCGCGCCTCGATTCGCCGCTGAAGGCCGGCGATGAAGTCGCGTTTTTCCCGCCGGTAACGGGAGGCTGAGATGGCCGTGCGCGTCCAGGAGGGCGATTTCGATCTGAACGCCGAGTTGGCGGCGCTGCGTGCAGGCGATGCGCGTATCGGTGCGATTGCCAGTTTCGTCGGCGTGGTGCGCGACGTGAATGACGGTTCGGGTATTTCCGAAATGACGCTCGAGCATTACCCGGGGATGACCGAGAAGGCGCTCGAGGCGATCGTCGTCGAAGCGAAGGAGCGATGGAATATCTTCGATGCGCTGGTGATCCATCGCGTCGGCCGTCTCCTGCCGACCGACCAGATCGTCCTCGTCGCGGTGACCGGTTCGCATCGCGGCGAAGCCTTCGCCGCTTGCGAATTCATCATGGATTACCTGAAAACCCGCGCCCCGTTCTGGAAGCGCGAAGTCACGCCGGAAGGCGCGCGCTGGGTCGATGCCCGCGAGACGGACGATACCGCTGCCGGGCGCTGGCAGCGGTAAGGTCGCGTGATAAGGTAGCGTTTCTCCGCCTCAGCCGCCGAGCTTGAAGCGGCTGACCGAGACGTGCAGCGAGGCGGACAGTTGCTGCAGGTGGCGTGCCGCATCGGCCGTGTGCCGGACGGCCCTGGCGCTTTCCTCGGACATCTGGGCAATGTGTTCGATATTCTTCGCGATATCGCTCGATGCGGCGCCCTGTTCGCGGATCGAATCCGAAATGCTGTTGACCACGTCGATGACACGGGTCGAGCCGTCGCGAATGTCGGTGATCGAGGTGCCCGCCTGAGTCGCGAGTTCGACGCTTTTTTCCGCTTGCTTGACGCCGGTGTCCATACTGTCGACGGCCGTTCGCGTGCCGTTCTGGATCTTGCCGACCATGCCCGCGATTTCCTTGGTTGACAGGCTGGTGCGTTCGGCGAGTTTGCGCACTTCGTCGGCAACCACCGCGAAGCCACGGCCCTGTTCGCCGGCGCGCGCGGCTTCGATGGCGGCGTTCAGCGCCAGCAGATTGGTCTGATCGGCGATTTCCTTGATGGTGTTGACGATCGAGGTGATCTGGTCGGACTGGCTGCCGAGTTCTTCGATCACCCGCGACGAGGATTGCACGGCCTCCGAAAGCTTGTTCATTTCGCTCGCGGCGTTGTGGATGACGAGCGTTCCCCGGCTCGACAAATCGCCGGCATGGACCGAGATGGTGTGGGCCTCGCGGGCATTTTCGGCGACCTGATCGATACTGACGGTCATTTCCTCGACTGCCGCAGCCATCGCCGAAGCCGCTTCGCTCTGCTGGTGCGAGCGCGTGGCGACCTCCTCGGAGGCGCTCAGCAACTCGTTCGAGGCAGACGACAGCTGCTCGGCACCGTGCACGATTTCATCGATCATCTTGCGCAGGGTTTGCTGCATCTCTTTCATGCCGGCCAGCACGCTGGTCGTATCGCCGGGTGCGCAGGCGACGTCGGAAGAGAGATCGCCTGCGGCGATGCGCCGCGTGATTTTCGAAGCGTAGGCGGGGTCGCCGCCCAGCGTCCTGATCAGGTTGCGGCTGACCAGGGTCAGCGATACGGCAATGAAACCGCCGATCAACAGTCCCCAGGCGAGGAATTTGATCGCGTTGTGGCGGAAAATCGCGTCGACATCATCGATGTAGATGCCGCTGCCGAGAATCCATCCCCAGGGCTCGAAGCCCTTGACGTAGGAAAGTTTCGGCACGACGGCGTCCGAACCCGGTTTGGTCCAGTAGTAATCGACGAAGCCGGCGCCGTTGGCCTTGACCACTTTGACGAACTCGACATAGAGCGCCTTGCCGGTCTTGTCGATGTTGCCGGTTTGATCCTTGCCCTCGAGCTCGGGCTTGATCGGGTGCATCACCGACGCGGGACGCATGTCGTTGATCCAGAAATACTCGACCTTGTCGTAGCGCATGCCGCGCAAGACTTCCTTGGCCGCGGCCTGCGCTTCGTCGCGCGTCAGCGTTCCGGCCTTTTCCTGGCGATGGAAGTGTTCGAGCACGCCGCTGGCGGTTTCGACGACATTGCGTGTCTTGTCCTGACGGTCGGTAAGCAACTGGCTCTTCTCGTTGGCTAGAACAACGGCAAACAGCACACAAAGGCCGACAACCGTTGCGATGGTCAGCCCGTTCAGTTTCGCGCGTAGCGACACTCCTTGTTTGGTACTCATGATCTTTTCCTCGTGTTTTGTGCGCGATAAAAATTATTTTTTTATCGTCGTATTGCTTTGCTTCGTTATTAACCAAAAACCTTGTTCATGCGTTGGCCAACGCCCGATTCTCCCAGCCGTTGCGCGAGTTTGCACGTTTTTATTTGCCGGCGACAGAGGTGTTTCATCGTCCCGGCACTTGAAATCGGGTCGGACCGCCCCACCTATCCGGCATCGACAAATTTCATGACGGAGCGAGCATGCGCCTTGACAAACTGACGACCAAATTCCAGCAGGCGCTGGCCGATGCGCAGAGCCTGGCGATCGGTCGCGACAATCAGATGATCGAGCCGCAGCACCTGCTGCTCGCCCTGTTGCAGCAGGACGACGGCGGTACGTCGTCGCTGCTCGCGAAAGCCGGGGTCAATGTGCCGCCGCTCAAGACTGCGCTCGAGCAGGCGCTCGATCGTCTGCCGAAGGTCGAAGGGCACGGCGGCGAGGTGCAGATCGGCCGCGATCTGACCAGTTTGCTCAACCTGACCGACAAGGAAGCCCAGAAACGCGGCGATCAGTTTATCGCCAGCGAGATGTTCCTGCTTACCTTGTGTGATGACAAGGGAGAATGCGCCCGCCTGGCCAGACAGCACGGCCTCGCGAAAAAATCGCTCGAGCTGGCGGTCGCGTCGGTGCGCGGCGGGCAGGGTGTCGATAATCAGGAGGCCGAAGGGCAGCGCGAGTCGCTCAAGAAATACTGCATCGACCTGACCGAGCGCGCGCGCCAGGGCAAGCTCGACCCGGTGATCGGCCGCGACGACGAAATCCGGCGCACGATCCAGATCCTGCAGCGGCGCACCAAGAACAACCCGGTGCTGATCGGCGAACCCGGCGTCGGCAAGACGGCGATTGTCGAGGGCCTCGCGCAGCGCATCATCAACGACGAGGTGCCGGAAAGCCTGAAGGGCAAGCGGGTGCTCTCGCTCGACATGGCGGCGCTGCTCGCTGGCGCGAAGTATCGCGGCGAATTCGAGGAGCGCCTGAAGGCGGTGCTCAAGGAGATTGCGCAGGACGAAGGGCGCATCATCGTCTTCATCGACGAGCTGCATACCATGGTCGGCGCCGGCAAGGCCGAAGGGGCGATCGATGCCGGCAACATGCTGAAACCGGCGCTGGCGCGCGGCGAACTGCACTGCGTCGGCGCGACGACGCTCGACGAATACCGCAAGTACGTCGAGAAGGACGCGGCGCTCGAGCGGCGTTTCCAGAAGGTGCTCGTCGACGAGCCGTCGGTCGAGAGCACGATCGCCATCCTGCGCGGCCTGCGCGAGAAGTACGAGCTGCACCACGGCGTCGATATCACCGACCCGGCGATCGTCGCCGCCGCCGAGTTGAGTCATCGCTACATTTCCGATCGCTTCCTGCCGGACAAGGCGATTGATCTGATCGACGAAGCTGCGGCGCGCATCAAGATGGAAATCGACTCGCGCCCCGAGGTGATGGACAAGCTCGACCGCCGCATGATCCAGCTGAAGATCGAGCGCGAAGCAGTGCGCAAGGAAAAGGACGAGGCCTCGAAGAAGCGCATGCAGCTGATCGAGGATGAGCTCGTCAAACTCGAGCGCGAATACAACGATCTCGAGGAGGTCTGGAAAGCCGAGAAGGCGCAGGTGCAGGGCAGCGCCCACATCAAGGAAGAGATCGACCGCCTGAAGGCCGAACTGGCCCGCCTGCAGCGCGAGGGCAAGCTCGACAAGGTCGCCGAGCTGCAATACGGCAAGCTGCCGCAGCTCGAGGCGCAGTTGAAGGCGGCGGAAAAATCGGGCGACGGCGCGCCGAAGAACAAGCTGTTGCGCACGCAAGTCGGCATCGAGGAAATTGCCGAGGTGGTGTCGCGGGCAACCGGCATCCCTGTCTCGAAGATGATGCAGGGTGAGCGCGAAAAGCTGCTCAAAATGGAGGATCGCATCCACCAGCGCGTCGTCGGGCAGGACGAAGCGGTGCGCCTGGTGTCGGATGCGATCCGCCGCTCGCGCGCTGGCCTGGCCGATCCGAACAAGCCCTACGGTTCCTTCCTTTTCCTCGGCCCGACCGGCGTCGGCAAGACCGAACTATGCAAGGCGCTGGCCGGTTTCCTGTTCGACTCGGAAGATCATCTGATCCGCATCGACATGAGCGAATTCATGGAGAAGCATTCGGTGTCGCGGCTGATCGGCGCGCCCCCCGGCTATGTCGGCTATGAGGAAGGCGGCTACCTGACCGAGGCCGTGCGCCGCAAGCCGTATTCGGTGATCCTGCTCGACGAGGTCGAAAAGGCGCACCCGGACGTTTTCAACGTCCTGCTGCAGGTGCTCGACGACGGCCGGATGACCGACGGGCAGGGCCGTACCGTCGATTTCAAGAACACGGTGATCGTCATGACCTCGAACCTCGGCTCGCAGATGATCCAGCAGATGTCGGGCGACGACTACCAGGTGATCAAGCTGGCGGTGATGGGTGAGGTGAAGACCTATTTCCGGCCGGAGTTCATCAACCGCATCGACGAAGTGGTCGTCTTCCACGCGCTCGACGAGAAGCACATCAAGTCGATCGCCAAGATCCAGCTCGGCTATCTGGAAAAGCGTCTGGCGCAGCTCGAAATGACGCTGGAGGTCGCCGACAGCGCACTTTCCGAGGTTGCAGCGGCGGGCTTCGATCCGGTATTCGGTGCGCGGCCGCTGAAGCGGTCGATCCAGTCGCAGATCGAAAACCCGCTGGCCAAGGCGATTCTCGAAGGCCGTTTCATGGCCAAGGATTCGATCCGTGTGGCCTGCGACAGTGGTGTCATGAGCTTCGTGAAAGCCTGAAGGCGCACAGTCGGTTTTTACTCGTTACGCACCGGGCGGCCGACGGTGACGAAGGAAACCGTGCGCAGGCTGTTGAGGTCGGCGTGGATGGCCTCGGTGACGGGCTGGCTGACCGGCGTGTCGGATTGCCAGCGAATGAGGAAGTTGGCGCCCGAGCCGCCCTCGGCTTCACGCCGTTCGACGAAGAGTTCGAGGGTGCCGAGCGGCGCCAGCGTTTTCGGGCTGGGAACGAATTCGCGCAGCAGCTTGCCGCCGGTGTCGTAGTAGCGGGCGGAAATCACCCGGATCGGGCTGGCCGGATCGGTGTTTCGGATGCTGATCAGCGCCGAGAGTTGCAGTGCTTCAGGATGCCCCTTGGCATTGAGGTTGCCATGCCAGAGATGCGAATAGACCGGCAGATAGACGCTCTGTCCGCTCGACGGCTGGGCAATTTCCTCGGCCGCTGCGGGCAGGGCCAGGAACAGCCCGGCGCTGGCGATCGCTGCGCACTGGATGGCTAGTCTGAGATAAGGGGTCAATGCCTTCGGCCTGCTGATCTTCATTGCGTTCTCTTCCTTGCGTGTCGCTCGACGATGGCGAAATATAGCCGTCCGGTGCACGATAAGGAAGCCTCCGCGGAAGCTGCCGGCACTATTTCGCTGAACTTGTGTCAGACTGCAAGGCAATGGAGGTGCCGGCGCTGACGCCGATCAATACCGATGCCGGCGTTTCGAGAGGAGCATCAACAGCCCTGAGCCTTGTTTTCGACGAATCTGGACGCACTTACGGTTTGTGCCCTGTGGGGCAGAAAGGGGTCGCCATGAACATCGTCTACAATAGTGAGCACTACGCGATTGTCGCCTATCCGGTGCAGCAGGGGTTCGAATTGGTCGATAAGGCCAGCAGCCGCAGTCTTTACGTGCATGGTTCGGTGGCGATCGGGCTGCGTGAAGCGATCGACCGGATTCCGGACGACGAACGCAATGAAGAGTCGATCGATGCGCTGCTCGACGACTACTGTTCGGGCTCGGCGCGTCCGATCGCCTATCACTGATCCGGCGTCAGGCGCTGGCTGGGCAGGTCCGAGGGAGGCAGGGTATAATCCTGCTTCCGAGAATTCCGCAATCTCACAAAATTTCACAGAACTCCATCCCTTGGGAGAGAACCGAATGGCCTTGTACGAATCCGAGCACACCAAATTCATGCGCGACGCAATGGCCCAGAACCCGGAATGGGTCGAGGATCAGCGCGTCGGTCGCGCGATCTGGTGGGACAAGAAATCCGACGTGAACGAGCAGAAGGCCAACCTCAGCTCGCGCGAGGCGCATCGTTCCTATCCTTACGACGTCAACTTCGACCAGCAATGATTCGAAGCTTCGCTCAAGGCGCCGCGAGTCGCCGGCTCGCAGTGAAAGCCCCGTGAATCGGGGCTTTTTTATTGCTTTGACGGATCGTCGGAACGCCTATTTGACCGGGATCATCAGATGCTGGTACGGGGTTCCCGGCCACATCACGTAGGGAACCGAGGTGTCGGGGTCCGCGTTCTTCGGGTACATGTCGTAGAAGCTGGCTTCGGCGCCGACGATCATGACGTGCGGGCCGGTCTTGACCCAGTGGTTTTCAGCGCTGGGTTTCGCCGCGTAGGGGTCGGTATTGCTGGCATCGGTTCCGCCGGCAAGCATGTACATGAAGCCGATTTTTCCGCTCGCGGGCGTCTTGTGCTCCATCCATGCGCTGGCCCATTCCAGCGCGGCCTTGTCCATACACATCGGGTCGGGTCCCGGCGTCGCCGGATTGTCCGGCATGCACGTAAAACCGTTCTTTCCTTCGCGCAAGGTGCGCATCTTGCCGTCCGCACCCATCGCGATGATCGTCGCCGTCGCACTCACCTTCTTCGGCGCGGCGCGCATTGCGCTCTGGATCATTTTCTGGTCGGCGGCGGACGATGCCGTTCCTTTGGCGCCCATCGCAGGCATCGCCATGTCGGCGGCCATCGCCGGCTGCATCGACATGACGGCCAGGGCGGCGGCCATCGAACCTGTTATTTGGATTGTTGTTGGCATGGCTTTTCACTCCTCTGCTGCTGGTTTAAGGAATTGAATTGGCGACGCATCGTGTTTTTGGCGGCACCGAAGCGTGGACCGTCACGCGCTCGGTAAGTTTGCGTGCTGCCGGCTTCGTTCCGGCAGACGCGTCATGGCTGGCGAATCACGGCAAGGACACCACGACGCGATTTCGACCCTGGTGCTTGGCCTGATAGGCGCCGAAATCAGCCCGGCCGACGAAGTCCTTGAAGGCCTCGGATGACTCGTAGGAGGCGACGCCAATGCTCAAGGTGCAGGGCGCCATCCGGTCAGCCGGTGGGAGGGGCTGATGGCGCGCAGCGAACATCGAACGCAGTCGTTCGGCGACCATCCGGGCGCTTTCGAGCTCCGTTTCCGGCAGCAAGACCACGAACTCGTCGCCCCCGAGGCGATAGGCCGTGTCGCCGCCACGCAGGCAGTTGCGAATGATCCTGCCCAGTTGTTCCAGCAAGCGGTCGCCCTCGAGATGCCCGTAGCTGTCGTTCCATTGCTTGAAATGGTCGACATCGACGAGCATCAGCGACAGGGGGTGGCCATGGCGCAGCGTGCGGGCGATTTCCGATTTCAGCTCGCTGTAGAAATGGCGGGAATTGAACAGACCAGTGAGATTGTCCGTGATGCTGAGCTGCCGGTAGCGCTCCTCGCTTTGCTTCAGCGCCGCCTCGGCTTGTCTTTGCGCGGTGATGTCCTGCAGCGTCTCGATCGCGCCGATGATCTCCCCCACGCTGTCGAACAAGGGCGCCGCGGTAAAGTAGATCCAGCGGCCCGTCTCGCCGAAATTCGGGAAAAAAGCTTCCGCCTCGTAGGCGCCTTCGATCAGTGCGGACTTGCGAAATATCCCTGGATAAAAACAGGCGATTTCCTTGATGCGTGCGCCTTCGAGGATCAGGTCGGCCATCACCGGCCGTTTGTCGGGATAGAACGCCCGCCATTGCTCCTGGGTGCCGACCATTTCCGCCGCCGGCTTGCCGGTCAACCGTTGGCAGGCTTTGTTCCAGTGCGTGATGACGTGGTTCTGGTCGATCACGAAAGTGGCGACCGAACTGCCGTCGACGATTTGCTGCAGGCGGTGGACATCGTCGGAGTGCGGGGCGGGGCTGGCGGTTTTTGCAGGGAGCGCAGCGATCGCGGGAGCATCGTCACGCCGCGTCCCGGTCATCGCTTCCTGCAGGGGCAGCATCTGAAACGCCGATTCGCCGCGCCGCATGCTGCCGGTCAAGGCCATTTTTTGCCTCATGCTGGCAGATACTCAGGGGCCGGTGCGGTGATCATTTGCCGGCCGTGATTTCCCGCCTCGTCGCGCGCCCGAGGCTGGCGCCACGGAAGGAGCCGAGCAAACGCTTCGAGGCCAGCTCCACGGCCGGCGAGGTGGCGACAATCTGGATTTTATTGCCGCCAAAACTCTGCATCAGACCGATCAGGTGAATGCCGCACAGGTCGATTTCATCGACCCCGGCGAGGTCGACCTCGAGGTGCTGGTGGCGGCGCATGGCGCCGAGGATTCCGTCCTCGAGTTGCCGCGCGACCTCATAAGTCATTTTTCCTTCAAAGGTCAGGCGGCAGACGGGGTCCTGAGTGATGCGCAGCTGGCCCATACCGTCTCCTTCGCTTTCAAGTTTTGGAAGTGTTGAAATCTTCAAAAAGACGACCAATCGATCAGCTGCCGCCATTGGAAGCGCCGATCGAGACACCGTTTGCTTTCACGATCCGGAAAGATACTGAAACCGACCCGGGGCACATCTCTTGATGCCGGTTGTGTCATCCTAAAAAATGCCGCAAGCCGCGTATATACCGGGTTTTTGGTATTTTTCGCCGGGTATGGCGAGGCGCTTTGGAGCTTGAAAAAGCTCGTCACCAACCGGTCGGCGGCGAATACGCAACCTGTACCATCCCGTCGGCGACGCGTACCGGGTAGGTCGCGACGGCTTCGTAGGCCGGCGGCGATAGCGCCGCGCCGCTGATCAGCGAGAAGCGCGCCTGGTGGCGCGGGCAGATGATTTCACAGCCTTCGAGCCTTCCTTCGGACAGTGTTTCGGCTTCGTGCGTGCACAGATCCCCGATGGCGTAATACTCGCCGCCGACGTTGAAAATGGCGATCGGCGTACCGTCCGCATCGATCGTGCGACGGGTGCCCGGCGGGAAATCGGCGCTTGCCGCGACATCGATCCAGTCGTTCATTTCCTACACCGCTTTTTACACCATCCCCAGTTGCAGGCGCGCCGCCTCGCTCATCATTTCCCGCGACCATTGCGGTTCCCAGACCAGTTCGACCTCGACCTCGTTCACCCCGTCGAGGGCTTGCACGGTATCGCAGACGGTGGCCGGGAAAGTGTGCGCCACCGGGCAGGCGGCGGCGGTCAGCGTCATGCGGATGAAGACGTCGCCTTTCTCCTCGTCGACCTCGAGCGCGTAGATCAGGCCGAGGTCATAGATGTTGGCTGGAATTTCCGGGTCGAAGACGGTGCGCAAGACGGCAATCACCCTGGCTTCGAGCGTTTCGTCGCGTGTGGTGGGCTGCGCGCGATGCAGCCAGTCGCTGATTCCCATGTTCTTTGCTCCGCGTTGGTTCATTCACAATTCACGTTTCACTCGGTCGAAACCGGTTGCTCCCGGTCGTGCAGCGCCGCATTCAGGGTGTGCCAGGCGAGCGTTGCGCATTTGATGCGGGCCGGGAATTCCTGCACGCCGGCGAGCACCTGCAGCTTGCCGAGCGGCGCGGCGTCGGGGGGCGCCGGCTCGCCGGTGAGCAGGGCATGAAAACCGGCGAACAGGGCTTCGGCCTGCGCGACGGGCTTGCCCTTCAGCGCTTCGGTCATCAGCGATGCCGAGGCGGTGGAAATGGCGCAGCCGACACCTTCGAAGCTCGCCGCCTCGATGATGCCGTCGCTCACCTTGAGGTAGAGCGTCAGCCGGTCGCCGCACAGGGGATTGAAGCCCTCGGCGCGGTGGTTGTGCTGCGCCAGCGGACCGAAATTGCGCGGCCGGCGGCTGTGGTCGATGATCACCTCCTGATAGAGGTCGCGCAGATCGGACATCAGGCGAATACCTCGCGCACCCTGGCCAGCGCGGCGAACAGCGCGTCCACCTCGGCCAGCGTGTTGTAGAGGGCGAAGGAGGCGCGCACCGTGGCCGGCACGCCGAAGCGCGCCATCACCGGCATCGCGCAGTGGTGGCCGGTGCGCACCGCAACGCCCTCCATGTCGAGAATGGTGCCGACATCGTGTGCATGCACGCCGTCGACCACGAAGGAGAGGATGCTCGCCTTGCTGCGCGCGGTGCCGATCAGGCGCAGGCCGGGAGTGGCTGCAGCCTGCGTGGTGGCGTAATCGAGCAGGGCGTGTTCGTGCGCGGCAATGGCATCGAGCCCGAGCTCGTCGATATAGCGGATCGCCGCGCCGAGCGCGATGCCGCCGGCGATGTTCGGCGTGCCGGCTTCGAACTTGTAGGGCAGGTCGTTCCAGGTGCTTCCGGCGAAAGTAACTTCCCGGATCATGTCGCCGCCGCCCTGCCAGGGCGGCATCGCATCGAGCAGCGCCGCCTTGCCGTAGAGCACGCCGCTACCGGTCGGGCCGTACAGCTTGTGCGCGGAGAAAGCGTAAAAATCGCAGTCCAGCGCCTGTACGTCCACCGCCAGGTGCGGCACGGCCTGCGCGCCATCGACGAGGACCACGGCGCCGTAGGCGTGGGCGAGGGTGATCAGTTGCTTGAGCGGCGTGATCGTGCCCAGCGCGTTCGACAGGTGCGTGACGGCGACCAGCCGGGTGCGCTCGCCGAGCAGGCTCTCGAAGGATGCTGCGTCGAGTTCGCCGGCATCGTTGATCGCCGCGACGCGCAGCACGGCGCCGCTGCGCGCGCAGAGTAGCTGCCAGGGGACGATGTTGGAATGGTGTTCCATGGCGCTGATCAGGATTTCGTCGCCCGGTTCGAGGTGCTGGCCGTAGCTCGCGGCAATCAGGTTGATCGCCTCGGTGGTGCCGCGCACGAAGACGATTTCTTCGCGCCGCGCCGCATTGACGAAGCATCGCACGGTCTCGCGCGCCGCCTCGTAGGCGTCGGTCGCTTCCTGGCTCAGGCGGTGGATGCCGCGATGGATGTTGGCGTTGCATTCGGTGTAGTAGCGCGCTTCGCTGTCGATCACGCAGCGCGGCTTCTGGCTGGTCGCGGCGTTGTCGAGGTAGACGAGCGGCTTGCCGTGCACGCGGCGCTCGAGGATCGGGAAGTCGCGCCGCAGCTGCATGACGTCGAGCGGCGGCGGGGCAGATGTCTGCAGCGCCTTGATTTCGCTCGTCGTGCTTTTCATGGCCGGGCCTCGAGTTGTTGTTGCGAGCGTTGCGGCAGGCGTTCGCGCAGCAGGGCGTCGAGCCGTTCGCGCAGTGCAGGCAGGCTGACGCGGTCCACCATCTCGGCGGCGAAGGCGTAGGTCAGCAGGGCGCGTGCCGCGGTGTCGTCCATGCCGCGCGAACGCAGGTAGAAGATCTGGTCGGCGTCGAGCTGGCCGACCGTCGCGCCGTGGCTGCACTTGACGTCGTCGGCCCAGATTTCGAGTTGCGGCTTGGTGTCGACTTCGGCCTGTTCAGAGAGCAGCAGATTGCGGTTGGTCTGCGCCGCGTCGCTCTTTTGCGCATCGGGATGGACAATGACCTTGCCGTTGAACACGCCGCGCGCGGCGCCACCCAGCACGCCTTTGTAGAACTCGCGGCTGGTGCCCTGCGGTCGGTGGTGATCGATGCGCGTGTGGTGGTCGATATGTTGCCGGCCGTTCGCCATGTAGAGGCCGTCGAGCGTGCACTCGGCGTCTTTGGCGTTGAGTCCGACCCGGATGTCGGTGCGCGCCAGCGCGCCGCCGAGGGCGAAGGAGGCGGAGAGCAGGTGGGTCTCGCGCAGCAGTTCGGCGTTGATCGCGGCGATGTGGAAGGCCTTGCTGCTTTCGTCCTGCAATTTGTAGTGCGCGATGCGGGCGGCGCGCCCGAGCACGATGTCGGTCACCGCATTGCTGAAATACCTTGCGGTGCCCAGCGCGACGTGGTGCTCGACGATGCTGGCACGGCTGTCGTGCTCGGCGATCACCAGGTTGCGCGTGTGGCTGGCCAGATCGGGCGTGGCGGCGATGAACAGGAGGTGAATCGGTGCTTCCAGGGTCGTTCCCGCGGCCAGATGGATATAGGCGCCGTCCGTCATGCAGGCGAAGTTCAGGGCGGCAAAGCCGGTGCTCTGACCGTTTCTCGGATGCTCGAGCGCGGCTTGCAGGCGCGCCTGCTGGTAGCCCGGCGCGGCGTTGAGTACTGCCCCTACGCTGTCCAGGATGACGCCGGCCGGCAGCTCATCGAGGCGCACGCGCGACAGCGCCGGCGCGTAGCGGCCATCGACGAAAACCAGCAGCTGGGCGCCGGGCAGCGCCAGCTCCTCGATCTGTTCGCTCGCGATGGCGCTGGCCGGCGTGCTCGCATCTGGTTGCAGCTTGAAGTAGCTGTTGGCGATCGGTGTGACGCTGGTGTATTTCCATTCTTCGTCGTGCAGCGTCGGAAAACCGCTGGCGCGGAAGCGCTCGAGCGCCGCATCGCGCAGGCTCGACAACCAGGGCAGGCGGTGGCCGGGCAGCGTGCCTTTGATGCGCGCGAATTCTTCCACGTAGTGCAGGTAGAGGTCGGCAGTCACGGCGTTCATGGTCCTGCTTTCGCTGGGATTTCCATGCCGGGCGGTGCATTGCCATGCGCGCCGCGGGCTTCGCTTTCGACCCAGCCGTAACCCCGGCGCTCCAGCTCCTGCGCCAGCTCCGGGCCGCCGGACAGGGCGATGCGGCCATGCGCCAGGACATGCACGCGGTCCGGTACGATGTAGTCGAGCAGGCGCTGGTAATGGGTGACGAGGATGATCGCTCGCTCGGGGTTGCGCATGCTTTGCACCCCGTCGGCGACGACCTTGAGCGCATCGATGTCGAGGCCCGAATCGGTTTCGTCGAGAATGGCCAGCTTCGGTTCGAGCAAGGCCATCTGCAGGATCTCGTTGCGCTTCTTCTCGCCGCCCGAGAAGCCTTGATTGACCGGCCGGTAGAGCAGCGCCTCGTCCATGCCCATGAACTTGAGCCGGTCGCGGACCAGCGCGAGAAAATCCATGGCGTCGAGTTCCGCCTCGCCGCGATGCTTGCGCTGGGCGTTCAGCGCGGCCTTGAGCAGGTAGATGTTGGCGACGCCGGGGATTTCCACTGGGTACTGGAAGGCGAGAAAGACGCCTTCGCGCGCGCGTTCCTCGGGCGGCAGCTCGAGCAGGTTGCGGCCGCAGTAGCGCACCTCGCCGGCCGTCACCGTATAGCTGTCGCGTCCGGCGAGCACCTGCGCCAGCGTGCTCTTGCCGGAGCCGTTCGGCCCCATCACGGCATGCACCTCGCCGGCTTTGACGACGAGGTCGATGCCGTGCAGGATCGGCCGCAGCGTGCTTCCATCGTCGATGCCGACATGCAGATTGCTGATTTCGAGCATGACCGCTACCTCCTGGCCGAAGTCTTCCGTTTTTTCGCCCTGCCGTGCCGCCGTCTACCCGATGGCGCCTTCGAGGCTGACGCCGAGCAGTTTCTGCGCCTCGACCGCGAATTCCATCGGCAGCTCCTTGAACACTTCCTTGCAGAAGCCGTTCACGATCAGCGCGACCGCGTCCTCGGCGGCGATGCCGCGGCTCTGGCAATAGAAGAGTTGATCCTCGCCGATGCGCGAGGTCGATGCCTCGTGCTCGACCTGCGCGCCTGGATTCTTCACCTCGATATAGGGGAAGGTGTGCGCCGCGCATTTGTCGCCGAGCAGCAGCGAGTCGCACTGCGTGTAGTTGCGCGCGCCGCTTGCGCTTTTCGCGACCTTGACCAGCCCGCGATAGGCGTTGTGCCCGTGCCCGGCCGAGATGCCCTTGGAAATGATCGTGCTCTTCGTGTTGCGCCCGAGATGGATCATCTTGGTGCCGGTGTCGGCCTGCTGGTAATTGCTGGTCAGCGCCACCGAACGGAACTCGCCGACCGCGTTGTCGCCCTGCAGGATCACGCTCGGGTATTTCCAGGTGATCGCCGAGCCGGTCTCGACCTGCGTCCATGAGATCTTCGAGTTGGCGCCACGGCAGTCGCCGCGCTTGGTGACGAAGTTGTAGATGCCGCCTTTTCCTTCCTTGTCGCCGGGGTACCAGTTCTGCACCGTGGCGTACTTGATCTGCGCGTCCTCGAGTGCGATCAGCTCGACCACTGCCGCGTGCAGCTGGTTCTCGTCGCGCATCGGCGCCGTGCAGCCTTCGAGGTAGCTCACGTAGGCGCCTTTGTCGGCGATGATCAGCGTGCGCTCGAACTGGCCGGTGTTCTCGGCATTGATCCGGAAGTAGGTGGATAGCTCCATCGGGCAACGCACGCCGGGCGGGATGTAACAGAAGGAGCCGTCGGAAAAGACCGCCGAGTTGAGGCTGGCGAAATAGTTGTCGGTGTAGGGGACGACCGAGCCGAGGTATTGCTGTACCAGCTCCGGGTGCTCGCGCACGGCGTCCGAGAAGGAGCCGAAGATGATGCCCAGTTCCGCGAGCTTGGCCTTGAAGGTGGTGGCCACCGAGACGCTGTCGAAAACCGCATCGACCGCCACGCCGGCGAGCAGTTCGCGCTCTTTTAGCGGCACGCCGAGCTTCTCGTAGGTGCGCAACAGTTCGGGATCGACCTCGGCGAGGCTGCGCGGGCCGTCTTTCTGCGATTTTGGCGCCGAATAGTAGGAGATGTCCTGATAGTCGATCGGCGGATGGATCACCGTCGACCACTTCGGTTCGCTCATCGTCAGCCAGTGCCGGTAGGCCTTGAGGCGCCACGCGAGCATGAATTCCGGCTCGTTCTTCTTCGCCGAAATCAGGCGGATCACGTCCTCGGAGAGGCCGCGCGGCACCGTGTCGGTTTCCAGCGCGGTAAAAAAGCCCTGCTGATAATCCTGACGGATCAGTTCATCAAGCTTCGATGTCTGGTAGCTCATCTGCCACCTCCTTGCGCCTATGGGACCGTTCCGGCACACCATTGTTCCGTCGAGGGCTTGCGACGCAGAAGTGCACGCAAAGCGGCGCTCAAAAAGGACCGGGGGCGGCAAGGCGCACGAAGCCCTTGCCGCCCCCGGCGCTGGGAGATGGCGGATAGCCGCTGATTCAGGTTTGCCGAATCAGGTCAGCACCATCCCCCAACTGACGAAAGCCAGCCCCAGCATCGCCACCCAGGCAATGAGGCCGGCCGCCAGCACCGTCCCGGCGACGAGCAAGGTCTGCCCCTCGTCCTGCAGACGGTAAACGCGGTCGACGCCCTGGTAGATCAGTGTCGCGACGCCGGCCAGCGCCAGCACCATCACGATGGCATTGAACGCCACGCTCGGCACGAACAGCGCAACCGGAGCCAGCCACAACGGCGTCGGCGCCACCGCAGCCAGCGCGAAGGTGTCCTGATAGGGCGGTTGGACGTTTGCGACTTCGCCGATGCGTTGCAGAACCCGGCCCATGATCGGCACCATCACCAGTTCGGCGAGCAGAAAAATCGCGGCCAGCAGCAATGCCTGATTCAGGTCGATCTCAAGCAGCGGCGCGCTTCGGTAGGTGTGCCATGTATACAGCAGCATGGCCGGCGGGACCAGCGACATCGGCACGACGTAGGCCAGATACATCTTGGTGATCGACGGATGGATGCGCATCAGCCAGTCCCAGCCCTGACCGTGGGAGGTCAGCATTTTCGGAAACATCAGCGGATTCATGACCAGTCTCCTTTCACATGGAGGGAATCGTACCCATTTGACTGTTCGTTCCGGATTTCGTTTTATGCCCTGGCGAGTTCAGGAGCGCAGGCGCGTTCAGGGCCATGCGCAATCGACGAGCGCCCCTGAATGAAACTTTCGCGGTAATCCGGGTCAAAAGCAGATCGGATCTTTTTTTGCGGTGCTCAGCCGCGAGCGGCGGGTTTTGCCTTTGCCGATCGCCGCCGAACACCGGATTTGGTGGGAAGTTTTTCTATGGTCAGCGCAGTCCAGGCTGTACCGGATACCGTTACAGCCAGCATCGCCTCCGCCGTGGGGCGATCTTCCCAAGTCGTGCAGGGGGCAAGTTCCTCGCTTTCCGCCCCGAGCGTGATCGTGAGCCTCGGAGGCACGCCGACCGGCTTGCTCATCTACAACGCGGCCGGCGTGTTGCAGGTGGTCGGTACGGCGCAGGACGCCGCGGGTTTTTCCGGCAGCGCGGCGGGGAGTTCGATTGCGCAGACCAATCCGGTCAGCGCCGATGCGCTCCCGGCTGCGGCGGTCAGCGACGCAGCGGCCAGCACCGCCGCCACTGCTACCGCCGCCACTGTGCTGGCCGCCAGTGCGACTTCGGGCGCGACCGATGCGACGGATAGCGCTACGGATACGACGGATGCAACAACGCTTATCGACCTGCTGACCATCCCGGCGTCGACTGCGACGGCCACCACCACAACCACCGCCACTAGCGCTACGGCCGTGGCGGAAGCCATTGCCGCAAGCCCTGCGGCAGTTGATCTGCTGACCGCGGATAACCCCGTCTTGATTACGGCCGACGCCGCAAGCGCCGCCGCGCTTGCTTCCGCAGCGACGACGGCAGGGCTTACGACGACGGACGCCACCGCAGCCACCGTGACGCTGGCTGCGATTCCGGCGGCGGCGAATGAAGCCACGGCGCCCGTCGTACCCACCACGGCTGCGCTTGCCGTTACCCCGCTTGCCCCCATTACTCCGGAAGAAGCCGGCACCGCGACAATCGTCGCTGCCCTGCCTGCGGCCACTCCTGCCCCGAATGCCGTGGCGACCGGCACAGCCGCTACCGTAGCCGCTGCCGCTCCCTCGGCGGCAGCAACTGCGCCGATCCCTAACACCCTTGCAGCGCTCGCCACGCCGACGACCTTGACGGACCTGACAACGACGGATCTGGCCGCGCTCTCGACCGCAGTGCGAGCGGCTACGCTTACCGCCTTGGCACCGAGCGCGACGCCCGCGACCATCGGAGCGGCGCCTGCCGGCGCGACGACCCCGGTTGCGGCAGCAGCTGTTGCGGACGCGGCCACCACCGTTTTGCCGGCGGCCACGGTTGCCACCCCGACCACCGTCGCCACCCCGGTCGCCGCCACGGCGAGCGCCGACACCACGACCCTGGCTACCGGCACGCCGCTCGTCAATACCGTCGTCGATCCTGGCGTTCAGGCCTCGATCAACATCCAGACGAATCCGGCTTACGCCAGCATGGCGGCCGGGCTTTACGTCAGCGTGATGATCTATCGGACGCAGCGCGCCTTGGCCGATAGCGGTCTCAGTGCCCAGCCGACGGGGCCGGTGATGCCGGTCGCGGCGGTTATCGCCAGCGACCAGGAACGCAATGGCGATCTTCGCCGCAACAGACCGAGTTGGATGCACTGATCAGGGAATTCCGCCCGCGCGACTCGCGCTTCAATGCAAACGGCCAGGCAATCTGCCTGGCCGTTTGCTGGTGCGCCGGAGCTTGGCGCCGATTGCCTTGGCGCGTGCCTAGCCTTGCAGCGGCTTGACCACCCGTTTGACGGCAGGGTCTTCGGGGTGCGGGTGAATCGTGAAGCCGAGGCTGGTCATCAGGCGGAACATCTTGGAGTTGAGCGCGAGAACGTCGCCGACGACCGAACGGTGGCCCTTCATCCGGGCGCAATCGATCAGCGCGGTCATCAGCTTGCGGCCGATGCCATGCTTCTGCCAGTCATCGGCGATGGCCAGCGCAAATTCGACCGATTCGCCGTCCGGATTGGTCACATAGCGCGACACGCCGATCTGCAATTCCTTGTCGTTTTCGTCCTGTACCGTCGCGATCAGCGCCATTTCCCGGTCGTAGTCGATTTGCGTGAAGCGCACCAGCATCGCCTGCGTCAGCTCGCGAATCGTATCCATGAAGCGGTAATACTTGCTTTCGTCGGACATGCGCTTGACGAAATCCTGCTCGAGATCGGCGTCCTCAGGGCGGATCGGACGGATCGTCACGGTCCGGCCATCCGGCAGATCCCATTCTTGCATCAGGTGCACCGGGTAGGGGTGGATCGCCATGTGCGAGTAGCGGTCGCCGCTCGCCGAGGTGTAGTCGATGACGATGCGGGCATCAGCCGCGATGGCGCCGTTTTCATCGACGATCAGCGGGTTCAGGTCGAGCTCCTGCAGCCAGGGCAGTTCGCAGACCATCTCGGAGATGTTGAGCAGGACTTCTTCGAGCGCCTCCATGTTCACCGCCGGCATGTTGCGGAATTCGCCGAGCAGTTTGGAAGCGCGCGTCGAGCGGATCAGATCCTGCGCCAGGAAGCGGTTGAGCGGCGGCAGCGCCACCGCGCGATCGCTGAAGATCTCGACTTCGGTGCCGCCGGCGCCGAAGGTGATGATCGGGCCGAAAATCGGGTCGCGCACGACGCCGATCATCAGTTCGCGGCCGTTCGGGCGGGCTAGGTAGGGTTCGATCGAAACGCCGTTGATGCGCGCCGTCGGGTGCTTCTTCTGCACCGTTTCGAGAATGTCGTGATACGCGTTGCGCACGGCCGGCGCGTTGGTGATGTTGAGCCGCACGCCGCCGGCATCGCTCTTGTGGATCAGGTCGGGCGAATCGACCTTCATGGCGATCGGGAAGCCGATCTGTTCGGAGAGCAGCAGCGATTCGGTTGGCGTACGCGCCACCATGGTCTGGGCGACCGGCACGCGGAAAGCGCGCAGGATCGCCTTCGACTCCATTTCGGACAGCACCTTGCGGCGTTCCTGCAGCACCGCCTCGATCAGCATCTTGGCGCCTTCGGTCTCCGGCCGTGTGGTTTGCGAGCTGGGCTCCGGCGTTTGCAGAAGCAGCTTCTGGTTCCGGTAGTAGGTCGAGATGTGATAGTAGAGTTCGACCGCCGTTTCCGGCATGCGGAAAGCCGGGATCGAGGCGTCCTCGATGGCCAGGCGCGCTTCGGCGACCTGCTCTTCGCCCATCCAGCAGGTGACGATCGGCTTCGAGGTCTGGTCGCTGACGTCGATGACCGCCCTGGCGACTTCCATCGGTTGCGTCATCGCTTGCGGCGAGAGCATCACCAGCATGCCATCGACTTCCTCGTCCTGCGCGACGGCGAGGATGGCGTCGCGATAGCGTTCCGGCGTGGCGTCGCCGGCAATGTCGATCGGATTGCTGTGCGACCAGGTCGACGGCAGCGCGGCGTTGAGCGCCTGGATGGTGTTCAGCGACAGGTTGGCCAGCGGGATTTCCAGATCGCCGGCGCGGTCGGCCGCCATCGCACCCGGACCGCCGCCGTTGGTGATGATGGCCAGGCGTTTGCCCTGCGGTCGGAATTTGGAAGCCAGCGCCTTGGCGGCGTAGAACAGCTGGCCGACGTTTTTGACGCGAACGACGCCGGCGCGGCGGACGGCCGCGTCGAAAACGATGTCGGAGCCGGCGATCATGCCCGAGTGCGTCTGCACGGCGGCCGAGCCGGCTGCGTGGCGGCCGGCCTTGAGCAGGATGATCGGCTTGATGCGTGCGGCGGAGCGCAGGGCGCTCATGAAGCGCCGGGCGTTACGGATGCCTTCGACGTAGAGCAGGATGTAGTGCGTGCGATTGTCGTAGATCAGGTAATCGAGAATTTCGCCGAAGTCGACGTCGGCGGTACTGCCCAGCGAGATGACGCTGGAGAAGCCGATGCGGTTGCTTTTCGCCCAGTCGAGCACCGACGAGCACATCGCGCCCGATTGCGAAACGAGCGCCAGATTGCCGACATTGGCATTCACCCGGGCAAAGGTGGCATTCAGGCCGAGATCGGGGCGAATGATGCCCAGGCAGTTGGGGCCCAGCACGCGGACGTTGTAGCTACGCGCGATTTCCATCATCTTGCGTTCGAGCGCGGCGCCCGAGTGGCCGGCTTCGGCAAATCCCGCCGTAATGACGATGACGTTTCTTACGCCGCTCCGGCCGCACTGCTCGATGATGTCCGGCAGCGTCTGCGGGCGGGTGGCAATCACCGCCAGTTCGACGCGCGCGCCGATCTCTTCGATCGACTTGTAGGCCTGGACGCCCTGCACGGTGTCGTGTTTCGGGTTGATCGCGTAAAGGCGGCCTTTGTAGCCCGATTCGAGAATGTTCTTGAACAGGATGTTGCCGACCGAGTGCTCGCGGTCGGAGGCGCCGATGACGGCAACCGATTTGGGTTCAAAAAGGCTGGTGAGATAGTGCTGTTCAAGCATGGTGTTTCACCTTGTGGGTGATGAGGGCAATGGGTAATTGTGTGGTTGTGTTGCGCCGCAGCATTTTAACACGGCTTGCCTAGCAGATCTCTGCACTTGCGTCGGTATACTCGGTCAATGCGCTGTCGATCTGGATGTCGGCGCGCAGCGTCCGGTGCATCGGACATTTGTTGGCGATTTCCAGCATGCGGCTGCGCTGTGCCTCGGTCAGGTCGCCGGTCAGCGTGATGATCCGCTCGATGCGGTCGGCCTTGCCTTCGCCCTCGATTTCGATTTTTTCGTGTGTCAGTTCGACATTGATTCCGGTCAGCGGCAGTTTCTTGATCTCCGCGTACATGCGCAAGGTGATCGACGTGCAGGCGCCAAGCGCGGCGAGCAGGTAGTCGAAGGGCGCCGGGCCGGCATCGCCGCCGCCGGCTGCGACCGGTTCGTCGGCGACCAGGGTATGGCGGCCGGCGCGTACCGACTGCTGGTAGCGGCTGCGGCCATTTTCCATAACGACGACGAGCGACTGCTGATCATTTTGTGCCATGTGCTGTTCTCGCTACGTTCCTTGATATCCTTGGCATCATAAATGAAAGCCATGGAAGAAAGCATGACAACGCATCTGAATCTATCGACGAATCTATCTGCACCCTCGCCGTGGGTCAGCCGCTTCGCCTCTCTCATCCCCGGTGGCGGCGAAGTTCTCGATCTCGCCTGCGGCGGCGGTCGCCACACCCGCCTGCTGGCGGCGCTGGGCTATCGTGTCGAGGCGGTCGATCGCGACACGGCGGCGCTCGCCGGGCTGGCCGCCAGCGCTACGGTGCGGGTGCGCGAGGCCGATCTCGAGGCCGGCGTCTGGCCCTATGGCGAGCGCGCGTTTTCCGGCATCGTCGTTACCAACTATCTGTTCCGGCCGCGCCTGCCGGCGTTGCTCGCAGCACTGGCCGAGCCCGGCGTGCTGATCTACGAAACCTTCATGGTCGGCAACGAGCGTTACGGCAAGCCGTCGAATCCCGATTTCCTGCTGCAGCCGCAGGAAATGCTGGCCTGGACCCGGGATGAGTCCTTGTCGGTGGTGGCCTTCGAGGAGGGATATGTCGACCTGCCGAAGCCGGCCATGGTGCAGCGCCTGTGCGCCGTGCGCGGCACGCTGGCGGCGCGGATCTGATCAGCGGTCGGCGATCCGGCGCGCCACGGCATCGACGCCGGCCGGCGTCAGGTCATCGGTGGCAAAGGTTTGCGGGGCGCCAAAACCGGCGTAGTTGCGGTTCTGCGAACGGTGGTAGAGCGGGTCGTAGTGCAGTTCGAGCAGTTCGCCGACCAGTTCGCGCCAGCGTGCGTGGCTCACATGGTCGTGCCAGCGGGCGATGATTTCGCGGCTTTGCAGGTTGCGCAGCGCGTCGAGGCGAGAACCGAGCCAGTCGGGTGCGGTCAGGAAATAGTCGTAGTCGCGCAGCAGGAAGTCGACGCGGGCCGGGAAGGCCGCTTCGATGTTCACGCACTCGGCGGAGCGCATGGTTTCGATCAGCGCGTCCGGGAGGTGGATCGAGCCGATCTTGCGGCTTTCCGCTTCGACGAAGACGGGGCGCGCCAAGTCGAAAGCGCTGAGCGCGACCAGCAGTCTGGTCTCGAACATTTTTTGCGACGGTTGCGCCGTGCCCGGCAGGACGCCGAGCACCGAACCCTTGTGGCAGGCGAGTTCCTCGAGATCGAGCACCTGTTCGCCGAGCCGTCCGAGCGCCTGCAGGATGCGGCTCTTGCCGCTGCCGGTCGCCCCGCAGATGACCGTGAGCTTCAGCTGGCGCGGCAACTCGGAGAGGCGATCCACCACCTGTTTGCGATAGATCTTGTAGCCGCCTTCCAGTTGTTGCGCGTCCCAGCCGACGCGCCGGAGAATCAGCGTCATCGAGCCGCTGCGTTGCCCGCCGCGCCAGCAGACGATCAAGGGGCGCCAGGTTTTCGGCCGATCTTGGAAGGTGCTGCGCAGATGGCGCGCGATGTTCTCGGCAACGTAGGCGGCGCCGATCTTTTTGGCTTCGAACGGCGAAACCTGCTTGTAGAGCGTGCCGACCTCGATGCGCTGCTCGTTGTCGAGCACCGGGCAGTTGATCGAGCCGGGGATGTGGTCCTCGGCGAACTCGGCCGGCGTGCGGACATCGATGATTTCGTCGAAGGGTTTGAATTCGCCGATCTGGTCGACGTTGGCGATGCCGTGCCTCATTCCGCGGGATTCCCTGTGACTTCCTTGATCGTGGGGCGCTATTTTAGCAGCGGCGCCAGCCCCTGCCAGACATTGTCGAGCAGCAGCGGCTGCGCTTCGGCGGTGGGATGCATATTGTCGGCCTGAAAGAGATTGGCCTGCGGGTTTGCGTTTGTCGCCACCCCGTCGAGCAGGAAGTCGACAAATCCGGTTTTCCGGGTTTTGGCCACCTCGCCGAAGACGTCGTGGAACTGTATCGCGTAACTACCGTAATTCGGTGGCAGGCGCTGGCCGACGATCAGCACCTTTGCCTTTTTCTTTTGCGCGTTGCTGGCGATGGCGATCAGGTTGTCGCGCATGGTCGCCAGCGGCAGGCCGCGCAGTCCGTCGTTGGCGCCGAGGGCGACGATGACGATCTGCGGCGCATGCCGGTTCAGCGCTTCATCGATGCGCGCCCGGCCGCCACTCGTGGTTTCGCCCGAGATGCTGGCATTGACGACGCTATAATCGAGCTTCTTTTCCTGCAGTCGCTGCGCCAGCAAAGCCGGCCAGGCCGCATCGCGGCGTATGCCGTAGCCGGCCGAAAGTGAATCGCCGAAGACGAGAATGGTTTTGGCCGCCTGCGCCGTCGAGGCGAGCAGCGCCAGGCAGAGCAGCAGGCAGGAGACGATCGGCAGACGAATTTTCGGAAAGCGGCGCATGAGTGTGGACGCAGGAATAGTGGTTGAAACAGTGGTCGTGGTGAGCGGGCTCGCCAAGCGCGTCGACAATGGCGGCGAGACCCTGACCATTCTGCACGATATTTCGCTGTCCGTTGTCGCTGGCGAAACGGTGGCGATCGTCGGTGCCTCGGGCTCCGGCAAGTCGACGCTGCTCGGCCTGCTGGCCGGTCTGGATCAGCCGAGCGGCGGTTCGGTGACGCTGGCCGGCGAAGCGCTGGCCGGGCTCGACGAAGATGCGCGCGCGACCTTGCGCGGCCGTCTGCTCGGCTTCGTCTTCCAGTCCTTTCAACTGCTGCCTTCGCTGACCGCGCTGGAAAACGTCATGCTGCCGCTCGAACTCGCCGGCAACGCCAACGCGCGCCGGGAAGCCGAGGCCTGGCTCGAGCGGGTCGGGCTGGCGCATCGTTTACGGCATTATCCGAAACATCTGTCCGGCGGGGAGCAGCAGCGCGTCGCCCTGGCCCGGGCGTTCGCGCCGAAGCCGAAGCTGGTTCTGGCCGATGAGCCGACCGGCAATCTCGATGCCGATACCGGCCATCAAATCATCGACCTGATGTTCTCGATCAACGCGGAGAGTGCGACAACGCTGATTCTGGTCACGCACGACGAAGAAATCGCGGCGCGTTGCGCCAGGCGTTTGCTGATGCACGCGGGGCGAATCGAAGAGGTCGCTTAAAGCACGAGCGGCGCGTTGTGCCGGTCGCGCTCAGTCCGGTTGCCGAATCGGGGGCGGATCGGCAAACACCGAAACCCAAGCGCCGGCGGGGAGGCGTATCATGCCTGTATCGTTAAAGCGAAGGGAGGTCGCGATGACGGAATGTCCGGGTCTGACGTTCTCGGAGGTTGAAGGTCGCTTGCTGGTCGTTCTCGAGCCGGTTACGGAGCGGCCGCCACTCGATGTCGAAACGCTGCGCCGCCTGCTCGGTGAGGCTGGCTATGGCGACTGGTATGTTTTCGAAGAAGCCCTGGGGTGGCTGGTGGAGCGCTATAACCTGGCAGGCGGCGACTTCGATCTGCCGCTGGCCGAGCGTCGCGACGGCAGTTTTTCGCTGGCAATCTCGGCCGATGCGATGTCGGCCTGGGTGGACATGGTGCCGGCGCGTGGCGGCAAGGCGGTGCTGCCGGAGGAAATTTTCGCGGCCTTCGGCGCCGCCGGCATTACCTTCGGTATCGATCCAACTGCCGTGGAAACTGCCTGTGCCAGCGTTGTGCCGGCCCGTGTCGAGGTGGCAACCGGCGTTGCCGCGCAGAACGGGGAGGATACCCGTTTTGAGTTGCTGGTTTCAGATACGCGCGATCGGGTGCCGCAGATGGACGAGCATGGCCTGATCGATTTTCGCGAACTCGGCGCGATTCCGCTGGTCGTTGCCGATCAGCCCCTGATGCAGAGAATTCCGCCGACGAACGGCCGCGATGGGCACAACGTTCGCGGCGAACTGCTGGTCGCCGCGCCGGGTCGCAACGAACCGTTCGTCGATAGCCTGCTTGGCGCGCATGTCGCCAAAACCGACGTCAACCTGCTGTGTGCGGTTGTCAACGGACAGCCGGTTCGTTGCGGCAACGGCGTGATGGTCGAACAGGTTCTGCGCGTGCGCAACGTCGATATCGCTTCGGGCAATATTTCCTTCGACGGCACCGTGCATGTCGAGGGCGAAGTTCTGCCGGGAATGAAGGTGTATGCGACCGGCGACATCATCGTCACCGGCGTCGTCGACGGCGGCGATCTCGATGCCGGAGGCGACGTGCGTATCGGCGGCGGCGTCATTGCCCAGGCCAAAGTGCGGGCCGGTGGTTCGGTGTCGGCGCGCTTCGTCGAAAATGCGAACATCTTCGCCGGAACGGCGATCGCCATCGACGATGCGGCGCTGCAGGGCGATCTGCAGGCGATGAACCAGATCGTCGTTGGCATCAAATCGAAGCAGCGGGGGCGTCTGGTCGGCGGTTCGGCGCGTGCGATGCTGCTCGTGCAGGCGCCGATACTCGGCGCCGCGACGGGCGGGGTGACCAATGTCCAGCTGGGCGTCAATCCGGTGCTCGAAGCGCAGTACCAGGATCTGCTGCAAAGGATCGAGAAGCAAAAAGCGGATGAAGCCAACCTCGAAAAGCTGATCAAGCATTTGTCGGCACAAGGCGATAAAGCCGGCATGTTGCAGCGGGTCAAGGCTTCGTGGCAACAGGCGGTTCAGGCGTGGGGGCGCTTGTTGCCGGAGAAGGAAGCGCTGGAAGATCAACTGGCCTTGATCGAGGGGGCGCGGCTGGTCGTCGGCGTCGGTGTCTCGGGCGCGGTCGATATGACTTTCGGCAAGAAATCGATACGCCTGCGCCGGAACGTCGATGCCGGCACGTTCTCGGCCGATGGCGAGAAAATCGTTTTCACCGATCCGGCCGGGAATTTGGCGGCCGTCACTTAGTTCGAGGTGGCTGCGGGGCGGCTGGCGAGCACGCCTTGGGCCGCCGCCACGCCGCTGCGTACCGCGCCTTCGAGCGTCGCCGGATAGTTGGCGCAGACGTAATCGCCGGCGAGCCAGAGCCCGCCGCGTGCGGTTTTTTCCGATGGGCGGGGCAGGTCGGGGCGGCATGAGAAGGTTGCACGACGTTCGCGGATGACTTGGTGCCAGAGCGGTTGCGGCAGTTTCTTGCGCAGCGCCGCTTCGAGTTCGGCATGCAAGGCTGCCGTCAGCGCGTCGTTGTCGTGCTCGTCCCATGCACCGCGCGCGCTCAGGACGAAGCCCATCACGCCATGCGCGCCGCCAAGCGCGCCGCGATCGAATACCCATTGCCCCAGCTTGCCCTCCGCGCCGCCGTCCAGCCCGAGCATCGGAAAGGGGAGGCACAGTTCGGGCGGATAGCCGACATAGACCGTGCCGATCGGCTCGTAGGCGTAGCCGGCGAGCAGGGCGGCGATTCCGGTGGTATCGCCGCCCTGCTCGAGAAGCTTCTGCGCATGCTGGGGGGCGGTGGCGAGAATGATCCGGTCGAAGGCTTCGCCGGCGATGCAGAGGCCGTCGTCAAGCCGTTCGACGCGGGTCGCCAGGCGGATTTCCCCGCCGCGCGCGCGGATGAAATCGGCGGCCGCCAGCGGGAACAGCCGGTCGAGGTCGGCGGCCGGCAGGAGCAGGTCGGTATCGGCGCGGCCACCGCCGAGGCTATCGCGCAGCACATTGGCGAAAATCTGCGCCGAGGCGTTCGCCGGTTCGGTATTGAGTGCGGCGAGACAGAGCGGTTCCCACAGGTAGCGGCGCAGACTACCGTGTTGTGCGTGGCGATCGAGCAGCGCGGCGACCGTGCTGTCGGCGTCGAGCCGATAGTCGCTGGCCTGCAGGAAGCGCATGAAACGCACGGCGCTGATTTTTTCGGCGAGGCTGCAGCCCCGCGCGGCGAACAGGCCGATCGCCAGGTGCAGCGGTGCCGGCAGGCGCGGCAGGCGCATCCGGAAGGCCGGTTGGCTGCCGGGAAAACTCAGCTCGAGCGGCAGTCGCTTGAGCAGCCGTTCGGGGTCGGCGCCGACGCGATTCATCAGGCGCAGCGTCTCGCGATAGGCGCCGACGAGAATGTGCTGTCCGTTGTCGAGCGCATGGCCGTGTACGCCGACGCTGCGCGCCCGGCCGCCGAGCTGCCGGGCGGCTTCGAAAACGCTGACCTTGACGCCTGCGCTGGCCCCGGTCAGCTCGACGGCGGCGGCGAGACCGGCCCAGCCGCCGCCGATCACGGCAACCCTCATCCGCGCTGGCAAGCGCTCAACCCTTCATCCAGGTGCGCCAGGCGATCCACAGCTTGCGCACCGGCGTCAGCGAGGTGCGCTGGGTCAGTACCTGGCAGCCGTCGCGCTTGATCTCGTCGAGCAGGGTGCGGTAAATCGCCGCCATCACCAGCCCCGGGCGCTGCGTCTTGCGATCGCCGACCGGCAGTTCGCCCATCGCCTGCGCGTAATACTGCTCGGCGCGCTCGATCTGGAATTCCATCAGGCGACGGAAATTGTCCGAATAGCGCGCGTTGAGGATGTCGGCGGCAGTCACTTCGAAGCGCTGCAATTCGTCGATCGGCAGATAGATGCGGCCCATGCGCGCATCTTCGCCGACGTCGCGGATGATGTTGGTGAGCTGGAATGCCATGCCGAGGTCGTGCGCGTATTTTTGCGTGCGGCGATCCTGGTAGCCGAAGATTTCGGCGGCGAGCAGGCCAACGACGCTGGCGACGCGGTAGCAGTACAGCGAGAGCGCCTTGAAATCGAGGTAGCGTGCCTGCTGCAAATCCATTTCCATGCCGTCGATGATTTCGAGCAGTTGCTCGTGCGGCAGGTTGAATTCGGCAAGTACGGGAAGCAACGCCTGCGTGACCGGATGTTCCGGTTTGCCGGCGTAGAGTCTGGCCAGTTCCTGGCGCCACCAGACGAGCTTGGTGGCGGCAATGTGCGGATCGTGACATTCGTCGACGACATCGTCGACTTCGCGACAAAAAGCATACAGTGCGGTGATCGCGCGCCGCCGGTTGGGAGGCAGAAAAAGGAAGCTGTAATAAAAACTGGAGCCGCTCTGGGCTGCTTTCTGCTGGCAGTATTCTTCGGGAGTCATTCGCCGTCTCTGATTTTTGGTGTTCGCGTATTTGCGGTTTGCCGGATTTTACATAAACAGCGCACGGCCGCCCATGCGCAGCCAGTCGCCGGGCCCGAGCAGCGGACGATGCCGGAAAACATCGCCGCGTGCCCGGCGGACTTTCTCGAGGATGCGCAGCCCGCCTTGCACCGTGAAGCGGATTTCCCAGCCCATGCGGCCGGGCAACTGCCGGACGAGGGGCGCGCCGTCGAGCATCATGGCGCGTGCCCGATCGGTCTGGAAGTCAAGCAGGGCGGCCCATTCGGCGCTCCAGCGGCGATCGGCGATCTGTTCTTCGCCGATGCCGAAATGGGCGAGATCGGTTTGCGGCAGGTAGACGCGATCCTTCTGCCAGTCCACGCCGACGTCCTGCCAGAAATTGATCAGTTGCAAGGCGCTGCAGATGCAGTCCGAACGCCGAAGATTCTCGGCGCTGGCGCGATCCACCAGGTGCAGGAGCAGGCGGCCGACCGGATTGGCCGAGCGCCGGCAGTAGTCGAGGAGCTCCGGGAAGTCGGCGTAGCGCTTCTTGACGACGTCCTGCGCGAAGGCATCGAGCAGGTCACGAAAAAGCTGCAGCGGCAAGCGCCATTCGCGGATGATGCCGGCCAGTTCCGCGAAGGCCGGATCGGCCGGCGCCAGCCTCTGCTCGATGCGGTCCAGTTCGGCGCCGTAGGCAGCGAGTCCGTGCAGGCGTTCGTCGTCGCCCGCGTCACCCTCGTCGGCAATATCGTCGGCGCCGCGCGCGAAGCGATAGATGGCCTCGATCGGGCGGCGCAGGCGCTTGGGCAGGAGAACCGAGGCGACGGGGAAGTTTTCGTAGTGGTCGACGGGCATTGCAGGTATCGCGGATAGGGCGGGAGTTGGGCCGACATCGGGCAGGCAACGGGCGGCTGACAGTATAGGGTTATCTCAGGTAAAATGATCGATTGCACGCGAGAGTGGCGGAATTGGTAGACGCACTGGATTTAGGTTCCAGCGCCGCAAGGCGTGGGGGTTCGACTCCCTTCTCTCGCACCACGAATTAACTGAATTCGAACGAATTCAAATGAATTGAACGACTTTCAACCGACTTTCAGGCCGTATTAACAGGACTTCAAGGATTTTCAATGGAAACGAACGCCGCAAACACCAACGTACAAGTCGCAAACTCCCTTGAGCGTCGTCTGGACCTTCTGGTGACCATCGCCGATCTCGACAAGGATGTCGATCAGCGCCTGAAGCGCATGAGCAAGAGCGTCAAGATGCCGGGTTTCCGTCCGGGCAAGGTGCCGGCCAATATCGTCAAGCAGCAGTACGGCGAGCAGGCCCGCCACGAAGCGCTGAGCGAAGCGCTCGATCGCGCCTTCGGCGAAGCCATGAAGACGCAGCAACTGCGCATCGCCGGTTACCCGAACATCGAGCCGAAGGCCAGCGAAAGCACGACGCATCTTGAATTCGCCGCCGTTTTTGAGGTCTATCCTGAAATCAAGCTGGGTGAGTTGTCCGCCGTCGAAATCGAGCGTCCGGTTCTTGCAGTGGGCGCCGCCGAAGTCGACAACACGATCGAGATTCTGCGCAAGCAGCGCGTCAAGTACGACGCCGTCGAACGTGCCGCCGCTAACGGCGATCGCGTGGTTATCGATTTCCTCGGCAAGAAGGGCGATGAGCCCTTCCAGGGCGGTCAGGCCAGCGACTACCCCTTCGTTCTCGGTGAGGGCGCGATGCTTGCTGACTTTGAAAACGCCGTGATCGGTCTGAAAGCCGGCGAAGCCAAGTCCTTCGACATGACTTTCCCGGAAGATTATTTTTCCAAGGATCTGGCCGGTCAGGCCGTCTCCTTCGAGATCACGGTGAAGAGCGTTTCCGAGCCGGTACTGCCGGAAGTCGATGCCGAATTCGCCAAGGCGCTCGGTGTTGCCGACGGCGACGCCGCCAAGATGCGCCTCGAGATTGAAACCAACCTCAAGCGCGAAGTGAAGAAACGTCTGCAGGCCAAGGTCAAGGATCAGGTGATGGATGCCCTGCTCAAGGCCAATCCGATTGACGTGCCGAATGCGCTGGTCGAGATGGAGATTCAGCGTTTGATCCAGATGGCGCGCCAGGACATGGAACAGCGCGGCATGAAGGTCAAGGATTTCCCGATGCAGCCTGAGTGGTTCGCCGACCAGGCCAAACGTCGCGTGAGCCTTGGCCTGATTCTTGCTGAGTTGGTCAAGGTCAATGAGCTGCACGCCAAGTCGGATCAGGTCAAGGCCATTGTCGAAGAGTCCGCCGAGAGTTACGAGCATCCGGAAGAAGTTGTGCGCTGGTACTATGCTCAGCCGCAACGTCTTGCTGAAATCGAAGGCGTGGCGATTGAAAACAACGTGGTTGACTGGGCGCTGGCCAATGCCAAGGTCGTCGACAAGGCGGTTCCCTTCGACGAACTGATGGGCCAGAAGTCCTGAGCAAGTATCAGGCATTAATCCGGAAACAGAGGAGCTGACATGAACTTTGATCGTATTGAATCCGAAAGCAGCTGGAATCCGCAGGCCCTCGGCATGGTCCCTATGGTGATCGAGCAGAGTGGTCGCGGCGAGCGGGCGTACGACATCTATTCGCGCCTGCTCAAGGAACGCGTCATTTTTCTGGTCGGTCCGGTCAATGACGTGACGGCCAATCTGGTCGTTGCGCAGCTCCTCTTCCTCGAGGCCGAGAATCCGGACAAGGATATTTATTTTTACATCAACTCGCCGGGCGGCTCGGTTACGGCAGGGATGTCGATTTACGACACCATGCAATTCATCAAGCCCGATGTCGCGACGCTGTGCATGGGGCAGGCCTGCTCGATGGGTTCCTTCCTGCTGGCTGCCGGCACCAAGGGCAAGCGTTCCGCGCTGCCCAATTCGCGCGTGATGATTCACCAGCCGATGGGCGGTTTCCAGGGCCAGGCCTCGGATATCGCCATCCACGCCAAGGAAATTCTCTCGCTGCGCGCCAAGCTCAACGAGATCATGGCTTTCCATACCGGGCAGCCGGTCGATCGTATCGAACGCGATACTGATCGCGATAATTTCCTTTCGGCGCAGGAAGCGGCAGAATATGGCTTGATCGACAAGGTTCTGGTCAATCGCGAAGCAGTTTGACTTTGACTCAGGGGTCGCTCCGGATTTGACTCCCGGGACGAACCAGTCGCCACATAGAATGAGGTAGGCCGAGATGTCGGAAAAGAAAAGCGGCAGCGAAAAATTGCTCTACTGCTCGTTCTGCGGCAAGAGCCAGCACGAAGTGAAGAAGCTGATTGCAGGTCCGTCGGTATTCATCTGCGACGAGTGCATCGAGCTTTGCAACGACATCGTCCGCGATGAGATCGCCGGCGATCAGAGCGTCAAGGGCGTCAAGAGCGATCTGCCGACGCCGAAGGAGATTTGCTCCATCCTCGATCAGTACGTGATCGGGCAGGACCCGGCCAAGCGCATCCTGTCGGTGGCGGTGTACAACCACTACAAGCGTTTGCGCCACCACAGCAAGGGTAGCGACGAGGTCGAACTGGCCAAGAGCAACATCCTGCTGATCGGCCCGACCGGTTCCGGCAAGACGCTGCTCGCGCAGACGCTGGCGCGCCTGCTTAACGTGCCTTTCGTGATGGCCGATGCGACGACGCTGACCGAAGCCGGTTACGTCGGCGAGGACGTCGAGAACATCATCCAGAAGCTGCTGCAGAAGTGCGACTACGATGTCGACAAGGCGCAGCAGGGCATTGTCTATATCGACGAAATCGACAAGATTTCGCGCAAGTCCGACAATCCGTCGATCACCCGCGACGTGTCGGGCGAAGGCGTCCAGCAGGCCTTGCTCAAGCTGATCGAAGGCACGGTGGCCTCAGTGCCGCCGCAGGGCGGGCGCAAGCATCCGAACCAGGATTTCGTACAGGTCGATACGACCAACATCCTGTTCGTTTGCGGCGGCGCTTTCGATGGTCTCGAAAAGGTGATTCGCTATCGCTCCGAAAGAGGCGGTATCGGCTTCGGCGCGGAAGTGAAGAGCAAGGACAACAAGAAGGCGATCGGCGAAGTGCTGCGCAGCGTCGAGCCCGAGGATCTGATCAAGTTCGGCCTGATTCCGGAACTGATCGGCCGTCTGCCGGTGGTGGCGACGCTCGAAGAGTTGTCGACTGCCGCGCTGGTGCAAATTCTGATCGAACCGAAGAACGCGCTGGTCAAGCAATACCAGAAGCTGTTCTCGATGGAAGGTGTCGAACTGGAAATTCGTCCGGCTGCCATGACCGCCATCGCCAAGAAGGCGCTTGAACGGAAAACCGGTGCGCGCGGCCTGCGTTCGATCCTTGAATCCGTGCTGCTCGACACAATGTACGAACTTCCGGGCATGGAGAATGTCTCAAAAGTCGTTATCGACGAAAACATGATCAGCGGCGACGCCCAGCCGATTCTGATCTACGCAGATCAGCCAAAGGTCTCTGGCTCCAACTGAACGCGTTGCTGCTTTCCTAGCAGCTTGAAATACCGGTCCAAGCCCCCATCTCAGGGCTTGGACGCTTACCTATAGGGCACAATCGATGTCTACAAATTCCAATCTGTCTGTTGCTGAAGCCGTCGAGTTGCCGTTGTTGCCGCTGCGTGATGTCGTGGTCTTCCCGCATATGGTGATTCCGCTGTTTGTCGGGCGGCCCAAGTCGATCAAGGCGCTCGAAGTGGCCATGGAAGCCGGCAAGAGCATTCTCCTGGTCGCCCAGAAATCGGCGGCGAAAGACGATCCGGAAGCAGAGGATCTCTACGGCATCGGCTGTATCGCCAATATCCTGCAGATGCTGAAACTGCCCGATGGCACCGTGAAGGTGCTGGTCGAAGGCACGCAGCGCGCGCACGTCGAGGGCATCGAGGCGCAGGAGGCGATGTTTGTCGCCCAGGCGCGCCCGGTGGCCGGCGAAGACGGCGTCGACCATGAGGTCGAGGCCTTGCGTCGTGCGGTGATCGCACAATTCGACCAGTACGTCAAACTGAACAAGAAGATTCCGCCGGAGATCCTCACCTCGATCGCCGGTATCGAAGAAGCCGGCCGTCTGGCCGACACGATCGCCGCGCATCTGCCGCTCAAGCTCGAGCAGAAGCAGGAAATCCTCGAGATGTTCGAGATCCGTGCGCGCATCGAGCGTCTGCTATCGCAACTCGAAACTGAAATCGACATCCTCCAGGTCGAAAAGCGCATCCGTGGCCGCGTCAAGCGCCAGATGGAGAAGAGCCAGCGCGAGTATTACCTGAACGAGCAGGTCAAGGCGATCCAGAAGGAGCTCGGCGAAGGCGAAGAGGGAGCCGACCTCGACGATCTGGAAAAGAAGATCAAGGACGCCGGCATGAGCAAGGAAGGCATCGCCAAGGCGCAGTCCGAACTCAAGAAGCTCAAGCTGATGTCGCCGATGTCGGCGGAAGCGACTGTCGTGCGCAACTTCATCGAAACGCTGATCGGCCTGCCGTGGCGCAAGAAGACGCGCATCAGCAAGGATCTGGCCGAGGCCGGCAAGGTGCTCGACAAGGACCACTGGGGTCTCGAGAAGGTCAAGGAACGCATCCTCGAATATCTCGCCGTGCAACAGCGCGTCGATCGCCTGAAGGCGCCGATTCTTTGCCTGGTTGGACCTCCCGGTGTCGGCAAGACCTCGCTCGGGCAGTCGATCGCCCATGCCACCGGCCGCAAGTTCGTGCGCATGAGCCTCGGCGGCGTGCGCGACGAAGCTGAAATTCGCGGTCACCGGCGTACCTATATCGGTTCGATGCCGGGCAAGATCCTGCAGAACATGACCAAGGTCGCGGTCAAGAACCCGCTCTTCCTGCTCGACGAAGTCGACAAGATGGGGCAGGACTTCCGTGGCGATCCGAGTTCGGCGCTGCTTGAAGTGCTCGATCCCGAACAGAACTCGACCTTCGTCGATCACTACGTTGAAGTCGAGTACGACCTCTCGGAAGTGATGTTCGTGGCGACGGCGAATACGCTGAACATTCCGGCGCCGCTGCTCGACCGCATGGAAGTGATCCGCCTCTCGGGCTACACCGAGGACGAGAAGGTCAACATCGCCCAGCGTTATCTGCTGCCTAAGCAGATGAAGAGCAACGGTCTGAAGAAGACCGAACTGACGGTCGCCGAAAGCGCTCTGCGCGACATCGTTCGCTATTACACCCGCGAAGCTGGCGTGCGTGCGCTCGAGCGCGACATTTCGAAGATCTGCCGCAAGGTCGTGAAGACGCTGCTGCTCAAGAAGAGCCAGACGAAGCTTGCCGTTACCGCGCGCAACCTCGACAAGTTCCTCGGCGTGCGCCGCTACACCTTCGGCATGGCCGAGCGCGAGAACCAGGTCGGCCAGGTCACCGGTCTGGCGTGGACCGAAGTCGGCGGCGAATTGCTGACCATCGAGTCGGTCGTCCTGCCCGGCAAGGGTAAGACGATCACCACCGGAAAACTCGGCGAGGTGATGCAGGAGTCGATCCAGGCCGCGTTGTCGGTCGTGCGCAAGCGCGCCGAATCGCTCGGTATCGCCGACGATTTCTATCAGAAGAGCGACATTCACATTCACTTGCCGGAAGGCGCGATTCCGAAGGACGGCCCGTCGGCCGGTGTCGGAATCTGTACGGCGCTCGTCTCGGTGCTGACCGGCATTCCGGTGCGTTGCGATGTGGCGATGACCGGCGAGATCACCCTGCGCGGTGAAGTGCTGCCGATCGGCGGCCTCAAGGAGAAGCTGCTGGCCGCCGTGCGCGGTGGTCTGGGTCGGGTACTGATTCCGGAAGAGAACGTCAGGGATCTGGCCGAGATTCCCGACAACATCAAGAACAAGCTCGAGATCATTCCGGTGAAGTGGATCGATCAGGTCCTCGAGCACGCGCTCGAGCGCAAACCCGAGCCGCTCTCGGCGGTCGCTGCAACACCCGCTGTTGCGGCCGGATCCGAGAACGCTTCTGCACAATCCGTCGTTACTCATTGATTCGCCGAAAAAGCATGCCGGAGGCAAGTCCTCCGGCATGCTTTTTGTTTTCTGAAGACACCTTCACCGCCCTGGAATCCGCTTGACACAAGGTTTTTCGCCTTGTTATAAAACGTGTGCAGGATTTCCTGTTCTTCCATCATCAATCGAAGGGGGCATACGTGAATAAATCAGAATTGGTCGAGCAAATCGCCAAAAACGCTGACATCTCCAAAGCTGCTGCCGGTCGTGCACTTGACGCGACGATTGCCGCGGTGAAAACCTCGTTGAAAAAAGGTGGCATGGTAACGCTGGTGGGTTTCGGTTCCTTCTACGTCGGCAAGCGCGCTGCCCGCAGCGGGCGCAATCCGCGCACCGGAGCGGCGATCAAGATCAAGGCCGCCAAGGTTCCGAAGTTCCGCGCTGGCAAAGGGCTCAAGGATGCGGTAAACTAGTCGTCTTTGCGCTTCAGCCATTTCGATACGGGTGCTTAGCTCAGTTGGTAGAGCGCTAGCCTTACAAGCTGGATGTCGGCGGTTCGAGCCCGTCAGCACCCACCAAGAAAAACAAGAATGGTTTTGTCGTATCAGGGTGTGGTAGTTCAGTCGGTTGGAATACCGGCCGGTCATGTCGGGGCGCGGGCTCCAGTCCCGTCCACTCGGCCACTACCGAAAGGCGAACGCAAGTTCGCCTTTTTTATTTCGAGCATTCATTCGTTCTCTCACGATTAACGGGCAATCATCATGTTTGACGCCGTCCGCAACAACAAGAAAATCGTCCAGATTTTTCTCGCACTGATCACCTTGCCGTTCGCCTTCTGGGGGGTCGATTCCTATGTGAAGAATGCCGGAGCCGGCGGTGATCTGGCCAGCGTCGGTGATTCGAAGATTACCGTGCCGCAGTTCCAGCAAGCCTGGCGCGATCAGCAGGATCGCATGCGCCAGTCGCTCGGGGCCAATTTCAAGCCGGAAGCGATGGATACGCCGGAGGCGAGGTTGGCCGTGCTCAACTCGCTCGTCGATCAGCGGCTGCTGTTGCTCGAGGCTTCGAAGGGGCGCATCGGCGCCGGCAACGAACTGCTGCGCGAAATCATCAGCAAGATTCCGGCCCTGCAGGAAAACAGCCAGTTTTCAATGGCCCGTTACGAAGCCGCGCTGCGTCAGCAAGGCTCCTCGCAGGCGCAGTTCGAGGCGCAATTGCGTCAGGATCTGATCCTGCAGCAACTGGCCGGTGCCGTGGGCGATACCGGCATCGTCTCCACGACCTCGGCCGAGGCGATGTTGCGCATTCAGTCCGAAGAACGCCAGGTTGCCGAATTGCGTATCGCACCGGAACAGTTTGCCGATCAGGTAAAGGTCGATTCGGCCGCCGTGCGGAAGTTCTATGACGAAAATCAGAAGCAATTCGAATTGCCGGAACAGGCCAAGGCCGAATACGTCGTGCTGTCGCTCGATGCGCTGCTGCCGCAGATTTCCGTCAGCGATGCCGAAGTGAAAGCATGGTACGACGGTCACAAGGATCGCTATCAGCAGGCCGAAGAGCGTCGCGCCAGCCACATTCTGGTGATGGCCAACGCCGATGCGCCGGCCGCCGAGAAGAGCAAGGCCAAGAGCCAGGCGGAAGAGATTCTGAAAGAGGTTCAGAAATCGCCGGCGAAATTCGCCGAACTGGCCAAGCAGCATTCGCAGGATCCGGGCTCCGCGAGCAAGGGCGGCGACCTCGGCTTTTTCGCTCGCGGCGCGATGGTCAAGGCCTTTGAGGACACCGCCTTCAAGCAGAAGGAAGGCGAGATTTCCGGTCTCGTGCAGTCGGAGTTCGGCTATCACATCATCAAGCTCACCGGTATCAAGGGCGGCAAGCAACGCTCGATCGAAGAAGTGCGCCCCGAGATCGAGGGCGATCTGAAGCGCCAGGCGGCGGCACGCAAGTTCGCCGAGGCGGCCGAAGCCTTTACCAACACGGTGTACGAGCAGTCGGACAGCCTCCAGCCGGTGGTCGAAAAATTCAAGCTGAAAATCCAGCAGTCGAACTGGCTGCCCCGGAAGCCGAACCCGCAAGTCGCTGCGGCGCTCGGTCCGCTCGGCAACGAGAAGGTGCTCACTTCGCTGTTTTCCGATGATTCGCTGAAAAACAAGCGCAATACCGAAGCCGTTGAAATTGCCCCGAATACCTTGCTGGCGGCGCGCGTCGTCGAGCACAAGCCGGCCGCGGTCAAGCCGTTCGACAGCGTCAAGGCGGAGATTGAAGCGTATCTGAAAGCTCGCGAAGCGACCTCGCTCGCCGCCAAAGCCGGTGAAACGAAGCTCGCCGAACTGCAAAAAGGCGGCGAGGACAAGGTCGGCTGGGCGTTAGTCAAGAGCGTTTCGCGTCTGCAGGGCCGCCAGGTACCGCCCGCTGCCATGCAGGTTATCTTCAAGGCTGATGTGCAGAAGCTGCCGGCCTATGTCGGCGTTGAAGTCGGCGGCGGCAACTACATGCTCTACAAGATCATGAAGGTCAGCCCGCCGGAAAAGATCGACGACAACAAGCGCAAGGTTCTGCAGCGCGACTACAGCACGATGGTGGCGCAGGAAGATTTTGCCGGCTATCTCGCGGGCTTGCGTGCGCGCTATAAGATCGACATCAACACGGCTGCGCTGGAAACAAAAGAGCGGCAGTAAATCTGCCGGGCATGAAAAACGCCGACCGGATGGAAATCCGGTCGGCGTTTTTTTTGGGCTGCTTTGGGGGCGCTGTTCGGTCGCTGAACCAAGCCTTGAATCAGGCGGGGAGCGGGTCCGGATTGCCCAGCGCCGTCGTGTTCAGGCCGCCATCGACGTACATGATCTCGGCGGTGATCCCGCTCGCCAGATCGGAGAGCATGAAGGCCGCGGCGTTGCCGACTTCCTCGATGGTGATATTGCGGCGCAGCGGGGCGTTGTGCGCGTTGTAGGCGAGCAGTTTCGAGAAGTTGCCGATGCCTGACGCGGCCAGCGTCTTGATCGGGCCGGCGGAAATTGCGTTGGCGCGGATGCCTTGCGGGCCGAGGCAGAAGGCCAGGTAGCGCGTCGCCGCCTCGAGGCTGGCCTTGGCCAGGCCCATGGTGTTGTAGTTCGGCAGCGTGCGTTCGGCGCCGAGGTAGGAAAGCGCCAGGACGGCGGCGTTGTTGCCCTTCTGCAGCAAGGGGCGTGCGGCCTTGACCAGCGCCGGGTAGCTGTAGGACGAGACGTCGTGGGCGATGCGGAAAGCCTCGCGCGATATGCCGTCGAGGAAGTCGCCTTCGATCGCTTCTTTCGGCGCGAAGGCGATCGAGTGCACCAGACCGTCTAGGCCTTCCCACTCCTTGCCGAGTTCGGCGAAGAGGGCATCGATCTGGCTGTCTTCAGCGACGTCGCACTGGTATACCCGCGTGCTGCCGAATTCCTGGGCGAACTTTCCGACGCGCTCCTGGAAGCGTTCGTTCTGGTAGGTGAAGGCCAGTTGTGCGCCTTCACGATGGCAGGCTTTGGCGATTCCGTAGGCGATCGAATGCTTGGACAGCAGGCCGGTAATGAGAATGCGCTTGTCTGCGAGGAATCCCATGGGTTCTCCCGTAACTTAGATATATTGGGGGTTTCAGTATTATTTGAATCGGCTTAAGCTGCCTATTATAGAGGAAATTGCCCAACACACTGCGTATCGTCTGCGCTGCGAATAATGACATTGGCGGATTTTTGGCGGCTCCGGATTGGCCGTGTGGAATCGCCGATGCCAATGTCCCGGCGCGGATGTGCGCTGCGCGATCAAGCGCCGTCCGGGGGGAACGCGGGGGGGACGAATTCGCGGAGGCAAAAACACCGCACTTCGCGCTACACTTCGCCCCATGCTTTTGCCCCGTCTTGCCCTCCTGTCATTGTTTCTTCTGCTCGCCGCCTGCCGCAGCGAGCAGAACGATCCCTATCCGGCCGCCGAGCGCGGGCAGAACATTCTCTATTCGGCCTTCACCGAACGGCCGAAACACCTCGATCCGGTGCAGTCCTATACCGAGGACGAAATCACCTTCACAGCGCAGATCTACGAGACGCCGCTGCAGTACCACTACCTCAAGCGGCCCTATACGCTGATTGCGGGCAGCGCCGAATCCGTGCCGGTGCCGCGCTATTACGATGCGGCCGGGCGCGAATTGCCGGCCGACGCACCGGCCGGCTCGATCGCGCACAGCGTCTATGAAATCCGCATCCAGCCGGGAATCCGCTATCAGCCGCATCCGGCCTTTGCCGTCGATGACGCGGGCCAGCCGGTTTATGCCGAACTCGATCGCGACAAGCTGCGCGGCATCGACCGCCTGAGCGACTTCAAGCACAGCGGCAGCCGCGAACTGACCGCCGACGATTACATCTACGAGATCAAGCGCCTGGCCCATCCACGCCTGCATTCGCCGATCTTCGGCATGATGGCCGAGCGCATCGTCGGCCTCAAGGAGCTCGGCGCCAATCTGCAAAAAGCCGCCAAAGAAAGTGCTGAAAAAGGCGGGCTGGCCGATGCCTGGCTCGACCTCGACCGTTTTGCGCTCGACGGCGTCACGCGCGTCGATCGCTACACCTACCGCATCACGCTGCGCGGCAAGTATCCGCAATTCCTCTACTGGCTGGCCATGCCCTTCTTTGCGCCGGTGCCGCGCGAAGCAGACCGCTTCTACAACCAGCCCGGGATGGCCGAAAAAAACCTGACGCTCGACTGGTATCCGGTCGGCACCGGGCCCTTCATGCTGACGCAGAACAATCCGAACAGCCGCATGGTGCTCGAGCGCAATCCCAACTTCCACGGCGAGACCTATCCCTGCGCCGGCGAAGCCGACGATGCGGCCGAGGGGCTGCTCGCCGATTGCGGCAAAACCATGCCCTTCATCGACAAGGCCGTCTTCGTGCGCGAGAAGGAAAGCATCCCCTACTGGAACAAATTCCTGCAGGGCTATTTCGACGCTTCGGGGATTTCGTCCGACAGCTTCGATCAGGCGGTTCGCCTCAACGTCGGCGGCGACGTGCAACTGTCGGACGAGATGCGCGACAAGGGCATCCGCCTGCTGACCAGCGTGCGCGCCTCCACCTATTACATGGGCTTCAACATGCTCGACCCGGTGGTCGGCGGTTTGTCCGACTCGGCGACCAAGCTGCGTCAGGCGCTGTCGATCGCGATCGATCAGGAAGAGTTCATCTCGATTTTCATGAACGGCCGTGGCATCGCCGCGACCAGCCCGCTGCCGCCGGGGATCTTCGGCTACCTCGACGGCGAGGCGGGCAACAATCCGGTGGTCTACGACTGGGAGGGTGATCCGCTGCACGGCCAGGCGCGGCGCAAACCGATCGAAGCGGCGAAGAAGCTGCTCGCCGAGGCCGGCTGGCCGAACGGGCGCGATGCGAAGACCGGCGAGCCGCTGGTCATCAACCTCGACACGACGAGCGGCGGCATGGGCGACAAGTCGCGGCTCGACTGGCTGACGCGGCAGTTCGCCAAGCTCGACATCCAGCTCGTCGTGCGTTCGACCGACTTCAACCGCTTCCAGGAAAAAATCCGCAAGGGCGCGGTGCAACTCTATTACCTCGGCTGGAACGCCGATTACCCCGATCCCGAGAACTTCTTCTTCCTGCTCGCGAGCGGCGAGGGCAAGGTCGCCAAGGGCGGCGAGAACGCATCCAACTACGCCAATCCGGAATTCGACCGTCTGTACGAACGCATGAAGAACATGGAAAACGACGGGCCGCACGCCGCCGAACGCCTCTCCATCATCCGCCAGGCGGTGGCGCTGCTGCAGAAGGACGCGCCGTGGATCTACGGCTTCCACCCGAAGACCTACACCCTGAGCCACGCCTGGCTGCTCAACCGCAAGCCGAACGATGTCGGCCACAACACGCTCAAGTATCAGCGCATCGACGTCGCGGCGCGCGAGCGCCAGCGTAACGACTGGAACCAGCCGGTGCTCTGGCCGCTGGCGGCCGGCGCCTTGCTGCTGCTCGCCATCTTGCTGCCGGCTGCGCTCAGCTATCGCCGGCGAGAACGCAGCACCGCTCGCGGCACGGCGCGCCCGTAGGATAATCTGTCGCCATGCTCGCCTATCTTCTCCGCCGACTGCTCTACGCGCTGCCGATTCTGATCGGCGTGAACCTGATCACCTTCGCACTGTTCTTCATCGTCAACACGCCGGACGACATGGCGCGCATGCAACTCGGCGTGAAGCGCGTGACGCCCGAGGCGATCGCCAGGTGGAAGGCCGAGCGCGGCTACGACAAGCCGCTGTTCATAAACGCGGCGGCGGGGGGCAGCGACGTCGTCACCGACACGATTTTCTTCAGCAAGTCGGTGCGCATGTTCGCCGGCGATTTCGGCCGCGCCGAAGACGGCCGCGACATCGCCAAGGAAATCTCTTCGCGCATGGGGCCGTCGCTGGCCATCGCGCTGCCGACCTTCGTCGCCGGGCTGTTTGTCACCGTCGCCTTTGCGCTGGTGCTGGCCTTCTTCCGCGCCAGCTATCTCGACTTCTGGGGCGTCGTGCTGTGCGTCGCGCTGATGTCGATCTCGGGCCTCTTTTACATCATCGGCGGCCAATACCTGATCAGCAAGATATGGAAGCTGGTGCCGATTTCGGGCTACGGCGGCGGGTTGGATGCATGGAAATTCCTGATCCTGCCGGTGCTGATCGGCATCGTCTCGGGAATCGGTTCGTCGACGCGCTGGTACCGCACCATCTTTCTCGAAGAGATCGGCAAGGACTACGTGCGCACGGCGCGCGCCAAGGGCCTTTCCGAAGTCACCGTGCTCTTCCGCCACGTGCTGCGCAACGCGATGATCCCGATCCTGACCGGCGTCGTGGTGGTCATCCCGCTGCTCTTCATGGGCTCGCTGCTCACCGAATCCTTCTTCGGCATTCCGGGCCTCGGCAGCTACACGATCGATGCGATCAACGCGCAGGATTTCGCCGTCGTGCGTGCCATGGTCTTCATCGGCTCGGTGCTCTACATCGTCGGCCTGATCCTCACCGACCTTTCCTACACGCTGGTCGATCCACGGATTCGTTTTAACTGATGACTTTCCTTCCCGTCATTCTCTGGTCGGACCTGGTGATCTGGCTGCTGCTCGTCGCGGCGCTCGCGCTCGGCTGGCTGTCATTGCGCAATCCGCCGCTGCGTGCGGCCTGGCGCCGCGTCGGGCGCAGCCGGCCGGGGATGGCTGCGGCGACGCTGCTGGTCGCTTTCGTCGCGGTCGGCCTGCTCGATTCGCTGCATTACCGCCCGGCGTTGAAGAACAAAGGCGAAGAAAAAACCGCCTACGCGATCGAAGTGCTCTCGGTGCTCGATGCGCTGGTCACGCCGCTGCGCACGCGCAGCGAGAAAACCTATTCGGAACCGCTGGCAACGCGCGCCTACGCCAAGGAGTCGTTCGAGGTGCAACTGGCCGACGGCAGCCTGCGCCAGACGCGCGACTACCCGCGGCTGAAGTTCGGCGGCGCGCACCTGGGCGACGCCGAGGGCAGTCGCGATGACGATGTCGCCAAGCGACTGATGCTCGCGGGGGCGCTTGCCTGCTTGATCTGGGGCGGGGGTGCTCTGGGAGGCTCGTATTTATTGGCTCGCCGGGAGGCCTCCTCTGTGAACAAGGCCTGGCGCGCGGTCTGGAGCAGTGAGACGGATTTCGCCTGGAATGCCGTGCTGCTTACGCTGGGTGCGCTGCTGCTTCTTGTCCTGCCGCTGGCCGCGCTGTGCATCGACTACCACGTCTTCGGCACCGACAAGGTCGGGCAGGACGTGCTCTACCAGATTCTCAAGAGCATTCGCACGGCGCTCGTCATCGGACTGGTGACGACGCTGGTCATGCTGCCGCTCTCGATCCTGCTCGGCATCCTCGCCGGCTACTTCCGCGGCTGGGTCGATGATGCGATCCAGTATCTGTACACGACGCTCAGCTCGATTCCCGGCGTGCTGCTGATCGCCGCCGCCGTGCTCATGATGCAGGTGATCATCGACACCCATCCGCAATGGTTCGCCACCGCCGCCGAACGCGCCGACCTGCGCCTGCTGGCGCTCTGCTTCATCCTCGGCGTGACGAGCTGGACCGGGCTGTGCCGGCTGCTGCGCGGCGAAACGCTCAAATTGCGCGAGCTCGAATACATCCAGGCGGCGCAGGCCTTCGGCGTCTCCGACCTGCGCATCATCTCGCGCCACATCCTGCCCAACCTGATGCACATCGTGATCATCGCGCTGGTCATGGACTTCTCGAGCCTGGTGCTCGCCGAGGCGGTACTCTCCTACGTCGGCATCGGTGTCGATCCGACGATGATCAGCTTCGGCACGATGATCAACAACGCGCGCATGGAGCTGGCGCGCGAGCCGATGGTCTGGTGGTCGCTGATGGCGGCTTTTACCTTCATGTTCACGCTGGTACTGGCGGCCAACCTGCTCGCCGATGCGATACGCGACGCCTTCGATCCACGCACGGCGGGGGCGGCATGAACGGGAAGAAAAACGACGTGTTGCTCAGCGTGCGCGACCTGCGCATGGGCTTTGCCAGCGGGCGCCAGGTACTGGCCGCGGTCGATGGTATCGACTTCGAACTGCGCGCCGGCGAGACGCTGGCGCTGCTCGGCGAATCGGGCTGCGGCAAGTCGGCCACCGCCCTGTCGCTGCTGCGCCTGCTGCCGGCGGCCGGGCGAGTTCTCGGCGGGGAGATCAATTTCGAAGGGCGCGACCTGCTGCGCCTGCCGGAGACCGAGATGCGCGCCGTGCGTGGCGGCGGCATGGCGATGATCTTTCAGGAGCCGGCGACCAGCCTCAATCCGGTGCTCACCGTCGGCCGGCAGATCGGCGAAGTACTTGAAAGGCATATGGGGCTGGCGGGCGACGCGGCGCGCGCGCGTTGCGTCGAGCTGCTGACAGCGGTCGGCATCGCCGATCCGCAGCGCCGCCTCGACGAATATCCCTTCCAGCTTTCCGGCGGCATGAAGCAGCGCGTGATGATCGCCGTCGCGCTGGCCGGCAATCCGCGCCTCTTGGTCGCCGACGAGCCGACGACGGCGCTCGATGTGACGATCCAGGCGCAGATTCTCGACCTGCTGCGCCGCCTGCAGGCCGAGCGCGGCATGGGCATGCTGCTGATCACGCACGACCTTGGCGTCGTCGCGCAGATGGCGCAGCGCGTCGGCGTCATGTACGCCGGCGAGATCGTCGAGGAAGCGCCGCGCGAAGCCTTCTTCAGCGCGCCGCGCCATCCCTACACGATCAAGCTGTTCGCCGCGCTGCCCGATCTGGCGCGGCGCGGCGGCCGGCTGGAGACGATTGCCGGGCAGGTGCCGGCGCTCTCGGCGATGCCGACCGGCTGTCGCTTCGCCGAGCGCTGCCCGCACGCCTGGTCGCGCTGCCGTGAGGAATGGCCCGGCTGGCACGAGGCGGCGCCGGGCCACCGCGTGCGCTGCCATCTGCTGGAAGAGCCGGGTAGGGCGGTCGTCAGCGCAATAAAGAACGATCCGAGCGTGTTGCCGCTGCGTACGCCCGATGCCGCGATGCTCGCGGTCGACGACCTGCGCGTGCACTTCCCGATCCGGCGCGGCATCCTGCAGCGCACCGTCGGCCACGTCAAAGCGGTCGATGGCATCTCGCTGGCGCTGCCGCGCGGCCGCACGCTGGCGCTGGTCGGCGAGTCGGGCTGCGGCAAGACGACGGTCGGCAAGGCCATCCTGCAATTGATCAAGCCGACCGGCGGCAGCGCGCAGCTTGACGGGCGCGAACTGACTGGCCTGTCGCGCGGCGCCTTGCGGCCCTTGCGCCGGCGCATGCAGATGATTTTCCAGGACCCCTTCGCCTCGCTCAATCCGCGCCTTTCGGTCGGCGAGATCATCGGCGAGGGCATGAGCGCGCTCGGCGTCAAGTCGGTGGAAGGCAGCAAGGAAGCGGCGATCGCCGCGCTGCTGCAACAGGTCGGCCTCGATCCGGCTGCCGCGGCACGCTATCCGCACGAATTCTCCGGCGGCCAGCGGCAACGCATCGCCATCGCCCGCGCCCTCGCTGTGCAGCCCGAGCTGATCGTCTGCGACGAGCCGACCTCGGCGCTCGACGTGTCGGTGCAGGCTCAGATCCTCAACCTGCTGCGGGCGCTACAGGACGATCTGGGGCTGGCCTATCTCTTCATCACGCACAACTTCGCGGTGGTCGAGTATCTGGCGCACGAGGTGGCGGTGATGTATCTCGGACGCATCGTCGAGCGCGGCAGCGTCGACGAAGTGCTGCGCTCGCCGCAGCACCCTTATACGCGCGCGCTGCTCTCGGCGGTGCCGAGCCCGCGCCTCGATGCGCAGCCGGAGTTCATCCGTCTGGCCGGCGAAACGCCGTCGCCGGCCAGGCCGCCGGCCGGCTGCCATTTCCATCCGCGCTGCCCGCAGGCGAGCGCCGTGTGCCGCGAGCGCTATCCCGAGACGAGCAGTACGTCGGCGACGCATGTGGTGCGCTGCCATCTGTATTCGTAATCTCCGTCGGTAGCGCCCATAAAAAAACGCGCCGCAACGGGCGCGCTTTTTATTCCGGCGCGGTTCAGTCGAGCTGAATGGTCAATGTTTTGCCGACCTGCAAGGAGCTCGGCGAAACGCGGTTCCAGCGGCGCAGATCGTCGGTATCGACCTTGAAGTGCCGGGCGATCGAAGCCAGCGTATCGCCGCGGCGAACCTTGTAGTGCGCGATCTTCGGCGCTTTCTTGGCCTTGCTCGCCTGTCGGGAAGCCGGCGTATCGGTTTTTGCCGCTTTGCCTTCCGCTTTGGCGAGCGTCGTCTTTCCGGGTGCCGACAGCGTCAACCGGGTGCCCGGCGCAACGCGGTCGCCGCGCAGATGATTGAGCCGTTTCAACTCGGCGAGCGTGACGCCATAGTGCCTGGCCAGCTTGGCCAGCGTTTCGCCCCGGCGTACCGTGTGCGTGCGGCTGGCGGCGGGTTCCGGGTCGGCGACGGGCAGGCGGGGCTGCTCGGCTAGCGGCGTCATGTCCGAAGTGTCGCCGCTGTCGTTGCCGGCGACCAGTAGCGTCAGTCCCGGGGCCACCTTGATGCGCCCCTTGATCCCGTTGACCGCCTTGAGGTTGGCCACGCTCATGCCGAAGCGTGGCGCGACTTTCTCCAGCTTGTCGCCCGGGCGCAGCGTGTAGGACTGCCAGGAAGAGAGCGGCTGGTCGTTGCTCTGGCGGCTCTCCAGATTGTTCATGAAGGTGTCGACCTTGTCCGCCGGGATCACCAGCGGCGTATCGGATTTGATCACCGGACGGTTGTGCGCGGGGTTGAGGGCGACAAATTCGGCCACTGGCATTTCGGCGAGCTTGGCCGCGACCTTGACGTCGATGTTGCTGCTCTGGACGATGGTGCTGAAATAAGGGCGGTTCGGCACGAGGCGCAGGCCGATGTCGGAGAGCAGCTTCGGATTGCTGAAAATGTTTTTCAGCGCCTGCAGCTTGGGAACGTAATTCTTCGTTTCGGCCGGCATGGTCAGGCTGAGATAGTCGGTCGGCAGACCTTTCGCCCGATTCTTTTCGATCGCCCGCCCGACGGCGCCTTCGCCCCAGTTGTACGAGGCCAGAGCCAGCTGCCAGTCACCATGCATCTCATACACGTACTGCAGGTAGTCGAGCGCGGCCGAGGTTGAGGCGACGATGTCGCGGCGTCCGTCCTGCCACCAGTTCTGTTCGAGCTTGTAGTGCTTGCCGGTCGATGGGATGAACTGCCACAGGCCAGAGGCGTGGCTGCGCGAATAGGCCATCGGGTTGTAGGCGCTCTCGACCATCGGCAGCAGCGCCAGTTCGGTCGGCATGCCGCGTTTGTTCAGTTCGGCGACGATGTGGTGCAGGTAGCGGCTGCTGCGCTCGACCATGCGGCGCAGGTAGTCCGGCCGGTTCAGGTACCACTGCTGGTGGTAGAGCACCAGATCGCTGTTGATGTTGGGCATCGAAAACCCGTTGCGCAGCCGTTCGAGCAGATCGTCCGGTTCGGCCGTCAGATCGATGGCGGCGGGGATTTGCGGCGGAGAGCCGATCTCGACAACGGTCAGTTCTTCGTCGCCACTTTGCAGCACGGGTTGCGGCGTCGGTTCGGATTCCGGCAGCGGGAATTTTTGCAGCGATGAGGAAAAGTAGAGGGAGAGCGGTCTGTCTGCTTCCTGGGCTTGCACGGTGATGCCAAAAAAAGCGAGAGCAAGTGCAAGCGTGATTCGTGGCGTCATCCGTTGTTCCTGTGCTGAGCCGCAATGAGCGGGGGCGGCAGTCCCACGGTCACAGGGATCGCCTAGCCGAATGGTCAAACCGTAATCGGTCGATTATAGCCTAAACCCGTGTCCGGCTTGATCGTCGGCTGCTCGCCGGGGAGGATGTCTGCGCTGGCGGTGAAAAAGCAAAAAGCCCAGTTTTTGGCTGGGCTTTTTGCTTTTGATGTTGGCGGAGTGGACGGGACTCGAACCCGCGACCCCCGGCGTGACAGGCCGGTATTCTAACCAACTGAACTACCACT